>Ga0070741_10000859_pt1 | contig 101378 bp, 84 predicted proteins | sample Coa_R1_4_FD_66440 | JGI IMG/M metagenome (GOLD analysis project Ga0070741, IMG submission 66440) | Surface soil microbial communities from Centralia Pennsylvania, which are recovering from an underground coalmine fire - Coalmine... | ecosystem: Environmental > Terrestrial > Soil > Unclassified... | reverse complement strand
GCTCCGCGCCCGGGATTACGTGCCGATCGTGCTCAACAACATCGACGTCGAGCCCGACGCCGTGATGGTGACGCAGCTGCTCGCGCTCACGAACGCGGCGATCGAGTCCTATTCGGACCCCGCGAATCGCGGGAGGGTCCGCCAGCTCCTGGCCGATGGCGCGAAGCGTCGCGCGCTCGAGGCGGAGCCGGGGAGCGACCGGCAGCTCATGTGGACGCGGGCGTTCATCGAAGCGGCGCGCAGTGCCGAGGATGTGGACTGGGTGCGCGGCCTGCTCGACGGGCGCTCGGCGCCGCGGGGGCTGAAGGTCGACTTCGCGGTCCGTTGGCTCGCGGTGCAGGCGCTCGCTCGGTTGGGCGCGATCGGGGGCGACGACATCGCGCGAGAGCTCGAGAGCGACCCGACCGAGGAAGGGCGCCGCGCGGCCGCGACCGCTCGCGCGGCCCGGCCGCTACCCGAGGCGAAGGAGGAGGCGTGGAGCGCCGTGACGAACGGCGACGAGGTCTCGCTCGCGATGAAGCGCGCGTTCGCCGCCGGGTTCCATCGCGCCGACCAGGAGGCGCTCCTGGAGCCCTACGTCCGCCGCTACTTCGACGACCTGATGCCGGTCTGGGAGGCGCACGACATCGACGAGGCGCTCGAGTTCGTCGAGGCGATGTTCCCGGAGAAGATCGTCCGCCCCGACGTCGTCGAGCTGGTGGAGGAGACCCTCGCGGGAGAGCTTCCCGGCCCGGTGCACCGCGCGCTGCTCGAAGCCCAGGACCAGACCGCGCGCCTGCTGCGCGCCCGGGCCTTCGACGCGGGTTAGCAACCTCCACGACGGCGCGGTTGACGACAAACGCGCGGCTAGCTGCGGAAAAAGGGGCGCGAATGACGACAAACGCGCGGGTGCGGGCTAGCTGAGGCCGTACCTCAGGAAGAGGTAGTCGCCGTGGCGGCGCGCGCTGAGCATCCGCGACCACACCCCCGCCTGCGGGAGCAGCTCGACGCCCTCGACCATCCCCGGGCGCTCCTCGCGGTCGCGGCCGGCGAGCACCGGTGAGACCGTGACGAACATCTCGTCGAGGACCTGCGCCCGCAGCAGGTGACCCATGATCCGAGGGCCACCCTCGGTGAGGATCACGGCGCACCCGCGGCCGCGCAGCTCGTCCAGCGCCCGCCGCGCGTCGATCTCCTCCCCACTCCCCGCCACGATCACCTCGCACCCGTCCGGAAGGCCGGCCGCGTTCTTGGCGCCCGCCTCGCTCGTGATCACGGTCGCGCCGCTCTGCAGCGCCACGTGCGACGCGTCGAGCTTGCCGTGCGCCGTCATCACGACCAGGTGCGGATCGGCCGAGCGTCCCAGCGATCGGCGCAGCGCGCCGAAGCTCTCCGCGAAGTCCGGCGCCACGTGCGACGCGGTCCAGTGGTGGCCCGGCGTCGAGGCGAGCGTGCCGCCGCCGATCAACACCGCGTCGGCGCATGCGCGCAGCAGGCCCATCAGGAACCGGTCGCTCGCGGCCTTGGCGCTGATCACCGAGCCAGCGGACTTGCCGTCGCCGAGGCTCGCCACCCCGTCGATGGACGTCACGAAGTTCGAGTAGACCGCCTCTGACGCGAACCCGATGCCGCCGTAGATGCGCTCGAGGTCGAAGGGCAGGAGGTAGCTCGGCAGCCCCTCGGCCTCGTACAGAACCTCGAACGCCTCGGCAAGAGGCGGCTTCTCAGTGGCCGTGGGTGGCGGCCGCCTGCAGAAACTCTGTGCGCAGCTGCGGATCCTGCTCGTAGTTGCCGCGCCAGAAGGAAGTCCAGGTGCGCGAGTGCTCCTCGCGGACGCCGCGCATCTGCGTGCACAGGTGCGTCGCGCTCAGGTGGACGGCGACGCCGTGCGGCTGGAGGCAGCGCACGAGCTCGTCCGCGATCTCCACGCCGATCCTCTCTTGCACGGTGAAGCGACGCGCGAACACGCGCACGAGTCGCGTCAGCTTCGAGATGCCGATGATCTGCTCATGCGCGATGTAACCGATGTACGCGTGGCCGTGAAACGGCAGCGCGTGGTGCTCGCAGAGCGCGTAGAACTCGATCGGACCTTCGATGACCTGGCTGATCGCGCAGTCCGGGCCGCCGTGGCACTCGGTCGGAAACGCCGTCATGAGCTTCGGGTCCCCCTCGTAGCCGACCGTCGCGTCGAACAGGGCGCGCAGGAAGCGAGTCGGCGTGCTCTTCGTGCCGGGCGTTTCGAGGTCCATGCCGAACGCCTCGAAGATCTCCGCCGCGTAACCCTCGAACTGCTTCCACCGCGCCGGCGTGATCGTGCGTGGGCGCGTCTGCTCCCAGTGTGTTGACTCCTCGGGGTCGAAAGCCAGGCGTGACATCTGATCTCCTTTAACCGCTGCCGATCAACACAATCTACGGCGCGGGGCTACACGGCCGAATTCATACTGAACCGCGGTACCCCTGTGGGATAATCCCGAACCCGAGTCATGCCGGCCCCTGACCCAGTACGCGTCGGCCTGATCGGCTTCGGCCTGTGGGGTCCGCACTACGCGCGAATCCTCGCCGGGACCATGACGAGCGCCCGCCTCGCCGCGTGCGCTGAGCCCTCTGCGAACCGCCTCGCCGCGTTCGACCGGATGTACCCGGCGGCGCGCGCCTACGCCGACTTCCGGCGCATGCTCCGGGACGGCGACATCGACGCGGTCATCGTCGCCACGCCCACGTCGACGCATCGAGAGGTTGTGGAGGCGTGCCTCGACGCCGGCGTGCACGTGCTCGTCGAGAAGCCGCTCGCCGCAACCGTCGCCGACGCGGAGCACATGGCGCAACTCGGCGAGAACACCCACCGCGTCCTGATGGTCGGACACACATTCCTTTTCAACCCGGCGGTGCGCGCGATCAAGCGCTACATCGACGAAGGCCTGCTCGGCGAGATCCGCTACCTCTACTTCCAGCGCACCGGCCTGGGGCCGATCCGCCAGGACGTCAACGCCCTCTGGGACCTCGCGCCCCACGACTTCTCGATGCTGCGGTACTGGCTCGACGCGGACCCGATCGACCTCGTCGCACGCGGACAGTCGTACCTGCAGCCCGGCACGGAGGACGTCGTGTTCGTCACGCTGAACTACCCCGACCGCGTGCTCGCGAGCGTCCACGTAAGCTGGCTCGACCCCGTCAAGGTGCGCTCGGTGACCGTCGTCGGCGACCGCAAGATGGTCGTCTTCGACGACACGCACGCGACGGAGAAGATCCGCATCTACGACCGCGGTGCCGACTACCAGCCGCGCGAGGGCGGCTTTGCGGAGTTCATCGCCGCCGTGCGCGACGGCGACATCGTGATCCCCCGCATCGAGCAGCGCGAGCCTCTGCGCGAGCAGCTCGAGCATTTCGTCGAGTGCATCCGGACCGGAAACGAGCCGCTGGCATCCGCGCGCGACGGGGCCGCGATCGTTCGCGTCCTCGAGAGGGCGCAGGAAGAGCTGCGCCGCGACGCGGCGGCTCGGGCGGCGTTCGCGTGATCCACTCGAACGTCCAGATCGGCAAGGGCACGGTCGTGCAGGAAGGCGCGATCGTCGGCGAGCCGCCGCGCGGCAAGGCGGCCGGCGAGCTGCCGACTGTGATCGGTGCGGGCGGCGTGATCCGTTCCGGCACGGTCATCTACGCCGGCACGACGATCGGCGACCGGTTCAGCAGCGGGCACGGCGCGATGATCCGCGAGGACAACGTCATCGGCGACGACTGCAGCGTCGGCACGAACGCCGTGCTCGAGGCCGGCAACCGCATCGGCAACGGGACTCGCATCCACAGCGGCTGCTTCCTCGAGCACGTGACTCTCGGCAGCGGCGTCTTCCTCGGGCCGCACGTCGTGTTCACCGACGACCCGCACCCGATGTGCCCTCGCTATCTCGACTGCGTGCTCGGCGCGACGGTCGAGGACGACGTGAGCATCGGCGCGAACGCGACGATCCTGCCAGGCATCCGCATCGGCGCGGGCGCGTTGATCGGCGCCGGCAGCGTGGTCACGAAGAGCGTCGAGGCGCAGACCGTCGTCGCCGGCAACCCCGCGGTCAAGGTGAAGGACGTCGACCAGCTCGTGTGCTTCAAGGGTTATTTCGAGCGGCCGTATGCCTGGCGAGAGAAAGCTACCGCTCGTTGATTTGAGGGCACAGCACGCGACGATCGCGTCGGAGGTCGACGCGGCGGTGCAGCGCGTGATCGCGAACACGGACTTCATCCTCGGGGCCGACGTCGACGCCTTCGAGGAGGAGTTCGCGACCTACTGCGAGGCGAAGCACTGCGTCGCGCTCGACTCGGGCATGTCCGCGCTCGAGCTCGGTATGCGCGCGATGGGCATCGGTCCCGGCGACGAGGTCATCACGCCGGCGGGCTCGTTCATCGCATCCTCGAGCGCAATCTCGTTCACTGGCGCCACGCCCGTCTGGGTCGACGTCGACCCCCGCACGTACAACATCGACGCCGGTCAGGTCGAGGCCGCGATCACGCCGCGGACGAAGGCGATCATGGTCGTGCACCTCTACGGCCAGCCGGCCGACGTCACGGCCGTGACGGCGATCGCCGACCGGCATGGGCTCCCGGTGATCGAGGACGCTTGCCAGTCGCACGGCGCGCGTTACCGCGGGCGCCGGACCGGCTCGATGGGCGCCTTCGGCGCGTTCAGCTTCTACCCCGCGAAGAACCTCGGCGCGTACGGCGACGCCGGCGCGCTCACGACCAACGACGCGGCGCTGGCGGAGAAGGTCCGCATGATGCGCAACTACGGCCAGCGCGTGAAGTACGAGCACGTCTACCTGGCGTGGAACCGGCGCATGGACACCATCCAGGCCGCGGTACTGCGGGTGAAGCTGCGCCGCCTCGACGCGTGGAACGAATCGCGGCGCCGCATCGCGTCGACGTACGGCGAGCTGCTCGCGTCCTCAAGCGCGATGCTGCCCCAGGCGGCGCCGGAGGTCGAGCACGTCTATCACCTCTATGTCGTGCAGGTCGACGACCGCGAGCGCGTGATCGCGGAGCTGGCGCAACGCGGCGTCGGCACCGGCATCCACTACCCCACTCCGATCCACCTGCAGGAGGCCTACCGCGAGCGCGGCTACCGGCCCGGCGCCTTCCCGGTCACTGAGGCCGCGGCGAAGCGCGTCCTCTCGCTGCCCATGTACCCCGAGCTCGCGGAATCCGACGTCCGCCGCGTCGCGGACGCCCTGAACGAGGCCCTCAGCGCCTCAGCCCGAGCCTGAGCAGCACCACCGGGCGGAAGTAGCCCCACCAGTCCACGACCGGCCGCGCCCGGGTGTACGGCTTCTTGCCGCCCGCGTAGGTGATCTGCACCGGCACCTCCCTCCATCGGTACCCGCAGAGCAGCGTCTTGGCGAAGAGGTACGTCTCGACCTCGTAGCGGCCGAGCCACGGCTGGTGCAGGTTGATGCGCGGGTCGTCGAGGATCCGCAGCCGGTACGCCTGGTAGCCGCCCGTCGCATCGGTCACGCGCTGCCAGACCAGGATTGAGAAGAGCACGGTGAAGACCTGGATCAGGAAGCGCCGGTGCCACGGGATGTTGACGTGGCCACCGCCCTCGAGGTGGCGAGACCCGCGCACGAGGTCGAGGTTCTCTTCGACGAGCGGGCGGATCAGGTCGGGCAGCTGCGCCGGGTCGTGCTTGCCGTTCGACGCCATCACGGCGCAGAGGTCGAAGCCCTGGGCGCGGAGCAGGTCGAGCCCGTCGCGAATCGCCGGCCCGGGGCCGCCGCGTTCCTTCCGGTCGATCACCGTCGCGCCGCATGCGCGCGCCGATTCCGAGGTCGCGTCTGTTGAAGCGTCATTGGCCACGACGACCAGGTCGCAGAGGTCTTTTGGGATGCGCGGCAGCAGCCGCTGCAGCGAGGTAGCCTCGTTGTACGCGGGAATGACGACGCCGACCTTGAGACCGGCGATCATCGACGCGGAATTGTATTCGCCGGGATAGAATCCGCCACCTCATGAACAGACGCTTCACCACCGTGGTCCTTGCCGGTCTCGTGCTCAGCGCCTGCGGCGGTGGCAGCACGACCGTGAGCCTCCGCACCCCGGCCTCATCTTCACCGGCAGCCTCGGCGAGCGCCGGAGCAACTCCGTCACACGGTGGTTTCCCGAGCCCGAGCCCGGGCACCTCGTCCGTTCCGCCGGCGTCCGCGCACTGCACCGCGCCGCCCTCCGCGGGTGAGCAGCTCGCGCTCGTCTCGCTCCGCGGCGTTCCGGGTGTCGTGATCAGGGACATCACCGACATCGGTCACCCGCTGACGCGCTGCACCATCACCGGCGGCAGCCAGTACGCGTTCGTCAGCGCGACCCAGGTGAGCTACGTCGTGCTCGCGAGCTCGAACCAGGGCGCGGCCGGCGCGATGTACATGTTCAACGCGGCGACTGGCGCCACCTCGCTTGTCCGCTCGTGGGCGTACACAGGCTTCGCCGCGACGGTTTACGCGTGGAGCCCCGACGGCAGCCGTCTCGCCTACATCAACTCGGACACGACCGGCATGACGTGGCACGTGCTCTCGGCTTCCGGCGACAGAGTGCTGGCGAACCTCGGCACCGTCCCGCCGCGCGGCGTGAGCGCGGACAACGACGACGTGATGACGGGTTTCTCAGCCGACGGCCAGTACGTCGCCGTCGAGCAGACCTTCGCGGGCACGATCCACATCCAGGTCAACCACGTGACGGACAACACGATTGCCTACAGCCGGAACGACGGCACGATGGCCGCCTGGGCCGGAACCGGCGCGAAGCTGTACTTCCGGACCGATTCGGGCGTGCAGGCGTGGGACCCGAGCGGCGTGACGACGGTCGTCTCGGGCCTCGCGTGGATCCACCCGCACGCCAGCCCGGACGGCAGCCGGATGGTGTTCTCGGCGCTCAACGCGCAGCAGAACCACGTGGGCGAGGCACTCGACCTCACGACGGGGACGACACACTCCTTCTCCGCGAACCCGCGCGTCGGCGCCGCGTTCCTCAACGCGAGCCTTGTCTGGTACGCGGGCGAAACGCCATGCACGACGGCGTCGCCGTGCAGCCTGGGCGGGCCGCCGCTCAGCGGCACGACGTACATCTGGGACCTGAGCGCAGACGTGGAAACGGGTTCGCTCGACACCGCCTACTACGACGAGTGGCCGCGCGTGGTGGGCCAGACCTAGCGGCGCCACGGTCGCCGGCGCCACACGAGGCGGCCAACGATCACCACAACGGCAAGCATCCCGAGTGATAGAGCCGCGGGAGCGGGTACGTCGTAAACCGCGGACTCGACTCTTGACATGCCAAGCGGATTCGCCGGTAAGGCGCCCGGTGATCCCGACGGCGCGCCAGGCAAGCCACCCGTGGGCCGCGGTGTTGCAGCCGTGGCCGGCTGTAATTTTGGAGCGGTCACCCGGGGACGAACCGGTTGCGACACCAGCGCCGGCGCGGCTTTCTTCGCCCCAGCTGCGATCGGTATCGACGGCCGCGATTGGCGCGCAGCACCGCTTCCACTCACCTGCCGCGATCCTGCGTTCGAGTTCGAAGGTTGCACGCCGCGCGGCGCCGCCACAGCCGGAGCGGACGGGCACGGTCCGCCGCGACCCAGAAGAGGAGCGCCGACAACGCGGATGCGGTTGTTCCCCGAGTCGGCGATGTGCAGATTGCCGAATGAGTCGAAACCGACCCCGTAAGGGAAGTTGAGGTAGCCGATCAACGCGTCGAGCCCGTCCCCACCATAACCGCCGAGTGCCGCGCAGCCGGCGACGGCTATCTGGATCGTGCCGCCAGGGTCGACCATGCGAATCCGGCTGTTCGCGCTGTCCGCGATGAACAGGTTTCCGGACGCGTCGAAGGCGAGTCCTGACGGGTAATTGAGCTCGGCGGCCGTCGCGCTGTGGCCGTCCCCGGCAGCTCCGGCCTTGCCGTTGCCGGCGACGGTCGTGACCAGATTCGTCGTCAGGTCTATCTTCCGGATCACGTTGTTGCCCGTGTCTGAGACATAGAGGTCGCCGTGGCCGTCTAGCGCGACACCCCGCGGCGCGTTGAGCTGAGCCGCTCCCGCCGCCGAGCCGTCGCCGCTGTAGCCGGCGGTGCCGGTACCGGCCAGCACGAACGCCTGGTGCGAGGTGCCGTCGCCGGGAACCTCGACGATGCGGTTGTCGCCGGTGTCCGCGATGAAGATGTCGTTCTTGGCGTCGACGGCAAGCCCGGTAGGCGCGGCGAGGCCGACCCCGGAGTAGATGTAACCGATGATCGCGACGACGCTCCCGGTCGCCGGCTGATAGTCAAGAAGGCTGTTGTTGCCGCTGTCGATGACGTAGACGTCGCCGTCGGGGCCGACGGCCACGCCGCTGGGGTCGTTCATCGTGAACGGCTGGGATGGTGTGATGTCGTTTGCGCCAACCAGACCGCTGCCTATCGCGGTCGTGATCAATCCATCTGCTGCAACGCGGCGAATCGCCTCGTTGAACGAGTCCGCGACATATTCGTTTCCACTCGCATCGAACGCGACGGCAGACGGGACGTTGAGCTCGGCACGCGTGGCCTCGCCGCCGTCCCCACCAAGACTCGGAGTGCCGTTGCCTGCGATCGTCGAGATCTGAGGCGTGCCGCCGAGCGTCACCTCCCTGATCCTGAAATTGCTGCCGTCGGCGATGTACAGAACGCTGTTGCCCGGCGTCCCATCCGTGTTGCGACCGATCGCGACGTCGGTTGGCTCGTTCAGAAGAGCCGCGGAAGCGAGACCGCCGTCCCCGCTGAAACCCGGGTATCCCTGCCCGACGATTGTGTTGATCACGCCGGCGGAATTGACGACCCGGATGCGCGAACTTCCGGTGTCCGCGATGTAGAGGTTGCCGGAGCTGTCAATCGTCAGGCCTCGAGGGTCGGCCAGGGACGCGCTGGTCGCGGGACCGCCATCACCGCCCACGCCGAGAGTGCCCGTCCCCGCAATGCGCTTTATCGACGTCCCCGAGAGCTGCCACACGCTGTTGTCCAGACCTCCGTCGGAGACGTCGATGACGCCAGGCCTGACTTCCACCATGCCGGTTGGAAAGCTGAATCCGCTGAACCATGTCGCGATCTGCCCGTCCGGATAGATGACTCGGACGCGTCCGTTGTCGCTGTCAGAGATGTAGAGGTTGGTGCCGTCACAGGCGAGACCAAGCACGCGCCCAAACTCGGCGGAAGTCGCAGGTCCGCCATCGCCGGCGTAACCTGGCACGCCAGTACCCGCGAGGGTATGAAGGTTACCCGCGGGATCGACGTCGCGAATCGCGAAGTTGAACGTGTCCGCGAAGTAGGTGACACCGCCGCACGTCGTCACCGCCCCAGCTCCCTCGACGGCGCCCTCCGCGGCTGGATAGCCATCCCCGTAGTAGCTGTACGTATCGTTGCCGGCAAACGCTGCCTCGTTTCCCGGCGTCAGCGAAACGTCCCAGAGGACCGGGTTGGCCAGGTCGCCCACCCGGAGGTGACCTGGTATCGCATTCAGTGCGTACGGGTACTGCGCCACCGTCCGGGCCGGCCCGGTCATCGCCGAGCCCGCGATGGTCTCGAGCGTGCGGCGAGGCGCGAGAACCGTCGGTACCGCCGGCGCGGTGAGCGACGAAGCGGACGAGGGCTGCCACCCGTTGAGGGCGGTCACGTCGTACCTGTATGACGCACCGGCCGTAAGTAGCGAGAAAACCGCGGACGTCGGCACGGGGCTGCCGCTCACCGTCTGCGTCCCGGTCGATGATCCGTTGAGAAACTCGCGCACCTCATAGGCGTTGATCGGCAGTCCGCCGGTGTTCGCTGGGGGCGTCCAGCTGACGCGGACGGAGTTGTGCCCCGCCGTTGCGGTCACCGAACCTGGCACATCGGGCGCGGTGAATTGCTGCACCCTGCGAACGACGCTGTTCGTGGAGTCCGCAATGAACAGGTTCGCTGACGAGTCGAACGCGAGACCCTCAGGGTCGTTCACCTCAGCGGAGACTGATGGACCGCCATCGCCGGTGTATCCGGCGATATTCGTACCGGCAATCACGGTCTGCCGGGCCGCCGAGTACGCCATCACCTCCGAGTTCCAGCTGAAGTTCGACAGCGTGTAGACAACCTGCCCACCGCCGGCGATCGCCACATCGGTGACCGGGCCAGTCACGAGGTGCGCCACAGCGCCCACCGGACTCACGACGTCGAGCCCACCCCCGTACGGCCCTCCGTCGGCGACGTAGAGATTTCCGATCCCGTCGGCCGCGAGCCGTCCCGGGTTCGCGATGGTGGCAATGGTGGCGATCTTGCCGTCTGGCGTCACCTTCCGGATGGCGCCGTTTTGGGTATCCCCGATGAAGACATCGCCTGAGCCGTCCACTGCCACACCGCCCGGGTGGTTCAGCTTTGCGGCTGTCGCCAGGCCTCCGTCGCCGGAGTAGCCCGACACGGTGCCGGCAAACGTGGTGATGGTGCCCGCCGCGCTAACCTTCCGGATCCGGTCATTGCCGCTGTCTGCTATGAACACATCTCCAGCGGCGTCGATCGCCACGTCGTTAGGCGCCTGGAGCAGAGCCGACGTTGCGGCTCCGCCGTCACCACCAAGACCCGGCGTGTTGCTGGTTCCGGCAAAGGCGGATATCACCCCGGCAGGCGTGACCTTGCGCACGGTGCTGTTCCCGGCGTCGGCGATCAGCAGGTCGCCAGAGGGGTCGAACGCCAACCCGGCCGGGTAGCAAAGGCTCGCCGCCGTCGCTGCTCCGCCGTTCCCCCCGCCGCACGTCGCGTGTTGGCCCGAGCCGACTGCCGTGGATATCGTTCCGGGCGCACTGACCGTCGCCTGCGCCAGGCGCGGTGATACGAGCCCCACGGACGAGGCGATCAGCAAGGTGGCGACGGCGGCGCGCGCACACGCCAGCACGGAACGGCGGTTTCGAGTCATCGTTCCCCGATTACAACAGCGCATCCGACGGCGATCCCAGCGCGCCGCGGCCATGTTAAGTGATGGCTTGTAAACGTTCGCGCATCAACGTGATTGCGGCAGATAGATCGCGACTCCGTTCTCGTCTGACTTCATCTCGAACGTCGTGTTCCCCACCCTGACGGTGCTCGGCGGTTGGGGAACGACGACCACGAGCAGGCACGGCGTGCCGCCTCCATCCGCGAACTGCGCCGAGTTGTTCGTCACGTTTATCTGCTCCACCCGCATCCCGGCGCCGCCGATGACCCACAGGGGGTACTCCCAGTCGCCCGACTGCGTCCACAGGCCGATCGTCGAGCATCCCGACTGACGGGCCAGGGCCGCCGCGCTCGAGTACGGCGCCTCGAGGTCGTGCCGCTTCGCGAAGTACACGTCGAGCCGTGACGCGGTGAAGATCGAGCTCCCGCCGTCGAGGTAGTGCGCCTCGCGAGGGAACGTGTATCCGATCAGCGGCCGGCTCGCGTTGTCGAGCGCGAAGGGCAGCGCCGTCACGACGAGCAGAGCCGCAACCACTCCCACCACGGCGGGTTTCGCGAAGCGCGCGCTGTAGAGACCGACAAGCGGGCTTGCGAGCACGAGCAGTGGCAGCTCGAGGCGCGAATGCCACGGCTGCCAGCGCAGATATGCCGCGAACAGCACGAACGCGATCACGAGACAGCCGGCGTACACCGCGTTCAACCGCGACCCACCCCGCAGCGCCACGACGAAAGCGACGACAATCGCCGCGATCGCGAGGATCGACTGCAGCGGGTCGCCGGCGTAGTCCTCGTCGAGCGAGGCGGGAAACACCTGGTACGTCTCCCCCGGCCACGTGGTGCGTGGATCGCTCGCCGATATGTGGAGCACGTACTTGTGCAGCGCGACGACCGCACGATCGACGAGGTTGTTGAAGTCCGAGCTCGGTGTGCCGAACTGCAGGGTGGAGTCGCGCACGACAGTCGAGACGATCGCGTTCGGCGCGAACGTCTGGTTCGCGACGTCGTAGTTCTCGGTCTTCTCCGACAGCGGGCTCGCGAAGACGACCTCGTTGCGCACGTACTGACCGGCGTTGAGGACCAGCGGGATGGCGATGAGCAGCGCGATCGGCACGACGATCCGCGTGCGCAAGCGCATCAGCGCCCACACGCCAAGCGCAAGCACCGGCGGAGCCGCGAAGACGTACGCGGTGCCCTTGGTCAGCGCGGCAAGACCCAGCGCCGCCGCGAACCACGCGGCGCTACGGCCGTCGGGCGCGCGCATGAAGTCGAACGCGAACGAGACGAGGCACACGAGCCAGAACGCCTCGACGTAGTCGGTCTGGGTGCTCGACGCCTCGAGGATGCCCATCGGCAGCGTCACGGTGAACAGGACCGCGAAGACCTGCGCCCGGACCGACCCGCCGAGTTGCATCGCGATCCGCGACACGCCGACCAGGCAGCCGCACATCGCGAGCCACTGCACGGTGCTCGCGAGCTGGTCGCCGCCGCTGAGCACCTGCAGCTGCAGGATGGCGAACTCGGACCATGGCGGCTCGTACAGCTGCCGGACGATGTTCGTCGGGTACGGCGCGATCGAGTGGTCCGCCACCCAGTGCGCCACACGCGACATGTGAAAGGCCATCGAGTCGTACGTGTTCGGCGCGGCGACGACGGCCGTGACGGCGATCGCGGCCACGATGAAACCGACCGCGACCATCGCAACTACGGCGGCGGGCCCAGGTCGCGGCATGGCGAGCCCCCGAACGGCCGCGCGCACGCGATCGCGCGAGCGCACGACGAGCGCCGCAGCGACGATGCACTCCACGATCCACGCGATCCCCAGGCCGACCGGCGAGATCAGCGACGCGAGGGACAGCAGCTCGGTGTTCAACGCGACCACGACTCCGAAGACCACCGCGGCCTTCAGGACCGCCTCACGAAGTGGCAGAATTGCCGCCAAACCGACGCCGGATATGAACAGAAAAAGAGGGGGCAGTACGGCCGCCATCAGAGTAAAGTTCTCGCCTCGATGAACTCAGACGGCCTGCTCTCGGTGATGATGCCGGCCTTCAACGAAGAGCGAACGATCGAGATCATCCTCGGCCACGTCCTCGAACGCAGCGAGGTCGGCGAGGTCATCGCGGTCGACGACGGCTCGACAGACGGCACGTGGGATATCTTGAACCGCGTCGCGGACCGCGACCGCCGGCTGCGGATCTTCAAGCTGCCGCACAACCAGGGCAAGGGCGCGGCGCTCCGGCTCGCCATCACGGAGCTGCAGATGCCCTTCGCGCTGGTGCAGGACGCAGACCTCGAGTACGACCCGCGCGACTACCCCGCCCTGCTCGAACCGCTGCGCGAGGGTCGCGCCGACGTCGTCTACGGCGTGCGCGGCTTCGCGGGGCAAACGGCGTTCAGCTTCTGGTTCGTCCTCGGCAACAAGGCCGTGACCCTCGCGACCAACCTGCTGTACGACTGCTACATCTCCGACATGGAGACCGGCTACAAGGTGCTGCGGTCGGAGCTCTGGCGCAGGCTCAACCTGCAGGGGACTCGCTTCGACATCGAGCCCGACATCACGGCGCGGACGCTACGTCTTGGCTATCGCATCCACGAGGTGCCGATCCACTACTACGCGCGCAGCCGCGAGGAGGGCAAGAAGCTCACCTGGCGCGACGGCGTGCGCGCTCTCGGCACGCTCGCCAAGCGCCGCATGGCGTCGAAGAGCGGGCTGTTCGGCAAGGAAACGGACTGGGCCTACCACCGCACGCGTCACGCCGAGCTCGCGGCTCAGCACCCGCTGGTGATCAGGACCCCGGAGTCGATCGAGGTGCCGAAGGCGTTCGTCGGGCGGTGAGCCACAGGTTGAGCCCGGCCTCGAAGCTTCCGTAACGGATCAGCGCGCGGTCGAATCCCGCGCTTTCGGCGACCGCGACGATCTGAGCGTGCGAATACGTGCCGCGGTGCTCGTCTACCTCCTCCCGGCTCACGAGCCCGAAACGGCCCATCGCTTTCAGCAGGCGATCGGTCCACCCCGCCGGCGTCGTCATCACGAACATGCCGCCGGGCTTGAGGACGCGAAGGATGTCGCCGAGGAGACGCGTGAGCACCGGCCGGTCGAGGTGCTCGAACACGGCAAGCATCGTCACGACGTCGAAGTACTCCGAGTCGAACGGCAGGTGGTCGCTGACCGCGACGTCGTGTGACCGCAGCACGAGGCCGGGTTCGATGAGGTCAGACGGCACCTCACGGTCGAGCCCGTAGCGCTCCGCAAACCGCGTGTTGAGAAGGAAGAGCGGGTACGTGCCGCAGCCGATGTCGAGCAGGCGCCCGCCCCGCGACTGCTCCGGGATCAGCGCGTTGGCGCGCCTTGTCCGCTGCCGTGCAAGGAACCCCTCGAGCAGCCCATGCCCGCGGGTGACGGACCTGCCGGGTGCGGGCGTCAGCGGCGCGAGCCCGCCATGACCTCCTGGTACCACCTGATGGTCTCAGCGAGGCCCTTGCGGAAGGGCGTGGTCGACCTGAAGCCGAACTCCTTCGCGGCTCTTTCGACGTTCAGCTTGCGCCGGGGCTGGCCGTCCGGCTTGGACGCGTCCCACACAACCTTCCCGGTGTAGCCCGTCAGCTCGACGATGAGCTCGGTCAGGTCCTTGATCGAGATCTCCTCGGAGCTGCCGATGTTGACCGGGTCCGGCTTTTCGTACTTCTCCGCGGCCATGATGATCGCCCGCGCCGCGTCCTCGACATAGAGGAACTCGCGCGTCGGCTTGCCTGTCCCCCACGCCTGGATCGTCGGCGCGTTCGCGTCCCGTGCCTCGAGGCATTTGCGGATCAGCGCCGGGATGACGTGCGAGTTCTGCAGGTCGACGTTGTCGCCGGGTCCGTAAAGGTTCACCGGAAGCAGGTAGATCGAATCGAAGCCGTACTGCTGCCGGTACGCCTGCGACTGCACGAGGAGCATCTTCTTGGCGAGGCCGTACGGCGCGTTCGTCTCCTCGGGGTAGCCGTTCCAGAGGTCGTCCTCGGAGAACGGGATCGGCGCGAACTTCGGGTACGCGCACACCGTTCCGACCTGGACGAACTTCTCCACGTTGTTCAGGCGGCCCTGCTCGATCATCTCGATCCCCATGACCGCGTTCTCGTAGAAGAACGAGCCCGGGTTGTCGCGGTTGGCGCCGATGCCTCCGACCTTCGCGGCCAAATGGATCACGACCTGGGGCTTGAGGTCCCGGTAGACGCGTGCGACCTCGTCCTGCCGCGTCAGGTTGTACTCCGCGCTGGAGAAGGCGCTGACGCGAGCGCCCTTCTCCTCGAGCTGCTTCACGACGTTGCGGCCGAGGAACCCGCGCCCTCCGGTGACCGTGACCCGCTTGCCCTTCCAGAAACCGGGCGCGGAGCTGTTCGACGAGCCTGCCGGCGCCATTGCTATCGGATCTTACGCAGGAAGACCGAATACACGCCGTTCGTGCCCGCGAGCGTCGCGTCCGGATTCGAGCGCTCGTAGCTCGGCGCGTCCGCGGCGAGCACGACCACCACAGCCCACTGCTCGTCGCCCTGCAGGCGTGATTGCTTGCCGAACATGAACACCCAGTTCGGCGCGACGCGGATCGGGTGACCGTCCTTCAGCAATTGCAGGCCGATGCCCGCGGCGGTCGGCCAGACCTGCAGGCCCGACGGCTCGACCACGACCGGATCGGACGGGTGGGCAGCCAGCGCTGACTCGGTCCCGGCCGTGAGCTGGTCGAGGTGTTGCGTCAGCGGCTCGTCCGGCTGCAGGGTCAGAAAGGAGGCCGTCTGCGCGACCGCCAGGATGACGAGCAGCGCCGCGCCGGCCGCCCCGGTGACGAGCCGTGCGGTCCGGGGAACGCGCAGATGCGCCTGCGGAGGGTGCGCAAGGCCGAATGTAAGCGCGCCTAGAAGCAGGGCGACCGGCAGCGTCGTCACCCACATCAGAAGGTAGAAGTAGACCGGCCCCGCGATGTCGCGGATCGACAGGGTCACCGCGCCCATCGCGAGAACGAGGACCACGCCGAGCCCCAGCGCGAAGCGGTCGCGCGCCCGCCAGCCCATGAACGCGAGCCCCGCGCAGAGGACGGCAAAGGTGATCGCCACGGCGATTTGGAGGTTTGAGGTTGCCGAGAGGTCCAGGCCCCCGAACCCGGTGAGCTTTGGGAACTCGAGCGGGTCGACGAACCGACCGAGGGCCGACAGGGCGGCTCGATAGCCGCGCGAGGGACCGTTGTGCGTGAAGAAGCGGAAGAGCGCCGTGAGGTTGCCAGGGTTGCCGGTCACCTCATCCACGAGGGGCGGGATCCACATCACGACCGTCAGGACGGCCCCTGCGGCGCTCAGCGGCCATTTCCACCGGCCATCCGGGCGCGGCCCCCATCCGGTGCGACGGGCCGCGAGGCGGTCGAGAACGACGCGAAGGACGAATGCTCCTCCCACGACCGCGACGGTCGCCGGCGCGGTGCCGACGTGGGTCTGGATCTCGAACGACCCGACGACGAGCGCGGCGGCCAGCGCGGGCGTGGAGCCCGAGATCCCGAGCGCCGCCAGGAGAATCAGCAGCAGCATCGGGAGGATGACCAGGTAGGGCGGCCAGATGCTGCGGAAGAGCGCGTCCCCGACCAGCGCGTAGTAACCGAGCAGGAGCGCAGATCCGACCGCGACGAGCGGCAGCCCGGCGATCCGCCAGCAGATATAGAGGATGAGCAGCGCGAGGACGGCCTGGAAGACCGCGACGGCCACGGAGAACGCCCAGCTCTCCCGGCCGAGCGGCACGTACAGGATGTCCATCGTGTAGAACCACGCCGGGCCGGGATGCCACCAGCCGAACCGGGAGTAGTTCCCGACGAGCTGCGCCAGGTGCGTGCTGTTGACGAGCGAGATCTCGTCGAGCGCGGCGTCGCCGTCGAAGTAGAGGGTCGGGCGTCTTGCGGCGAGCGCCACCGCCCACGCGAGCATCGGGATCGCGGCCGCAACCGCCGCCGCCAGGCCGGCGAGCGGCGACCACCCCGCGACCTTCCCGAGCCGCGACATCCGCGCCGAGGATACCTCTCGGTATCCCGGCGCCACGCCGCTCCCTACTGGATGTATCCCGTTATGTCGACGATGAAGTGGCTCGGGTTGTTGTTGCTGATGTAGACCGACACGCCTCCACCCGTGCCCAGGCCGACGACGAACGAGTTCGCGATCGCGCCCTGGCCGGTGATGAAGTTCACGCTCGACGTCGGCGGTAGCGCCACGCCGGTCGGGAAGATCGTCAGGTAGCCGGGGCCGGTGTACGCCGTCGCGGTCAGGTTGCCGACGATGGCGATCGCGTCAGGCGGGATGGTCGACGCGCCGGTGCTGGCGGGTGATCCGATGACTGGCACAGGCGTGGTCGAGTTCTTGGGCAGGCGCGGGTTCGTGCCGCCCGCGCCGCGGCTGTCGTAGCAGCGGAAGGGCACGAACGGGTTGCCGGTGTTGTCCGCGGCGTCGGTCCTCAGCGTGTTGACGCGCCGCCACACCGGGATCGGGTCCGCGTTGTGGATCCACAGCACCCCGTTCGCGTCGCGGGCCTGCTCCATGAGGTTCGGCGTGTAGTTCGGCTCGCCGGCGGCTGCCTGGGCATCCTGGCGGATCCGGCCGGTGCCCGCGGCGTAGAGGCCGATGCCCGTGTTGGCCTGGCCTGTAACGCCGGTCCCGGCGTCGGTTACGCCCCAAACGCCGTAAGCCGTCGAACCGCTCGCGAACGCCTCGAGGCCATCCGGGTTCGTGACGGTGCCGGCATCGCCGCCGTAGCCCTGCAGCGGTGCGTTGAAGGTCCCGGTGCCGATGGCAGTGGCGAAGTTGCTCGCTGAGAATGAACCGTCCTGGCTCTGGAACTGGCTGCCGGTCAACTTCGTCGGGCTCGTTCCGCTGTTGGTGAGGTCGCCAATCGTGATTGGGCTGCCGTTGGCGGCCGCCACCGGCAGAACCCGCGCTGCGGCCAGGCCGATTGCGCCCGCCGCGGCGGCGCCCCCGAGGCGAAGAAAGCCCCTCCGGCTGCTGCGCGCATCGCTCGCTGGTCGCTCTTCGCCACCCTCGAGGCGGGCCAGGCGTCCGCGCATCTCCTCGATCGTCGCGCTCAGCGTGCGTATCTGCTCTTCCAGTTCGCGGGTGCGGTCCATCTCTCTCCTCTCTTATTTGCGCGGAGCGCTCTGCCGGACGGGTTCCCGGCGGGCGCCCTCGACCGTGTGCGTCTTCTTGCGGCCGTCATGTGACTGGCTGGCGTGGTTGCGAGGCAGTCGCGCCCGGTGGGCCGACTGCTTCACGGGGTCGCGTTCATCCTTCGCCATGGAGATCCTTCGGAAAAAGGCACCGCTCCGGCGGAGCGGTTTGCGGGCGCCGCGATGTTACGCCACGCCGGAGCGCCTTGAGGCGGGTATCATGTGCGCCCCTTGCTCAGCGCCCGCTTCCTCGCGGCTCTATTCGCCGCCCTGATGGCAGCCACCGGCCTCGCGCCCGGGACCGCCAGCGTCACCACGGCACCCGCCCACGGCGTCCACGCGAAATCGGCATCGCCGGTGCCGCAGGTCGTCAGGCATCGGGGTGAGGCCGGGTACGCGGTGCAGTCCGCCGCCGCGCTCAAAGCCGGCCGGTCGTCAAAAGGGCGCCGCGCGATCTTCCGCGGCGGCTTGCGGGCGCCGTCGACCTCGACGGGCACGGCCACCGCGACGCCATCGACGCGAACCGCCCTCGTGCCCGCGCCGCGCCCGGGACTCTTCACCGCGCTGACCAAGCCCGGGATGGACGCCGCCGGCAACCCATTCCAGGCGACGCCGCCGGACTCGACCGGCGCGATCGGCCCGAACAACTACGTCGAGATGGACAACTCGAACATCGCGGTCTACGACCGCAACCTCAATCTCAGCAGCTCGGTCTCGCTCAACGCGTTCAGCGGTTCGAGCCTCGATTTCTGCGATGTGCAGGTCGAGTGGGATGCGGCGGCCGGCCGCTACCTCTTCGCGTTCCTGATGTGCGATTTCACGCAGCCGATGCAGTTCCAGGTCTTCGGGTGGTCGAAGACGAGTGATCCAACGAACCTGTCGACGGGGCCCCTGGGCGGGTGGTGCCTCTTCGCCTTCAACAACTCGCACTACCTCTTCGACTACGACAAGCTCGGCCACAGCAGCCAGTTCATGGTCATCGGCGGCAACTTCTACAACACGAGCTTCCCGAGCCTCCCGTTCGTCTCCGCCGGCATGGAATGGGCGAAGCTGCCCGGCAACGGCGACACGTCGTGCACCCTGCCGGCTGTGGCGGGTGTCACCCCGCTCAGCCCGTCGCTGAAAAACGGCGACGGCACAGTCGCATTCACCCCCGTCCCGGTGAACACGACGTCGAACGCGTCGGACGTCTGGATCGTCGCCGCGGCGGATCCCGCGGGCAACGTGCCCCCCGGGACGCCGAGGAACTTGGTCGCCGCTTGGGACCTCGATTCGGCCGGGACCCTGCACGCGCGCGCCGACATCCCGGTGGCCCTCTACGACACGCCGACGCCGGCGCAGCAGCTCGGAGGAACGCCGACAACCTACCTGCTCGACACCCTGGACGCCCGGCTGACACAGGCGGTGGGTAATCCGAACGACGGCATCTACACGCAGCACACCGTGAAGGACTCGGCCGGCCGCTCGGAGGTCGAGTGGTACGAGTTCAAGCAGTCGGGCGCGAACCTCGTGCTGATCCAGCAGGGCGTGATCGACACCGCGAGCTCCTGGACGTTCAACGCCGCCATCTCGCCGCGCTACGACGGCCTCGGTGCGGCGATCTTCTACAACGTGTCGAGCGCCACCACGCATCCCTCGATCCAGGCGCAGATCCGGACCTCGACGACGCCCGACGACACGTTCCTGCCCGGCGTCCTCACCCTGGCGACCAGCCCGGCCGCGGTCAAGGAGACCCTGAGCTGCAACGTCTCTGGCTTTCCGTGCCGCTGGGGTGACTACTCGGGCGCCTCGCCCGACCCGGTGAACCACGCCGTCGTCTGGGGCACCAACATGTTCAACACCGCGGCGACGACGGTCCCCGCCTGGTCCGACGAGAACTTCGCGGTGGGGATCACGCAGTCGCCGCCGGCGCCGAGTCCGCCGGCGCGGCCGTCCGTGAACCCCGCGCCGAGCGCGACGCCGCCGGCTCGTCCGTAAGGGCGTACCGCCGCACGCACTCGATCAGCGCGATCACGACCCAGAACTCGAGGCTCAGGTCGTTCTTGAAGTAGGGCACGTCGACCAGACCGTGCGCGACGAACGCGACGCAAGCGAGCAGGAGCCCGACGGTTAGCGCGGCCCACGGTCCGCCGGCCCGGCGCCACCCCGCCCACGACCACCGGAAAGCCTGCACGAACAGCCACGCCGCGGCGATCACGCCGAGGACGCCGGTCTCGACCCAGAAGTTCAGGAGGATGTTGTGCGGGTCGATGAACTGCGCGGGACCCTGCGGGTTCCAGTACGGCTGGATCCGCGTCGCGAACCCGGCGAGGCCCGCGCCGAAGATCGGGTAGTGCTGCAGCATCTGGAGCGTCGCCTTCCAGAGCGCGATGCGGCCGGCGTTGCCGAAGAGAGTCGTACCGCCGACGTTCTGAAACTCGACCGAGACCCGCGTGTAGATCGGCGGAATGAGGACGAGGACGACACCGGCGGCGATCACGCCGCCGAGAAGCCACCAGCGACGGCGATGGGACAGCGCCAGACCGACCGCGACCGCGGCCATCGCGAGGTATCCCCCGCGCGAGAAGGTGAGGATCATCGCCGGCACCGCGACGATCAGGAAGGCCGCACTCGCGGCACGAATGTCGCGATCGCGCACGTACAGGAGCGTCGCGGCCGCGATGGCGATCAGCGGGTCGAGAAACAGTGCGAGGGCGTTGGCCGTCGTGTAGATGACGACCGGCGGCGTGTCGAGCACGTTGTACTGGTGCGCTCGGAGCGCCTGGAGGACCACCACGGCGTTCGGCGCGCCGACCCACACGCCGGCGACCGCGAGGCCGCCGAGGACGACGAATGCGCGCCTCACCGACGTCACCGCGTGCACGAGCACGAAGGCGAAGGCGACCGGTTCGATGAAGTAGGCGCGGAAGAGGCCGAGGGCCGCGGTCCGCGACGGCGCCGCCACGACGTCGATGGCCGCCGCGACGATGAGAAGAAGGGCCGGCCACATGAACGGTCCGCGCCAATCGAGCCGGCCGTTCATCCGCACCGTCTCGATCGCGAAGACCACAACCGTGACCGCGATCGCGTGCTCGAGCAGCGTGGTCGGGTAGAACGCGTAGTGCCAGCGCACGACGTACGCCGGAGCGAGTGCGCACGTGATCGCGGCGGCTGCGAGCGTGAAGCGGTATGCGCCCGGCCGGGACGCGGCTACGTCGTCAGTAGGCGTGGCGCTGGAAGAATAGCCGAAGCCCTGTGAGCAGAATGATCTTCAGGTCGAGGGCAAGCGACCAGTTCTCGACGTAGTACACGTCGTACAGGGTGCGGTCGCCGATCGGCGCCGCGCCGCGCAGGTCGTTGACCTCCGCCCAGCCGGTGAGCCCGGGACGCACCTGCTGTCGCTCCAGGTAGCGCGGCACGTCGACGCTGTACTTCTCGTCGAAGAACGTCGGCTGCGGTCGCGGGCCCACGAGGCTCATGTCGCCCTTGACGATGTTGATGAGCTGCGGCAGCTCGTCAATGCTCGTCTTGCGCAGCACGCGGCCGACCCCGGTCGCGCGCGGGTCACCGGGCTTCGCCACCACCGGCCCGGTCTTCGCCTCCGCATCCGGGATCATCGTGCGGAACTTGTAGACCCTGAACGGGCGGCGGTGCATGCCGATGCGCTCCTGCTGGAAGATCACAGGCCCGCCCGGCGAGTTCAGCTTGATCAGCAGCGCGACGATGAGAAGCAGCGGGCTGAGCACGATCAGCGCGATGCCCGACACCAGGACGTCGATCGCGCGCTTGATCGCCGCGTTGCTTCCGCGCAGCCGGTTCGTGCGGATGCCCACGAGCGGCACGCCGTCAATCGCGTTCACGTCGACGCGTGTGCTCATCACGTCGAGCAGGTCGGGCACGATCTTGAACTCGAGGTTCTCGTCCTCGCAGACCTTGATCAGGCGCATGAGCTCGGCGCGATCGCCACCGGGGATCGCAAGGAAGACCTGGTCCGCGTCGAGGCGCTGCGCAAGCGCCTTGAGGTCGCCGACCTTGCCGAGCACCGGCGCGCCCGCGAACGAACTGCCCGCGGGCTTCGCGTCGTCCGCGACGCCGACGACCTGGAAGCCGTACTGCGGAAACATGTTCATGCGCTGGATCAGCATCTCGCTGCCGGGCGCGGTCCCGACCATGAGCACGCGCTCGGTGCCGATGCCCTGGCGGCGCAGCCGCGTCTCGTACTGGCGCAGCACGTAACGCTCGACGGTCATGAGGACAGCGCTCAGCACGATCGTGTACGTGATCGTCAAACGCGAGTAGTAGATGCCCAGGTTGCCGAGCTCGATGACCGCGAGCATCAGGATCGCGGCGAGCCCGATGCCGCCGTAGAGCTGAAGCACGAGGTCCAGCAGGTTGCGGCCGCGCCACGACTGATATTGGTGATTTGCGGCCAGCGACGCGATGTAGAAGAGGATGACCACGGGGAGGGCGAAGAGATATGGCGCGATCGGGAGCTCACCCGGCGTGAGCGTGTGGAAAGGGTCGAACGTGTGGTGGAACCAGTAGGCGGTCATCACCGATAGTGCGGCAATCAGTGCATCGCCGACGATCAACGCCTTCGGCAGCCAGTCGGGCGACAGAAAGACAAGCCGCCGCGCGACGGGTGCGCTCGTGCGTGCGACGACCAGGCTCACCGGATCGGGTGCCTGAACCTCGGGCTGCCCGCTCTGAGGCTGCGCCATGGGCGTAGGTTACTCAACACTCCCACATTCGATAACGCCCATAGCGCGCACGCTGGCGGCGGATTCTGAGCGCGGATGCCCAACCTTATAATTCAGGCCAACGTGCCCCTTGCTGTTCTCGGCACGGGTCTGGCACTCGTCGCACTCGTCATCACCGCGGCGATCATCTTCACGGTCTGGCGCCGGCCGTTCATCGGTCTTGGCGCGCTGGTCGCCGGAATGGCGTTCCACAACTTCTTTCTCATGCTCCTGCTGCGGCTGCACACGCCGACCGCGCTCGTGCGCGTGGTGCAGGGTTGGAAGGAGCTGGTCCTCCTCACCCTCGCGATCGTCGCCGTCGTCCAGATCGTGCGCATGCGGCGCGCCGGCGAGCGCTGGCGGTGGATCGCGATGGACTGGATCGCGATCGCGTTCATCGCGATCCTGATGGTCTACCTCGTGCTGCCGGCGAGCCTGTTCGGCGGCGATTCGAACATCCTGCAGCGGCTCGTCGCGTTCCGCGTCGCGGCGCTGATCCCATTCCTCTATTTCCTCGGCCGCATCTTCTCGACGCCGCGCGAGCGCGACCTCTCCGTCGTCGCGTGGTTGATCGTCGGCGCGGGCGCGATCGTCGCGGCGTTCGGCCTGGTCGAGCTGTGGCTGGTACCGACCGCCGACTGGCTCGGCTGGGGCGTGAACCTCTACTCGTCGTTCCTCGGGTTCACGTACTCGGGGCCCGCCGGCTTGCCGGAGAACTTCTTCCAGAGCCTGCCCGACGGCCTCCTGCTGCGACGCATGGTGTCCACGTACATCAGCCCGCTCGGCATCGCGTACACGGGCCTGCTCATCGTGCCGATCGCCGTGGTGCTGATGGACCGGCGCGACCAGCGCCGGCGGACCATGGCGCTCGCGATCGCGGTGAGCGCGCTGATGCTCACGGGCATCCTCTTCAGCGTCACGCGCCTCGCGCTCCTCGCCCTCGTCGGCGAGATCTTCCTGATCGCGTTCGTCCTCCGGACGCGGCTGGCGTGGGTGCTGCCTCCGGTCGTCGTCGCATGCGTGGCCACGATCCTCTACGGCTACCCCGCGGTCGGGCCGACCGTGGACCCGTACCTGCTGCCGGGCGAGTCGCACCACCACGTGATCCTCTACATCGGCGATCCCTCGTTCACCGAGCACCTGCGCTACCTGGTGGCCGACTCGAAGATCGTCGCGCAGCACCCGTTCGGCGTCGGGCTCGGAGGCTCGGTCCACCGTTTCGCGGAGACCCAGAACGACACCGCCGGCACGGGCGAGAGCGCCGTCTTCGGGCTGTTCGGCGACGTCGGTGCGCTCGGCGGGCTGCTCTACCTCGCGATGTTCGGGCTGAGCATCTTCTACGGCTGGCGGGCAGTCTTCCGAGCGCCTCGGCGGACCCTCGCCTCCGCCCTGCCGCTCGTCGCGGCGGTCGGCGGGCTGGCCCTGATCCCGATCACCCTCACGAGCGACGTGTGGGGCGACCTCTCGGTCACATTCCTTTATTGGTGGGCGGCCGGTTACGCCGCCAGCGTGGCGCTCCAGCACACCCAGGCGGTGCCGCGGGAGACCGCGACGTCGGCGCGGCAGGCGGCCTGACCCTCACCCGACGCCCGCCGTCGCCGATGCCCGATCATTCAGCGAGATGAAGGTCGTCATCCTTGCCGGCGGCATGGGCACGCGCCTTGCCGAAGAGACGGAGGTCAAGCCCAAACCGATGGTGCCGATCGGCGGCCAGCCGATCCTGTGGCACATCATGAAGTACTACGCGTCGTTCGGCTTCCGCGAGTTCTTCGTCGCGCTCGGGTACAAGGGCGATGACATCAAGCGCTACTTCCTCGACTACCACGGGATGGCGAAGAGCGTCACGGTCGAGCTCGCCAGCGGCAACGCACGGTTCCACGAGTCCGAGATCGACGACTGGATCGTCCACCTCATCGACACGGGCGCGGGCACGAACACGGGCGGCCGCCTGAAGCGGCTGCAGCCGTGGCTCGAGGACGGCACGTTCATGCTGACCTACGGCGACGGGCTGTCGAACGTCGACCTCCGCGCCGTGCTCGACTTTCACTCGCGGCACGGGCTCACCGGCACGCTGACGGCGGTGCGGCCGCCGGCGCGGTTCGGCGCCCTGAAGTTCGACGGGGACCTGGTCACGGACTTCATGGAGAAGCCCTCGGTCGGCGAGGGCTGGGTCAACGGCGGGTTCATGTGCTTCGAGCCGGCGATCTTCGACTACATCAAGGGCGACGGCGACAGCCTCGAGTCAGACGCGCTGGAGCGCCTCGCCGCCGATCACCAGCTGGCGGCCTACCGCCACCCGGATTTCTGGCAGTGCATGGACACGCTCCGCGACGTCCGCCTGCTCGACGGGCTGTGGCGCGACGGCCACGCCGCCTGGAGGGTCTGGGAGTGAGCACGGAGAACGGCTTCTGGCGCGACCGGCCGGTGCTCGTCACGGGCGCGACCGGCCTGGTCGGGGGCTGGATGGTGCGCCGCCTGCTCGGCCTCGAGGCGTCGGTCGTCTGCCTCGTCCGCGACTGGATCCCGCGCAGCGAGCTGAGCCGCTCCGGGATGCTCGACCAGGTGAACGTCGTCCGCGGGGACGTGCGCGACCAGCAGCTGCTGGAGCGCACGCTCGGCGAGCACGAGATCGACACCGTGATTCACCTCGCGGCCCAGACGATCGTGCCGATCGCTAACCGCAACCCCGTCTCGACCCTGGAGACCAACGTGCAGGGCACGTGGGCGCTCCTCGAAGCCGCGCGGCGCAGCCCGGCGGTCAAGCAGATCGTGATCGCGTCGTCCGACAAGGCCTACGGCGAGCAGGCGAAGCTGCCCTACGACGAGTCGACGCCGCTGCAGGGGCAGCACCCGTACGACGTGAGCAAGTCGGCGGCCGACCTGATCGCGCAGTCCTACGCGACCACCTACAAGCTTCCGGTCACGATCACGCGCTGCGGCAACTTCTACGGCGGCGGCGACCTGAACTGGAGCCGCATCGTCCCGGGCACGATCCGCTCGGTCCTCCGCGGCCAGCGCCCGATCATCCGCTCGGACGGCGGGTTCGTGCGCGACTACTTCTACGTGGAGGACGGCGCCGCGGCGTACACCTTCACCGCGGAGCACCTCGCCGAGAACCGCGACCTCGCGGGCCAGGCCTTCAACTTCTCCAACGAGCAGCCGATGAGCGTCCTCGACATCGTGGGGCTGATCCTGCGCGTCATGGACTCGGCGCTCGAGCCTGACATCCGCAACGAGGCGTCGCATGAGATCCGCAACCAGTACCTGAGTGCCGCCAAGGCGCGCTCCGTGCTCGGCTGGAAGCCGCTGTTCGACCTGGAGGACGGGATGCGGCGGACCGTCGACTGGTACAGCCGCCACTTCGCAGCCGGCCAGTGAGGTATCGCGAGCTCTCACTCGCGGGGGCGTTCGTGATCGAGCTGGACGTCATCAGCGACCACCGCGGCTTCTTCGCCCGCACGTGGGACGGCCGCGACCTCGAAGCGCACGGGCTCGTCGGCGAGATCGCGCAGTGCAACGTCTCGTACAACGTCAAGCGCGGCACCGTGCGCGGCCTGCACTTCCAGCGGCCGCCGCACGAAGAGGTGAAGCTGGTGCGCTGCACGCGGGGCGCGGTGGTGGATTTCATCGTCGACATCCGGCCCGGCTCCCCCACCCTGCTCCGCTGGGAGAGCGTCGAGCTGACGGCCGAGAACCGGCTGACCCTGTACGTACCGCGCGGCTTCGCGCACGGGTACCAGACGCTGGTGGACGACACCGAGATCTCGTACCAGGTGTCGGAGTACTACCACCCCGAGTCCGAGGGCACGATCCTGTGGAGCGATCCTGAGATCGGGATCCAGTGGCCGGTCGCAGAGGTCACCATCTCGGAGAAGGACCGCTCCGCCCGACCGTTCAGCGCCGCGCGGTGAGGTGCCTCGTCACCGGCCCCGCCGGGTTCGTGGGCTCGCGCGTCGTGCGCAGGCTCGTCGCCGACGGTCATGAGGTCGGCGCGATCATGCGCCCTAGCTCCTCGCGGGCGCGGCTCGACGGAGTCGAGGACCGACTCGTGGTGTTCAGCGGCGACCTCGCATCGCCGGAGGGCTGGCGCGCGCAGGTGGCGGCCTGGCGCCCGGAGGCATGCATCCACACCGCGTGGTATGCCGAGCCGGGCAAGTACCTCGACTCGACGCTCAACCTCGACTGCCTGCGTGACAGCCTGCGCCTGCTCGAAGAGCTCGCCGCGATGGGCTGCACGCGGGTCGTCATGACCGGCACGTGTTTCGAGTACGACCTCGAGACGGGCACGCTGACCGAGGAGACCCCGGTGAGGCCGCGCACGCTCTACGCCGCGTGCAAGCTCGCGCTGGGCGCGATCGGTGCGCAGCGCGCCCCACAGCTCGGCGTCGCCTTCGCGTGGGGCCGGATCTTCTACGTGTACGGGCCGTACGAGGACCCACGACGGCTCGTGCCGGCGCTGACGCTGTCCCTCCTTCGCGGCGAACCTTTTGCCGCGACGACGGGCGAGCAGGTCCGCGACTACATCCACGTCGACGACATCGCGTCGGCGCTCGTGGCGCTCGCGGTCGCAGGCGCCTCCGGCGTCTACAACATCGCCACTGGCGAGGCGGCAACGATCCGCGACCTGATGCTCGAGATCGGGCGTCTCGCGGGGCACGCGGACCTGATCCGGTTCGGTGCGCGCCCGCCGGGCCAGTACGAGCCGCCGGTGATCAACGGCGACAACCGGCGCCTCCGCGAAGCGACCGGATGGAAGCCCGGGCGGACGCTGCCCCAGGGGCTCGCCGAGACCGTGGAGTGGTGGAAGGCGCGCGCGGCCCTTCCGCGCTGAGATGGAGCGGCCGCTGGTGTCGATCGGCATGCCGATCCGCAACGCGGAGCGGTTCCTAGAGGTCGCGATCGACTCGCTGCTGAGCCAGGACTATCCGAACTTCGAGCTCATCATCTCCGACAACGCGTCGTCCGACCGCACCGAGGAGATCTGCCGCGCCTACGCCCGCCGCGACAAGCGGATTGCCTACCACCGCAGCGAGGAGAACCGCGGCGCGGTGTGGAACTTCAACCGCGCGTTCCAGCTCGGGCGCGGCCGCTACTTCACGTGGGCCGCGCATGACGACGCGCGCGCCCCGACGTTCATCAGCCGCTGCGTCGCCGAGCTCGAGTCGCGTCCCGACGCGCCCATGTGCTGCGCCGAGGTGCAACTGATCGACAACGACGGGAACCCGGTCGAGCCGTGGATGAGCATCATTCATCCCACCGGCGAGTCGCTTCGGCAGCGCGTCCGCGCGATCGGCCTCTCGCGCTACTGGGTCGACCTCTACGGGGTGATGCGCGCCGAAGCGCTTGCGCGCACGTCGCTCGCGAAGCCCGTGTGGGGCTACGACGTCAGCATCATGCTGCAGATCGCGCTGCTGGGACCCGTGCTGTTCGTGCCCGAGAAGCTGTTCCTGTATCGGGTGGACCGGAGCAAGACCGTGAAGCAGGTGGCGGCGACGCTGGGCGCGGAAACCGCGCAGGGCGCGATCCCTGCGAACTGGAGCGCGATGACGCTCGAGCTTCTCGGCGACGTGTGGCGCTCCGACCGGAGCGTGGTCGTGCGCCTCGGACTGCTGCTTCAGCTCTGGTTCGAGCTGTGCGTGCTCAACGGCCTCGTCGGTTCGGGGATCGCGCGGGACGCGGGCGTGAACATGGCGGCGGCGTGGCGCGGGCGGCGCCTCGGCCGCTGGCTCGCCCTGCTCCTGATCGCGGTTCCGGCCTTCCCGATCCACAATCGCGCGGTGCGCTCGCTCATCGGGCGGCCGGTGGCATGACCGAGGGGCGGCTTGCGGTCGCGTATGACATGACTTTTCCCAACCGCAACGACGCCGGCTCCGGAGGCTACGCCCGCTCGCTCGTCGAGGCGGTCGCCGCGCGAGGTGACGTCGAAACCGTCACCGTGGCGGGACCGTCGATGTCAGGACTGCTCGGCACGCTGGGCTGGATGCTGCGCGGCGCCGCCGCGAGCGTCGCCACGTCTGGCGCGCGGCTGCTTCACTGCCCGACGTTCGTCACGCCGTGGAACGTGCGCGTGCCGGTCGTCATAACGGTGCACGACGTTGCGACCCGACGCTTCCCGCAGGACTATCCGCAGGAGTGGCGCCTGTACGAAGGCCGCGTGCTGCCCGGCCAGGCGCGCAAGGCTGCGCTCGTAATCGCGGTGAGCGAGACGACCCGCCAGGACGTGATCGCCGAATATGGGCTGGCTCCGGACCGCGTGGTCGCCATCCACTCCGGCGTCGATCCCGCTTTCTTCGCGGCGCGCGCGATCGAGCCGGAGGACGTGACGAAGATCCTCTTTCCCGGCGCCCCGCTGGCGCGCAAGAACCTCGACGTGGTGCTGCGCGCGATGGCGGCCGCGCCGCGCGACTCAAGGCTCGCGCGCGTGGTGCTGCAGATATCCGGCGCCGTAGAGGCGGAATTCCCGGACCACGCGCATCGGATCGCATCGCTCGGCCTGGACGCGCGCGTGCGCTGGCTCGGCCCGGTGCCTCGCAAACAATTTCCGGTGACGGTCGCCGAGGCCGCGGCGGTCGTCTATCCGTCGCTCTATGAAGGTTTCGGGTTCCCGCCCCTCGAAGCGATGGCGGCGGGCACGCCGGTCGTGGCGTCGAACGCGCCGTGTCTGCCGGAGGTGCTCGGCGACGCCGCCCTGCTGGTCGACCCCCTTGATGATGATGCATTCGCCGCAGCGCTCGAGGACGTGCTGACCAAACCCGAGGTGCGCGGGCGCCTGATCGCCTCCGGCCGCCGGCGCGCGGCGCTGTACACATGGGCCGCGTGCGCCGAGAAGACCGTCGCGGCGTATCGCCAAGCTCTGGGCGAGGCCGCATGACGGGGCGACTCAAGCTCGTCGGCTTTCGCTACGCGCCCGCGTTCGGCGGCGCGGAGAACTACTCGCGGCGGCTGATGTGCGAGATCGGCGCCCGCCTCGACGTGAGCGTCGTCACGCTGGTGAAGACGCAGCGCACCGATTGGCTCCCGGCGCTCATCGACGGCGAGCGCGACCACGACGAGCACTACGAGGTCGACGGCCGGCCGGTCACCGCGCTGGGGCGCTGGCCCGCCTCGGTCCGCCGCCGGCTCCGGGCGCTCGCGCCGCTCTACCACCTGCCGAACAGCCCGGCCCCGGACGCGATGGGCCGGCTGCTCTCCCCCCACCTCGACGCCGTCGCGCGTGACGCGGACGTGGTCCACAACGTCTTCATGGGCCGCGAGGCGTTCTCGATCGGGGCGCTCCTGGCGTCGCGGCGCGCCGGCGTGCCGTTCGTCTTCACGCCGCTGCGCCACCAGCGGCCGCTGGGCTGGAACTCGCCGGCGTTCCGCCGGCTCTACCGCGAGTCCGACGCTGTGATCGCCCTCACCCACGGTGAGGCGGACTGGCTCGAGGGCCAGGGCGCGCCACGCTCACGGCTGCACGTCATCGGCATCGGGCCGCAGAACGACCCGTCCGCGAGCACCGAGGCCGCGCGGCGGCTGGTCGGTGACGCGCGGTTCGTCCTCTTCGTCGGACAGCTGCACGCGTACAAGGGCGTGCGCGCGCTCGTCGACGCCGCGCGGCTGCTCGAGGACCTGCGCGACGTCAAAGTCGTCTTCGCCGGACCCGACGTGCGCGGCAACGCGCGCATGTTCAGCAGGGCGGGCGCGAACGTGACGTGGCTCGGCGCCGTCGACAACACGACCCGCGACTCGCTCCTGAACGCCTGCAGCGTCCTCTGCGTCCCGTCGTCGCGCGAAAGCTTCGGCAGCGTGGTGATCGAGGCCTGGTCATCCGGGAAGCCGGCGGTCGGCGGACCGGCGGCGGCGACGCGCGAGCTCATCGAGGACGGTGTCGACGGCTGGACGGCCGAGCAGGACCCCGCCGCCATTGCCGCCCGGCTTCGGGCTCTGCTCGACGACCCATCGGCCGCGGCCGCGATGGGCGAGCGCGGACGGCAGAAGGTCGCGAGCCAGTTCACGTGGGAGGCGATCGCGAAGGCGCACCTCGACCTGTACGAACGCGTAATCGCGGGGCGCGGCGATGCCTGAGCGGGTCAACGTCCTCGGCGTCGCCGTCAGCGCGATCAACATGCAGATGGCGCTCGCCGAGATCGAATCTTGGATCGAGCGCCGCGAGCGGCACTACGTCTGCGTCTGTCCTGTGCACTCCGTGATGGAGTGCCGCCGCTCGGACGAGGTGCGGCGCATCTTCAACGCCGCGGGCATGGTGACGCCGGACGGCATGCCCATCGTGTGGACGGTCCGCGCCAGCGGCCACCCCGAGGCCGCGCGCGTCTACGGCCCGGACCTCATGCTCGCGCTGGCCGAGCAGTCCCTCAAGACGCGCAGGCGGCATTTCTTCTACGGCGGCGGTCCTGGCGTGGCCGAGAGGCTGGTGCAGCGGCTCCAGGCGCGCTTCCCGGGCCTGGACGTCGTGGGCGCCTACGAGCCGCCGTTCGCGCCCCTCGACGAGCTCTGCACCGACGCGACGGCCGCGCTAATCGACCACGACCAGCCCGACATCGTGTGGGTCGGCATCAGCTCCCCCAAGCAGGACCGCTGGATGGCGTGCATGCGGCCGCGGCTCAACGCGCCGGTCATCATCGGGGTCGGCGCCGCGTTCGACTTCCACAGCGGCACGGTGCGCCAGGCGCCGCTCTGGATGCAGCGCTCGGGCCTGGAGTGGCTGTTCCGGCTGGGGACCGACCCCAGGCGCCTGTGGAAGCGCTACGCCGTCGACAACCCGTGGTTTGTGTGGGAGCTCTTCCTGCAGCTGAGCGGGCTCAAGAAGTTCGAGCTCGGCTAGCCCGCCTAGCCGCCCCAGGTCATGATGGCCGTGTTCGAGTTCGGCCAGTACGGGTAGTTAACGATCGGCGCAGCCCCGCCGAAGGGATGCTCGCCGCCCCACGCGTCAAGCGTGTAGCCGGCGGTTGCGGAGCCCGGCATGAAGAACACGGCGCGGGCCTGGTCCTTGCCGCCCCAGTAGCTGGTCAGGATGTTGGCCGGCATCACGCTGCCGTCCCCGGTGGGATGGAACGGGTGCAGAGCGCCGGACATGTCAAGAACGTAGCCCGAGAAACTGCCGTTGCCGGGGATGAGCTTGATGTCCCGGGCGACGTTCTGGCCCGGCCAGAACCCGGTCGTCGCGAGGCTCCTGGAGGCAGCCGGCCCCGGGCCGTTGATTCCAAACGGGTAGATGCCGCCGCCGTTGTTCATGACGTAGCCGCCGCTGCCGTCGGGGAAGATGACGACCCGGCGCGCCGTGTCCTGGTGCGGGTGGTAGAAGCCTCCGCTGGCGACAAGGGGGGCGGTGTTTCCGTTCAGGCGGAATTGATGTAGCCCGCCCCAGCCGTCGAGCACGAAGCCGCCGGTGCCGTCGGGAAGGAAGGCGAAGTCCCGGGCGATGTCCCAACCCTTCCAGTACGGGCCTGGCATCGAGGGCGTCACCGCGAGGCCGGGAGCCCCGAAGGCGTGCAGGCCTCCGTAGCCGTCGAGGACGAAGCCGGATTGCGGGCTGTTCGCGCCCGGCCACGCGTGCGCCTCGCGCGCGAGCGCCTGGCCCGACCAGTAGGCCGTCGTCGAGAGCGGCCCGCTGTCGTCGAGGTGGACGCCACCGTACGGATCGAGCGTGTAGAGGCCCTTGAACGGCCTCGAGACGGTAGCCGCCGGGTCGATCGCGACGTTGACGATCGCCCACGCGCTCACCTGCCCGGCCGTCGAGTGCGTGCGCACGCGAACTGCGTAGTTGTGGCCGGCGTAGCCGTCCGCGACGAGGGTCGTGGCGTTTCCCGGGCCCGGGTTCAGGTCACCCCAGCCCTGGTTGAGCGTGTTGTCGAAGATCTGCGCGTCATACCTCGCGACCGAGCAGCCGCCGGCCGAGAGCGTGACGCTGAACTCGGTCGTGGTCACCGTCGCGGCCGCCGACGGTAGCGCCGGGCAGAAGAAATACGTGCTGATCACGTTCCAGAGCGAAGGCGACCCGCCGGCGTAGTCGAGCGTGAAGAAGCCAACGCCGCGCAGGCCCATCGAGTTGACGAGCGAGAACTTCTGCGAGAGCGAGTAGGTGTCGTCGAAATACTGCTCGCGGTTGCAGTTCCAGTCCGAGTCGAACCAGGTGTCCCACTCCGCGACGCCCTCGTTGGGATCGCGATGCGCGGCGAACTTCGAGACACCGGTCTGCGAAGGGATCGTCGAAGCGAAGGCGTAGGTCGGGCTGACAAAGTTCGTGTTTGCGACCGGGTACTGGTGCGCCGTGGTCAGGTTCGGAACGCAGCCGCGGCGTCCGTAGAGCGGCTGGCCGAGGATGACCTTGCTCGCGGGCGCGAGGGCGGTGTACTGCTGCATCGACAGCGTGTCGTTGAAGCGATACGTCCTCAGCGGCGAGATCGGGTTGAAGCAGTACGAGCTGCAGTTCAGCGGCGCGTCCGGATAGTTGGAGTAGTCCATGTCGTACGCCATGACGAAGAACGAGTCGACGTACGGCGCCAGGCCCGAGATGTTGAAGAACTCCTGGTTGTCCTCGGCGGAACCGGAGTAGGTGTCGATCGCGATGTACATGCCCGCGGGCGCCGCCGCGCGCAGCTCGGAAGCGAACGAGACGAGCTCGTCGCGGTTCGTGAGGTGATCTGCGCAGTACGCGTTCGTGCCCTCGTAATCGATGTTCACGCCGTCGAAGCCGATGTTCTGCACCCACTGCCACGCCCACGACACCGTCGCGGCGCGCGAGGTCGGCTGGAGGCCGTTGCAGATCTGGCTCGTCGCGCTGTAGCCGAAGTCGTGAAGGTCGAGCGACATGAGCACGCGAACGCCGTTCGCGTGGGCGAGGTTGATGAAGTTCGTCATCGTCTGCGAGTTCATGACGGCCCAACCCGTGTCGGTCGTGACGAGGTGCCCGTCACCGCTGTTCACCTGGATCCCGAAGTAGGCGATCGTGGTGAGCATGTTGTAGTTCCACGTGGTGTAACCCACGTTCGAGTCGCCGAGGTTGCCGGCGTTGACGAACCCGAAGATGTCACGCCCCGGCGCCACGCGGGTCTTGATCCCGGTCTTCGAGCCGTAGAGCGGGGTGACGCGGCCGCCGCTGCGCGGCTCCAGAGCGGGCCCCGAGTACGGCGCCGCCGCGGCCTGGGCCGCAACCGACATGATTCGCGGCTGAGTTTGATCCTGCTTCAGCGTATTGACCGCTGCGTTGACGGGCACAGCGGAGATAGACGCGCCCACGATGAGCGCTGCCATCAGTGCGTTTGTGTAGCGATGCATGGTCCGAGGTTCCTTCGGTGTGATGGGCGCCGCGTACTGTAACAAAACGGCCCTGCTGGTACCATTCCTGCGCGCCGATCGCGGCGATTTCCCGTGACCCGACTAACTCGCAACGTCATCTACAACACGGCGGGTCAGGGTGCGATCCTGCTCCTCAGCCTCGTCGCGGTTCGCTTCGTCTTCCGCAGGCTCGGCGACGACGCATTCGGGATCATCATCTTCAACCTCGTCCTGACCACCGTGCTCTCGACGGCGCTCGAGCTCGGCATATCCGCGACGATCGTGCGCGAGGTCTCGCGGCATTTCGAGGACCAGCGCGCGTACGTGAACGACCTGATGCGCACCGGCTCGTTGTTCTACTGGTCGTTCGGCGTGCTGCTGTTCGTCCTGATCTGGCTCACGGCGCCGTTGCTTGTCACGCAGTGGGTGAACCTGCACCGGATGGACCCGACGACAGCGGCGACGATGCTCCGCATCCTCAGCGTCACGGCGCTCGTGACCCTCCCCAAGGTGCTGTACACGAGCCTCTTCCGCGGCCGCCAGCTGATGGAGCTGAACAACGGCATCGACGTCGGGACCGCGCTCGCGCAGCAGGGCGGGATTCTCGCGCTCACGCTGAGCGGCCAGGGCGTGTACACGGTCGCGGCGTGGATTGCGGGGAGCGCGACGCTCGGCATCGTCGCTTACGTCGTCATCGCGTCGCGGGTCGCCGGATGGTCGGCGCTCGTTCCGGGCTTCTCGATGGCCGTCGTGCGCCGGAACGTCGGGTTCACAGGGCACATGATGGTCATCTCGCTGCTGTCGCTGGCGCAGAGCCAGTCACCGCAGGTCATCGTCAGCAAGCTCCTGCCGATCGTCCAGTTCGGCTACTACGGCTTCATCGCTTCGACGGTGAGCCGCGCCACCGTGGCGGCCAACGCGGTCGCGCAGGCGGCCTTCCCCTCGTTCTCGAGCCTGCACGCGGCGGGCAACCGCGACGAGCTGCTGCGCCAGTACGTGAAGCTCCAGGACCTCGTCTGCTACGGCACGCTTCCGCTGTTCGCGGGCATCTGCTTCGCGGCGCTGCCGGTGTACGGCTACGTCTTCGACCCGGCAGCCGCGCAGCAGCTCCTCCTCCCCACCGCGCTGCTCGCCGTGGGCACATGGATGAACGCGACGCTGAGCATCCCCTACGTGCTCTCACTGGCCGTCGGCAAGACCGACATCCCGATGCGGACGTCGGTGATCGGCGTGATCCTCATCCTGCCGGTCACCGCGCTGCTCGTGTACAGGTTCGGTCTCGCCGGCGCCGGGCTGTCATGGGTCTGCTACCACGTGTTCGCGTACGCGTACATGGCCCCGCGCGTGGCGCGCGAATGCCTGGGCATGTCGCCGGTCACGTGGTTCGCGCACGTCGGCAAGGTCGCAGTGAGCGCGGCCGCGGCCTACGGACTGGTGTGGATCGTCATCTCGCCGCACGCGGCGTCGCTGCCGGCCGCGGCCGGCGGCTACATCGTGGCGAGCGCCCTGTTCCTCGGCGCCGCCGCCCTACTGATCGGGCCCGACCTGAAGTTCACCATCCGCCGGCTTGCCCTGCGCCGAGCTCGAGCGTCCTGAGTCCCCTGCCTGCTTGATGACGAGCGCCTGCGCGGTCGGCAGCGCGAACACCGTCACGCCTTCGGAGGCGAAGTAGCGATCGACCAGGCGGCGCTGGTCGGTGTAGTGGCTGTCGCCGTAGTCGTCGAACACGATCATTCCCGACGGCACGATTCGCGGCCACGCGTAGCGCAGCGCCGCCTCGGTCGGCGCCGCGGCGTTGAGGTCCATGTGCACGAACGCGAGCGGCCCGGTTTCGGTCTGAGGCATCGTCTTGAAGACGTCGCCGACCACGAACTCGAGCCGGCCGGCCCACGGCTCGAGACGCTTGCGCACGTCGTCGAGCGCCACGTCGCCGAGCCGGCCGCCGAAGCCCTCCTCCCTCTCCGCGGGCGTCAGGTGCTCGTCGTCGGGGATGCCCGCGAAAGTGTCGAACAGGAAGTACCTGCGGCCGGGCGCCGGCTGAGTACGGGTCAGGATCATGTACGCGCAGCCGCCGCGATAGACGCCGAACTCGGCGAACGAGCCGTCGAGCCGCGAGCACTGGATCGCGGCGCGGGTGAGGATCCAGAGGCGCCAGCGGATGTCGGCGACGTCCCACGACCACCTGACCCTGGCGTACGCGTCGTTGAAGTCCTTGTCGCCGAGGAACGGGCTGAGGTGGTAGGTGCCCATGCCGTCCGCCTCGAAGGGATAAGAGCGCCGCACCACGTCGCGCAGCCGGCGCGCGGCCGGCCTTAGCGGTTTCGGAAGCCGCTCGACGCGTGACCTCGCCATCTCGATGGCCATCGTAGCAACGGCCCTCGGGGCAAAAAGAAAGGGCGCCCCGGCGTGGGGCGCCCTCTCAGCTCGCTGTTTCTACTGGATGTAGCCCGTGATGTCGATGATGAAGTGGCACGACGCCGCGCCGGCGTAGACGTCCACCTTCCCGGCGTTCAGGCCGATCACGAACGAGTTCGCGATGGCCGACTGCGCGTTGCCGCCGAAGTTCACGGTCGAGGTGTTCGGCGCGATCGGCGAAGCCGACCACGGGGAGATCGTCAGGTAGCCCGGTCCGGACCAGTTGGTCGCTGTCAGGTTGCCGACGACGGCGATCGCGTTGGCCGGGATGGCCTGCGCGCCGCTTCCCTGGTTGGCGATCGTCACAGGCGTGAAAGTGCCCTTGGCCGGCCGTGGGCCGCCGCGGGTGTCCTTGACGCGGAACGGCTGGTAGACGCCGCCGGTGCCATCCGCGGTGTCGACGCGGAGCGCGTTGATGCGCTTCCACGCCGCCTGCCCGACGCCGGTGCCCGTGCTCGCCCAGAATCCGCCGTCGTTGGTGCGAACGGCTTCGAAGTAGCCGCCGCCGCTCGGGTTGAAGCTCGGCGCGCCCGGGCCGGCGCCGTTGTAGGTCTGAACCAGACGCCCGGTGCCGTTGAGGAGCGCGTCGGGGCCGCTGTAGCTCAAAGCGACCATCGCGGCAGCGCCCTTGCCGAACGCGGTGCTGTAGGACCCGGCGTAACCGCGGAAGCGACCCGCCTCGCGGAATTTGCTGTACCCGACAACGCCGATCGAGTTCACGGCCGTGGTGGACCCGTAGACGCCGCTGCTGTAGCTCGCCCCGGCGATGCCTTTGACGCCGCTGCTGTAGCTTCCGTGAGACAGCGCGAACGCGCCCGTCCCGTAGGTCGCGGTCGAATAGCCGACGAGGCCCGAGATGGAGCCGCTGCCCCACGTGCCGTACGGCCCGCCGTATCCGACGACCCCGGTGCCAAAGTAGCTCTGGCCCTCGGCACCGCGTCCGAACACGGCCCTGCCGAAGACTCCGGCGCCATAGTTGAACGAGTAGCCGAACACCCCGATGCCGTAGCTGGTCGATCCCCGGAGAGCGCCAAAGTACGTGTACGAGTTGGAGCTGACGCCGGTCGACAATCCGGCAGTCTCGCTGAAAACAGTACCCACCGTCACGGTGTCGCCGTCGTTCGCGGACGCCGGCACGGCCTTCATGGCCGCCATGCCCGCCGCCCCGGCGACCGCCGCCCCGGCGAGCTTCAGCAGGTGCCGCCGGCTCGCCCTCTTGGTGCCCGCGGTCTCGCCGGTGCTGTCCGGCGCGTCGGCGAGCTCGTCCTCAATCGTGGCCAAGGTCCTGGACCTCCTTATGAATGGCGAATGGTTGCCGGGAAGCCTGACCGTCAGCGGCCCGCGGCCGTCTTGAGGGCGGCGATGCGCGCGGCGAGGCGGGCCGAAGGCTTCGAGACCGTGTGCCGCGGTACTTTCGGAAGCTTCTTCAGGTTCGTGCGGGCCAGCGTCTTGACCTGGCCTTTTCCGACCTTTTTGGGTAGTTGGGGCTTTTTCGGCTGCTTCGCCATGTGCACTCCTTGCAGTGGTGTTTCGACGCTTTTGGCGCGAGTTGCGACGGACTATATCACCGACGTGACGGCCCGTCAGCGTCCTCCGGACACGACTTTTTCAGCCGACGAGACTGACCTGGCTCTCGACCCTCGACGACCGGTTGATCGCCGACTCCAGCACCTCCAGGAGCTCGTTGCGGACTCGCCAGTGCGCGGGCGAAGACCAGAGATTCACGCGCTCGCCCGGGTCCTGCTCGAGGTCGTAAAGCTCGCCGACACCTTCGCGGCCGGCGTACCGCGTGATCTTGTAGCGGGACGTCGTGAGCGTGCGCAGCGACACGTTGAAGGCGCCCTCGTAGTCGTTCTCGGTGATGACGTGATCGCGTCCTCCGATCGCCAGCGAGCGTCCTTCCAGCCACCCCGGAAGCGGTACCTCGGCGGCCTCCAGGATCGTCGGCGCGATGTCGATGAGCCCGACCGGCTCATCACTCGAACCGCCGGCCTTGAATGCACCGCCGCGCACCATCAGCGGGACGCGCAGCAGCTCGTCGTAGTGAACCGGGCCGGTGAAGAGCTGCCCGTGCTCGCCGAGCATCGCGCCATGGTCGCTGGTGAAGACGACGAGCGTCTCACCCGCTAGGCCGCGCTCGTCGAGGGCGTTGAGCAGCCTTCCCACCTGCTCGTCCATGAAGCTCACGGCGCCGTAGTACCCCGCCGTCATAATCGCGAGCCCTTCGGGCTTCATCCGGGCGCCGCCTGGGTTGGCCCACTCGTTGAGCGATCCCTTCAACCCGCGAGCCCAGAGCGCGTGGGCGCGCGGCTTGTCTTCGAGCTCGCTCGCGTCGAAGGCCGGCACCGCCGGCAGGATGTCTTCGGGTCGGTACGTGGTGGACCACGGCGCGGGCGGTGACATCGGCTGATGCGGGTCACAGAAGCTGACCCAGCCGAAGAACGGCTCTTTCACGGTCTGCAGCCAGTCGGTGGCGCGGCCGGTGATCCAGCTCGCCGAGTGGTCTTCCGCGGGGAGGGCGCTGTGCCACGTCGCGAGCGCCTGCCATCGCTGCTTCGCGGCCGCCGCCTGCATGAGCCGCAGACGCTCGCGACCGGCTGCGTCGCCGTCGCGATAGAGCCAGCGCGCGTAATGGAGGCCGAACGGCGGTGGTCCGAAGCACCAGCGCCAAGAACCCATGGCGGGAGCGATCGCGATGTTGTGGCCGAACAGCACAAGCTCGACGTGCTCGAACCCGGCGTAGGGCCCGGACCACTTGGGATCGACGAGCGCCGAGCCCTCCACCGACTCGATCGCCCGCGTCGGCAGGGTTGGAAAGGCGGACGCGAAATGAGCCTTGCCGAAGAGAGCCGTGTGGTAACCCGACTCCGTCAGCCGGCCGGCGACGGACTTCGCCATCGCGTCGGCCGGCATGTCGATGCCAACGCCGGTGACGCCGTGTGACGAGGGATACAGACCGGTGAGAATCGTCGCCCGCGACGGCTGCGAGAAAGGGTTCTGGCAGCGAGCCGAGGTGAACCGCATGCCCTGCGCGGCCAGCCCGTCGAGGTTCGGGGTGCGGCAGATCCTGTTTCCGTAAGCGCCGAGACTGTCTGCCCTCTGCTGGTCGGACGTGATCAGAAGGATGTTCAAGGGCGGTTGGTATCCTACGTCGCCTGTGACTGATGGCGAATCGAACGCCGTGCCACCGGCGGTGACGGTCGGCGCGGCGATCGTCACGCGTGACGGCGGCAAAGACCTCAGAGCGCTCCTCGACCAGCTGTCGCATTTCGACCAGGTCGTGGTCGTCGACACCGGGTCGCGGGACGGTACGCGCGCCTATGTGCGCAAGCTCGGTGCGCCGTTTGAGCTCCATGAGCTCAGGTGGCGTCCGCGTCCGGATGGAGAGGCCGGCGAGGATTGGGGCCTCTCCGCCGCGATGAACGAGGCGTTCCGGCACCTCACGACGAGCCACGCGGCGTGGTTCGAGGCCGGTGACGAGATCTTCCTGTTGAGCGAGGGCAGGGAGACCCACGCGAGCACCGAGCAGGCGGCCGACGCGTTCCGCAAGATGGCCGCCGACTCGGGGATCGCGGTCTGGATGCTGGACGACGTCCGAAGGGACCACGAGCGCGGCTATCCGGTCTCAGTCCTCAGCCGGGAGCGACTGCTGCGCCGCGACGTCGGATGGCGTTGGCGCTCTCCGGTCCGCGACGCGCTCTACCCGGAGCGCATCAGCGGCGAGGACCTGAAGGTCATGCGAATAACGGACGTCGGGGTGTCCCATCGAAGTCCGCAGACGCCGGCGTCGACGCGGCGCGACGCCTCGATGATCGGCGCGTGGCTGCGCGCGATCGAAAAGGCCGGCGCACCGCAGGCAGAGCTCGCTCGCGCCCGCCTTCACCATGGCCGGTCGCTGTTCGCCCAGGGCCGTTACGACCGGGCCGCGAACTGGATGCTGGGCCGGTACCTCGGCCGTCATCCCGAGATCCGCCCCGAGGAGAAATGGCAGGGCTGGATGATCGCGGCGAAGAGCATGCTGCTCGCCGGCGACCGCGAAGGCGCGAGGCAGGCGGCGCTCCAGGCGATCGGCCTGTGCCCGCGTTTCGCGGAGTCCTACGTTCTCCTCGCCGAGATCAAGCAGGGCGCGGGCGAGCGGCCCAGCGATGTGCTGAAGATCCTTGAGATCGCCGACTCATGCGCCGGCGAGGATCACGGGATCGCCGAGCGCGATCCGTCGGCCATGACGTTCCAGGCCGCCGTGATCGGGTCCGAATGCCAGCTCGCGGCCGGGCGCGGCTACGACGCGCTGGTCCTCGCGGACCGGGCGGTGCAGGCCCGCCCTGGCGATGCTCGTGCACGAAGAGCATGGGACGCGGCCGCGCAACGCGCCGGCGGGGAGACCCAGGAGATCTCACGGGTTCGTGCCCCCGCTCGACCGCCGAGCAACGGCGAAGGGCCGGATCCCGTCTTCGTGGTCTCGAGCGGTCGCTGCGGGTCGACGCTCGTTTCGAACATGCTCCGCCTCCATCCAGACGTGCTGAGCCTCTCCGAGTTCCTGATCATGCTTTCGCCAGGTGCGTTTCCAGGCCGCGGGGAGCCGATCGAGGGACCGCAGTTCTGGGCGCTGCTCAGCACGCCGCGCAAGCGGATGAAGCTGATGTTCAAGCACGGGATCGTCTTCGACGAGGTCCTGTACCGCCCTGGACCGGGCAGGCGCTTCGGCGTGCAGGACGGAGTGCCGCCGATTCTCCTGACGGCGCTGCCGCATCTCACTGATTCACCTGACGCGCTTTTCGACGAGGTCCGCGAGTTCGTGCTCGCCCAGGGCGCGTACTCGGTGAGCGAGCACTACTCGAGGCTCTTCGACTGGCTGCGCCGCAAGTTCGAGAAGAAGGTCTGGGTCGAAAGGTCGGGGAGCATCCTCGCCCACTTCGAGGATCTGCTGACCAACTTCCCGAACGCTCGCTACGTGCACCTCTTCCGCGACGGCCGCGACTGCGCCGTGTCGATGGTGTCTCACAGCGCGTTCCGCCTTTCTTCGATCACCGGGGAGCTGATGCGCGTACTCGGTTTCGACCCGTTCAACACCGACCGCGTGCCGGAGGTCGAGGTGCCGGATCGCCTGGTGCCCCTGATGCCGGAAACATTCGACCGCTCGGCGTTCTGGAGCCACGACGTTCCACCGGCCATGATGGGTGCGAGCTGGAACGCCGAGGAGGCTAACGCCGTGCGAGTCCTGGCGCGGCTTCCGCATGAGCGGGTCATGAACCTTCGCTACGAGAGCCTCGTCGCCAACCCCGAGGCGGAGCTGGCGAGGCTGATCTCCTTCATCGGTCTCGACGAACCGACGCCGGACTACGTGCGGCAGGCCGCCGGCCTGGTCAGGAAGGTTGAATCGAAGTGGCCAAACCTGCCCGAGAAGCAGAGGATCGACCTGGAGAATTCCACCCGGTTCTCGATGGGTCTTCTCTACGGCAAGATGCCGGAGGGGTTGCCTGCGGCGGTGGAGGCGACGGTCGCGATCAGCTGAAATGAATGCGGCCGGCGCGTGCGCGCCGGCCGCGTCGAATCGTCAGCGTCCGAAAGTTACTTCGAAGAGGATGCCTTGGTCGCGAGCGCGGCCTTCATCGCCTTGATCCTGGCCTGCGTCTCGGGATTCACCGGCGACACCGCCAGCGGCCGCAGCTTCGGGAACCTGGCGTCCTTCCTGGCGATCGGAGCGAGCGTCATCTTCTTGACGCCGAGGTTCGGCTTGCACACCGTGTGAAGCTTGTACCCGCACGTGGCGGCCGAGATCGCCGAATTGATGCTCGAAGGCAGCGAGCCTCCGCTTGCGCTCACGGCGCCGGCGCCCAGAAGCGCCACACCCGCCGCCAGGCCGACGGCGGGCATCACCCACCGGACCTTGAAAGGGGAAATCGCGTTCAACATCGTCGTTTTGTCTCCTGTCGGTTGTTCGATCTTACGCAGCGGGTGCCGCTTGGAACCGTACTCATCACAACGCGCGCGGCACCCAGACCGTTTCGGTCAGCTTCCGGTGATCGCCACCGCTGCGGGCGTGTTGGTGCTGTAGGTGAACGACGGCGTCCACCCCGCGTTGCCGAACCTGTGCAGCGCCCCGTACCCGTCCAGCACGTAGCCGGCCGGCTTCGCCAGGGTCGACGTGGGCAGCAGCCAGACCGCCCGGGCGATATCCCAACCGTTCCAGTAGGACGTGTTCGAGACGCTCGCCGGCAGCGCCAGGCCGGCCGGTGCGAACGGGTGGAGGGCGCCGTACCCGTCGAGCACGTACCCGGAGTGCGTACCCGGGACGAGCACCACGTCGTTCGCGATGTCCCAGCCGGGCCAGTAGCCCGTGGTCTTAGGCACCGCCGGCGCCGGCCGCCCGATGCCGAACGGGTGAAGGGCGCCGAACCCATCCAGCACGTAGCCGCCGGTGCCGTCGCTGAAGATCACGACGCGCTTGGCGATGTCCTGGCCGCGGAAGTAGGCGGCGCCGTAGATGGCCGGCGGCATCGGCTTGCCCTTCACGGCAAACGGATGCAGGCCGCCATAGCCGTCGAGCAGGTAGCCGCCGCTTCCGGTGGGCAGGAACGCGAAGTCGCGCGCGATGTCCCAGCCGCTCCAGTACGGGCCGCCGGTGAACGACGTTGTCACCCCGAACGGATGCAGGCCGCCGTAACCGTCGAGGACGGCGCCCGCGTCCGGGACCGCGCCCGGGAGAACGTGCGCGGCGCGCACGATCGGCCAGTTCTTCCAGTAAGACGTTGTGTTGATCGGCGGGCTGCTCGCGGGCGAGACGGCGCCGAACGCGTCGACGGTGTAGAGCCCCTTGAAGGGGTGGGCGTACTTCGCCTTCGACGAGACCGTCGTCGACACGGTCGTCCACGGCCCGATTACCCCCGAGGTCGAGTGGGCCCGCACCATGATCTTGTACGCATGCCCCGGGTAGCCCTCGATGGACACCGAACCCGCCGAGCCGGAGGCGGCGAGCGTCTTCAGGCCGACGAAGCCCGTGCCCGCGGTCGTGTCGTCCTGCTGGACGTCGAACGCGCTCACGGCGCACGCGCCGGCCGAGATGGTGACGTTGAACTCTGACGTGGACTGCGTGGCGGCCACGCTCGCGGTGACCGGGCAGAGGAACGCGTTCGTCAGCGCCGTCCAGAGGGGCGCGGCGCCGCCTCCGTAGTTCAGGGTCCAGATGCCGACCCCGCGCAGGTTGTCGTGATTGACGAGGGCGTACTTCTGGCTCAGCGAGGTCGCGTCGTCCCAGTAGAGCTCGCGCGTGCACTTGAGCGAGGTGTTGACCCACGTGTCCCACCGCTCCTGGCCCGCGGGGTCGTGTGCGTCTCGGTGCGACGCGTACTTCTGCACGTTCGCAGCCGTCGACTCGCCTGACGCGTCGAGGTAGCCGTCCGCCACGACCGATGACGTCGGGTACTGGTTCGCGCCGGCCGAGCCGACGCACGACTTTCGCCCGTAGTACGGGACCCCGAGGATGACCTTGCCGGCGCCGACGGCGGCGACGTACTGCGACGCGGTGGTCGTGTCGTTGTAGTAGTAGCCGGTCAGCGGCGCGGTCGGGCCGAGGCAGAACCGGACGCAGGACGGCGGCGAGTGCAGGTAGTTCGAGTACTCGAGGTCGTACGCCATCACAAAGAAGGAGTCGACGTACTGCGAGAGCCCGCGCACGTCGAAGAACCCGTAGGGGTCGGTGGCCGAGCTCGCGTAGGTGTCGACCGAGAGGTAGGAGCCGGCGGGGAGCGCGGATCTCAGCCGGTGCGCGAGGTCGGTCATCATCGAGCGCGCCGACTGGTGGTTCGAGCACGTGCCGTTCAGGCCCTCGTAGTCGACGTTGACGCCGTCGACGCCCTTCGCCTTCACCTGCGCGACCACTTTCGACACGGTCGTGGCGCGGTTCGCGAGCCCGGCGCACATGCTCGGCGTTCCGGCCGCGAAGTCCTGCAGGATGATCGTGACGACCACCTTCGTGCCGTGCTTGTGCGCCGCGTTGATCAGGCCGGTGAGCTGGCTCGAGTTCCACACCGACCAACCGGAGTCCGACACAATCCCACCGTTGTTGGCGATGTGCAGGCCGAAGAAGGCAACCGTGCTGAGGAGCGGGAACTGCCAGGTCGGATATCCAACCTGTGAGTCCGCGAGGCTGCTCGCGAGCGCGAAGCCGAACACTTCGCGCCGCGGCGACGTCGAGGCCGCGGTCAGAACCGCGCCGCGCGCGAACCCCGAGAGCTGCCCGGTGCCGGCGGTCGCAACCTGTTCCGATGCGAGCTGCATGACCGCCGGGTGCGTCTCAAAATCGGCCGTCGTCGGTTCCGGCGTGGCGCGATCGAGAACAACACTTCCCAGCCCGATGACCGAGAGTGCGCAGGCAGATGCGACAGCTACGGCGAGATATGAAGTTCTTTGCAGTGACATGTGGCGGGCCCTGCGGACCCACGACTGTACAGATCGGGCCCCGGGGTGGTCAAACCAGAAGGTGCTCAAAATGCCGCGAGCGGCGGGCCTCCCCGCTTGACCTCTGATCGGGCGATGAGCATCAGCGCGGTTCTTTTTCGCCGGCCCGTCGTGCTGGTGGCCTACACGCTGCTGGCGATCGCGATGTTTGCGAACGTATGGTCGGCCCCCGCCTCGCACTGGATCGGCGTGGACGGCGATCCCGACAGCACGATCTGGTCCATCGCCTGGAGCGCCTACTCCCTCACCCACCTCCTCAACCCGTTCCTGACGAACTGGGTCTTCTACCCGTCAGGCACGGACGTCCTCTGGGCCAACGCCGACGCCCCGATCGCGCTCGGATGGGCGGCGACGCCGGTCACTCTCCTCTTCGGTCCGATCGTCGCTTACAACGTCCTCCAGACGCTGTGCCTGTCGCTGTCGGCATTCGTCGCATACCTCGCGTTTGCGAGGTTGGTCACGAGGCCGGCGACTGCGTTCGCCGGCGGCCTCGTCTACGGTTTCGGCCCGTACATGCTCGGGCAGGCGTACGGCCACATGGGGCTCAACTTCGGCGTCCTGCCGCCGCTCATCTTCATCCTCGTCCACGGGCTCCTCGTGCGCCGGGACATCGCGCCCTGGCTCGCCGGGGCGGTGGCCGGCTTCGCCCTGGCGTTCCAGTTCCTCGTGTCCCTGGAGGTGGCCGCCACCGTCGTCATCGTCACCGCGGTCGCGGTTGCGTGGCTGGCCGTCACCGCGTTCGTGCTCGCGCGCCGGGCGGTCGCGTGGCGCGCCCTCACGATCCGAGCCCTCTACGCCGCGGCGGTCGCCGTGCCGGTCTTCCTAGTGCTCGCCGGCTATCCGCTCTACCTCATCTTTCGCGGCCCGGTCCGGATCACTCACACGCCGGTGCGCGCCTTCGGCTTCTACGCGACCGACATCTACAACGTGCTCATCCCGGTCGGCACGACCCACCTCGTGCGCAACGGCTGGACGGAAACGATCTCGAAGAACTTTCCCGGCTCGCCGGTCGAGTCCGGCGGCTACCTCGGCGTGGTGCTCGTCCTCGTCCTTCTCTATACGGCGCTGCGCTGGGCCCGGGTCCCGGCCGTCCTGTTCGCCGCCGGCGCGGGCGCCCTGACGTTCCTGATCACCCTCGGCCCCCACCTCGTCCACGACGGCCACTTCTCGACGCACGTTCCGCTGCCGTGGCTCCTCGCCAACAACGTCCCGGTGCTCGACGACATCCTGGTCGACCGCATGTCGCTGTACGTCGACCTGTTCGCGGGCCTGATGCTCGCGCTCTTCCTCGATCTCTCGTGGGAGCTACCTGGCGTCAGGTGGCGCGCGGGCGCCGCGGTCGCGGCCGCGCTCTCGCTGCTCATGCTCGCGCCGGCGCTGCCCTGGGCCTCGTCAACGGCGCACGTCCCGGACCTCTTCCAGCCCGGCACCCTCGCCAATCGCGAGCTCCACGCCGCGGCGCCCGACGGATCGGTCGCCGTCATCCTCCCCGCCCAGCTCATGCAGAAGGACCACGGCTACTCGATGCTGTGGCAGGCGACCGACGGCATGCGCTTCAAGATGCCCGTCGGCGACCTGGTGCACGGAGACTCGCGCGGCTACGCGACGTCGGACCCCGCCCCATCGGCGCTGTGGACCGCCATCAAAGCGCTCACGAACGACCAGGCGCCGCCGGCCACGCCCGCCGACCTCGCGGCCGCACGCGCCGACCTCGCCGACTGGGGCGTGCGCGCCGTCGTCGCAGGACCGATGCCCGACCTGGACCTGGTCGAGCAGTACTTCGACGCCCTGCTCGGCCACCCGCCGGTCAGGACGGGCGGCGTCCTGCTCTGGACGCTCGCCTCGCCCTGAACCTCAGCGCGGCCCTACTTGTGGCGCGACCCGCTGTTGGTCCCGTTGCCGGCCAGCGAGTTCGCGATGTTCCAGCCGGCCCAGTACGGGAAGGTCGAGATCGCGGGCGCGGACCCGAACCGGTGGATGCCGCCGTAGCCGTCGAGCACCCATCCGCCCACGGCCGGCCCGCTGCCGGTCCACGCCACGATGCCCTTGGCGATGGCAGTGCTGCCGTACCAGGTGCCGGACATCCCCGGCGCGCTTCCGAACGGGTGGATGCCGCCGTAGCCGTCGACCACCCAACCGGCGGCGTTCGACTTGCTCGCGTCAGGTGAGAGCGTCAGCGACCGCGCGATGTCCCACCCGCCCCAGTACGGGCCGTTGAAGACCGCCTGCGCGCCGCCGAAGGGGTGCACGCCTCCGTACCCGTCGAGCGTGTAGCCGGCGACCGACCCCGGCGTGCTGTCAGGCAGGATGACAACGCCGCGGGCGATGTCCCAGCCGAAGTAGGAATTGCCCGTGATGGAGGGCGCGCCGCCGAACGGGTGCAGGCCGCCGTAGCCGTCGAGAACCCAGCCGGCGGGCGTTGCCACAGTCGCCCAGGGAGCGAGAACGACCTCACGCGCGATGTCCCAGCCAGGCCAGTACCCCGTGACGGCCACGCCACTCGCGCTCCCGACCGGATGGAGCCCGCCGTACCCGTCCAGCACGTACCCGCCCGTGCCGTCAGGGAACAGGGCGAGGCTGCGTGCGATGTTCCAGCCCGGCCAGTAGCTCACGATCGACATCGCGGGCGACGAGCCGTCCGCGTCCACGCCGCCGAAGCCGTCGAGCGTGTAGAGATGCCCCGAGTCGTCGAGGGCGCCGAGGCCGTTGAGCTGGACTGCCTGCGGGCTGCCCGGGCCTGAGTCGGTGAAGGTGAGCGCCGCCGGGAATCCGCCGAACGCCGGTGGCCTGAACGACACCTGGACGGTGCACATCCCGCCGGACCCGGCGACCGGCTGACCGCTGCAGGTGTCGGTGCCGATGCTGTAGTCGGCGCTGTTCCCGCCGGTGACCGCGACGGAGGTCACGTTGACCGTCGAGGCCGTGCCGTTCGTGAAGGTCACGGTCTGCGCGGTCGACGTCGTCGCCGGCGCCTGGCCGCCGAAGTTCACCGGCGACGGCGAGAACGAGAGCTGGCCGGCGAAGGTGAACGAGCGGACCTGCGTGCCGGCCGGCACGAAGACCTGGCCGCCGGCCTCGGCCGGGGTGACGAACCGGTGGGTGCCGAAGGTTGCGCTGTGATACATCTGCGCGCCGGTCGACGGGTTGAAGGCGTAGAGGCCGCCGCCGTTGGTGTCCACCACCCACACCGCGCCGCCGGCAACGATCGGCGGCCCGAAGGTCGCGGTGCCGCCGGCGTGCCAGTCAGGCGACGCGCACGTGTTGCACGGCGAGAAGGACGGCGTGCCGGTGTTGACGCTCAGCGCGACGAGGCCGTGGCCGTCGCACTCGAGATAGATGTAAGGCGCGGCGTACGCGGCCGAGCCGAAGGTCGCGTCGGACTGATTGCCGAGGCACGTGTTCGCCCCTACGTACGACGCCGGCTTCGGCGTCGGGTAGCGCTGCCCGTCCATGCCGCCGAGGTTGTTCGGGTCCAGCAGGAACCCGGCGCCCCACTTGCCGGTCTGGAAGAGAAGGTTGGGGCTGATCAGGAGCGGTGCGATCGAGCCGACGTCCTGGTCGTTGTCGCACCAGTTGGCTTTCCAGTCCTGCGGGTAGAACGCGTCCTGGTGGGCCAGCGTGCCGGGCGCCAGGCGCACGGTCGCGTCGTTCTCGTATACCGCGGTGCCGTTGGAGTTCGCGTTGCAGCCGCTGCCCGTCCCGTTTCCGGTGCTCACGAACACGTTGCCGGTGCTGTCGTCGACCACGACGCCTCCGGCCGACCAGATGCCCATGCCCTGGCCGGGTGTCGTGTAGTGGCCGGCGATCGCTCCCGTGCTCGTGTTCACGGCGAAGACGTAGCCGTGGTAGTTGCCGCAGTCGCCCGCGCGGCCGCCGAACGGCACGTAAACGTATCCGCCGTGCAGCGCCAGCGCGCCTCGCTCCTGCTCGATGGTCCAGGTGAAGCCCGACGTCGTCAGCGTCGTGTTCAGCACGACGTTGCCGCTGTTGCCGAGGTCGAGGCCGAACAGGTGATACGTCGTTGAGGTGCCGACGACGATCTCGGCCACCTCGTAGATCCGGTTCGCGGACGTGTCGATCACTCCGGTGCCGAGGATGCCCGTCGGATTGATGTTGCCGCAGCCCCATCCTCCCGTCTGCGGCGTGCCGAGGTGCTTCGACCAGACCACGTGTCCGTCGACCTGGCTCAGCGCGTAGACGGTGTCGCTGAGCGTCGCGACGTAGACGACGCCGTTGAAGATCAGCGGCTCGCCGTAGATGTCGTCGTCGAGCACCGTCATCGTCCAGCCGGCGGTCGGCGCCGCGCCCGTGAAGGCGGGCGCGCTCGGGTCGTACCCGGTTCTGCCGTCGTCGTTGTGGTAGGTCGTCCATGAACCCGTGACCACCGCGCGCGGGCTCGCGACCGGCTGCTTCGCCTCCCTCGCTGCGGTGGCGGATGTGGCCGGAACGAGCGCAACGAAGACGGCGAGCGTCGAAAGGATGGCAAGCAATCGACGGCGCATTGGTTTTCTCCTCTCACATCCAGCGACGTGGGCAACTACTTAACCCGCAGCGGCGCGCGGCGGGTCGCCGCCGAGCGCGTCCTATCCCCGCCCTATTGTCACGGTCTGACCACCCGGCGCGACAGTTGAGCGGCCTGCGCTTCCCGAACCGTTAGCCTATGGCCGCCCTGCGTGGGCGAACGTTGAGCATCTCGAGTCCCCGCAACCCTGCCGTAGACCGTCCGGCTACACCGGCCAAGCCACCGGCGGCCGCTCGCATCGGCGCTCGAAGCCGCCGGAGATTGGCGAGCCTCGATCGGTTTGGCGCGGTACTCCTCGCGCTGACGTGCGTGCTCACCGCGCCCGCTTTCGCGGGCGCGATGCCCGCAGGCGGCGAGTACAACTACGTCGCGGCCGAGATCGTCGCGCTGCGCGAGCACCTCCAGTGGGGAACGCAGGTCGTGTGGTCGTACGGGCCGCTTGGGTATCTCAACGAGCCGGCCTACTTCGACTTCGACAGCTGGATTGTCGCGTTCGGCGTGAACCTTCTCGCGCACATCGGCCTGTTCGCCGTCATCGCGTTCTTCCTGGCTCGGGTCCGGGCGTCACGGTGGGTCTACGTGCTCGTCTCAGTCGCGATCCTCCTCACCTTCGACCGCTACCCCGGCCACGCGTTCGCGCGCTTTCCGGTCCTCGACCACAAGGTCGCGATCGCGACCCTGCTGCTCCTCTTCCTCGCGACGATGGCCGACCGTGAATCCGAGGAGGCCGTGCTCGCGGCGATTGCCGGCGTCGCGATCGGCTTCCTGCTCGTCGACAAGGGAACGTTCCTCGTCGTCGGAGCGAGCCAGGCGCTCATCTACGCCGTCATGTCGGTCGCGGCCCGCCGCCTCCGATCGGTGGCGGCGCTGGGCGGGGCGCTCGTGGCGACTTTCGCGGGCCTGTGGGTCCTCGCCGGCCAGTCGCTTCTCAGCGTGCCCGCCTACCTGCGCACGATGTACGAGATCGTCGCCGGCTACTCGCCGGCGATGTCGGACATCGACTTCTCGGGCACGCCGCACCCGATCCGCGTCGTCCTGGTCACGGTCGCGCTCCTCGCCGGAGGAGTGGCGATCGCCCTCCTCGCCGCACGGCTTCGCGATTGGCCGGCCGTCCGCTTCGCTGTGCTCGCGGCGCCGCTCATCGCGCTCCAGTACAAGAACTCGTTCGGAAGGTTCGACGGCAACCGAGCGATCGAGTTCTGGGGGCTTTTCGCGGTCGTGCTCGCGCTGTTTCTCGCGCGGCAGATCGCGGCCGGCGCGCTGCGCAAGCCGCCGGCCTGGCTTGCGGCCGGTGCTGCCGCAGCTTGCATTGTTCTCGTCGGCGGCCTTGGCTTCTACATCGGCGGCCTGAAGAACTTCTCGACGGCGCCGGCGACGATGCGCCCGACGTTCCTGTTCGTCGACAAAGCGCGGGGCTACGGCGAGGCCGCGTCACTCGTGGTCGACGCCGGGGCACGAGCTCGCGAGGACGACCACGTGCTCGCGTCGATGCGCGACTCGTATCCCCTCCCCCAGGACGTCGTGGACGCGCTTCGAGCCGGCACGGTCGACGTGGTGCCGTACGACCTGCAGGCCGCGTTCGCGTATCGCCTCGACTGGGACCCCGCCCCGGTCTGGCTCGCGTACTCCGCCTACACGCCATACCTCGACCACCTGAACGCCGAGCACTACCTCGGCGCCGACGCGCCCGCCTTTGTGCTGTTTCGCGGTTTCGCCATCGACGCGCGCTATCCGCTGTTCGACGAGCCGGAGGCGTATCGAGCGCTGTTCGCGCGCTACGACGTGTACGGGCAGGCCGGCGACTACGTGGTCCTGAAGCGCCGGCGCGGCGCCGCGCCGCAACCGTTGACCGCAGCGGGCAGCGCCAACGGCCGCATGGGCGACTGGATCCCGGTGCCGGCACACGGCGGCGAGCGGCTGTTCGGGCGGCTGCAGGTCCACTACTCGCTGCTCGGGCGCGTGATGAACCTGCTCGACGGGGCGCCGATGGCGACCATCCGCTTCGAGTACGGCAACGGGCAGGTCTCGCCGCCTTACCGCTACGTCCCGACCGACGGGCCCGACGGCGTCGACCTGTCGGCGTACGCACCGGACACCGCGAGCATCGCGCGCCTGATCGCGGGCCAGGTCGACGAGCCGATCCGGGCGATTCAGGTCTCGGCGCATTCGCCGTCGAGCGCGTACGACGCGGACGTAAGCGTCGACTACTTCACGACGCCGGTCTCGTAGTGAGCACCTTGAACGACGCGGTTGCGATCGTCACCGGCGCTGGCAGCGCGACCGGGATCGGTTTTGCGTGCGCGCGCCGGCTGCGCGCTGCGGGCATGCAGGTCGTGATCACCTCGACGACCGAGCGCATCCACGAGCGAGCGCGCCAACTCGACGCGATCGGCTGGGTCGCCGATCTCACCGAAGAGCCTGCCGCCGGCGAGCTTGTCGCGGCGGTGCTCGAGCGGTGGGGTCGCATCGACGTGCTGGTCAACAACGCGGGGATGGCCCAGACGGGACACGACGTGACGGACGCTCCGCTCGTGGAGACCCCCTATGCCGGCTGGAGCCGCCAGCTCGCGATCACCCTCGACACCGCATTCCTGATGACCCGTGCTGTATTGCCGGCGATGCTGACCCGGAAGTACGGGCGGATCGTGCACGTCTCGTCGGTGACGGGCCCGCTGGTGAGCCACCCAGGGCAGGCGGCGTACAGCGCCGCGAAGGCAGGCATGGAGGGCATGATGCGCGCGCTCGCGCTCGAGGTCGGGGCCCACGGCATCACCGTCAACGCCGTCGCGCCCGGCTGGATCGCGACGGGCTCGTCGACCGAGGCCGAGCGCGTCGCCGGGGCGCACACTCCGCTGGGCCGCCCCGGAACGCCCGACGAGGTCGCCGCGGCGGTCGAGTTTCTCGCGTCGCCGCAGGCGTCGTACATCACGGGCCAGTCGCTGGTCGTCGACGGCGGGAACATCATCCAGGAGATGAAGGGCTGAGCTTCAGCGCGTTTGTCGTCAACCGCCGCGGATCGTGCACGCGGACTCGCGCGTTTGTCGTCAACCGCCGCGGATCGTGAATGGCGGAGCGGGAGGGATTTGAACCCTCGAGGCCCTTGCGGGCCTACGGCATTTCCAGTGCCGCGCCCTCGACCGAGCTAGGCGACCGCTCCGCGGTCAAGGGTACCAATCGCCCTTGGTGCGCCTAGCTCGGTCGACCACGCGAGGCGACGCGCGGAGCGGGTCGCCGACGCGTGGGCTCGATCGTGCGACCGCTCCGGTGCAAGGGTACCAACCACCCCCGTGCGTCTAGCTCGGCCGCTTGGATCAGGCCTGCCGCTTCACGCAGTCGAACGTGACGTCGGTACCCCAGGCGCCGGTGTCATAGGTCAGGTCCGCCGTCCACGCACCCGAGTACGTGTGCGAGCTCTTGCCGTCGACGACCAGCTTCACCGTGCAGTTCCCGCTAGCGGTCGCCTTGCCGGCCTCCGTCGATACCGTCAGCGTCATCCCGGCGGAGGGATGACCGACCAGCGTGAACTGCCACGAGCTGTACGCGTCCACCTCGCCGCCGGGCAGAGTGAAGATTTCGTACGTGCCGGCCTTCGGGTGATACACGTGCCCGGGACATCCGGAGTACTTGGTGGCGTCGCAGTGGCCCGCGAACGTGTCGTCGATCGCCTTGGCGGCGGCGGCGAGCGCGTCGGCGCTGACCTTCCCGTCGAACGCGACCGTTGCAGCGCCGTCGACGGCGTTTGCCGACTGGTCGGACTCGTCGTAGAAGTCGCTCTTCGCCATCGTCACGTTGTGGTAGCCCTGGATGACCGACACGGACGACGCGCCCGTGGGCACGTCGATCCCGTCGATCTGCAACGCCCCGGGCTGGTTCGGCACGGTGATCGAGATCGAGTGCGCCGGGATGTCGAGCTTCCAGTCGTTGTAGAACACGAAGTGCGTGCGGCTCGTGTCCCTGTGCAGGGTGTACGTCTCGGACACCTGGCTGCCGTTCCACTGCATCGAGACCGTCACCTTGCTCGTCGATGAGTCGAGCTCCTCGTTCGACGACACCGAGACGCCGCTGACCGATTTGTTCTCCTTGAGCGCGACCATCGCGGTGAGCCCGTCCTTGCCGAAGAAGGCGTCCGTGCCGGTGTCACCCTTCAGGTAGTTCGCGTTCGCGACCATGTAGCCGACGTCGCCGCGCGACTGCGCGGCGAAGTACGCCTGGACCGCCTTGCCCGGGTTGTAGGTCGACGAGAGCGACGCGTTGAGCAGCACGCCTCCGACCGCCAGGACGACGATCAGGAAGAGCGCTATCCCGCCGACGATGAGCAGCGTCCGGCCGCCACCGCCTCGCGCCGCGGGCGGCGGCGCGAAACCTGGCTGCACCGGCATCGGCTGCGCGTACCCCTGGGGCGCCGGCGGCGCGTAGGTCGCCGGAGCGCCGTACTGCGGGTGCTGCGGGGGCGGCGGATAGGCCGGCGGCTGGTACGGCGGAGGCGCCGGGTATGGGGTTTGAGGCGGAGCGCCGTACTGAGGCGCAGCGGGTGGAGGCGCCGGGTATCCCGGCGGCAGCGTGTAGGGCGCCGGCGCAGGCGGAGCAGGTGCGGGAGCAGGCGGCGCGGGTGCCGCGGGCGGCGGCGGGAGAGGCGACGGTCCCTGGGCGGGCGACGGGGGCGGTGAGCCCGCCGGATCACTCGAACCCGATCCGCCGGCACTGCCCTCGTTTACGGGCCGATTGTCACCTTCCATCTGCGCTCCCTCCTGAACGCGGGCACCATACATCGGTTTCCGCAAATTGAGCGGCCAATTAATGCCGAGAGATCTAAAGCGGGCCTCCAAGCACCCGAGGCCCATCGGTTCCCGCGACGATGCAGGTGTCGGCCATGCCCACGAAGAGGCCGTGCTCCAGCACTCCGACGGTGTTTTTCAACTCTGAACCGAGTGTCGTCGCGTCGTCGATGCCGTCCTCGAAGGAGAGATCGAGGATCAGGTTGCCGTTGTCGGTGAGGTACGGCTGCTCCTCCCCACCCCTCACCCGCAGCCCCGTGCACAGCCGCGCGACCCGCTCGGCGGTGAGGCGCCACAGGAACGGCGAAACCTCGACCGGAAGGACGCCCTTCCCGAGCCGGTCCACGATCTTCGACTCGTCGACCACGATCACGAACCGCTTCGACGCGCTTGCGACGAGCTTCTCTCGCAGGTGCGCGCCGCCTCGGCCCTTGATGAGGCTCAGCTTCGGGTCAACCTCGTCCGCGCCGTCGACCGCCAGGTCGATCTGGCCGATCAGCTCCTCGACGACCGGAATGCCGAGCTCGGCCGCGAGCTGCGCCGTCGCGCGCGAGGTCGGCACGCCGCGGACGCGCAGGCCCTCGGCAACCATGCGGCCGACGCCCTCGGTGAAGAAGCGCACGGTCGACCCACTGCCGAGCCCGAGGAGCATGCCGTCGCGGACGAGCTCGAGCGCCTTCTCGGCTGCTGCCTTCTTCAGCGCGTCCTGGTCAGCCGACGGCATCCCTGATCGCCTGGATGCCCGCGGCGACGCTCTGCCGGTGGCCGAACACGGCATTGCCGGCGACCAGGACCGTCGCACCCGCCGCCACCGCCAGCGGCGCCGTGGTCGCGTCGATTCCGCCGTCGACCTCGATCTCCACGTCCGGGGCGATCGCGCGGAGGCGTCGGATCTTCTCCGGGCTGTGGGCGATGAACGACTGGCCGCCGAACCCGGGCTCCACGGTCATCACGTTGACCATGTCGATGTAGGGCACGATCTCGCGCAACGTTTCGACCGAGGTCGAGGGGTTGATCGCGACGCCCGCGCGCACGTTGAGGTCCTTGATCCGCTGCACCGTGCGGTAGAGCAGCGAGGTCGCCTCAACCTGCACCTGGATCACGGTCGCGCCGGCGCGCGCAAACGACTGGATGAAGAGATCGGGCTGCGCGACCATGAGATGCGCCTCGATCGGCAGATCCGTGACGCTGCGCACCGCGGCGACCGTGGCGGGACCGAACGTCAGGTTCGGCACGAAGTGTCCGTCCATCACGTCGACCTGGATGCGATCGGCCCCCGCCTTGACCGCCTCCTCGACCTGCTCGCCGAGGCGGGTCAGGTCGGCCGACAGGATCGACGGGACTACTTCAATTCGCCGGCCGCCGCCCTGTCGATCAGCCATCGTGCGCCTGCAATCATCCCCGAAGGGACTTCGCCGCGCTTTGCCCTGGCGACGGCGTCCGCCTTGCCGGCGCCGGTGGCAAGCACGATGACCTTCCGCGCTCCCTGCAGCGCGGGCAGGGTCAGGCTCACCCGCTCCGGCGGCGGCTTCGGCGAGTTGCGCACGCCCACCGCCCATCCCTGTGCCTGCAGCTCGGGATGGCCCGGAAACAGCGACGCCGTGTGGCCGTCCTCGCCGGCGCCGAGGAGCACGACGTCGAGCGGCGCGACGGCGGCGACGACGCGGCCGTAGAGCTCGGCGGCCTCATCGGGTCCGAGCTCGGCTGGAATGCGATGCACGGTCGCCGGCGACACGCGGTCGAGCAACGTCTCGCGCGCCATCCGAAAGCAGCTCTCGGGATGGTCGGGTGGGACGCAGCGCTCGTCGGCGAAGAGCACGGTCACCCTGCCCCAGCTGATGTCGGCCTGCGCCAGCAGCTCGTACGTGCGCTTCGGCGTGTTGCCGCCGGACAGCACCAGCGTGCGAGCGCCCTCGGAAAGCGCCTCGGCAACCTCGGCGGCGCAGGCCTCGGCGACGTCCTCCGGCGTCTCGAGGACCTCGAGCTCCACGAGCTAGAGCTTGCGCATGAGCTCGGCCGCGGCAGCCAGCGCCCGGTTGTACACGGCATCGCGCGCACCGCTCGACAGCAGCTCCAGGAGCATCGCGGTCTCGCTCATGTTCGGAACGCGCTGCACATGGCGCAGGGTCTCCGCGTCGCCCATGTCGATCTTGGTGAGCATCACGTCGGACGTGTCGGGCCGGCGGCGCTCGGTGGCGTGGACCGTCGGCTGCGGCGGCACGCTCTCACCCGGTGGGTTGCCGCTGTTGGTGTGATGGAGCGACTCGAGGTTCTTGCTCACGACCTCCCGGTGCCGCTCCGCGCGGCGGCGCGCGATCTCCATCGCGGCGTCATCGTCGCCTCCGGTCGGGTGCAGCCGCTGGAACTCGCCGGTCTGCGGGGGCGGGCGGCGCTCGGGGTCGCGCTGGATCGAGAACCGGAACGACTGACCTCCCGACGAGCCGGCGACGCGCACCGACGCGATCTCACCCTCGGCGAGGTTCGCGCGCGGAACCGACCGGAACACCACCTCGACCGGGCGCCACCCCTCGGCCTGGTACAGCACCGAGACGACGCCGCCGGTGCCGGCCACCGCGCGCTGCAGCTTCCAGCCGAGCGCGGTCGCGAGCCATCCGGTCAGGAGCGATGCGGCGATGCGGTTGCCGCGCCCCTCGCCCGAGTAGTCGATGCCGACCTCGCTGATCGCCTGCATGAGCGGCGCGCGCACGGACGGCGCGAAGAACTGCGCGATGCCCTCCCGCCACGGGGTGAGACGCACCCACTGAAAATCCGCGAGTCCGAGGCGCTTGTGCGAGCGCTCGACCAGGTCCGCGAGCCCGATGAACGACTGGTACGGCCGCGCGAACGTCGCGCTGTCCAGGACCAGCGCGTCCGCGATGCGGACCGCGTCGTGCAGCTCATGGGAGTCGAAAGCCGGCGTCCCGAGCCACCACAGATACGTCGGCACGCCGCTGACGAGCAACGGGTCGACGAGGGCGTCGATGTGCGAGCCCGCGCCGCCGTGCACGTGGAGCGTGACGAGCTCGCACGGCGCCGGCTTGTTGAACGGCCCTGACGCGGGATGCGCGCTCACGGTCGCGCGGATCAGGCCCGACTTGATCTGCGGCTGGTCGCGGATGACGATCGCGAGCGAGGGGTGGTTGTTCGCGATGTCCATCGCGCTCTGCAGGGCAAACTTCTCGCGCTTCTCGTCAGGCGCCACCGCGATCAGCGTCATGACGGAGTTGCGCGGATGCGGATGCTCGTCGCCCTCGCTGCGGCTCGCGATCGCGAACCTTCGCCGAGCCTCGGTGAGAGCCTTGAGCACGTCGCCGATCGTGACGTCGTCGCCGCGCCAGTCGAGCTCCGGCTGCGCGGTTGTGCTCATGGCCGGTGCCATTCCCTCCCGTCGTGCTCGAGCAGCTTCGTCGACGCGGTGGGGCCCCACGTGCCCGAGTCGTAGATGTGCAGCGGCGGCCGGTCGTCGCGCCACGCCGCCTCGATGGGGTCGATCAGCTTCCAGGCCGTCTCGACCTCGTCGGCGCGCGTGAAAAGCGTCGGGTCGCCGATCATGCAGTCGAGCAGCAGCCGCTCATAGGCCTCGGGCACCTCGACGAGGAACGAGGTGGCGTACTCGAAGTCCATCGTCACGTTGCGCAGCTTGATCCCGGCGCTTGGGACCTTGGCGCCAAACCGCAGCGAGATCCCCTCCTCGGGCTGGATCCGCAGGGTGATCGCGTTGCTGTCGAGCTCCTGCGCGGCCTCACGGCCGAAGGTCAGGTGCGGCGGCTTCTTGAACTTGACCCGGATCTCCGTGGCGCGCTTTGGCATGCGCTTGCCCGCGCGGATGTAGAACGGCACGCCGGCCCAGCGCCAGTTGTCGACGAACAACCGCAGCGCCGCGAAGGTCTCGGTGAGGGAGCCGGGCGCGACGTTCTTCTCCTCGCGGTACGCCTCGACGCGCTCGCCGAGCACCCAGCCCTTGCCGTACTGGCCGCGCACGGTGGCGTGCGCGACCTCGCCGTCGGTGATCGGCCTGATGGCGCGCAGCACCTTCACCTTCTCGTCGCGCACCGCGTTGGCGTCGAAGGCGACCGGGGGCTCCATCGCAGTCAGCGCAAGCAGTTGCAGCGCGTGGTTCTGCACGATGTCGCGCAGCGCGCCGGCGCGGTCGTAGTAGGCGCCGCGCAGCTCGACGCCTATCTCCTCGGCCGCGGTGATCTGGACATGGTCGATCAGGTTCGTGTTCCACACCGGCTCGAAGATCGAGTTCGCGAACCGAAACGCGAGGATGTTCTGGACGGTCTCCTTCCCGAGGTAATGGTCGATGCGGTAGACGGAGTCCTCGTGGAAGACGGTCTGCAGGATGCCATTGAGCTCCCGAGCCGACTTCAGGTCGAAGCCGAACGGCTTCTCGACGACGATGCGGTCGAAGCCGGGCGTTCCCGTCATGCCGGATGCGCGCAGCTGCTCGACGATCGTCTCGTAGGTCGGCGGCGGCGTCGCGCAGTAGTAGACCTTGTTCCCGCCCGTGTGCCGCTGCGTGTCGAGCTGGTCGACCTTGTGCTTCAGCGCCTTGAAGTCGTCGAGCTTGCCGAAATCGACCTTGTTGTAGAACGCGGTCTGCAGGAACGCCTGCAGCACGGTCTGGTCGATGGGCTGAGTGCGCGAGTGCTCGGTTATCGCGTCGGAAGCGCGCTTGCGGAACTGGTCGTCGGAGAGCTCGTCGATCGCGGCGCCGACGACCGCGAATCCGGCGGGCAGCAGGCGCTGTTTCGCGAGGTTGTAGAGCGCCGGGAGGAGCTTCTTGCTGGCGAGGTCGCCGGTCGCGCCGAAGATGACCATGATCGACGCGTCCGCGACGCGGTAGTCGTGAAGTCCCTCGGCGAGCGCGTTCGACTGTGTGGCCGCGCCTGCCGGCTGACTCATGTCCGCGCCTTCTCCCCCGTGGCGTCGGTGACCACGGCGTGACCGCCGAACTGGTTGCGCATCATCGCGAGCAGACGGTCGCCGAACGTGTTCTCCATGCGGCTGCGGAAGCGCGCGAACAGCGACTCGGCGATGATCGGCACGGGGACGGATTCGTCGATCGCCGCCTCCACCGTCCACCGGCCCTCGCCGGTGTCCTCGACCCAGCCCTTGATCGTCGAGAGCTCGGGGTCCTGCGACAGGCCGCGCGCGATGAGGTCGAGCAGCCACGAGCGCACGACGCTGCCGCTGCGCCACGCCTCGGCGATCGCCTGCATGTTCATGCCGGGGAATGTCTTCGACAGCTTCATCACCTGGAAGCCCTCGGCGTAGGCCTGCATGAGCCCGTACTCGACGCCGTTGTGCACCATCTTCACGAAGTGCCCGGAGCCCTCGGGGCCTGTGCGCACCAGGCCGCCGTCATCCGGCGCGAGGTCCTTGAGGAGCGGCAGGATGTGGTCGTACGTCTCCTGCTCGGCGCCCACCATCAGGCAGTAACCGAACTCGAGACCCCAGATGCCACCCGACGTGCCCGCGTCGACGTAGTGCATGCCCTTGGCCTTGACGCGCGCGGAGTCCTCGAGGGCGATCTTCCAGTTGGTGTTGCCGCCGTCGATGATGATGTCGCCCGCGTCGCCGAGCTCCACGAGCTTGTCGATCGTCTGCGTCGTCGGCGGACCCGCCGGGACCATGATCCACATCACGCGCGGCCGGTCCTTGAAGGCCTTGACGAAGTCCTCGAGCGTGTTGGCGCCGACCGCCCCCTTTTCCGTGTACCCCTTCACCGCGTCGGCGGACTGGTCGAAGGTCACGATCCGGTGGCCCTTCTTCAGCAGCCGCAGGGACATGTTGCCGCCCATGCGGCCGAGGCCGACCATCCCCATCTCCATCTGATTAATCCCTCACCCTAACCCTCTCCCGCAAGCGGGAGAGGGAGCTTCTAAACAGCGGATTTGACGGCGGCGGCCAGCGCCTTCCAGCCCGCGGCAGCGTCGCGGCCGAGGGTGACGCGCACGACCGGTAGGCGCCGCGAGCTCAGCGACTGCAGGTCCCCGAGCGACTGCGCCTGCTTGAGGACCGAGAAGGTGTACGGCTGCCCCGGGATCGGCAGGTCCTTGGCGTCGTCCTGGACGATCTGGAGGAACAGGCCGGTCTTCGGACCGCCCTTGTGCAGCTGGCCGGTCGAGTGCAGGAAGCGCGGGCCGTACCCCGACGTGGTCGCGATCTGCGTCTTGTCGCGCACCGCGGCGCGGATCGCCTCGATCGCGGCCTCCGACCCGGGGGTGCGAGTGGTGTAGGCCATGATTGCGAAGTAGGCGCCCTTCTTCGCGCGGTCGAGAAGCTCGCGGATCGCCGTCTTCGAGCGCGCCGCGGGCACCGATTCGGCGCTCGGCAGCTTGCCGCGCGATTTGAACTGCGCGAGCACCTTTTTCGTGTTGTCCTTCGACTCCTGCACGTTGGGCTGGTCGAACGCGTCGATCTTGAGGATCGAGCCCGCGATCGCCGTCGCGATCTCCCAGCGCAGGAACTCGCCGCCGAGGTCGAGCTTGTCGCGCAGCGTCAGCGTCACGACCGGCTGGCCCGCCTTCTCGAGCGCGGTCACGGCGCGGTTCGTGGGCTCACCGTCCATGCGGATGTACACGAACAGCCGGTCGTCGCCGTAAACCGCGGGCTTGCCCAGGGGCTCGCCCTCGACCGGCACGATGCCGGTCCCCTGCTTGCCCGTGCTCTCGGCGATGAGCTGCTCGACCCAGTAGCCGAAGGTGCGCACCTTCGGCGAGCAGATCAGCGTGCACTTGTTGCGGCCCGCGAGCGCGAGCTCGCCCATGACCGCTCCAAGCCAGACGCCCGGGTTCTTGTTCACCTCGACGGAATCGGCGCTCGAGTGCGCCATCTCGATCGCGCGCTCGAGCAGCTCCGCCACGTCGACGCCGATCAGCGCGGCCGGGACGAGCCCGAAGTAGCTGAGCGCCGAGTACCTGCCGCCGATGTCGGGCGGATTGCGGAAGATCCAGCGGAAGCCGTGCTGCTGCGCGAGCTTCTCGAGCGAGGTTCCCGGGTCGGTGATCGCAGCGAAGTGACGGCCCGTGGCGCCGGCGGCGCCATTCGCGCTCACCTGGTCCCAGAAGTACGCGAAGTGCGAGAGCGTCTCGGTCGTCTCGCCGGACTTCGACGCCACGACGAACAGCGAATCCTTGATGCGGATCTTCGCCCGGACGCCCGCGATCGTGACCGGGTCGGTGGTGTCGAGAACGTGAAGCTTCGGGTGGCCCTTCGCGGATCCGAAGGTGTTGCGCAGGACGTCCGGGCAGAGGCTCGAGCCGCCCATGCCGAGCAGCACCACGTCGGAGTAGGTGCGCGCGTCGCGCGCGAGCTGGCGGAACTCGCTCTCGCGCTCGGCCATCTTCTCGGCGACGGTCAGCCATCCGAGCCGGTCGCGGATCTCCTCGCGCTTCGACGGGTCGCTGGTCCAGAGGGTCGAGTCCTTGGCCCACAGCCGGCGCGGCGCGTCCTCCTTCTGGAGGGCGCTCACCCGCTGGTCGACCTTGCCCTGCAGCGTGCCGAGGCTGTGCCACTGGCGCGGCCCCTTCCCCGCCTTGATCTCCTGCGCCGCGGTCTTCAGCGTGCCGATGAGGCTCTCGAACGACTTGATGAACGCCTCGACGCCTTCGACCTCGAGCTCGCGCGTCACCTGGTCGATGTCGACGCCGGCCTCGGCCAGCTGCCGCAGCTGGCGCTTCGCGAGCTCCATGTTCTCGTCGATGCTGCGCCGGACCTCGCCGTGCTCTCGGAAGGCCGCGAGCGTCGCGGGTGGCACGGTGTCGACCGTCTCCGGACCGATGAGCTCCTCGACGTAGTACGTGTCGGGATAGCGCGGGTCCTTGGTCGAGGTGCTCGCCCACAGGCAGCGCTGCGTGCGCGCGCCGGCCTTCCGCAGCGTCTCCCAGCGCGGACCGCTGAAGAGCTCCTGCCAGCGCTCGTACGCGACCTTGGAGTTGGCGATCGCGGCCTTGCCGTAAAGCCGCTCGAGGCTGCGCTTCTGCGCGGGGTCGCTCGTCGCGTTGATCTTCTCGGCGAGCTGCTTGTCCACCTTGGTGTCGACGCGGCTGACGAAGAAGCTCGCCACGCTCGCCACCTTGCTGAGGTCGCCGCCGCGCTTGCGCAGCTTCTCGAGGCCCGACAGGTACGCCTCGACGACCTCGGCGTAGCGGTCGACGGAGAAGATCAGCGTGATGTTGATGTTGTGGCCCTTCGAGATCTGGTCCTCGATCGCCGGGAGGCCTTCCTTCGTCGCCGGGATCTTCACCATGACGTTGGGCCGCCGGCATTCGTCGTGCAGGTACTCGGCGAACTTGATGGTGCGTCGGGTGTTCGTCGCGATCGTCGGGCCGACCTCGATGCTGACAAAGCCGTCCTTGCCCTTGGTCCTGTCGTACACGGGCCGGAAGACGTCGGCTGCGGCCTGCACGTCCTCGACCATGAGGTGCCAGAGCATCTCCTCCGGCTTCTTGCCCGCCGCCACCAGGGTGACCAGGGCCTCGTCATAGTCGGTCGAGCCGCTTACCGCCTTCTCGAAGATCGTCGGGTTCGACGTCACGCCGGTCACGCCCTCGTCGCGCAGGCGCGCGAGCTCACCGGAGGTGATCAGCTGACGGCGGATGTTGTCGAGCCAGAGCGACTGGCCCTGCTGGCGGAGCTCCTTGATCGCGGTCGACTTCGCCTTCGCCGGCATGTCAGCGCGCCGCCGCGAGCTTGGTCGCCGCGGCCACGATCTGCTTCACGCCGATGCCCGCGGCGTTCATGAGCTCCTCGGGCTTGCCGGAGCCGGGGAGGCTCTTGACCGCGAGGTGCGCGACCTTCAGGCCGTCCTCGCCCGCGAACGCCTCGAGCACGGCGGCCGCGAGGCCGCCCTCGGGGTAGTGGTCCTCGACGATCACGAAGCGGCCCTTGGTGATGCGCGCCGCCTCGCGCAGCGTCTTCACGTCCACCGGCTTCACCGAGTAGAGGTCGATGACGCGGGCCGGGATCTTCTTCTTGGCCAGCGCGTCGGCCGCGGCCAGCGCGTTGTGCACCGTGACGCCCGCACCGATCAGGGTGACCCGATCCTTCGGGGATTGCCGCACGACCTTCGAGCCGCCGATCTTGAACGTCTCGTTCGGCCCGTACAGCGTCGGGTACGCCCCGCGCGTGGTGCGCATGTAGACGATGCCGTTGGTCTGCGCCATGAGCGCGGTCAGCTTGGCCGTCTGGTTCGGATCGCACGGATAGAGCACCGTGCTCGACCAGATCGCGCGCAGCGAGGCGAGGTCCTCGAGCGCCATCTGCGAGGGGCCGTCCTGGCCGATCTCGACGCCGGCGTGCGAGCCGGTGAGCCGGATGTTCGCCTGCGAGATGCCGGCCATGCGGATGAAGTCGTAGGCACGGCTGAAGAAGGCGGCGAACGTCGAGGCGAACGGCCGGTAGCCGCGCACGCTCATGCCCACCGCGGTTGCGACGAGCTGCTGCTCGGCGATGTAGATCTCGAAGAACCGGTCCGGGAAGGCCTTCGCGAACTCGTCCGAGTGGGTCGAGTTCGAGACCTCGCCGTCCATCGCGACCACGTCGGGCACGGCCGCCAGCGCCAGAAGGGCGTCGCCGTACGCCTTGCGGGTCGCGACCTTGTCCTCGGCCTTGTAGGTCGGCAGCTTCAGCCCGGCGCCGTCGAACTGGCCGTCCCGGTGCTGGATCGCGGGCTTGCCCGAGTCCGGCTTGCTGGTCTTGACCTTGAGGTGGCGGATGCCGCCCAGCTCCTTGATCGCGCGGTCGGCCATGTCGGGCGGCAGCGCCTTGCCGTGCCAGCCGTCCTTGTTCTCGATCTCGGAGAAGCCCTTGCCCTTGATCGTCTTGGCGATGATCACGGTCGGCTTCCCGGTGTTCGAGAGCGAGCTGCCGAACGCGCGGTCGATCGCCGCGTCGTCGTGGCCGTCGATGACGATCGGGACGCAGCCGAAGGCCTCGCAGCGGCGGCGGTAGATGTCGGTGTTCCAGCCGTACTCCGTCTCGCCGCGCTGCCCCAGGCGGTTCACGTCGAAGATGGCCGTCAGGTTCGACAGGCCGTAGAACGAGGCTTTGTCCAGGGCCTCCCAGATCGAGCCCTCGGCGAGCTCAGAGTCGCCGCAGAGCACCCACACGTGGTACGGGAGCTTGTCGAGCTTCATGCCCGCGAGCGCGACGCCGACCGCGATCGGCAGGCCCTGGCCGAGGGAGCCGGTCGCGACGTCGACCCACGGGATGGCCGGTGTCGGGTGGCCCTGGAGGCGCGAGCCGAACTGCCGGAAGGTCATCATCTCGGCGTCCGTGACGGCGCCGACCGCCTTGAGCATCGCGTAGTACAGCGGGCTCGCGTGGCCCTTGCTGAAGATCAGGTGGTCGTTGTTCGGGTTCTTCGGGTTGTTCCAGTCGTACTGGAGGTAGCGGCTGATCAGGACAGCGATCATGTCCGCCGCGGACATCGAGGACGTCGGGTGGCCGGAGCCCGCCGCGGTGCTGCAACGGATCGAGTCGACCCGCAGCTGCTGGCCTAGCTGGCGGACGAAGTCGAGGTCTGTCGTGGACTGCGTCGCGGAGACAGCCATGGAACTCCCTTCTTCAGAAGAACTGGGAGCATCCCGTCGCGAATTCGGCGGGATCTCAGTGGATTCGCCGATAAGTTTACGTTCCGGCCAGTCGCTCCACTTCGCGGACCATGTTGTCGAGGATCGTCAGGCCGGCGTCCCAGAACCCCGGATCGGTGATGTCCATGCCGATCCCCCTGACCAGCTCGTCCGGCCGCGTCGAGCCGCCCGCGGCCAGGAAGTCGATGTACTTCTCGACGAACGGCGCGCCCTGCTCGAGGTAGCGGTGGTAGACCGCCAGCGCGAGGAGGTTCCCGAACGCGTAGGCGTAGACGTAGCCCGGCGTGTGGATGAAGTGGCCGACGTAGCTCCACCACACCTTGTGCTCGTCCGTGAGCGTCAGCGCGTCGCCGAACATCGCCTGGAGCCGGTCCTGGAACAGCTCGCCGAGCTGCTCGGGCGCAAGCTCGCCCTCGGTGCGCCGGGCGGTGTGCGCGGCGTCTTCGAAGCGGTTGAACGCGACCTGGCGGAACACCGTCGCGAACGCGTCCTCGCACTGCGCGCACAGCAGGCCGAGGCGGATCTTCGGGTCCTTCTCCTGGGCCATGATCGCGTCGAAGGTGAGCTGCTCGCCGAAGACCGACGCGGTCTCGGCCAGAGTCAGCGGCGGGTGGTAGTCGAAGAGGTTCTGCTTTACCGCGAGCCGGTCGTGCAGCCCGTGTCCGAGCTCGTGGGCGATGACGAGAGCGTCGCGCAGCTTGCCGGTGTAGTTGAGCATCACGTACGGGTGGTGCTTGGGCGTCACCGGCATGCAGTACGCGCCGCCCTGCTTGTTCGGCAGCACCGGCGCGTCGATCCAGCCGTTCTCGAAGAACTCGCCGATGAGCTCGCCGATGCGCGGCGAGAACCGCTGGTAGGAGCCCAGGACCAGGTCCTTCGCGTCGTTCCACGACATGTCCCGCGACGCGCCGGCCACCGGCGCGTAGCGATCCCACTCGTGGAGCTCGTCGAGGCCCATCAGCTTCCGCTTCACGCGGTAGTAGCGGACGCAGGTGTCGTAGCGGCTCGTGACCGCGTGGACCAGAGCTTCGACCGCGGCGTCCGACGTCTCGTTGGCCAGGTTCCGCGACGAGATCCAGGTCGGGAAATGACGCAGGCGGTCGTCGATCGCCTTCTCCTGCAGCGTGACGTTGAAGACGTACGCGCGGGTGCGGATGTCCTCCTTCAGCGCCCCGGTGACGGCAGCGCTCGCGCGGCGGCGGACGTCACGGTCCGGGTCGCGCAGCTGCGTCAGCGCGACCTCGAGGCCGACCTCCCGACCGTCGAGCTCCATGCGGATGCCGGCGGACAGCTCCTCGAACAGCCGCACCCAGGCCGCGTTCCCGACCGGGCTGAAGTCGGTGAGCACGCGCTCCTCGGGCTCCGTCAGCTGATGCGGCCGGAACTTGCGCGCCTCCTCGACGTGGTGGCGGTACTTCGCCGCTTCGGGATGGGCGAACAGCTCGGCCGCGTGCGCGTCGGTGATCTGCGCTAGCTCGAGGTCGAAGAAAACGGCGTGGCTTCCGCGCTCGGCCGCGGCCTCGCGCACCCGCGCCAGGAGGCGCCCCGCGGCGGGGTCCTGCGTGTTCTGGCTGTGCAGCAGGTAGGCGTAGATCTCCGGCTTCATCGCCCGCTCCTGCTGGTCCTCCAGCTGGGCCATCATCTCGGCGAACTCCGCCGGTGGGAGCGTCGCGACCTTGCCGCGGTACGCCTGCTCGAACTCCTGCGCGGCCTCGAGCGAAGCCGCGAGGCGCTGCTCGATCGCGGGGTCCGTGGGCGACTTGAAGAGGTCGCTGAGGTCCCAGCGGACGTTCTCGGCACCCGTCAAAGCAGTCGCCTGGGCCACGATCTGAGGATAACTGCTGGCCTCCATCCCTCGTTGTGGGATGCATGCGGCGGTTGTTGATCGCGCTGGTCGCGGTCACTGCGTGCGGGACCTCGTACGCGCCGCAGGCCAACGTGTCGCCGACGGCTGCCGCGGTTTCACCCTCCTCCTTGCCGTCGGAAACCCCGGCGCCGGCACCGGTGCTCGGCGTCTTCTACGACGGCCAGACGCAGAAGCTCGAAGTGGTCGACTCGAACGGCCTCGTCATCACGTCGGTGGACGCCACCGCGCCGGCGCGGCACAACGCCGGCCTGCCCTGGATCAGCGAATCGACGACGCGCGTCTATTTCCTGGACGCGACCGGAACGGTGCACTTCCTTGCCCTGGATGGCACCACGGGTATTGCGACGCACGTGGACGCCGCCACCGGCCAGGACATCGGGTTTGCGGTCAGCCCGGACGACCGCAAGATCGCGGTGGCCGTCCTCTCCTACCGTTCTGCCACCTCCTTTGCGGGCACCCGGATGTACGTGGAGGATCTCGCGGGCGGAAGCCACCACGTGGACATTTACTCGTCGTCGATCAACGCCGAATTCCCGATCGCGTGGACGAAGGGCCGGCTGGTCGTTGCGCTCGCGACGCCGCTGTGCTGCAAACCCGACGCGCTGAATCCTTACGGCGCCGTCGAGTACCACGTCGTCGATCCCACGAGCGGCCACCGGGTGGTGACTCTCTGCCACGGCACCGTCGGTCCAATCGGGCCGCCGACTACGGTTGGCGTCAACTGCTGGGGCGTGCAGCTGCATTGGGACGGTACGCCATGCTGCGATGTCGGGACCGGAGCGTTCGGGATCCTGGCTCCTGACGGCAACTCTTCCGCCTGGGGGTCCCCCATCGAGGTTGCATATGGATTCAGCCTCTCGGGCCAGATCTTCGTGACAACGACACCGGGCACAGTCGCCGGCTGGCTCGACGTGGGGTACCTCATCTACCGCGAGCCGGGGGACCTTGCGCTGTACATCGGCGTGGCCCCCGAGCTCCGGCAGACGGTAAGAGTCCAGGGCAGCGGGTCGGCGACCTTGTGGGAAGGGACGCTTCCCACGGCGATCAGCTAGAGCCGCCCGGTCAGGTCCCTCACCCGTGACGGCGAGGGCCAGCGGCCGGCGTACACCCCCTCGTTCACTGCGTCGGTGACGTCGTCGAGGAGCGGATCGGGCGGCATCGCCGCCTCGTACTCGATCGGCGTCTCGGGCGGGGCGCGCCGCCGGCCCGCGCGCCGCTGCAGCGCGTCGTAGAGGCGCAGCAATTCGTCGCTGCCTGGCGGCGCTTTGGCGCGGAGCAGGCGGCCGCGCCTCCAGGCGCGCAGCCACGCCAGCGCCATGACGATGACGAGCGCAACTCCGACGCCGACGGGGATCACGCCGAGGGCGCCGAGCGAGCCGAGCACGACAGGAGGGGCGCCGATGGTCAGGTGCGGAATCAGCCGCGCGAGGCCCGACGCCGCCCACCGGTCGGGGAACTTCGTCACCGGCAGGCCGGCGAAGCCGGGCGACGGGTCGAGCGGCACCCACCCGTCGTTGGGGAACCACACCTCAACCCACGCGTGCGCGTCGCGCTCCCGCACGACCGTCTGGTTCAGCACCGGGTCGTAGTCGCCGGTCGAGTAGCCACTGACGAGCCGCGCCGGGATGCCGAGCGACCGCAGCATCAGCGTCGCGGCCGTGGCGAACTGCTCGCAGTAGCCGTAGCCGTCGTGAAACAGGAACCAGTCGACCGGATCCTGGCCAGCCGGGACGTGGCCGACCTGCAGCGAGTAGCGGAAATGCTTTTGCAGGTAGGTCGTGAGTGCCATGACCTCGGCGTACTCGGATCCGGTGGTGCCGGCCGTGGCGGTCAGCGCGAGCTGCCGGGCGCGGGCCGAAAGCGTCGGCGCGTCGAGGTAGCGGCCCCAGTCCGGGTCGTCCGCGGAGAACTGGGGCATCGGGTCCCGCGAAAGCTCGCCCTTCGACAGGTCCGGGATGTACGAGACCACCGAGTACGTCGTGCCAGCGCGCAGGACGTCCGGCGTGTGGAACGTGCCGTAGCGGTCGCGCGCGAGCTGTCCGACCGGCACGTACAGGCTCTCGATCGGGTAAGCCGCGTTCACCACGCCAGGCAGGTCGCGCAGCAGGCGGAAGGTCTGGACGAAGGTGCCCAGGCTGTGCTCCGGCCCGGGCGGCAGGAGCCGGGGCGGGACGTACGGCGGGAAGTAGCTGCCGCCGAGCAGGGAGGACGTCCACACGCCGCTGCTGTAGGTGTCGAACACGAGACCGCGCCAGTAGGCCGGCGCGCCCGTCCGCACGTACATCACCGGCGCGTCGCCGAGGCGGCCGCGGTAGCGGAGATCGACCGTCGGCGTCGACCCCTGGAACTGCACGAGCGGCAGCGCTGGGTTCTCGAGCTCGCCCTTGAACTGGCTGAACGACGGGAGCGAGACGACCAGCGGGCCCGACGGCAGCGCCTGCGGCTGCGGGATCACCGCGAAAGCTAGGGCGCCGATGCCGAGCGCTGCGACGAGCGCGATGCCGGCGGGCGCCGCCGGGACGTTCAGCGACGCGCCCATGCGCCGCAGGTGGGACGCGACCCAGAAGCCGGCGAGGCAGACCACCCACGCCGCCGCGAGCACGCCGAACAGGTAGTCCCACGCGTAGACGGCCGCGAGGTAGAGGATCGCGAGGCTGATCCACAGGCTCGAGTAGCAGTTCCGCCGCGTCTTCAGGTCGAAGCTGGTGACGGCGACGAGCAGGATCGCGAAGTTCGCCTGCGGCAGCTCGCCGCCGAAGATCGCGCCGATCGAATCGGCGAGGAAGTACGCCATGCACGCGAAGACCAACCCCGCGACGACGACCTGTCCGCGGAACGAGCGCTTCCGGTGGCGGCCGCGGAAGCTCACGTAGTGCCCGGCGGCCGCGATGGCAAGGCCGAGCACGGGCACCACGTAGTCCTGCCCGTACAGGACGACGCCGAGGCAGGCGACAGCAAAGCCGGACAGCACGAAGACGCGCGCCTCGAGCGAGTCCTCGACCGGCGAGGCGGGCAGGCGGGGCAGCCTCACAGCGGCCACGCGCGACCCACCCTCTGCACGTCGACGTCGCTCTCGAGCGGAGCCTCCCCCACCACCCACGCGCGCACCGATCCACCATGGGCGCGGACGTCCTCGACAGCGTCGAGCAGCCGCGCGTCGCTGGTCGCCGTGACCGCGATGGCGTCGCCGACCAGCGGCGCGGGCTCGTCCTCGGCGGCGGGCGCGGGGTAGCGGGCGAGCCATTCGAGGAGCCCCTCGAGGTTGCGCTGTTCGTCCGGACGGGTCGGCTCGCAGCCCGGCGCCCACAGGGTCACCCGGCCGCCCGCGCGAAGACAGTCCCACGCCTCCGACGCCGCGAGGCGAGCGAGCTGGTCCGCCGCGTCGACGTCCGGCGGAGCGGGGTCGAGGAAGATGCCGAGGTTCTGCACTCCCGGCGGCTCGAACTCGCGCACCGTGAGCTCGCCGCGGCGCGCGGTCGTGCGCCAGTGGATCCGGCGCAGGGCGTCGCCCGGCCGGTACTCGCGGACGCCGAAGATCTCGTTGCCGCTGCCGGCGCGGGGCGCGGTCGTCGCCGCCTCGATCTCCCGCACGAGCGGCCGGGCCGCAAGCGAGGTGAAGCGCGGGAGCATCAGCGCGAGCTCGTCATCGGGACGCGACGTGCGCCGCCTGAAGAGCCCGAGCGGGTCGCTCGACTCCACGGACCAGCCCTCGACCATCACTGGCCCGCGCCGCTGCGGCGGAAGGGCGCGCTGCTCGACCCTGCCCTGGCGCGTCACGGCGCCGAGCCCGACGTCGAGGTTCGAACCCGCGATGCCGGCGCGCACGCGGAAGGGTCCCCGTGTCCCGCGCCGCACGGCAAACCGGAGCTGCACGTCCAGCTCATCGGTCTCGAACGGCCCGACCTCGCGGTTCGCGGCCGCGTCGGGCATGACCTCGCCGGTGTGCCGAACACCGGTCACGCGCGCCGCGGCCTCGAGCCCGCCGTTCCACACCGCGTACGCGAACGACACGCCGATGATCGCGATGAGCCAGTACGACAGCAGGAACAGCCACGCGACCTCGGAATTGGCCGCGTAATAGAAGAGGACGAGCGCGAGCGCGACCGCGCCGAAGAAGCGAGCGGTGGGCCTCGGCGTTCTAGGAGTGCCTCAACGGAGGAAGGGGGACGGTCTTGAGCACGTCGGCGAGCACGTCGCCGGCCTTCGCCCGGCCCCGCATGCCGATGCGGTGGCCGAGGACCGGGGGCACCAGGCGCTTGATGTCGTCGGGGAGCACGAAGTCGCGGCCCGCGAAGAGAGCCCACGCCTGGGCCGCCCGCTGCAGCGCGAGGCCGGCGCGCATGCTGGCCGGCAGCTGCACCTCAGGCCGGGCGCGAATGGCGTTCAGCAGCGACACGATGTAGGCGCGGATGGTCGGCGCGGCGACGACGCGCAGGGCCGCGTCCTGCAGCTCGGCGACCTCCTGCAGCGTCAGCACTGGCCGGAGGTCCGCGATCGGGTCGCCGTGCTCCCGCCGCGCCAGCACCTCCATCGCCTCGTCGTCCGTCGGCGGCCCCATCTCCGTCGCGAGGATGAAGCGGTCGAGCTGCGATTCGGGCAGCGGGTACGTGCCGTGGAACTCCGCCGGGTTCTGGGTCGCGACCACGAAGAAGGGCTTGTCGAGCGTCCGCGTCACGCCCTCGATCGTCACCTGGCCTTCGGCCATCGCCTCGAGCAGCGCCGACTGCGTGCGCGGCGTCGCCCGGTTGATCTCGTCGGCGAGCAGCACGTTGGCGAACACGGGCCCGGGCACGAACGAGAAGGTCGTGTCCCTCTGGTTGAAGACGCTCGCGCCGGTGATGTCCGAAGGAAGGAGGTCGGGCGTGCACTGGATGCGCCGGAAGGTGCCGCCGACCGACGTCGCGAGCGCCCGGGCGAGCATCGTCTTGCCCGTGCCCGGGAGGTCCTGCAGCAGCACGTGACCGCCGGCCACCAGGCCCGCCGCCGCCATCCGGACGACGTCGTCCTTGCCGACGATCACCTGGTGGACGTTGCCCTCCAGGCGCCCGAGAAGCTCCGCGGCGTGCGCGGGTTCGAGCGTGCGGGGTTCGGTCGCCGAAGCCATGGCTGGCCTCAGTCTAGATATGGATTCGAGCGGCCTGGCGGCGTTACGAAAGGTTCCCGATCACGCCGAGAAACAGCGGCGCGTCGGTCGCGTTGTCGACGATCGCGAACGCGAACGGCCGGTCGACGGTGATCGGCAGACGGAGAGCGGTGGCCACGGCGACCCCGGTCGCGGCGGCGGCCGTGGTGCCGTGCTCGTCGACCTCCAGCCGGGTCGCCTGCACGACCGACGAGATCGAGCACGCGGCGCAGAAGTCCGGCAGCGAGGCGCCCGGCACGGGCATGCCCATCGCGTTCAGCGTCGCCGTGAGGTCCTTGCGGTAGTCGAGCTTGAACTTCGGCATCTGCAGCGTGTTGTCGCAGCTCACGCGGTCGGCGAGCCGGCACTTGTCCGTGAACGTCGGGCCGGTTGCCGCGTGAAAGGCGGTCATCGTGGCGTTCCAGAGCGGCGCGGTAAGAAACGCGCCGAAGTCCGCCGGAGTGAGAGTTTGCCGCGGCACGATGAGCACGGCGCTGAAGCGGCCGCCCTTGTAAGGCAGCAACGCCGCCGCGTACTCGTCGCTGTTGTAGGCGACCACGTCCTCGTCGCGGTGCATCGAAGCGGGCGCTGAGGTCGTGCCGTCGAAGCCGTGGAACTGGATCGGCGTCGACATGGGCTTTAACTCGGTCGCCCACAGGGCGTGGAAGTACGTCGCGTTCACGAGGTAGCCGACCGTGCTCGCGTCGAAGTGGTCGACGAGCGTCTTGATCCTGCCGTGGGTCTTTGACGAGACCCATCCGTTGACGACCGCCGGAGCGTTCGGGTCGGCGAAATCGAGGCTGGAGAGCTGCGCCTGGTAGTAGTCGTGCAGCCGCTGCACGTACGCGGGGTTCAGCTGCAGGCCGTTCTGCGCCCAAACGGCCTGTGCGAGCTCGACCTGCGCGTTCGCGTCGCTCTGGGCCAGCCGCGCGATGGTCTGCTTCGCCTGCTCGTCCGCATTCGCGCTGGGGTCGACGCCGAGCACTTTGAGGATCGCGGCCCGGGTGTCGCCATGCGCGGCCGAGGCCGCCATGCTCAGCGCGATCGTCGCGCTCAGCGGCGAGATGAAGACGTTCCCGGCGCCTTGCTCGCGGAGAAGCCGCGAGAGCAGCTCGAGGCCGAAGGCGCTGGACGAGTCCGTCAAGGTCATCGAGACCCGCTCCACCGGGATGACGGCGCTCGGCGTCGATCCACAGCCGGAGATGACGAGCAAAAGACCAAGGGCCGCGATCAGGCGCCGCATGGCTATGAGACGCGCGGCCGGCCGAGAAGGTAACGGCCTAGCTCTGGCCGATCATCCTCGCGATCACCTCGCCGAGGTTCGGGCCCGCCTTGCCGAACGGGACCGAATGCACGCGGTGCGCGTAGACCATCTCGGCGACCTCGTTGACGTGCGAGACCTTGACCTCGCCGGCCTCGTCGTAGGCCGCCTTGGCCTGGGCGGCGCGGGCGCACACTAGGTCCGAGCGGTGGCCGTCGACCTCGAGCGCGATCGAGATCTGTGCGATCAGCCGCAGGATCTCGCGCGGCAGGTCGACCTCCGGGAACGTCGCGATGCCCTCGGCGATGTGCGAGCGCACGTCCTGCTCCGACTCGGCGTGGTCCTTGGTGAAGCCGTTCGGGTCGCTCTCCCACTTCGAGCGCTTCTCGACGATCGCCACGCGCTGGTCCAGGTCGCGGATGCCCTCGACGTCGACGCACAGGCCGAAGCGGTCGAGGAGCTGGGGCCGCAGCTCGCCCTCCTCCGGGTTCATCGTGCCGACGAGGATGAACCGCGACGGGTGCGACACCGACACGCCCTCGCGCTCGACGGTGTTGACCCCCATCGCGGCGGCGTCCAGCAGCACGTCGACGATGTGGTCGTCCAGCAGGTTCACCTCGTCGACGTAGAGGATGTTGCGGTTCGCCTCGGCCAGCACGCCCGGCTCGAAGCGCCGTGAGCCCTCCTTCAGCGCGGCCTCGAGGTCGATCGTGCCGACGACCCGGTCCTCCGAGGCGTTGATCGGCAGCTCCACGACACGCATGCGCCGCGTCGCCCTCGGCAGCGGCCCCGCCTCGGCGCGCTCGCGGCACTCCCAGCACCACTCCTCGGGGTTGTCGGGGTGGCAGCCGAAGTGGCAGCCCTCGACGACCGTCTGCTCGGGAAGCAGTCGCGCGAGCGCGCGGACGGCGGTCGACTTGCCCGTGCCCTTCTCTCCGCGGATCAGCACCCCGCCGATGGACGGGTTGATCGCGTTGAGGACGAGGGCCAGCTTCATCTTGTCCTGGCCGACGATGCCGGTGAACGGGTAGCTGTAGCGGTCGACTGCCATGCGTCGAAGATGTTACCGGCGGCGGTGGTCCGCCTAACCGCGCTGCCTGCCGAGCTCTCTCTCGACGGCGGACGCAATCTCGTCGCGCGACAGGTCGTAGAGGCCGTAGTAGCGCGCCCCCATGCGCTCCGCGAGGTCGGCGCAGGCGTTGATCGCGTACGTCTGGTACATCGGCGCGACGCGGGCCAGGTGCTGCACCGACGGCAGGTGGCTGTAGTCGCGGGCGGAGTCGATGACCAGGCAGTCGATCTGCTCGGACTCGATGAGCGCCGCGACCTTCTGCGCCTCGACCAGCGGCTCCTCCTTGAACATCGAGATGTTGCCGCGGCCGTCGCTGATGAGGACGAGGAGCGGCCGCACGGTCGGGTCGCGGAGCAGCTCGGTCTTCACGACCTTGTAGCCCGCCATCAGGCCGTGCGTCAGCGGCGTCGTCCCGCCCACCGACAGCTTCTCGAGCCGCCGGCGCGCGAGCGACACGCTCGACGTGGGCCGCAGCACGACCTCGGCGGTGCGGTTCTTGAAGATGACCACCGCGACGCGGTCCCGGCGCACGTAGGCGTCCTGGAGCAGCGAGAGGATGGCCCCCTTGGTCGCGGCCATGCGCTGCTCCGCGTCCATCGAGGCGGACGCGTCGACGACAAAGACGATCAGGTTCCCCACCTTGCGTTCGCGCACCTTCTGGCGCAGGTCCTCCCGCTCGAGCATCAGGGGCTCGCCGTGCTTGCGCCCGCGCTCTACCTGCATCGGGGCCGCGGCGCGGACCGTGGCGTCGATCGCGAGGTCGTTCACCTTCGCCTTCGCCTCGGCGCGGACGTAGCGGCCGCGGCGGTCGGCGGCCTGGCTCGCGCTGCGCTTGCCGCCCTGCTTGCGGATCTTTCGCTGCCGCGGCAGGTCGATGCGCTTCAGGTTGAAGACCTCGCTCGCGTTCGGCGACGACTCCTGGCCGCTCGACCCGCCGGTGGTCATGCCCTGGTCGCTCCCCGCGGACTGCTCGCCGGACTCACCCGAGCTCTCGGTCTCGTCGGCGGTCGCCTCGGCCGGCGACTCGCTGTCCGAAGGCTGCGGCTCCGACGCCTCGGTCTCCTGCTGCTTGGAGCCCTCCTGCCGCTCGCTCTGGTCCGGCGTCGTGCCCGTCTCGTCGTCGTCGCGGCGGACGGGCTGACGGGCCCGGTGTGCCAGTGCGAGCGTCGCGGCGTCGTAGACGTCCTCGCGCGACGGCGTGTGGTGGCGCCGGTACGCGGCGAGGGCGCGGACGGCGCGGTCGATGACGACGTCGGCTCGGTGGCCGAGGACGTCGGCCTCCACGCAGATCGACGAGATGAGGCGCGTCTGTCCCCTGGTCACGCGCACGCTCCGCACCGCTTCGATCGCCTCGGCGAGTGCCCGCGACAGGTTGGCGTCCGCCGCCGTGAACTCGGTGAGGAACTCGTGGTCGCCGCGCTTGAACGCGGCGTCGCGCTCGGAGATGAGGACGCGCTGGTCGGGGTCGCGGATGCCCTCGACGTCGACGCAGAGCCCGAACCGGTCGAGGAGCTGCGGCCGCAGCTCGCCCTCCTCGGGGTTCATCGTCCCGACGAGGATGAACCGCGCCGGGTGCGCGAACGAGACGCCCTCGCGCTCCACGACATTGACGCCCATGGCGGCCGCGTCGAGAAGGACGTCGACGAGATGGTCGTCGAGGAGGTTCACCTCGTCGACGTAGAGGATGTTGCGGTTGGCCTCCGCGAGCACGCCGGGCTCGAAGCGGCGCGACCCGGTGCGGAGCGCGGCCTCGAGGTCGATCGTCCCGACCACGCGGTCCTCGGACGAGTTGATCGGCAGCTCGACCACGCGCATCCGGCGCCGCACCGTCGGCAGCGAGCCGTGCTCGGCGAGCCGCACCCGGCAGTCGGCGCAGAGGTTCTCGCGATCGCTCGGGTCGCAACCGAAGTGGCAGCCCTCGACGACGTCGTGCTCCGGGAGCAGGCGCGCCAGGGCGCGGACGGCCGTCGACTTGCCGGTCCCCTTCTCGCCGCGGATAAGGACGCCGCCGATCGCGGGCACGATGGCGTTGAGGATCAGGGCCAGCTTCATCGAGTCCTGCCCGACGATCGCCGTGAACGGGTACGTGTGGCGCTCGATCGCCGTGCTCATGACTGCTCTCAAGCTTAGGATCGGAGCGTGGCCCGGTCGCTGCACACGCCGCTGTGCGACCTCTTCGGCATCCGCTACCCCATCTTCTGCGCCGGAATGGGCACCGCCGCCGGCCCGGAGCTCGCGGCCGCGGTTTCCAATGCCGGCGGTTTCGGCGTCATGGGCGTATCGGGCGTTGAGCCACAGGTCCTCGAGCGGCTGGTGGCGCGAGCGCGCGAGCTCACGTCGCTGCCGTTCGGCACGAACACGATCATCGAGGAGGAGGAGGAAGGCGATCGCGAATGGCTGTCGCGCCAGATCGACGCGATCGGCGGCATGCATGTCGCGGCCGTGGTCCTGTTCTGGGGCGACCCGGCGCATTACGTCCCCATCGCGCACGCTCACGGCGTCAAGGTGCTGATCCAGGTCGGCTCGGTCGAGGAGGCCGAGGCCGCGGCCACCGCCGGAGTGGACGGCGTGATCGCACAGGGCGTCGAAGCCGGCGGCCACGTCCGCGGGACGACCACGACCTGGGAGCTTCTACCCGAGGTCGTGCGCGCGCTGAAGCCGCTGGCCGTGCTCGCTTCCGGCGGCATCGGCGACGGCGCCGGTGTCGCGCGAGCGCTGCAGTTCGGCGCTCAGGGCGTCTCGCTCGGCACGCGCTTCGTCGCGTCCGTCGAATGCCAGGCGCACCCCGCGTACAAGCAGCGCATCGTCGACAGCAAGGCCGACGACACGGAGCTGAACACGCTCTTCGACGTCTGGTGGCCGAACGCGCCGCACCGCACCCTCAAGAGCAGCAAGACGTACATCGAGTGGGTCGCCGCGGGCCGCCCGCCGTCGGGCTCCCGCCCCGGTGAGGGCACCTCGATCGGCCGGCGCCGATTGACAAGCGGCGAGATGGCCGAATGGCCCCGCTACGCGGTCGGTACGGTGCCGCCGGACTTCGAGGGCGACTGGGAGTACGCGCCGCTGTGGGCGGGCGAATCGTGCAGCGACGTCAACGAGATCAAGCCCGCCGGCGAGATTGTCGCCGACCTGGTGCGCGACGCGGAGGCGGCGCTGGCGGGCTAGGCGAAGAGCTCCGCGACCCGCGGATCGCCGCGGATGCCGTCGAGGTCGTGGTCTTCACGCGCCCAACGCGCAATCTCGGCATTCTGCCCGACGCTCTGTCGGAGCAGCGGCACCGCCTCTTCGACGCGGCCGGCGCGCGCGTAAAAACAAGCGAGGTTGTAGCTCGCGTCGGCGCGCTTTGGGCCCTCGGGGATGAGGCCGCATTCGACGTCATAGCCCCACTTCGCGACCGCCTCGGCGCGCGCAACGTCGCCCTGGTTCATGAACCACGACATCAGGTGGGCGCCGAGGTGACCGGCCAGCCCGGGAACCGTCTCCCAGACGAGGGCTTCCGGGTAGCTCGGATGCGGCCGGGCGAGCTGCTCGTCGGTCATGCCCTGCAGCGCTTTGCGGAGCGCCGGCCACGTGCTCGCGGCGTCCTGGATGATCTCTGCCGCCGGGCGGTCCTTGGTGGCGGCATAGATCAGCGCGTTCTGCTGGTCGTCCTCTGCCGGCTTGGGTGGTGGCTCCGAACCGGTGCGCACCGATTCCAGGACCTGGGCGCTTCGGTGGCGCCACCACGCGAGGTGCGCGAGCTCGTCCTTGGCGTGCCAGCGGCCTTCGGGGTCGGCGGGCTGATCCACGCAGACCGCGACGAGCTCGGCTTCGCGGGCCTCGGCTTCGTCGATCGCGCGCAGCAGCTGCTGCTTCAGCTCGGGACCAGGTCCTTGATCAGGTCGCGCTCCTGTACGAGCTCCTCGGTCGTCTTCTTGATCCGCGCCTGAGCGTCGTCGCCGTGCCGGATGCCCTCGACGACCTCCCACGACCTGCCGCTCGAGCGGACCGGGAAGCCGAACTGCAGGCCCTCCGGCGCGCCGTACTCGCCCTTGCTGACGACCGCGAGCGAATGCCAGTCTCCTGAAGGCGTCGGCTGCCAGATGCTGTTCACCGAGTCGATGACGGCATTGGCGGCGGACGCCGCCGACGACGAGCCGCGCTTCTCGATGACCTCGGCGCCGCGCTTCTGCACCGTCTCGATGAACTTGCCGCCGAGCCACGCCTCGTCCCTTATGACCTCCGGCGCCGGGAGGCCCGCGACGCGGGCGTTGCGCGCGTCCGGGTACTGGGTGGCGGAGTGATTGCCCCAGATCGCCATGTTGGTCACCGCATGCACCGGTACGCCGGCCTTCTTGGCGAGCTGCGTCTTCGCGCGGTTCTCGTCCAGCCGCGTCATCGCGAACCAGCGGTCGGCCGGCACGTCGGGCGCGTTGAGTCGCGCGATGAGGCAGTTGGTGTTGCACGGGTTGCCGACCACGAGCACGCGCACGTCGTTCGAGCCGTGGTCCTGGATCGCCCTGCCCTGCGGCGCGAAGATCTTGCCGTTCACGGACAGGAGGTCCCCGCGCTCCATGCCCTGCTTGCGCGGGATCGAGCCGACGAGCAGCGCCCACGACGTGCCCTCGAAGGCGGTCTTCAGCTCGCTCGTGGGCTCGATGCCGGCGAGCAGCGGGAACGCGCAGTCGTCGAGCTCCATCGCGACGCCTTCGAGCGACTTCATCGCTGGCTCGATCTCGAGCAGGCGGAGCACGACGGGCTGGTCGGGTCCGAGAAGATCGCCGCGCGCGATGCGGAAGACGAGCGCGTAGCCGATCTGCCCTGCCGCGCCGGTGACGGTTACGTGGACCGGTCTTTTCGCGCCGTCGGCGGCTGAGGCCATCGCCTCAATGCTATCGATTCAGGATGAGGCGCCGGTGGCGAGGACCAGTGCGATAAAGCTGAGCACGACCGCTGTCGGGGCTCGGCGCCTCACTGCCAGATAAAACGGACGCGCGGCGGGTTCGGTTACCGGAAGCCCTCCCCTTCGGGCTCGAACACGTCGTCCTCCGCGAGGCGGCGCGCGAAGCACAGGAACCCGGTGTGCGCGACCATCCGGTGCGACGGCCGCATGCTGCGGCCGCGGACGGTCCACCCGCGCTGCAGCACCTCAAACGCCTCGAGCAGCCCGAAGCCTCGGACCTCGCGCAGGCAGTCGAAGAAGCGCTGCACCTGGCTCACGTTCGGGCAGTGCGCGAAGACGATGCCGCCGGCGCGCAGCGCGAGCTTTGCCGCCGGCACCGCCTGCCACGGCTCGGCCACGTCCAGGAGGACGCGGTCCATGTCCCGCTCGGGCACCTCGCCGTAGATGTCGCCCTGCTTGAGGCTGAGGTTTGGGGGCACGTCGCCGAGGGTGTCGACGATCGCCTTGCGCGCGAGCTCGAGGAACTCCTCGCGGAGCTCGTAGGAAGTGACGTGACCCTCCGGCCCGACCGATCGCCACAGCGCGAGCGTGAGCGCCGCGGTCCCGGTGCCGGCTTCGAGGACCTTTGCGCCCGGATGGATGTCGGCCGCGACCAGGATCGCGCCGAGGTCTTTCGGATAGATCGGCTGCGCCTGCCGCCGCCTGCCGGTGACCTGTTCGGCGAAAGTGGGCCGCACCGCGAGGAGGCGCGCGCCCATCTGGGTGGTGACGACCACTCCCTCCTCCCTGCCGATCAGCTCGTCGTGTGGGACGACGCCGGCGTGCATCGAGAGCTTGTCCCCCGCCTTCAACCGCGCGCGGTAGCGCCGGCCGACCTTGTCGATGAGGAGGACGACATCGCCCTCCGCGAGCGGCCTCACTCGGGACGGTGCGCGCGGATCAGGCAGTGCCAGTAGGCGTGGTGCAGCTTGCCGTCGCGACGCTCGGGGTGCAGTTGCTCGCGCGCCTCGCCGGTCGCCGACTCGACGACCTGCGCGAGCTCTTCGACGAGCGGTTGCGGGACGGCCATGTTGCGCATCCAGTCCTCGAAATCCCAGTCGAGCTCGCGCGCACGCGCGCTGTCGACCTCGAACCCGGCGTGCTCGAGGCGCTCGACCCACTCGTCCACCGTCATGGAGAGGACGTGCGAGGGATCGCGCCGGAGCTCGACCTCGTGGAGCACGTCGCGTGCGGGTAGCGGCGGGGCGCAGTCGATGAAGATCGCGTGGCGGCCGGGCCGCAGGACGCGTACCGCCTCGTGCAGGAAGGCGTCGACGTCCGGGAAGTGATGCGGCGCGGCACGCACGGTGTAGAGGTCGAAGGTCTCGTCCTGGAAGGGAAGGTGTGCGGCGTCGCCGAGGATCCAGCTGACGTTCTCGAGCTGCCGCTCGGTCTGCAGGCGGTGCGCCTGGTCGAGCATCTCGCGCGTCAGGTCGAGGCCGTAGACGCGGCGGACGTGCGGCGCGAGCGCGAGGGCCACGTGCCCGGCGCCCGTGGCGACGTCGAGCACGAGGTCGCCGTGCTGCGGCTGCGCGAGCTCGAGCATCTCGCGGAGGTTCTCCGGCGAGGAGTGGAACTTCGCCGATGCGTAGTTGGCCGCGACGGGTGCGAAGCGGGCGCGAACGTCCTCGGGCAAAGCGATCTAAGCCTAGACTTCGGGCGGTGCGGAAGGTCACGGCCCGGTGGACCGGTCACAAGGTGAAGTTCGACATCGAGTCGGCCTCCGGTCACACCGTCCAGATCGACGAGGAGCCGATCTTCGGCGACGACGAGGCGATGCGGCCGACAGAGATGCTGCTCGGGGCGTTGGGGGGATGCACTGGGCTGAACGCGGTGCTGCTGCTGAAGAAGTTCAAGCAGCCCTTCAAATCGCTCGAGGTGGAGCTCGAGGGCGAGCAGGAGAAGGAATGGCCGCGGCGGTTCACGAAGATCGACATCACGTTCCGGATCGGCTGGGAGGGCAAGCACGACAACGAGCTGGTCGAGCGCGCCCTCGACATGGCGTGCAACCGCTACTGCCCGATCCACGCGACGCTGAGCCAGGGCGTGGAGATCAAGCACCGCCGCAAAGACGCCTGACCCCCTCCGCGCGAGCCCGAGTGCCGGCTCTCGCACAACTCCCACCGGTCTGAGGGCGTGCCGGTGCCGGCACTCGATGCGGATCAGGCAGCGAGGAGAGCGCGGACCTGGGCGACCATCACTGCCGGATGCGAGATCACGTCCTCGGCAGTGAACCGCAGCAGTCGGACGCCGGCCTTCAACAAGAGGTTCTGCCGGCGATTGTCTTCGGCGAGCTGATCCCGGTGGTGGCCGCCGTCGTACTCGATGCCGAGCCGCTGTGTCGCGTAGAAGAGATCGGGTCGTCCCACGAACTCGCCGGCGGCGTCGTAGATCGGGACCTGCGCCTCCGGCCTGGGCAGACCCCCGTCAACGAACGCAAGCCGCATTCGCGTCTCCATGGCCGATTCGGCTTTGGGTTCTGCGAGGGACACGACGCGGCGAAAGTTGACCAGCCCGCGGCCGCCCACGCAGCCGTTGACGCGCTGCGTCAAGGCCACGAGATCTGCGAGGCCCCGGTACAGCGCCATGTCGACGACCACCGTCGCCTCGACAACCGGCAGCCGGCGCGCGAGGTCTTCCAGCGTGCGCAGCACCGAGGTGGCCCTGAATCCGCGCGGAAAGGCGATGTCATCATCTGGAAGCCGCGATCGAAAGACCCGCATTCCCGACCGCGCCGAGACGCCTTCGCCCTTCGGAACGATGACTTCGATCGGATCGCACGGTCGCACGTCGATGCCAAACAGCCATGCGGCGGTGAAACCGGCGTAAGCCGCACTGACAGGCAGACGGCGACTCGCGGCCTCGAGCCGGAGGAGCGGATCGTCGATGCGACGAGCGGGCGCGTAAATCCCGGGGCCGACTCGGCGCCAGCGCCGCCGCGAGCGCAGGTGCCATCTCTCGAGTCCGAGCTCGCGAGCCTCCTCGAGGGTGAGCAGCTGGTCCACCGGTCCAGAGCATTCCGTGCCGGCCGAACGATTGCAACGTCGCCCGTTAAGAGCACGTCGCGTCCCGAGTGCCGGCGCTGGCACGGGTGCACCTCGGGTTCGGTTGTGCGAGGGCCGGCACTCGGGCGGCGGCGGGCGGGGTGCCCCACGGACTTTCTCAAGGCCAAAGTAGAATTAAGCCCGTTCCCAAAAAGCCCTTCACACACTGAGGCAGCTTCGGAAACTTGCTCGAGAGCTACGTCCCACTCCTGATCTACGTCCTGATCATCCTGGCTCTCATCGGAGCGGTGGTCACGCTCAGCTTCGTGCTCGGCCCCTCCAAGCCGTACCGCAAAAAGCTCGCCCCCTACGAGTCCGGCATCATCCCGGAGGCGCCGGCGCACCGCCGTCTTTCGGTCCGCTTCTACCTCACGGCGATGCTCTTCATCATCTTCGACGTCGAGGCGGTCTTCTTCTACCCGTGGGCCGTGCTCCTGCACCAGCTCAAGTGGTTCGGCGTCATCGAGATGGGCGTCTTCATCGGCGTCCTCCTGGTCGCCCTCGCCTACATCTGGCGCAACGGAGGCCTCGATTGGGACTAGAGGACCTCGTCGAAAGCCTCGGGAACCAGTTCCTCACCACGACGGTCGGGAAGCTCATCGGCTGGGGCCGCGGCAACTCGGTGTGGCCGGCGCAGTTCGGCCTCGCCTGCTGCGCCATGGAGATGATCCACACCGCGACCGCCTCGGTGGACATCGCCCGCTTCGGCTCCGAGGCCATGCGCGCCTCGCCGCGGCAGGCGGACCTCATGATCGTCTCCGGCCGCGTCTCCCAGAAGATGGCGCCGATCCTGCGCACCATCTACGACCAGATGCCCGAGCCCAAGTGGGTCATCTCGATGGGCGCCTGTGCGTCCACCGGCGGCGTCTTCAACAACTACGCCCTCCTCCAGGGCGTCGACAAGGTCGTGCCCGTCGACGTCTACATCCCGGGCTGCCCGCCGCGGCCCGAGGACCTGCTGAACGCGCTGATGATCCTGCAGGCGCGGATCAAGGCTCGCGGGATCGAGCCGCGCCAGTGATTGCCGACGACCTCATCACGGACCGTGGCGACAGCGCGGGCGACGAGTGGATCACCGTCGCGCCCGACCACGCCTATCGCGCGCTCTCGTCATTAAAGGACGAGGGCTACCGCATCCTCGTCTTCCTCACCTGCGTCGACCACCTGGCCGACCACTCGCGCGAGTTTCCCGGCCGCTTCGAGCTCGTCTACCAGGTGCGCGACATGGACCGCCTCCGCGACCTCCGCGTCCGCACGTTCCTCGACGGCGAGCAACCGCAGATCGAGTCCGTGCACGACCTCTTCCCGCCCGCGAACTGGGATGAGCGCGAGACCTACGACATGTTCGGGATCACGTTCACCGGCCACCCGAACCTCGTGCGCATCCTGAACCCCGACGACTGGGTCGGCTACCCCCTTCGCCGCGACTATCCCGTCGGCGGCGAGGTCGTCGAATTCTCGGAAGAGCACGAGAGCTGGCAGACCGCGCCGGACAAGGCATGAGCGAAACCGCGCCACGCCCGCAGGGCATGACGATCTCGCGCACCGACGAGCAGGGCGCCTTCGGCGGCCAGCTTCTCACCGTCAACTTCGGCCCTCACCACCCCTCGACACACGGCGTCCTCCGGCTCATCGTCGAGCTCGACGGCGAGCAGATCCGCAGCGTGCAGCCGGTCATCGGCTACCTCCACACCGGCATCGAGAAGCAGGCCGAAGCGCTGCGCTGGCAGCAGGCCGTGGTGGTCACCGACCGCTACGACTACCTCTCGCCCCCGATCAACAACCTCGCGTATGCGCTCGCGGTCGAGCGGCTGCTCGGGATCGAGGTGCCTCAGCGCGCGCAGGTCCTGCGCGTGATCATGTCCGAGCTCACGCGCCTCTCCTCGCACCTCGTGTGGCTCGGCACCAGCGGCATCGAGCTCGGCGCGATGTCGATGCTCATGTACTGCTTCCGCGAGCGCGACACGATCCTCGACATGAACGAGGAGATCTCGGGTTTCCGCATGCACACGTCGTACATCCGGCCGGGCGGCGTGATGGCCGACGCCACGCCGCGCTTCCTCGACATGCTCTCGAAGTTCATCGTCGAGATGCCGAAGCACATCGACGAGTACGAGGACCTGCTGACGAAGAACCCGATCTTCCGCTCCCGGCTGATGGACGTCGGCATCCTGACTGCGGAGCAGGCGAAGCTCCTCGGCGCGACGGGACCGATGCTGCGCGGCTCCGGCGTCAACTGGGACCTGCGCAAGAACATGCCCTACTCGGGCTACGAGAGCTACGACTTCGAGGTCGCGCTCTCCGACCGCTGCGACTGCTACGGCCGCTACCAGGTGCGGATCAAGGAGATGCGCGAGTCGGTGAAGATCCTGGAGCAGGCGCTCAACCGCCTTCCGGACGGCCCCGTCAACGTCGACGATCGCAAGATCCTTCCGCCGCCGCGCGAGGAGCTCGAGACGTCGATGGAGGCGGTGATCCACCACTTCAAGCTCTTCACCGAGGGCTACACGGTCCCGCCCGGCGACGTGTACCAGGCGGTCGAGTCCGGCCGCGGTGAGAACGGGTGCTATATCGCGAGCGACGGGACGCACAAGCCGCGCCGCGTCAAGTTCCGCGGTGCGTCCTTCTACAACCTGCAGACGGTCGAGCCGATGTCGCTCGGCAGCATGATCGCGGACTTCATCGCGATCATCGGCACCGCGGACACCGTGCTGGGGGACGTCGACCGATGAGCGTGCTGTCCGAGCACGTGCTCGAGGAGATCCGCGAGCTGCCGGCGCGCTACCCGCAGCCTCGCTCGGCCGTGATGCCCGCGCTCGACCTCGCGCAGGAGGAGATCGGCCACCTCACGCCGGAAGCGATGACCGAGGTCGCGCACGCGCTCAACCTCGACGCCGGCTATGTCGAGGGCGTCGCGACCTTCTACTCCCTGTTCCACCTCCGGCCGGTCGGCAAGCACCGCTTCTACGTGTGCACGAACCTCAGCTGCATGCTGCGCGGCGCGTACGGCATCGTCGAGCACCTGCGCCAGAACATCGGCGTAAACGATCCGAGCGAGGTGTCGAGCGACGGCCTCTTCAGCTTCGACGAGGTCGAGTGCCTCGGCGCCTGCGAGTACGCGCCGATGATGCGCCTCGACCACCAGTACTTCTACGACCTGACCAACGAGAAGATCGACGCGCTGATCGCAGAGCGTCGCGGCAGTGGCAAGCCCAAGAACGAGCCGCCTGCAGTCGAGGCCATGTCCCCTCCCAACCCTCCCCGCAAGCGGGGAGGGCACAGGCGGGCCGATGGCTGAGCTCCGCGGCACGTCGGGCGAGGGCGAGAACCACCTGCTGACGCGCTGGTTCGGCACCCCGAACCTGCACACGCTCGACGTCTACGAGGAGAAGGCCGGCGGCTACCAGGCGCTGCGCAAGGCTCTGCTCGAGATGGAGCCCGCGGCGATCGTCAACGAGGTCAAGACCTCGGGCCTTCGCGGCCGCGGCGGCGCGGGCTTCGCGACGGGCGTGAAGTGGAGCTTCATCAAGCGCGACTCGCCCGAGCCCAAGTACGTGGTCGTCAACGCCGACGAGTCCGAGCCGGGCACGGCGAAGGACCGCTACATCATGGAGAACTGCCCGCACATGCTCCTCGAGGGCATCCTGATCGCGGCCTACGCGGTCGGCGCGAACCAGGCGTGGGTCTACATCCGCGGCGAGTACGACGGGCCGTACCGGATGCTCACCGAGGCGATCGCCGAGGCGCGCGAGAAGGGCTACATCGGCCCCACGCCGTTCGGCAAGGACTATCCGCTCGACATCCAGCTCTACCGTGGCCACGGCGCCTACATATGCGGCGAGGAGACGGCGCTGCTCGAGTCGCTCGAGGGCAAGCGCGCGCAACCTCGCTCCCGCCCGCCGTTCCCCGCGGTCAAGGGCGCGTGGGGCCGGCCGACGCTGCTGAACAACGTCGAGACGCTCGCGACCGTGCCGGCGATCCTGAACATGGGCGGCGCCGCCTACGCGAAGATCGGCACCGAGAAGAATCCAGGCACGCGCCTGCTCACGGTCAGCGGCAACGTCAAGAAGCCCGGCGTCTACGAGGTCGAGATCGGCAAGACGTTCCGCCACATCATCATGGACATCGCGGGCGGGCCTCCCGACGGCCGCAAGGTGAAGGTGTTCTGGCCCGGTGGGTCTTCGGCGCCCGTGCTGCCCGAGTCGATGCTCGACACGACGTGCGACGCCGAGGCGCTCGCGGCAGCGAAGTCGATGGGCGGTTCCGGCGGCGTGATCGTGATGGACGACACGCACTGCATCATCCGCGCCGCGTACCGGCTGCTCCAGTTCTACGCACACGAGTCGTGCGGCAAGTGCACGCCGTGTCGCATCGGCGGCGATTGGGCCGTGCGGATGTACGAGCGCATCCTTGCGAACAAGGGCAGCGAGGTCGAGCTGCAGAACCTGCGGCAGGTGTCGGACGCGCTGCAGAACGGCCGCTGCCTGTGCGGCCTCGGCGACTCCGCCGGCTGGGTTATCGACTCGACGATGCGGCACTTCTACAACGAGTACGAGGAGCACTGCCTCCACCACACCTGCAGCGTGGAGCCCGTGCCCGCCCATGCCTGACGTCAACCTGACGATCGACGGCCACAAGATCACCGTCCCGGCGGGGACGCTGATCGTCGAGGCCGCCAAGACCATCGGCATCGAGATCCCGGTGTTCTGCTACCACCACAAGCTCGACCCGGTGGGCGCGTGCCGGCTCTGCCTCGTCGACATCTCGCCCGGTCCGCCGCGGCCTCAGATCGCGTGCGCGACGCCCGTGGCCGAGGGCATGGTCGTCAAGACGCAGAGCTCGATGGCGGTGCAGGCGCGCGCCGAGATCCTCGAGTTCGAGCTCGTCAACCACCCCCTGGACTGCCCGGTCTGCGACAAGGGCGGCGAGTGCCCGCTGCAGGACTTCACGTTCCGGCACGGCTACCCGATCAGCCGCATCGACGGCCCGCGCCTGCACTTCAAGAAGCCGATTCCGCTGTCGCCCAACATCGCGCTCGACCGCGAGCGCTGCGTGCTCTGCTACCGCTGCACCCGCTACTACGACGAGGTCGCGTGGGAGCAGGAGCTCACGAGCGACAACCGCGGCGTGCACACCTTCATCACGAGCCAGTTCGACCGGCCGCTCCAGTCGATCTTCAGCGGCAACATCATCGACCTCTGCCCCGTCGGCGCCCTCACGTCACGCGTCTGGCGCTTCGAGTCGCGGCCCTGGGACATGACGCACACGGAGAGCGTCTGCACGAAGTGCGCCGTCGGCTGCAACGTGACCATGTGGCAGCGCCGCAACCAGCTCGTGCGCATCACGTCGCGCGAAAACGACGACATCGACGACGGCTGGATCTGTGACCGCGGCCGCTTCGACTACACGTACGTGAACGACCCCGCGCGCCTGCACACGCCGACGGTGAAGGGCGAGCGGACGACGTGGAGCGACGCCCTCGCCGCGCTGGCTGCCGGCATCAAGGGCAAGGGCGCCAAGCTCGGCATCTCGCTGCCGCAGGACATCACGAACGAGGAGGCGTTCCTCTTCCGCCGCCTTCTCGACGGCCCGCTCAAGGGCGCGAAGGTGAAGATGCACGGGCGCACCGCGCTGCCCGCATCCCCCGGCGAAACGCTGGCGATCAAGGACCTCGACAACTCGAAGGTCATCGTCGTGGTCGCCTCTGACACCGAGCAGGACGTTCCGATCGTCAACCTGCGGATCAAGAAGGCGGTCACCAAGCGGGGCGCGAAGCTCGTCGTGGTCAACCCCGAGGGCCTCGACCTCGACCGCCACGTCGGCACGGTGCACATCCGCAACCAGGCGGGGCAGGCGGCCGCCGAGGTCACGAAGCTGGCCGACCACGAGGTGTTGAAGAACGCCGGCGGGCTGGTCGCGATCCTCTACGGCGACGGCCACGGCAGCGAGGACGCGGGCGCACTGGCGAAGGCGTGCGCCGACCTCGCGTCCGCGGCCGGCGGCAAGGTTATGCCGCTCTACCGCGCGACCAACGAGCGCGGCGCGCTCGCGGCGGGCGTGGCCGGGTGGGACAAGCTCGACGGCGTCGAGGCGTTGCTGGTCTGGGGGACTCCGCCGAGCGCCGGCGTCCCGTCATCGGTGAAGTTCCTCGGCGCCTGGGACTTCCTGCCGCGCGCGGAGTACGAGAAGGCAGACGTCGTGCTCCCAAGCACCACGTTCGCGGAGCAGCAGGGCAGCCTCACGAACCTCGAAGGGCGCGTGCAGTTCCTCCGGCCGCCGATCGGCGTGCGGCCGCCGCGGCGGGACTCGCTCGAGGTCCTCAGCGAGCTCGGCACCGCGCTCGGCCTCGACCTCGGCTACACCGGCATCTTCCCGCTGCAGCGCGAAGCGGCGGGGGCGATCTCCGCGTTCGCCGCCCTGGCGCAGCATCCGTCCGCGGTGGCGGCGCAGTCGCCGGTCATGATCGGGCCGGCCCACCCGTGAGCCCGAACCAGATCTACAACGACCCGATCCTTCACTGGGTCGTGGTCGTGGTCGCGATGGCGGTCGTGCTCTTCGTGCTGCTGACGGCGACTGCCTACACCGTGTTGTTGGAGCGGGTCGCTCTCGGCCGGCTGCAGCGACGCCCGGGTCCGAACCGCGTCGGCCCGTTCGGCCTGATGCAGATGGCGGCGGACGGGGTGAAGCTCGTGTTCAAAGAGACCTTCATCCCGCGCGACACCGACCGGCTCGTCTACATCTTCGCGCCGACCATCGCGGTGGCCGCGGCGTTCCTCGCGTGGGCCGTCATCCCGATCGGCCTTTTCAGCAACTTCCAGTACTGGATCGCCGACATCAACGTCGGCGTCCTGCTGGTCTTCGCCGTGAGCTCCCTGAACGTGTACGCGATCGTCCTCGGCGGCTACGCGTCGAACAACAAGTACTCGCTGCTCGGCGGCCTGCGGTCCGCAGCGCAGCTCATCAGCTACGAGATGGCGCTCGGCCTCGCGCTCGTCCCGACGTTCATGATCGTCGGCTCGCTGCGGCTGCGCGACATCGTGCAGTACACCGTCCACTGGGGCCCGTACACCGGCCCGCTGCCGCTGATCATCCTCACGCCGATCGGCTTCGTGATCTACATGATCGCCGCGGTCGCGGAGACGAACCGCGCGCCCTTCGACCTGCCCGAGGCGGAGCAGGAGCTGATCGGCGGCTTCCTCACCGAGTACTCGGGGTTGCGCTTCGTCATGTACTACCTCGCCGAGTACGTGAACATGATCACGGTCTCGGCGCTCGCGGCGCTCCTGTTCTTCGGCGGCTGGTACTTCCCGGGCTTCCCCTACGTGCCCGGCATCATCGTCTTCGTCGTCAAGATCCTGGTCATCCTGTTCGTCTACATTTGGATCCGCGCGACGTTTCCCAGGCTGCGCTACGACATGCTCATGCGCCTGGGCTGGAAGGTTCTCCTGCCGCTTGCGATCGCGAACGTCGTCGTGACCGCGGTGATCCTGGTGGCGGTGCAGGGATAAGGGATGGCTGACGAGAAGGACCGCGTGGACGAGTCCCCGGCGAAGAAGGGCGGGCGCCCGAACCAGAGCGTGCTGAGTGACATCGGCGCGCTGGCGAAGGGCATGGCGACGACGTTCGGCGAGATGATCACGGCGCCGGTCACCCTCAACTACCCGGAGGACAAGAAGCCGCGGTCGGAGCGGTACCGCGGGCGCCACTACCTGCGCCGCTACGACAACGGCCTCGAGCGCTGCATCGGGTGCGAGCTGTGCGCGGCGGCGTGCCCGGTCGGGTGCATCCTCGTCATCGCCGCCGAGAACACCGAAGAGAAGCGCATCTCTCCGGGCGAGCGGTACGCGAAGACGTACGAGATCAACATGCTGCGCTGCATCTTCTGCGGGTACTGCGAGGACGCGTGCCCGGTGCAGGCCATCGTCCTCGGGCCCGAGTACGAGCTCTCGGACACGAGCCGCGAGAAGTTCATCTACACCAAGGAGAGGCTGCTCGAGCCGCTGCCGCCGGACGTCCAGGCCCGCTTGGAACCCAAATAGTTGGCCGCCGTCATCTTCTTCGTCGCCGCCGCCCTCGCTGTGCTGGGCGGCATCGGCGTCATCGTCTCCCGGCAGCCGATCCGATCGGTCCTCAGCCTCGTGATCGTGATGATCGCGCTGTCGGTCGAGTTCCTCCTGCTGAGCGCGCAGTTCATCTTCGTCGTCCAGATCATCGTGTACGCCGGCGCGGTGATGGTCCTGTTCCTCTTCGTCATCGCCCTGCTCGGGTCGGCACGCGAGGTGGGCCGCGGCCGGCTTCGTTTCCAGGCCTGGCTCTCGCTCCTGTTCGCGGCCGTCTTCTTCGGCCTGATCTACGCGATGTTCCAGGGCGTCACCTACCGGCAGCCCGAGAAGGCGGACCTCTCGGTCTTCGGCAGTGTGCAGTCGATCGCGGTCGGCCTGTTCACGAACTATCTCTATCCGTTCGAGCTGACCTCGATCCTGCTGCTCGTCGCCGCGATCGGCGCCGTCTACCTCAGCCGCCGAGACCTCCGCTAGATGGGCTCGTTCGACGTCGGCGGCTCGACGCTCGACACGTCGTGGTTCCTGATCCTCGCCGCGGTCCTCTTCACGCTCGGGACGATCGGCGTGCTCGTGCGGCGCAACCCGCTGGTCATCCTCATCTGCATCGAGCTGATGCTCAACGCGGTCAACCTGACCCTGATCGCGTTCTCGCGCCAGCTGCAGAACCTCGACGGTCAGCTCTTCGCGCTTATGTCGATGACCGTCGCCGCCGCTGAGGCGGTCGTCGGCCTTGCGATCCTCGTCGACATCTTCCACGTGCGCGACGTCGAGGACATCGACGACCTCAGCGAGATGAAGGGATGAGCAACCAGACCCTCGCCCTGCTGATCCTGATCTTCCCCGCCGCGGGCGCGGTATTGCTGACCGGGCGCGGCTGGCGCATGCCGCGCATCGTCACGCAGATCGTCGGCCCGGGCGTGGTGTGGCTCTCGTTCATCGCGACGCTGATCCTGTTCTTCAACCACGTGTCCGGCGACTACACGTACTGGACGTGGATCAAGAGCGGCTCGTTCGAGCTGCCCGCGAACCTGCTCGTCGACAACCTGTCGCTCTTCATGTGCATGGTCATCACGGGCGTCGGCGGCCTGATCGTCACCTACTCCGTCGGCTACATGGCCCACGAGGACGGCCCGAGCTACGCCCGCTTCTTCACCTACATGGACGTGTTCATCTTCTCGATGCTGGTCCTGGTCCTCGCGGGAAACTTCGTGTTCCTGATCATCGGCTGGGGCCTCGTCGGCCTCAGCTCATACCTCCTGATCGGGTTCTGGTACTACCGCCGCACCGCCGTGCTCGCGGCGCGCAAGGCGTTCGTGATGAACGTCATCGGCGACGTCGGGATGATCCTCGGCGCCTTCGTCCTGTTCGTGCAGTACCACTCGCTGACGTTTCAGACGGTGTTCGGCATGTTGCACGGGTGCCAGCGCGGCATAGGCGCTGATTGCGTCCTCGGTTCGACCACGGGCGATTCCACGACGCTTGAACTCGCCGCATTCCTGCTCCTCGTGGGCGCGGTCGCTAAGTCGGCGCAGATCCCGCTCCACACGTGGCTGCCCGACGCCATGGAGGGCCCGACCCCGGTCAGCGCCCTCATCCACGCCGCGACCATGGTCACCGCCGGCGTCTACCTCGTCGCCCGGATGGCGCCCATCTACGACATCGCGACCTACGCGCACGACGCAGTCGCGATTGTCGGCGCCGTCACCGCGCTGTTCGCGGCCACGATCGCGATTGTCCAGACCGACATCAAGCGCGTCCTGGCCTACTCGACCATGAGCCAGATCGGCTACATGTTCCTGGCGGTCGGCATCGGCGCCTACTCGGCGGGCCTCTTCCACCTCCTCTCGCACGCCTTCTTCAAGGCGCTGCTCTTCATGGCCGCAGGCAACGTCATCCACGCGATGGCCGACGAGCAGGACATGCGCCGCTTCGGCGGCCTGTGGGGCCAGTTGCGGTTCACGTCGATCTTCTTCCTGATCGGCTCGCTTTCGCTCGTCGGTGTGATCCCGTTCGTCGGCTTCTTCTCCAAGGAGTCGATCCTCGGCGAGGCATTCTCGAAGGGCGACACGCTGACCTACGCCGTGTGGGCGGTCGGCTTCCTCACCGCGCTCATCACCGGCTTCTACACCGGCCGGATGTGGTGGCTCGCGTTCTGGGGCAAGCCCTCGGCGACCCGCGCGGTCGAGCACCCGCACGAGGCGCCGCTGGTCATGCTCGTGCCGGTCGGCATCCTCGCTGTGCTAGCGACGATCGGCGGCTTCATCCAGACCAGCGCCCTCGGCTTCGGGCCGACGCTGGTTAGCGACTTCCTGCAGAAGGTCGTGCCGAAGCCGTCTTGGGAGGAGAACGGCGCCGCGGTCATCGTCGGCATCGTGACGATGCTTCTCGGCGCGGCCCTTTTCGTCGGGGCGCTCTACCTCAAGCCCTGGAGCGCGCGCCTTCCCTGGGCGCAGCGTCTGCTCGAGCACAAGTACTACTTCGACGAGGCGTATGACGCCGTCTTCGTCCGGCCCCTCGACCGCAGCGCCGCTGACGGTTATCGCGGCGTCGAGGAGCGCGTGATCGACGGCGCGGTGCTCGGCGCCGGCGGCATGACCCAGGCGAGCGCCGGCAGCCTCAGCCTCACCGAAACCGGCTTCTTCCGCAACTACGTCCTGGTGTTCGTCGGCGGTGCGGTGATCATCGCGGTGCTCCTGATCGCGAGGTTCGCGACGTGACGCTGACCGTCATCTGGCTGCTGCCGCTGCTCGGCGCGCTCCTCATCGCAGGCATGCCGCCGCACCTCGCGAAGTACATGGGCTTCCTGGTGTCTCTCGGCACGCTCGCGATCGCGATCTTCATCGCGCTGTCGTTTGCGCCGGACTACCACCGCTTCCAGTTCGACGAGTCGGTGCCGTGGATCCCGCCGCTGCACGTCTTCTACCGCCTCGGCGTCGACGGCATCAGCATCTGGCTGGTCCTCCTCAACGCGTTCCTGACCACCGTCGCCATCCTCGCGACGCCGGCCGGCATGCGCGGCGCCAGCCGCTTCATGGCCCTGATGCTCGCGATGTCCGCGGGCATGGCGGGCGTGCTGCTCGCGACCGACCTCGTCCTCTTCTATGTGTTCTGGGAGGCCATGCTAATCCCGGCCTATTTCCTGCTCTGGCTCTTCGGCGAGGGCGAGCGGCCGGGCCGGGCGGCGCTGAAGTTCGTGCTCTACACGCTCGTCGGATCGCTGCTGATGCTCGTCGGCGTCATCGGCGAGTACGTGTTCACCGGCCAGCAGACGTTTGACCTCGCCAAGCTGCCGACCATCGCGCCATCGCCCGCGATCCAGTTCGGCCTGTTCGGCACCTTCGCGCTCGCCTTCGGCATCAAGACGCCGCTCTTCCCGCTCCACAGCTGGCTGCCCGACGCGTACGCGGCCGCTCCGACGCCGATGCTCGTGACGTTCGCGGGCATGATGGGCAAGACGGGCGCGTACGGATTCCTCCGCATCGCGATCCCCCTCTTCCCCGACCCGAGCTACTGGTGGGACTGGCGGTGGGTCATCCCCGCGCTGGCGGTCGGCGGGATCATCTGGGGCGCGCTGATGGCGATCGCACAGCGCGACATGAAGATGCTGGTCGCCTATTCGAGCGTGAGCCACATGGGCTTCATCGTCCTCGGCATCTTCGCGCTGAACGTGCAGGGCCAGCAGGGCGCGCTCGTGCAGATGGTCAACCACGGCATCATCGTGCCGGCGCTGTTCCTGCTCGTCGGCTGGCTGTACGACCGGGTCGGCACGTTCGACCGCTCGCTCGTCACCGGCCTCGCGTCGCGCATGCCGATCTTCACGGGCGTGCTGATGGTCGTCGTGCTGGCCGCGCTGGGGTTACCAGGCCTCAACAGCTTCGTCGGCGAGTTCATGACGCTGCTCGGCGCGTGGGAGCGCGCACCGGTGCTGGCCGTGATCGGCGCCGTCGGCCTCGTCCTCGCGCCGGTCTACATGCTCAGGTTCTTCCAGGGCGCGGTCTACGCGCCGGAGCCGTATGCGAAGCCGCTCGATGACATCTACGCCGGCCAGCTGACGCTGCTCGCGCCGCTCGTCGCGCTGATGTTCGCGCTCGGACTGGCGCCCGGCGTGCTGACCGCGCTCATGACGTCGGTCGCGCAGCAGGGCCTCGCAAAGTGATGCTCACCGCCGCGGCGCCGGACCTCATGTACTCGTGGTCGCAGGCGCTCGCCGATCTCGGCCAGGTCAGCCCCATCGCGACACTGACCGTCTTCATGCTCTTCGCGATCGTCGTCGAGCTCGCTCTGCCGATCGGACGGCGCGGCGCGGTGGTCGCCATGGTCGCGGTCGTCGGCTACGCATACTCCCTCGGGGACGCCGCATACCGGTGGCTCAACGACCTCGGCGGACCCGCGTACCACGGCTTTGCGACCGGCGACGCGTTCGCGCTGTTCTTCGAGATCCTGTTCGCGAGCCTGGGCATCCTGACCGTCGCGATCTCGCATCCCTACCTCACCCGCCGCGGGCTCCGCGAGGGCGAGTTCCACATCCTGATCATGGCGGCGGTCATCGGCATGATGGTCCTCGGCGCGGCGACGTCGCTCGTGACCGTCTTCCTCGGCCTGGAGCTCTTCTCGATCGCGCTCTACATCTCGTGTGGCTTCACGCGCGTCGACACGCGCGGCCAGGAGGCGGCGGCGAAGTACCTGCTGATCGGCGGCTTCGGCAGCGCCTTCGTGCTCTATGGGATGGCGCTGATCTACGGCGCCTCCGGGACGACGCTGATCTCCGAGATCGCCAAGCGCATCGGCACCTCCGCCGCCGGCGACCCTCTGCTCATCGCGGGGATCGTGCTGATGGGCGTCGGCTTCGCCTACAAGGTGTCGGCGGCGCCGTTCCACATGTGGACGCCGGACGTCTACCAGGGCGCGCCGATCCCGGTCACCGCGTTCATGTCCGTGGGCACGAAGGCGGCCGCGTTCGCGATGATCGTCCGCGTCTTCGCGGGCGGTCTTCCCCACCTCGGACCCGAGTGGCAGGCGCTCCTCGCCGTCGTGTCGGCGACCAGCATGATCGTCGGCAACCTCATGGCGATCACGCAGACGAGCTTCAAGCGGATGCTCGCGTACTCTGGCATCGCGCAGGCCGGCTACATCCTGATCGGCGTCATCGCCGGCGGGCAGGCGGGCCTGTCGGCCGTGCTCTTCTACCTGTTCGTCTATCTCTTCATGAACTTCGGGGCGTTCGCGGTGGTGACGCTGCTGTCGGAGGCGGACGGCGACCACGACCGCATCGCCGACCTCGAAGGCCTCGGCCGCCGCAGCTGGCCGATGGCCCTCCTCATGACCGTATTCATGCTCTCGCTCGCCGGCTTCCCGCCGTTCGTCGGGTTCTTCGGCAAGCTGTTCCTGTTCACGGCGGGCGTGAACGCCGGGTACACGTGGCTCGTGGTGGTCGCGGTGATCACGAGCGTGGTGTCCGTCTACTACTACGTGCGGGTGCTGATCCCGGTGTGGTCGCCGAGCGCTCGCCTGGACGGGCTGCCGGCGCCCTTCAGCAGCCGGGCCGCCATCGTCATCGCCGGCGTCGCGTCGCTGGGGCTCGGGCTGTACCCGACCTACGCGCTGCTGGTGAGCACGCTCGGCGCGGGACCGATCACCGGCCAGACCTGACGGGGCGGCCGAGCTAAGACCGCAGCCTGGCCAGCGCCGCGCTGAGCCGCCGCTCAGGCGTCTCCGGTTTCTTCGCCTCCTCGAGCGCGCGCGCGATCTCCTTCCTGTTCGTGTAGGAGAGGCGGTCCCAGGCCGCCGCAGCCTTCGCGTCGCGCTCGAGCGCGGATGCAAGGTCGGGCGGCGCCGTGACGGTTCGCTCCTCGGTGTCGGGCTCGAGGTCCACGGCGATCGTGTCGCCCACGTCGATGCCCTTCTCCTCCTGGATCGACCTGAGCACGCCGAGGCCGAACGTGCCGTCACCCATCGGCATAAGCGAGCCGCGATAGGGTGCGCCCGCGATCACCGCTTTGACCTTCGGGCGGCCCTTGAAGCCGAGCTTCGCAGCGACGTCGCGCGGCACGACGATGAACGCGCCGACGCCGTGCGCCGTGAGCTTGACCTGGAACTTCACGGTGCCTTTGCGCCCTTCGCAAACGGTCGCAGGTACGGGCCGGGCGCGAACGCCGCGAAGGCAGGCGCCATCGCGATCAGGCCGCCCAGTGAGTTGGCCGCCGCGCCGAGGTCGGTCGCCGCGGCGTTCATCGCTGCGGGCGCCAGCGCGGAGTCGTCCCAGGACCCGGTGTCGAGCCGGCGCAGCAGCGCCTTGATGAGCACGACCACCTCGGCGTTCGTGAAGGCGCAGTGGCCGGCGCGGTGCACGAAGACCTGGCGCAGAAGGTCCTGCTTGCCGGCGCGCGCGACCGCGTCCGCGTACGCCGTCTCCTCCTGCGGCGCGACCAGGCCGTCACCGGTCGTGTGCATGGTGAGCACCGGCACGCCGAGGCGGCCGTCGAAGGCGATGGACCTCTGCAGGTAGTCGACCGCCGCTGCGTCGGGCCGGATCGTCGCGCCCGCGTTGAGCGCCGCCAGGTCGGCCTGCAGGTCCAATCCGGCCGCGGCGTACAGCGCCAGCACCTCGGACCGGTCGATGGAGAGGTCGAGCTGCTTGCGGTAGTCGACGCCCGCGTTCCACGAGGGGTTGCCGCCCGCCCGCTTTTCGAGCTCGGCGCGGTAGCTGAACGCGAAGGCGAAGTCGACGCGCGACTCCCACTGCGTCTGGGCCACAACCTGCGCGGCGTAGTCCGTAAGAGCGGGCTCCGGGTCCGTCGGCAGGAACCATCCCGGGAGGTCGGTGAGCGCCGCGACCAGCGCCATGCGGGCGTTCGTCTGCGGCGTCTTCGGCAGGGCGTCGATCACCTTCTTCGCGGCCTGCAGGTTGGTGTCCGGGCTGGTGATGTGCACCAGCTGCAGCGCGGATTGCGGCGCCAGCAGCGTCTTGAACGCATAGGCCGCGTCGAGCGCGGTGTTCCACGTGCCCGCGCCGCCCGCAAGGACGCCGCACAGCGGCAGCGCTCCGGCGAACCGGTCCGGGTGCTCCTGGACGAGCCCGGCGCTGATGATCCCGCCGAGCGAGCCGCCCCACGCGATCACGCGCTTCGGCTGCCCGACGTTGGCGTCGAACCAGTCGACGAGCGCCATCTGGTCGTGCAGGGCGTCCTCTATCGCCCAGCCGGTCGACCTGTACGAGGATGCGGCGAGCGCGTTCCCGTTCGCGAGCAGCCAGTCGCCGATGCCGGAATCCGGCGCGGCCGCCGCGGGATTCGGGCGGCCGGGAGCGGTGTAGCCGTGGCTGTAGAGGAAGAGCGTGCCGTTCCAGCCGGCGGGCACCTCGACGGAGTAGGCCGCACCGCCGATGGAGCCGCTGTAGGTCTTCGTGGTCGAGGCCGGGGACGGGCTGACGTGCGCCGCGCTGCTCGAAGTGCCGCCTGAGCAGGCGCAGAGGACGAGGACCAACGCAAGGACCAGGGACCGCTTCATCGTCAGATGTTGGACCGCGACTGGCCTCCGTCGACCGCGATGCAGGCGGCGTTGACGAGACTTGCCTGCTGCGAGCAGAGGAACGCGACGACCGCCGCGACCTCGGGCACGGTGCCGAACCGGCCGAGCGGCATCTCGTGACGGACGAACTCGGCCATGCCCTGCGGATCCTGCTCGACGCGGCGGTGCCACCCGCCTCCCTCCCAGACGATCGAGCCCGGCGCCACGCAGTTCACGGTGACGCCGCGCGCGGCGACCTCGCGACCCAGCGACGTCACCAGGCTGATCTCCGCGGCCTTCGCCGCGTTGTACGCGGGCGCCCCGCCCGACTCACGGCCCCAGATCGACGAGATCATCACGACGCGTCCCCAGCCGCGCTCGAGCATGCCGGGCAGGACGCGCTGCGTGATGCGCATCGTGACGGTGACGTTGCCCGCGAAGGCGGTCTCGAACTCGGCGACGCCCGTGTCCGCCCAGCTCGTGCCGGCGCGGAGGCCGAGGTTGTTGACGAGGATGTCGATCGGCCCGAGGCCGGCCTCCACCTCCGCGACGGCGTGCTCGCAGTCCTCGGGCTTCATAAGGTCGGCGGTGACGCCCATGCTGCCGATCGACTGCGCGGCGCTCTGCACCGTCTCGGCGGTGCGCGCCGCGATGGCCACCCGCGCGCCCTCGGAGGCGAGGGCCTTCGCGATGCCGAGGCCGATACCGCGCGAGCCGGCCGTGACGAGCGCGACCCTGCCCTTGATGCCGAGGTCCATTCCCAAGGCATGCTAGACGGGTCAAGTCATGGGCATCCCGCTGCCGCCGGCCGCCATCAACACGGGCCCGCCGGTCGAGCCGCGGCCGTCCGCGACGGTGCTGCTGATCAACGACGCGGACCCGTGGGAGCTGCTGATGGTCCACCGGCCGGGCGGCGCCGACTTCGCGCCGGGCGCGTACGTCTTCCCGGGCGGCAGCGTGCACGCAAGCGACTCGTCGTGGCCGGATCCGATTCGCGCGGCCGCGGTGCGGGAGCTGTTCGAGGAGACGGGCATCCTGCTGGCGCGGCGGGGATCGCGGTTCGCGCGCGACCCGGATTGCGAGCGGCTCCGCGCCGCGGTCGAGGGCGGGGCCGACTTCTCGGCCGCGCTGCGCGACCTGGGCCTCGAGCCCGCGTTCGACCGTCTCGTGCTGTTCGAGCGCTGGATCACCCCGCCGCAGCTGAGCCGGCGGTTCGACGCTCGCTTCTACTTCGCCCGCATGCCCGCCGCCCAGACGGTCCACCCGCAGGAAGGCGAGGTGACGGACTGGCTGTGGGTCGCGCCGCGGCGGGCGCTCGACGACTCGGCGGTCACCCTCGTCTATGCCACCCGCGCGGTGCTCGAGTCGGTGGCGACGGGAGAGGCGGCCGCGAAGCTGATGTCGCGCGCGCGGCGCCTGAAGGATGTGCCCGTCGTCGAGCCCCGCATGGTCGAGACCGACTCAGGCTGGGTGGTCGAGCGCTAGCGCCTCAGCGCCAGAGGTCGCGCCAGCGGTCGTAGTGGACGATCTCGACGCCGCCCTGGCGGAGGACGTCCAGGCCGGCCGGGTCGCGGTACGCCTGCCGGTAGTAGACGCGCGCGACGTTCGCGTTGATGGCCATCTTGGCGCACATCACGCAGGGCGAGGCGCTGACGAACATGACCTTCGCCGGAAGCTGCGCGCCCGCCTTGATGAGGGCGTTCTGCTCGGAATGCAGGCAGCCGCACGACCCGGGCGTCGTGGTGTCGCAGCGGTTGGGCAGCCCGCGAGCATTGCCGTTGTAGCCGATGCCGAGGACCTGGGTCAGGTCGGAGGTGGTGATGACCGTGCCCACCTGCAGCCGCGCGCAGGTGGAGCGCTTGGCGAGCTCCTCGGCCATGCGCATGTAGACCTCTTCGAGGGGGATCCGGTCGGGGGCCTGGGCCTCCTCCGGAAGGGGCTTGATCTCGGCCATGTGAGCCATGTTAACGCCCTTGTCTATACCCTCCTTTGGGGCTAGAATCCACCACATGTCGGTCCTAGAACTGTTGTTCGCACTCCTTTTGGTATGTGTGCTGGCCGCGGTCGGAGGCGTGGCGGCGCTTGTGTGGAGCATCGGGCAGCGTTCGCAGGGCCACGTCCGCGAGCTCGCCGAGCTGCGAACGCAGATCGAGCGGGGCGACACCGCCCAGGACAGCAAGGCGGCGGAGATGCGCGAGCGGCTCGCGCAGACGCAGGCGACGGTCGAGGGGCTGCGGTCGGCGATCGCGGCACGCCAGACCCTCGAGGAAGACGCACGCGCGAGCCTGAAGCGCCTCGAGAACGTCATCGCGGGCAGCTCCACGCGTGGCGCCGCCGGCGAAAAGATCCTCGAGGAGGTGCTCAAGCACCTGCCGACCGAGATGCTGCAGCGGAACGTCTGGGTCGGCGGCAAGGTGGTCGAGCTCGGGTTGCGGCTGCCGGGCGGCAAGCTCCTCCCGATCGACTCGAAATGGGTCTCCAGCGGCGCGCTCGAGCAGCTGGCCGGCACGACGCTCGACGCGCCGCGCCGCGCCCAGCTCACGACCCAGGTCGAGCGCGAGGTCGAGCGGCGGGTCCGCGAGGTCAGCCAGTACATCAACCCGGAGGCGACTTCGCCATTCGCTCTCGCGGTCATCCCCGACGCGGCGTACGACGTCTGCCGCGGCGCCATCGTCGACGCCCACAAGCAGCACGTCATGGTCGTCGGCTACGGCATGGCGCTGCCTTACCTGCTCACCCTGTACCAGCTCCACCTCCAGTTCGCCCGGACCGTTGACATGGAGAAGATGCAGTCGGCGCTCATCGACGTCGAACGCCACCTCGACGTGCTCGAGAACGTCCTGGAGAACAAGCTTCAGCGGGCGGTGACGATGCTCCAGAACGCCTACGGCGAGGGCAAGCAGGTCTCGGCGCGGATCCGCGCCTCCGCGCGCAGCATCCAGGTCCAGGACACGCCGCCGGAGCCGGCTCTCCACGAGCTTTCCACAGCGATCAGTAAGTCCGAACCTGGTCGCGAAGCGCAACCCTTCTCGCTCGCCCTCGTCGACCAGATCAAGTAGGGCGTTTTGCCCCGTTATACCCAGACCTTGCCCAGCCTGTGCCCAACTCACGCGCAGGGTTATCCACAGGTAATCCACCCACATGTAGCGGTCGACCGGTACCAGACACCAAATATGTTGTGTTCAGGCCTTGACAACTTCAGAAGGCCTTCGTATAGTCAGGGTCGTTACAGCGAGGCCCTGGGGCATAAGTGGCGGGCATGCTCTGGGGCCTCAACTATCTCTACTCGGATACGTCTCACAACCCCCAAAACGTCACAGCTCACGTCCCACCAAACCAGCGATTTGAAAGCATCCTCGACGGGGATGAATTAAGGAGGCGTTCTTCAAGATGGCCAAGAATGTTGCCGACGTCGCCGCAGCCGCTCGCCGCAATGGAAACCAGGGCGGCCGGGCGCAAACTGAGGGTTCCGTGAAGACGAAGTCCGGGCTCAAGTTCGAGCGCTACTTCACGCCCCCGGGCGGCCACGCCTACGACATGATCGAGTGGGAGCGGCGCACCGCCGCGATCACGAGCGAGAAGGGCCAGGTCATCTTCGAGCAGAAGGACGTCGAGGTCCCCCGCTCCTGGTCGCAGCTGGCCATCAACGTCGTCGCCCAGAAGTACTTCCGCGGCGCGCCCGG
>Ga0070741_10000858_pt1 | contig 101437 bp, 87 predicted proteins | sample Coa_R1_4_FD_66440 | JGI IMG/M metagenome (GOLD analysis project Ga0070741, IMG submission 66440) | Surface soil microbial communities from Centralia Pennsylvania, which are recovering from an underground coalmine fire - Coalmine... | ecosystem: Environmental > Terrestrial > Soil > Unclassified... | reverse complement strand
CTTGCCGACTTCTTCGCGCAGCGCTTCATCGAAAAGCGTTCGCATCTTCGCTGGGCCGCGCATTGGCTCATTGCATGGGGATGCATTCTCGCGGCCGCCGTGACATTTCCGCTCTCCTTCGGATGGGTGCATTTTGAGAGTGCGCCGACTGACCAAAACATATATCGCGCATTTTTCTTCGGAGTCCAGGTTGGTCAGTTCCATCTTGGAACTCTGATTGCGACCATTAGCTTTAATATTCTCGATATATCGGCAGTAATGGTCCTCGCGGGAGTGTCGCTCGCGCTGTTTCGCCGCGCGCGTGATCGCGGCGCCATCGCAGTTCAGCAGTTTGCGCAAGATATGGCGCCGCTGCTGCTGCTCTTTGCGATTGCCATTACGGGATTGTTCCTGACGGCTTCCACGCATCTGCTGCATGGATTGAACTATGGTTTTCTGTCCATGCTGCATGCGGTGACAGTGATTTTTACGCTTCTGTATTTGCCCTTCGGCAAGTTCTTTCATATCTTTCAACGTCCCGCTCAGATTGGCGTGCAGTTTTACAAAGACCTCGGCGCGGCCGGCCCACAGGCGAAGTGCCTGCGCTGCGGCCAGGAGTTCGCGTCGCAGATGCATGTCGATGATCTGAAAGAAGTGGAACGGGGACTGCAGATTCATTACGAGCTCCCCAGCGGTGCTCATTATCAGGACGTGTGTCCTACATGTCGCCGCAAGTCGCTCGCTATGGCCCAGGATGGGAAGTGGCGTCAACGGGGTACGCGCGTTGACGCAGATGCCGGATCTATATGGCCAAATTACCAATAGACATTGTCGATCTCGTTCGCCAGTTCGGACCGTCGCTCAACCGCGTGCCGATCACTGGCTGGAGTTCCGATGTGGAACCCGACCGCGTTGTGAAAACCCACTGCTGCTTCTGCGGGCAGCAGTGCGGCATTCAACTCAAAGTGAAAGACAATCGCGTGATCGGCTTCGAACCCTGGGAAGACTTTCCTTTTAATCAGGGCCGGCTTTGCCCTAAGGGCGTGAAGCGATACATGCAGGACGAGCATCCCGATCGCCTCAAGGCTCCGCTCATGCGCAAAGAAGGCACTGGATTTGTGCCGGTGTCGTGGGACGAGGCTATGGACAAAGTTGTGAGCGAGATTCGCCGCATTCAGAGCACATATGGGAATGATGCGTTTGCGTTGATTGGCGGAGCGTCGCTGACGAACGAGAAAGCGTATCTGATGGGGAAGTTCGCGCGCGTGGCTGTCCGCACCGCGAACATCGACTACAACGGACGTCTTTGCATGGTTTCCGCCGGAGTGGCATCGAAGAAGGTCTTCGGCCTCGATCGCTCGGCCAATCCCTGGAGCGATATTCCCAAAGCGAAAGCGATTCTCGCCGCTGGCTCTAACGTAGCCGAGTGCTCGCCCATCACCACAAACTATTTCTGGCAGGCGCGTGAGAATGGAGCCAAGATCATCATCCTCGATCCGCGCATGACTCCGATTGCGCGCAACGCCGATCTCTACATTCCGGTGAGGTCAGGCGGCGACATCGGCGTATTCAACGGCATGCTGCACATCATGATCGAGCGCGGCTGGATTGATCGCGAATTTCTCGCGCAGCACACGACCGGCTGGGATCAAGTCGAGGAGAGCCTGCGCAAGTACACGCCCGAGTACGCAGCGAAGATCGCCGGCGTTCCGGCGAGCATGATCGTTCGGGCGGCGGACATCTGGGGACCGGCAGAGACGAGCTTCCTTCTTCATGCCCGCGGACTCGAACATCACTCTAAGGGCGTGCAGAACTGCATGGCAGCGATGAATCTGGTGCTCGCCACCGGCCGCATCGGCCGCGAAGGCTGCGGTTACGCCATGATTACGGGCCAAGGCAACGGGCAAGGTGGACGCGAGCACGGCCAGAAGTGCGATCAGCTTCCCGGTGGACGAGACATCGAGAATCCTGAACATCGGAAATACATTGCCGAAGTCTGGGGGGTCCCTGAAGCAAGCATTCCCCGCAAAGGTCTCACATTCATTCCCATTCTGGAAGCGATTCATGCCGGCAAGATCAAGGGAATGCTCTCTATCTGCTGCAATCCCATGGTGTCTCTGCCAAATAATTCCTGGGTGCGCGAGGCGTTTGAAAAACTCGAGTTTTTCTGCACGATCGATTTTTTTCTTTCCGAAGCTGGAAGGTACGCCGATGTCGTACTCGCCGGCTCTCTGATGGAAGAAGACGAGGGCACCACGACCAATGTCGAGGGCCGCGTAATCCATCATCGCAAGGCGGTCGATCCCCCCGCCGATGCGCGGGTGGACTGGAAAATTATCTGCGATCTGGCTGCGCGTCTCGGCGCAGGGGACAAGTTCTCCTACAACTCACCTGCTGAGATGTTCGAAGAGCTTCGTGTCGCTTCCAAAGGCGGGCCGAACGACTACTATGGGATTACCTGGGAACGAGTTGATCGTGAGTACGGCGTTTTCTGGCCGTGTCCATCGCTCGATCATCCGGGCACGCCGCGGCTGTACGAAGGCGGCAAGTTTGCGCATCCCGATGGCAAGGCACACATGCAGCCAATTGAGTGGCGGCCGGCGGCTGAGGAGCCGGATACCGAGTATCCGATCATTCTTACGACGGGCCGTGTGGTGTCGCAGTATCTCTCAGGATCGCAAACTCGGCGGATCGGCGCCCTTGTGGATCAATATCCGCAGCCTCTGTGCGAGATTCATCCTCTGCTGGCGAGCAAGCTCGGCATCGCGGAAGGCGACTTCGTGACCGTTGAAAGTCGGCGCGGCTCTGTCACCGTGCGTGCGAATGTGGTGAAAACCATCAGGCCCGACACAGTCTTCGTTCCCTACCATTGGCCCTTGGAACGCGCAGCCAACAATATGACCGTGCGCAACATCGATCCCATGTCGAACATTCCTGAGTACAAGATCTGTGCCGTGCGAGTGAAAAAGGCGACGGAGCCGCACGATGCCATTTCGGAACTCGAGATGCAGGCCGGAGGAGTGCGATGAATGAGATGGAGTTCTTCATCGATTACTCGCGCTGCATCGGCTGCAAGGCCTGTGTGCAGGCGTGCGAAGAGTGCGACACGCATCGTGGCGTCTCGATGATTCATCTGGAGACGATCATGCGCCCGGATAGCGTCCAAACCGCGCCGCAGGTCTGCATGCACTGCGAAGATCCGATTTGCGCGCAGGTATGTCCAGCCGACGCCATCAAGAAGACGCCTGATGGCGTTGTGCAGAGTTCGCTGAAGCCGCGCTGTATAGGATGTTCCAACTGCGTGCTGGCGTGTCCGTTTGGCGTTCCGAAGTATCGCGCCGAAATCAATCAAATGATGAAGTGCGACATGTGCTACGACCGCACCAGCGTGGGCAAGCGTCCGATGTGCGCGACCGTGTGTCCTTCGGGCGCTCTGACCTACACGACTCGCGAGAACATTGAGCGCACCCGCCAGGGACTTGCGATCAACGAATGGCAATTCGGCGGCGAAGTCGTGCGCACCAAAGTGAACGTGCTGGTGCCTCGAAGTGTCGAGTGCATCGACGTTGGCCTGGAACAACTCGGGGTCACACACACCAACGAGTACGACGTAGCGGCCCTGCTTTCCGGAGACTGAGAATGCCGAACGACGAAAAGTGCAAAGACTGTCCAGGTTGCAATAAGAAGGAGGCACGCTGGCGAGAAGACTTTCCTGTCCAGTGGGACAAGGATGAATACGTCACGCGTCGCGAGATGGTGAAGTTTCTCAGCCTGGGATCGCTGCTGATTGCCGGCGCAAACTTCATTGCTGCGTCTGTGCCGCACTTGCAGCATGCTGGGAGCTTTCCCAGATTGAAAATCGCTTCCGCCGAGCAAGTCCCTGCAGGAGGCTCGCAGCTCTTTCGCTATCCTACTGATGAAGATCCCTGCATTCTGGTTCGCGATCGCGCCGGAGAACTCGTCGCGTACTCGCAGGTTTGCACGCATTTGTCCTGCGCGGTCGTGCATCGTCCCGAGGAGAACACGCTGTTCTGCCCTTGTCATCATGGCTACTTCAGCGTGGAGGAAGGACGCCCGACGGCCGGTCCGCCTACACGTCCTCTGCCGCGCATCAAGCTGGAGCAAAATGGCAACGACATCTTCGCCGTGGGGGTTGAGGTCTGATGAACCGGCAGGAACAAGGCACCACGCTGTTCACCGCTCTGCTTGCGCTGGTGGGAGTGGGAGTCATCGTGCAGCTTTGGCTGTTATCGGCTAGCGTTGATGCCGTCTTCCGTCACGATTCGGGAACTCCCCTGCACGCCGCCATCGCTTCCGCCGTGCTTTTCGCAATTAACGCGGCCCTATTGCTTTATCTCTTCGGATTCGACAAGCGCCTGCGGCGCCCCTGAATTGCCATTGGCAGCACGGCTATTGGTGAGGCAACGCAATCGTGAGCAGAAAAACAGAATCTTCCAGCGCCTGAACATCGTGCTCGACTTTTCGGTCGAGGGCGAGCACATCATTTTCATGCAGCTCACGCACTTCGGTCGGAAGCCGAAGACGAATTGCTCCACGCAGGCAATCTACGGCAATCCGACCTTAAAACACGCGTAGTAAGGGCGGGACACAGAACGAACCAACGTTCCCCGCTTTGATACTCATGTTTGACCGGAAACTCCCGAAGGGGTCTGTGACTCTGGTCACAATCGCCGAATCGCCGCAGGCTGCTGCGTAAAATAGGTCTTTGTCCTGTGGAGTTTATGACTATCCACACCACGCCTGCTGCTCCTGTCGCCGATTCCCTGCTGAAGACGCAGCTCTTCTCCGGGCTCACGCCCGCAGAGCGCGAGTCGCTTGGCAAACGGGCGATTCGCAAGAAGTATTCAGATGGCGAGCGTCTCTTTACTGAGGGTGATCCGTGTGAAGGACTGTTCGTCGTGTCGAAAGGTTCGGTGCGTATTTTCAAATCAGCGCCAAGTGGCCGCGAACAGGTGCTTGCGGTGGAAGGTCCAGGCAGCTCGATTGCGGAGCTTCCCGTCTTTGATGGAGGCGACTATCCGGCCTCCGCAAATGCTGTAGGCGACACCGAAGCAGTATTCATCTCGCGTCAGGCGTTTCAGTCATTTTGCCTTGAACATCCGCAGGTCGCCTTGAAAGTACTCGCGGTAGTCGGATCGCGATTGCGACGGCTCGTCGGCATCGTCGAAGAACTCTCATTCACCACTGTCCGCCAGAGAGTTATCGCTCTGCTCGTCCGCATGGCCGAAGCTGAAGGCAAGCGCACTGCGCAGGGCATACGGCTCACTCTCAAAGCCGGACATCAGGAAATCGCGTTTGAAATTGGAACAGTCCGCGAACTGGTGTCGCGCAATCTGGCTCGTCTCCAGGCCGAAGCGCTGATCGAAATCGACGGCCGCGACGTGCTGATAAATGATCTCACTGCATTGGCTGCACAACAAAAAAGTTCGTAGATGAAACGAGTCAAAGTTCGAATGCAGCTTTAATGTCTTTCATTAGCAACATTAAGTGGAAGTCCGAGGCTTGGCAGACCACAAATCCATACTTCAGATAAAAAGAAACAGCAACAGAATCGATTGCATGCACAAGGACTGCGCGTCCACCAATTATCTCGGCACCGGCGAGAGCTCGTTGCAGGCTATCTTTGAGAAGCGCTGAACCCAGTCCTCTGCCCTGTTCAGTTTGATCAACAGCTAGCCGCGCCAACAAGATGATCGGAATCGGATCAGGAGCAAACTTACCTGCGCGAATACTCGCGAGTTGTTTTGAAATGCTGCCGGGCGCGAGGGAGTAGTACCCCACGACCCGCATGGCTCGATGAACTACGTAGGTGCGAGTATCCCCGCTGTTTTGATTCATTAAGGCCAACCGCCTCAGCCACGTGGTGAGCGGCATCTTCGCGCAATCAAAAGCAGAAACGTCATGCTCCTTGCTAAGTAGCTCAACGTGTGACAGGGGAGCAAGATTACGCACGGAGCTTATGAGCGAGGCTCCTTAGACACACGCTCCAGAACAGAAGGCTCCTGCAACAGCTTCTTAAGAGCTGGAATCACTCGAGCAGGACGATCGAGGGCTGCAACAAATTTGTCGAAGTCAGCCGCGGAGAGACTGAAATGCCGTTGATCGCCAAGCGCAATTTGCGCCTCGTTACAAGCACTCTTCAAAATGAACCGCGTGAAATTCTCGCCGCGGCGTTCGGCTCCAAGGCGGATTAATGTCTCCTCCTCTTGAGTTGCTCGCAGATCAATGCGTGAGGAGCGCTTCATAAGTTTCTTCTTCTGCACTGGACGCATTGTGTCCTCTGTACGTACATTGTACGGATATTCTGATTCACATGTCAAACGTCCAGGTCGCGCCCGACCATCTCCTGTGACACAAGTCACTGAACAGCTTCTGTCCTCTCAGTAGATTGGGAACATCAGGAGCTGCATATGACGTTCAAAGCCTCAAACACGGTCCGCGAGATCGCGCACCAATTGCCTTCTTCTATTCGCATCTTCGACGATCTCGGGATAGATTACCGTTGCGGTGGAAACAAATCTGTCGCGCAGGCATGCCATAACGCCGGCATTTCCTTGGAGCTTCTACTCGGACGATTGGGCGAGTTGAACGATAGAGTTCCTGATCCGGATTTTACTCCGTGGCACCAAGCTCCTCTTTCGGAGCTGACGCGACACATCATCGAAACGCATCATGCGTATGTGCGTAAGGAAATTCCGCGGCTGAACGCGCTTCTTGAGAAAGTGAATTCTCGTCATGGGAACGTTCATCCGGAACTCACCCCGATGAAGCTGGTCTTCGCATTCGTAGGCGAGGACATGCTGAACCACATGCAGAAGGAAGAACAGGTGCTGTTTCCGTACATTGACGCCCTGGAACGTTCCAGTGGCAAAGGAACCCTACCTCCACCGACTCCGTTCGGCAGCGTGACGCGTCCGGTGGAGTGCATGATGCGGGATCATGAGAAAGCAGGCAAGGAGATGCAGCAGATTCGCGACCTCAGCAATGGATACACCTTGCCCGAGGCAGCCTGCATTAGCTATCGCGCGCTCTATGATGGCCTGCGTGAGTTCGAGCAGGATCTGCATCGGCACGTTTATTTGGAAAACAACATTCTTTTTCCACGTGCAGTGGAGCTCGAGTCGAAGGCCTGCATTCCGGCATGAGTTCGGCAACACTATTACAAATCGAAGAAGCGCCTCGAGATCACAGACTCCAAAGCGCCCTCGAACGGGAGCGCGGCGCCCAGAGGCTGGTTACGGCATTCATCCTGACCGGCCTCGCGTTCATGCTTCTGCCGGGGACGTTCCTGGGTGTCTGGAATCTGATCTCGATAAGCGAGTCACGATCGGTGACCACACTTTCGCCGGCGTGGATTCAAGCGCACGGTCATGCGCAAATCTTCGGCTGGATCGGAACATTCATTCTAGGCATTGGACTCTATTCGCTGCAGAAGATGCAGAACAGTGCTGCATTTCGGTTGAGTCGAGGTTGGCTGTGCTGGGCGTTCTGGACTAGTGGCGTGCTTTTGCGCTGGGCCACTAACATCTATGCCTGGAATTGGCGACGGCTGCTTCCCATTTCGGCACTGCTGGAATTAACAGCCTTCGTTCTGTTCCAGCGTTCGGTGCGCCGTCACCGCACAGCAGATGACCGAAAGAAAAGCGAGGCATGGAGAACCCTGGTCGTTAGCTCAACGTTGGGGTTCTTAGCTGCGCTAATCGGCAACGCAGCGCTGAGTTTCGTGGTGGCCGCGCAAAATTCCGGTCCGGCATTTCCTCATAGTCTCGATCAACGCCTGCTCGTGCTCTCCACTTGGGGCTTTCTCGTGCTCGCCATTTGGGGATTCAACGCCAAGTGGCTGCCGGTTTTTCTCGGCCTCAAGGCTCCCTCCGAAATGGGACTGATCGCCGGATTGTTGGTAAATGCTGCAGGTGTCATCGCTGCATTGCTCGGCATGTTAAGGACCTCTGCACTACTGCTCCTGACCGGTGCGGCGATAGTCATATTGGCATTGCACATCTTCGAATCCGCCCCACGTCCCGCCAAGACGCTCAACGTGCATGCATCATTTCCAGTGTTTGTACGAATGGCCTATGCGTGGCTAGGAATCGCGGCGCTCCTTACCATATGGGCGACGGGCGCTGATCACGCAGGTGGAATCTGGGGAGCCTCGCGACACGCACTCACCGTCGGCTTCATTGCCGTGATGGTATTTACTATCGGACAGAGAGTGCTGCCCGCATTCTGCGGCATGAAGATTCTGTTCAGCCCCACCTTGATGTTTTTGTCGCTGGCGCTCCTGAACATCGGCTGCCTGCTGCGCGTCGCATCGGAAATTCCCGCATACGAAGGCATTGGCGGCCGGCATGGAACTGGTTGCCCGTATCCGCGGTAACAGAGCTGCTCGCGGTTACACTTTTTGCCATCAACATTGCCGCATCAATTCTGAAGCCGATGAAGCGACCTGCTTAGGACAAGCGCCGGTCACACCGGCTGTTGTTCCCCTGAGACGAGCGATAGCAGATAAATCCCGACGCCGACAAAGATGAGCAGTCCACCTACGCCGAGAAAGACCAAGAAGGCGATTGGATTGTTCCAGGCGAGGGTAAATAACTCGACCAGCAATCCCAGGATGATGAGAGTTCCTGCGATTCGCAATCTGGGTGCGATTTTGGTTTCCTGAATTTGCATCTATTTCCCATTCCAGTACTTCACCTGGTCGAGCTTGGCCGTGTTATGCACCTGGTCATGACAGCCCGACGAGAGGCAGGACATCTTATTGCTCTTTATATCCGCCATGATTTGCGGATCGGCGTTGTGTGTGGCTCCTTCTTCGAAGCTGCGCGATCCTAGATGACAATGCAGGCACTCGCGATTGTTATAGGGATGATAGAGATGCAGCGGAGGCTTTGGACTGCCTAAATACTGGACGTAAATGTGGTGCAGTCCACGCCATTTTGCCTTAATCGTGCCGTACATTACATAGTCTGTGTGACAGGTATAGCAAGCTTCGTCGCGCGGCACTCGATTGTTCTGGTAATGCGCGGCAGGTAGCCAGGTGGGATCATCGACATGCAAGCTGCGCCCGTAAGGTTCCATCACATGGCACGACAGGCAGAACGAGGTCCGCTTGGAGCGATCCATGTGCTGCTCGTAGCCGAGCGTACCGGCCAAAATGGGAAAGATAAACAACGCGAGGAAGGCGAGGATCTTACCTCCGCGCGTAATAGTCACGGCAGGCGCCAAGGCTACGGCGGCTACAAGCGCGATCGTGACAATCAGTACCGCATAGGTGAATCCAGCCGGCACTGCTTCCTCCGCTGCGTGATTTCTACTTCATCTCCTTGACGTACTTCACCAGCTCGTCGATCTGCTTGTCTGTGAGCTTGCCTTTGTAGGGAGGCATTTTGTTCTTGCCGTCTTTGGTAACTTTTTCGAGTTCGTCTTCAGACATTTTGGCTACGTCGGGATTCTGGAAGTCTCTCGCTCCAAGTTTCTTTCCGATTGCGGTGGCTTTACCATCGGCGCCATGACATCCTTGACATTTGGATTTGTAGAGATCCTGGGTCTTCTGGTCGGCGCCGAATGCCATGGTCGCGAAGGACCCGAGCGCGGCTGCCAATAACACTGCACGATAGAGTTTCATTCCGGTTCTCCCCTTTCCTTATCTAATCAGCATTTTTACATTTTGTACCGCATCGACAGCGTAAATACGTTTCCGCGCATGTTGCGCGGCAGCGTTGGACCGGGATCCGACTTCTCGTTGTAGTCGTAGAAATTCCATCCGGTTTTGTAAGTTAAATGCTTGCTCAAATCAAAGGCCAGAGTTGCTGACGGCAAATGGTAGTTGTAGCTCAGCGGTCCCACAGGCGCATTTGGATTCAGAATCAATGAATTTCCGACGCTGCTGGTAATGGTGTAGCCAATACCCGTCGTGAGTCGTGGAATTGGATGAAACATTAAGCCGCCAGAGCCGGAGTGGGCAGCTTCTGTATAAAACGAGAACCCCGATGCAAACGGTGCTCCGCCGCAACTGATCGCAACCGGCGGTGACGGTGTGGTCACAAAACAGATGTTCGTGCGCGAGAAGATGTCGTTGTAATCGTAGGAGAGATCCAGAGACCACTTTTCGTTCGGACTCACATCGGCATTGAACCCATAGCTGCGATTGTGCTGCAGGTTTCCGACATCGGTGGTGTTGTTTCGGCTCTCGCGAATCACGATTGCCGAGCCCAACGTAATCCAGCTTCGCGGGCCATACGTGGCTCGGATTTTGTAATCCTGCAGATGACGCGGAGTGATACGCGTAAACGTGTTGTCGGCCGAGTACAGCTCGGTATCGAAACTGATTCGGAAGTTGTCAGTCGGGCGCGCAGAGAAGCCGATCAGTCCCGAGTGACCGTTGATCTCAGTGAAGTCGTTGTCGTCGGCAAGGACGGTGGTCAGCGTACAAACGTTGTTAGAAACTTGTGTACATCCGCCACGCGTATTCCGATTCGGGAAGAAGGTCCCAACCTGGACATACGAGAGCCGTACATCGATATCGCGCCGCTCAAAGCGGTAGCCCACGTGTCCGGTTATGCGTTTGGTGAAATCGTATTCAAGCTCGAAGGTGTTGATCTTCGAGTCCTGCCCCAGAAAATTGTTGATCGTGGACTGAATTACATCCGGCCCTGACGAAGTCGTGTGTTGTGGGCATGTGGCAGCGGTAAATGGCGGCGGGCAGGTCGCCGGATTGTAAGTGTTCGGTGTGCTAAGTAAGTTTGGCCCGAAGAAGTCCTGCTCGCTCAAAGCCCATGTGCCGGGAATGCGGAAGTTCGAGAAACGGAAGCTATCGACGATGCGAAAACGATCCGTGACATGAACTGTAGTAGCAAAATCTGCGGTCGTGTTGATGCGGCGTGATTTTGCAGGTCCAGTCTGCTGATAAGAACGCCCGCCGGTCCGGGAAATCAAGCCGTTGAAGTTCTCGAGGTAATTCGGCCGGTCGCTGTCCGATCCGCTGTAACTGAATCTACCGGACAGGTCAACGTTGCGGAAATACGCGCTCTGAAAACTGAGCTGCTCCACTGGATATGAGTTCCGAATCGGGCTGAATCGCGTGTAGCTGAAGTATCCGTTACACGTCGGATTTACGAAGCCTCCCTGAAGAGGCACCGCACAAGGTTGAGCGGCCGGAGTGTTGAACACAATGCCGAGATCGACCGGCGTTCCGTTTGCCAGTGAAAATGGCAGTCCGTTCAGCTGCCACGAGGAGTCATTCTTGTAATGCGTGTAGAACTGGTCGTAGTTGATGCTTGTACGGGGAAAGAAGCGGAGCGAGATTCCTGCCTGGTAGCTATCGCTGGTGTTTTGCGCAGGCTGCAGTAGCTGAGCTTCCGTGCCCTGGTGAACTGTGCTGAGCGCGCTGCCGTCATTGGTGTAGTGCGAATAACCGAAACGCAAGCGCACCGGCGCCTGATCGAATAGACCCAGATTGAAATCGCTCATGCGCCGCGTGGTCTCAAAAAGATGCGGCGAGATCGGGTACGGCCGGTTTGGAACAGAGCTTGCGGGATTCAGTGGGTTCGCCAGCAGGTCATAGTCGAAAAAATTCTTATCTCGCCGAAAGTTTGCCTGGAAATTATAAAGCGTTCCTTTTTGGATCTGCAGGCGGGTGAGGTTGTTCGGATCGCCGCCATATCCGAAGTTAGCGAGCGTTAGATCATCGAACAAGGATCCGGTGTGATTGGCTGAGTGCATATCGAGCGTCTGCTCCAGCAAACGCGGGCCGCTATCGACATTTACGTACGAACTCCAGATGCTGCGACTGCCGCTGAAATCGGCGATGCGTCCACCGAATTCGAATGTCTGCTTTACTTCGTAGCCGCCAAGCTGCGTTCCTTCATTGCTCCCGGTGGTGACATATCCAGGTAAATCGACGCTTTTGCGGGCTGAGTCCACGGCAACGCCCGGAGTAGTTTGCTGTTCGGCGGGAGCAGTGCCGCTTGCCGGCTGCTGGGCTGCCAAATGTGACTGGCAGAGCATCGCGCCGATTACGAGGCCGCTCACTCTCGAGATGAACCAAAGTCGATGCTTGAACATGCTCGTCATCTCCCGCTGCTAGAACTTGAAGAAGTCGCGATCGGAGTTCGATCCGTGAATGGCGACATGGCACATCGTGCATGCCTGATACTTCTGCGCCTGGTTGTGGAATGACGGAATTCCCGGCGCGGCCGAATCGACCGTCAGCGTGTGACATTCAAGACAGAGAAGGTTCACGTTGCTCCGCTTCAGCAATCGCGGATTCGAGGATCCATGGGGCGTGTGGCACGACACGCAACCCTCCGTCTTCACCGGAGCGTGTTCGAAGACGAATGGTCCGGCTTTGTCGGTGTGACAGGTGAAGCAAACCTGATCTTGAGCCGCGGTGGCCCGCAGTTGGCGTGTGAGAAACCCGCCATGCGGGTTGTGACAGTTGCTGCAGGTGATTAGTCCTTCATTCACGCGATGATGAAAGGGTTTCGAGAATTGCGGCTTCACCTCGGCATGGCAGCCGTAGCAAAGCATGGGCTGCGCCATCGTTAGCAGCGCATGTTCCACTTTGGGATGATGCGCGGAATGGCAATCGATACAGCCTACGTTGTTCTTGAGGTGCTCTGAGCGGAGGAAATTCGCATGCTCCTCGCCAAACTCGTGGCAGGTTAAACAGCGTTTGCTCGATTCTTCACGCGACAGCGTCTTAAAGCGGACGATCTTCGTGATATCGCCGCCGCTTTCGACGTGTGCCTTGCCCGGACCGTGGCAGGCCTCGCATCCTTGGAACTGCGGCCCACGGTGGTTTAATGCGGTCTTCCAGTGAGGACCGTGATCGTAGGTTTTGCCAATCTCTTCGTGACAGGTCTTGCAGGTATCTGCGCCAACATACAAAGAAGGATCGGAGGGATTGGAGACGAAATGTTCCTGAGAGCTTTGGTCCGCAGCCTTATTGGAAGCGGTGGCCGAGTCCTGGCTTTGACGCTTTGCCCCCGCGAACGAAAGCAGTGGAAGCAGCAAGAGAACAGCCCACAACGCAACGCGTTCGCGACTCATGATTCGGCCTCGCACCGGAGCAGCTAATTTGCGGCCTAGATTAGAAGAAGATGCCCGCCATCTTATGTGACGGCGGTCACAATTAGGGAACTAAATTTTTCGATGAACCAAATCAGCCCTTAGGGACAATCCCATTTTTGGATTCGCCTCGTTAGTTATCACGCGCAATATCGGACAAGTGCAGGCGATCGCTGATCGTAATTCCTGTGCCGTTAGCCACAATTAGACCTTTCCCTTCGAATTTCCTGATCAGCCGCGTGATCGTTTCACGGGAGGCTCCGGTCAGTTGCCCGAGTTCTGCGTGAGTGTACTGCAGTGACACGGTTCCCGATCCATTCCCATTGAGCCCCTCTTCTTCAAGTCGCAAAAGAGTACCAGCGAGACGCTGAGAACTCTGGCAGGGCACGCGCAAGAGAAGTGTTTCTGTGGCCAATGCGACCGATTCTGCCGCTAAGGAGCGCGCCACCGCCTCAGAGAAATCCGGGTGGCTTCGCAAGAGCGTCGTGAATTCTTCATAACGAATGAATCCAGCCATCACTCGCTTCGAGACGTGTGCGGAAGCCGGGTTAGGTTCTCCTGAAAGAACTGCGGCCAACCCCAACACTTCTCCGGCTCCAGCGATTTTGAGCAATGCCGTGCGATCGGAAGATACCACGGCTGTGATTTTTAACTGTCCTTCGATAACGAAGAAAATGCCACGCGCGTCCTCTCCTTGCCTGTAGAGAGCAGCACCCGCTGGATACTCGTTGAGCTCCATCTTGCTCTCAACGTCCTGAATGGTCCTCTCTGAAAGTAGCGGAAAAAAGCGAGGCATTCTGACACTCCGCAACCACCGTGCCCGAACAATCTGCGCAGAAGCCATGAGCACCTGCCCATTACCCTGCAGCCTAGGCCTGTGTCAGTCGAAACTCAGTGACTTTTGTCGCAACCACAAGTGATCTGCGTCACAGCTTTTTACTTGCGGCGCGCGAATACTTACAATGTTCGGCGGAGGTTCCCATGCCCGACTCGCGAACTCTGCATATCTTGCGATGTGAGCTCCTGTTTCTCAATTCGGGAGGGTACGGTCATTCGTTTCGCAGTCATTGGCGCCCTACGCTGATCTTTCGCGATTCGCCGATCTGTTTAAACTTCGATTCCGGCGCTCCGTTCCAGCCATGCGAGCGCTGTGCACTATTTCCACTTATTCCCGAAGCAAAACGAAATTGTCATAGTCCGTGTCACCACATTCCGCTGAGTGAGCACGGAGATACCGTCGCCTCGCTGTACCAATATGGTACGCAGGAGCAGTTAGACGCGATGGTTTCCACATGGCTGGAGACCACGATCAAGAAGTGTGAACGAGAGGAGAAATGCAATGCGGGTTCTTGAAAGTTCCACAAAACTTGCGTTCAAAAATATTCTGTTTCTCACGGATTTCACGGAGGCCTCACAGCCCGCGATGGAGTACGCGATCGAGCTGGCGCAGCGCCACGGAGCCAAGTTCTATGCCGGCCATGTACAGACGCCAGATACTCCGCAGTTTCTGGAAGGGCCGGCACTTACAACCTATTTCAACGAAGTGCGCGAGCACAAACGCGTCGAACTTACCGATCTGATCAAGCCATATAAGCTCGATGCCGAGGTTCTTCTGGCCGAAGGCTTCATCGAATACGCCATCCAGCGCTGGACGATTCTGCACGGTATCGACCTGATTGTCCTGGGCACGCATGGCAGACAGGGCTTGCAGAGAATGCTGCTGGGATCGACTGCTGAGTTAATTCTGCGCGGCGCGAGCTGCCCGGTGCTAACTGTCGGGCCACATGTGTCGCGAAGCAAGCACGATGGCGACCACATGGATCGCATCCTGTTTGCAACGGACCTGACCGCCGAATCGGAATACGCGATCAGCTACGCTCTTTCATTTGCACATGAGCGCTGCGCGCATCTTACCTGCATGCACGTAATCGATAACGCCGGCAATATTAAAGATCGTCGCCGCGTAGTCAGCTACTGCGAGAAAGAGCTGCGCAGCCTGGTTCCCTCCGATGCTGAACTATGGTGCGAGCCGCACGTGATCGTAAGCGAAGGCGATCCGGCAGAAGAAATCGTTGAGTTTGCCGAGCGCGACAACTCTGACCTGATCGTGCTGGGGCTGCCGAAGGAGAAGGTATTCAGCAGCCATTTCCGCACCGGAGTTACTTATAGAGTTGTGAGCAATGCGCCGTGCCCGGTGCTGACTGCCCGCGACATGCTCGGTTAATTCCAGATTTTCCGCGACTGAAGTGCTTCGAGGATGTGACCAAGATCACATCCTTGTTTTTTGTCTATCTGTAGGCTTGGAGTGGATGTGATTGAATGTCAGCCCTTATTGATACGCCGTCGCAAGCACTTCCTTCGTTAGCTAAGCTGCCGTCCCGGCTCTCACTGAATCCCATTTTTCATCCGCAGGCGGTTGCGCTGATTGGCGCGACGGAGAAACCAGCGAGTGTTGGACGGACGATCCTGCGCAATGTTCTCGACCAGCCTTTTGGTGGAACGATCTTTCCGGTTAATCCAAAGCGCAGCAATGTGCTCGGGGTGCGTTGCTATCCGACTGTTGCGGCAATAGGCGAACCGGTGGATCTGGCCGTCGTGGTCACGCCTGCAGACACTGTGCCGGGAGTCCTGCAAGAGTGCGTCGAAGCGGGAGTACGTGGCGCGATCGTTATCTCCGCTGGATTCGCGGAGCACGGCGAGCACGGACGCGAACTCGAACAGCGAATCCGCAATGTGATCGTCTCCGGGAATCTGCGCGTAATAGGACCTAATTGCCTTGGTGTGATGAATCCGCGCACCGGATTCAATGCGACGTTTGCGCAATCGAACGCGCTGCCAGGGAATTTGGCCTTTCTCAGCCAAAGCGGCGCGCTATGCACGGCGATTCTCGACTGGAGTCGTCGCGAGAATGTCGGCTTCAGCGGATTCGTATCGGTCGGATCGATGGTGGACGTGAGCTGGGGCGATCTGATCTACCACTTCGGGGACGATCCCTACACGTCGAGCATTCTGCTCTACATGGAGTCGATCGGTGACGCACGCACGTTCCTCTCTGCTGCCCGCGAAGTGGCATTACAAAAGCCGATCATCGTAATCAAACCTGGACGCACAGAAGCTGCGCGCCAGGCCGCCGCGTCGCACACGGGAGCGATCACCGGTTCCGACGAGGTCTTTGAAGCGGCATTTCGACGTGCAGGCGTGCTGCGCGTGAATTCCATTTCGGAACTGTTCGATATGGCGGAAGTTCTTGGAAAGCAGCCGCGTCCGAAGGGACCAAGGCTGGCTGTGGTCACGAATGCCGGGGGAGCGGGTGTGTTGGCGACCGATGCTTTGCTCACGCAGGGAGGTCAGCTGGCCGAACTCGCGCCAGAAACGCAACAGAAGTTGAACGAGTTTCTTGCGCCTTCATGGAGTCACGGCAATCCCGTGGACACGCTCGGTGACTGCGGGCCGCAGGACTACGCGAAAGCAGTCGAGATCGCCGCCAATGATCCGAACACCGATGCCATCCTCTCGGTGCTTGCTCCTCAAGGCATGACAGATCCCGACACTTCAGCACGCCTGCTGAGCAAAGTCGCCGAAGGCGTGACCAAACCACTGATCGCAAGCTGGATGGGAGGCGACGTAATGCAGGTCGCCTCGACACTACTCAATGCTGCGGGTGTCCCTACGTTCGACTATCCCGATGCCGCTGCGCGTGCATTCGCCTACATGTGGAAGTACAGCTCGAATCTCCAGGCCCTTTATGAAACCCCGGTGTTTACGGGAGCGCTGCCGATCGATGGCCCGCGTCGGGTGGCCGAAGTGATTGCTGCGGCTGGCCGGGAAAACCGAACGATCCTCACCGAGCACGAATCGAAAAGCATTCTCGAGGCCTACGAGATTCCTACAAGTGCGACGCGCGTTGCGTTAAGCGCGAGCGAAGCTGTTGCCGCAGCGGCAGAGATCGCTTACCCCGTCGTGGTGAAGCTTCACTCAAAGAAAGTTACCCATAAGTCGGACCGGGGTGGCGTGAAGCTCAACCTGACCGATGCCGGCGCGGTACAGTCGGCGTTTGAGGAGATCCGATGTGCATTTGAACCGACTGGGGAATTTGATGGTGTAACCGTCCAGCAAATGGTCTCACCCTCTGGATACGAGCTGATTCTCGGCAGCTCAACCGATTACCAATTCGGGCCTGTGCTCGTCTTCGGGCTCGGCGGACAGCTCGTCGAAGTGCTCCGTGACCGCGCCCACGCACTGCCGCCGCTCACCACAACGCTGGCAAGAAGAATGATGGAGGGAACCAGCATATTCCAGGCACTCAAAGGGACGCGTGGCCGTAAACCGGTAGATCTTCTCAAATTGGAAGAACTGCTAGCCCGCTTCAGCGAGTTAGTGGTTGAGAATCCAAGGATTGCAGATATAGAAATCAATCCACTGCTGGCTGGCCCAGACGTACTGGTCGCATTGGACGCCCGAGTGATTCTGCATCCAACGTCTTTCGCCGATTCAGACCTGCCTCGAACCGCAATCCGTCCTTATCCGACACAGTACATTTCCAGGTTCACAAACAAAGATGGAATCGAGTTTACTGTCAGACCAATTCGCCCTGATGACGAACCAACAGTCGTAGATTTCCATCGTCAGCTTTCAGAGCGCAGCGTGTACTACCGTTATTTCGCGCCGTTGGAACTGAGCTTCCGCACATCGCACGAGCGCCTAATCACGAAATGCTTCGTCGATTATGACCGCGAGATCGCGCTGGTCGCAGAGCACACGAATGCCGCCGGGAAATCAGAGATCGCCGGCATCGCGCGCATCATGCGGGAGCACACAGGCAACAGCGCCGAAGTCGCTTTCGTCGTCGCAGATCGCTTCCAGCGCAAGGGATTGGGACGATACTTGATGGACAAAATGATCGAGATTGCCAAGAGTGAAGGCGTATCCAGCCTGTACGGCGTTCTGTTGTTCCAAAACGGCGAGATGCGCAAACTGTTTGAGAAGGTCGGCTTCAGATTCGGAGAGGCCGAGGCAGGCGTATCGTCGGCGCGGTTATCGCTGTGACGCACTTAGGCACGCCGAAGTCGGCGCATATGGGCGTACAATCTGGCTCGAACATAAGGGTTCAAAATGCAGGAAACCAGCCGCGGGCGCTACTTCGGCACCGTAATCTGTCTCTCGTGGGTTCCGGTGTTGGCGGAAACACGCAAGCGGCTTTTGATTGCCGACGGCTATGCAGTGGTCTCCCTCGTTGGCCTTCAAGGCATCAACGAGCTCGAAAAGATTGACGACGCCAATTTACTAATTCTCGCCCATTCTCTTCCGCGGGATCCAAAAAGGCGTGCTTTAGAAATTTTCAGGCAGAGAAGCCGCTCGCCCGTGTTGTCTCTTCTGCTACCTCATCAATTCAAACTTCCAGAAGTTGATTATGGTATTGAAGCATCCAGCCCGCGTGAATTCCTGGGCGCTGTGAAGAACATCCTTCACCCCTGAACCATTCCAGAACTTCGCAAACCAGGCCTTGTGACAGCCGTCACTTCAGTGGGTGTGATCCATCACCGCAACGTTCGTGATCTTCCCCTAGGTTGGTCGTAGTACCAACTTGCCCAAGGTTGGTCGTAGTTCCAACTTGGATCACGATTCGCTGGGATTCACTCACGCGCATCCACGCTCGGTTCCCCACAGGCTGTTAGGCCCCATCGGCTCAAGTAACCAGCGATTGTATTGCCGGCTCTCATGCGCTGAGCGCAATGTGAGCCACCCAGAAGTTATCAATAGGCAAATCGACTCCCGAAAGGAGCTCTTCTTATGTCCTCGAGACGAGACTTTATTAAAGGTTCATTGATGACCGGAGCTGGACTCAGTCTATTCGGCGGGCTCAGTTCCAAAATGGCATGGGCGTTTTATCAGACCACGCCCAACTCTACCCCACTCTGGCGCACAGCATTCCGCGGTGTCGGTCCGGGAGGCATCCCGGTATGCTCTCCAGATCCCTTTGCAGCACCGAACACCGGAGTAACTCACTACACGGTTGACATCGGTCAGTTCACTGATCAACTGCATCCTTCACTGGGCCCCACCACATTGTGGGGATACAATCCGGCGATTCCTGTGGGCGGAGCCGGACAGCGTCCAACACACCTGGGCGGAATTATCGTTGCGAAAAAAGGCGTGCCGATCCAGCTCACATTCAATAATCGTCTTCCCGCGAAGCACATCATCCCGCTCGACGCTTCCATCATGGGCGCGGAAGGAGCGCAGAATCGTACTGCAGTTCATCTCCATGGCGGACTCGTTCCCTGGGTCAGCGATGGCGGTCCTTATACATGGTTCGATCCCAACGGCAACCGAGGTGTGAGCTTCCTAAACAATGCTGTTCTCAATCCGGGGGCCGCTCCGTATCAGGCTGAGTACTACTATCCAATGAACCAGAGTGCGCGAATGCTGTGGTACCACGACCATGCACTCGGCACTACCCGCATCAATGCGTACGCTGGAATTGCGAGCGCTCTGCTTATCCGCGATGGGTTTGAAATCGGACTCAAGAATCAGGGCCTACCGGAATTCATCGAGAATTCCGTTTTAGGGAACATGACGGTGCAGGAGCTGCCGATCGTTGTGCAAGACAAAATTTTTGTCGGCACAGACATCGCGAAGGTAGATCCGACATGGCCCGGAATCACGGACCCAGGCAGTCTGTGGTACGCGCATGAGTACGACATTGCTCGCTATGGCAAGCTCGGCCCGGCGCCGTCCGGTCCTCCGCCGGCAATCTCAGCAGTGCCGGAATTCTTTGGCGACACCATGCTCGCCAACGGTACTGTCTATCCTCAGGTCACAGTTGAGGCGAGGAGATACAGACTGCGTCTGCTGAACGCGTGCAATGCGCGTTTTCTCAACCTGCAGATGTACGTGGATGATGGGACACCCAATGGCGTCACGCTAAACGGCCAAGGCGCTCCGACCAACGCTCCGGCGTTGAACGCGGCAGCCACGAATCCGGCGGGCAATCCCACCGCGAATTTCCTGGTGCTTGGAACTGAAGGAGGCTTCCTGCCTTCAACCGCGTTTGTCCCGAGCAGTGTGCCCTTCAACGGCACAGCGACGGCCGGCTCTCTGCTTCTGGCTCCAGCCGAGCGTTCCGACGTGCTCTTTGACTTCTCCAGGCACGTTGGACAGAAAATCATCCTCTACACGGACACACCCGCGCCATTTCCGGGCGGCGATCCGCGCAACGACTATTTCCCTGGCTTCAACACCAATAAGAACCCAGTGAATGCAGCCACATTGCCCGGATTCGGGCCGAACACGCGCGTCATCATGCGCTTCACCGTAGTTCCCGCAAGCGGAGCAGACCTGCCTTTGATCATTAAGAGAAACTCCAACCTTGCTTCAGGAAACGACCCGCTGCTGGTTCCACTCGGCGTTGTTACGCCTCCACCGGGAGTCCCGGTAAGGCAGCTCACGCTGAATGAGACCTTCGACGAACATGGGCGCTTGATCCAGTATCTCGGAACGAATGTTCCGGATCCTGCAACGCCCGCCACCTTCGGGCGCACTTACGCCTCGACTCCAACTGAGACTCCACGGGCCGGAACGACAGAAGTGTGGAAAATCGCTAACCTCACCGCCGACACGCATCCCATCCATTTCCATCTCGTGAACGTGCAGATCATCTCGCGCCAAGGATTCGCCGCTAAGCAATACGCAGGAACGCCGAATCTCTCGGGTGCACCGGTAGCTCCTGCACCTTTCGAACAAGGATGGAAAGAGACGGTTCGCATGAATCCCGGCGAGGTCACGACGGTCATCATGCAGTTCAACTTGCCTTCAGTCCCGTTCCCTGTACCCAGCAGTCCGCGGACGGGCGGAAACGAGTACGTGTGGCATTGCCACATCCTCGAGCATGAAGAACACGACATGATGCGGCCGATGATCGTAACGTAGTTCATCCACATGTGGGCAAGCCGCATCTGGCTTGCCCATTGTGCCTATTGCAAACAAACACAGAATCACAGAAGGGCGGAGAACATGTTAGGCAAACTTGGAATGCCGGAATTGTTGATCATCTTTGCAGTCGCATTGTTGATCTTTGGGCCGAGGAAAATTGGAGAGCTTGGCAAAGGCCTGGGAGATGGAATTCGATCATTCAAATCGGCCATCAAAGATGCCGATGTTGAGCACAACAGCACGAAAGATTAGCTCAATTACGAGACGCCAGATGACGAGCCGATGATGGTCGAGTTTCATCGCCATCTCTCTGAGCGCAGCGTTTACTACCGCTATTTTTCTCCACTGGAGCTTAGCTTCCGTACGTCGCACGAACGGCTCACGCCTCGTTGCTTTGTCGACTTCGATCGCGAGCTTGCGCTTGTGGCCGAGCATCTTGACGAATTCGGAAAAGGCTCCATCACCGGCGTTGCACGGCTCATGCGTGAACACTCCGGCAGCAGCGCCGAGATCGCGTTCGTGGTTTCAGACAAATACCAGTGCAAGGGGCTGGGAAGCTATCTGTTGCAACAAAGCATCTCGATCGCAAAGCAGGAAGGACTCTCGTCGCTGCACGCGGTTAGTGCTCTATGACAATTCGGAGATGAGAAATCTGTTCAAGCGGGCAGGATTTACCTTCTCGGAACCTGAAGCGGGAGTGGTATCCGCGCGCCTGAGCCTGCGCGAAGACTGACGCGCTGGCCTGCTGTGTTTTTTCGCTGCAATCGAGGGGTTCGTCTTATTCCGCTTCAACGCCGGTTCAGTCACGATTTATCGTAGCTTCTCCATTTCCATGTCAACGCTTTCCGAGTGGTCGCCGAAGTCTCTTCTTCTACTACGGAACTACACGCTGCATACGTTTTTTTCTGATCTTCTCGCGGGAATTACGGTTGGGCTTGTGGCTCTGCCACTCGCGATGGCATTCGCCATCGCTTCCGGCGTATCACCGCAGGCGGGTCTGTATACGGCGGTGGCAGCCGGGTTCCTGGTTTCGGCGTTAGGCGGCTCCAGCACCCAGATCGGTGGTCCGACTGGAGCGTTCGTAATCGTCGTCTCCGGCATCGTTGCCACTCACGGAATACTCGGGCTTTACATCTGCACGCTGCTCGCTGGACTCATGCTCATCTTTATGGGAGCGACCGGACTGGGCACCGCAGTGCGCTTTATTCCCCGCCCTGTAGTCGTCGGCTTCACGAACGGCATCGCTATCCTGATCGCCAGCACGCAGATCAAAGACCTCTTCGGATTGCGCATAGCCGGGGCACCTGGCGATTTCTGGGGCCGCATGCAGGCGATTGCAGCAAACATTCGCTCGATATCATTGCCGGCGACAGTACTTTCGATCCTCTCGCTCATCCTGATCATCATTACCGCGCGCTACGTAAAGCGCATTCCCGGTTACATCGTTGCTTTATTTGTTGGCACCGGATTGGCGCTGCTGTTCAAGCTACCGCTGGAAACGATCGGCACCCGATTTGGTGGAATCCCGTCCGGACTACCGCATTTCGCGATTCCGCCATTCAAGGTGGGAATGATCCGACCGCTGATTTCGCCGGCCATTACGGTCGCGATGCTTGGAGCAATCGAGTCGCTCATGTCGGCGGTTGTTTCCGACCGCATGAGCGGTGACCGCCATAATCCCAATGTGGAATTGATCGCGCAGGGAATCGCCAACATAACTTCGCCCCTGGTGGGAGGCCTGCCGGCAACCGGTGCAATCGCGCGTACAGCCACGAATATCCGCTCGGGCGCAAAGACTCCGGTCGCAGGAATGGTGCACGCGTTGACGCTGCTCAGCATTCTTCTGTTTGCGGCGCCATTAGCGAAGTTCGTTCCTCTCTGTGTGCTCGCCGCCATCCTGATGGTGGTCTCTTACAACATGGGTGAGTGGCGGGAGATTCCCGAACTGCTGCGCCTGAGCAAACTCGAGATTGCAGTCTGGCTGATAACTCTTCTGCTCACCGTGTTCGCCGATCTTACCGTTGCAGTCGAGGCGGGCATGATGTTGGCGGTGCTGATCTATATTCGCAATGTCACGTCAACAACTACTGTCTCTGAGGTGACAAATGAGTATCTGGAGGACGGCCGCCTACACATTCTGCAGGATAAAGATATTCCGCCCTATGTGATTATCTTCCGGATTCACGGCCCTTTTCTTTTCGGTGCCACAGACAAGATGAATGAAATCGCAGCCCAGCTCGATGAGATGCCGCCCATTGTGGTCCTCCGGCTTCGGAACATGACCGCACTCGATGCGACCGGCCTCCGAGCTCTGGAGGAGTTTGCCGATGCCGTCCATGCAACCAACCGGCGGTTGATTCTATGCGGGGCGCTGTCGCAGCCGGCGAAGCTCATGAGGCAAGGAGAGTTCGCGCAGCACGTAGGTGCAGAAAACATTTGCCCGAACGTTGCGGCCGCTCTGGCACGAGCGCAGGAGTTGTACTCGAATATGCCGCCGGAGCACCGGGCCATGAATCTCCACCGGCGCAAAACAGATGCGATCGACCGCGTCTCTGCAGCGACGGTTTAGTCGTCGGAGCGCTCTTACGCTCAGGACAATGCCCGCGCAGCAAGTTAGACTAAGGCGAGCGCTTCCAGCGCCGGAACATCGCGGCCACACGCCATAACGACGTCGCGGTGGCAGGTATCGTTGCTCGCCCAGTCCAAACGCGGATTCCTGCGGTGTAATGACGAGCTGTTCCAGCAGAGGTCCGGAGTTCTTCGAACATCTGAAGCTTGGACATGAAATCCTGCGCTTTGATCCCAGCATACTATTTCAGAGATGCAGACCGGTCGCGCATTGAGCTTGATCAGATCCGCAATGAATGTTGGGCGGAACACGACACTTCATCCCTCAGTTGTTACTTCATTGCAGTGATCTTGCCTCCCTGCCGAAAAATCCGTTCCTTCTATGCTGGTTGCTTGCCATCCCGTTTTGGATAATTTGCCTTCGTTGCGGACTACCAGCGCGCGTTTGAGATGCTCGATGTTGCGCGTGAGCCAGGAGCGCAGCGCGTCTTCTAATTCCTGCTGCGTTCCCCAGCGCTGCAAACTATCAGCCGTCAAACCGTCCGCGGTGAGCGGCATCTGATAGCACGGTACGGATGCGTGCCGCATCGCAACCGGGACGAAAGGCATGAGCAGGCAGTTCTTGCAGGCATCCGGCCGGCCAGCGCCGGCTGGATTCGCACAACTGGGCGAGTCGAGAAAAATGAACTGCGGTCGCCACATGTCGGAGTCGCGGTATCCTCCGCGGTCAAGGAACTGAAGTTCGGTCTCGAGCAGATGCAGCAGATCGTCTATAGATTTCCACATAAAACGCTCCTCTCACCGACTTTGGGCGCCTAGCCGAGGAATTCCCGTTCTCCTGTGATGGTGAATACGGGGCACTCTGCCCGGCACATCACGTGGTACGCCACTCCCGATTTGAAATACGTGAGCACGCCGGAGTTCGACTTGCGCGTACCTAGCACGATCAGATCGGCGTTGCGTTGTTCTGCCAACTCGACAATGGCTCCGACGCTGCTGCCGTATTCCAGAACGAACTCCGGTTCACACCAGTTCTGCGCGTCGCGTGGAACCAGTTTTTCCAACTCATCGCGAAAATGCGTAGTTAATCGATCCCGTTCGCATGTGCTCCGCATCTCCGGAGGCAGAACATGCACCAGCGTGATCTTGGCTCCGTACTCCTGAGCCAGTGACAACGCATACGGAGCGGCATGTGCCGATTCCGCACTGAAATCCGTAGCGTAGATCACGTGTTTGAGGGAGGCCTCAAGCGTCGGACGGCGAAATACTCTCGGTCCAACGGTGAGTACAGGACAGACTGCATTGTGGACCAGCGACTCCGCCACCGATCCCATGACCAGCCGATTCCAGCGTTCGGCGCCGTGCGTACCAAGGACGAGCAAGTCAATATCGCGATCTTCCACAATGCGCTTCAGCTCTTCTGAAATGCCTCCTTCCACCAGCACCGGATTGCATTTCACACCGCTGCCGCCGGCATACTCTGCCAGTTCGTCAAGACGGTGCTGCAGTTCGCGGCGCACTCCGTCCAGGTACGGCAACGGATCGAGCGCACCATACAGCGCGGCTGTCGAAGGAGTTGCGTAGAGTGCGGGACTGAGCACATGCGCAACTGTGAGCGTCGATTCGTAACGTCGGGCGAAGGACAACGCGTAGTTCATTGCCCGCTGTGACAATGGGGAGAAGTCGGTTGCAACCAGAATTTTCTTGAGTCCGATGCGAACAGATGGGCACGTGAGTGTCGTCATTGGAGTGCTCCTAACTTGTGGAGCATGACACCCAGGTGAACGGAGGTCAGTGACAAGCTGCACATTGTCTTGTGACGGCTGTCACCGCTAACGCGCCAGGCGAATAGTGCAATGAAATGCAGAGCTACTCCTATGGTTTCGAAGTGTGCCAATCCGAACTGCACGGCGCGTATGAAGTACCTGCACGAAGGCCGACTCTTTGTCGTTCAGACTTACTCCGCCACACGCTATTGGGAAAAAGAGCGCGGCTCCTTCAGCGCACCAAGCGGAAATCAGATCGAGTACTACTGGCTGTGCGCTTCGTGCGCCCATCAAATGAAGATCACTTCGGCTGGAACACTGACCGATCTCACCATGGTTCCCAAACTGAATCACACGAAATCATTTGATCTCACCTGCGTGTAGTTTGGCTGAAAGAACAAAATTCATTTCGGAACGTGAATATAAGTATTCCTCGTGATGCACATCACAGATGTTCCTACCCTGGGGCTGTAACGTTCGATCAGGAGGTGCGCCATGGCAACAAGAGCGCAAACGCTATTCGAAAATCCGCCGCAATGGCAGAGTTTTCCTCAAATCAAAGAAATCCTTTTCGCAACGGATTTTTCGGCCGCATCGCTTGCCGCTCTGCCGTTTGCTGCTGCAATTGCTCAAACGTTCGACAGCAAGATCCACCTGCTGCATTTACTGATGCCTCAGGCCTACCAGTTCCTGCCTCCGGAAGGACTGTCTGTCGTCGTTGAGGGAATCGAGCACGAAGCCTCAACATGCATGCTGGATTTGCGATCGGACGGAGCACTGAAGGGCGTGAAAATCGGCTCCGCTGAGGTCGCAAAAGGCGAACTCGGCGTGCTGCTACGCAGAATCGAGGATCGCAATATCGATCTGCTGGTTATCGGAACTCACGGCAGGCGCGGATTCCAACGACTGCTGCTCGGATCGATAGCTGAGGAGATCATCCGAAATGCGCCATGTCCGGTACTGACGGTAGGACCTTACGCGCACTTTCCCAAATCAGGAGGATTTCACCCGAAGCATGCTCTATTTGCAACCGACGTTACTCCTGATTCCTTCCGTGCATTACCTTATGCGGTGCTGTTTGCAAAACGAGAGTGCTCGGATGTGACGATGATTCACGTCCTGCAGAACGGCAACCCACAAACGCCAGAAGCGGAAGCCTTCGCTGCCCTAATGCGCGAGTCGCTCCACCACACGATTCCTTTGCATGCAATCAAGAGCTGCAGTCCGGAGATCCTGGTGTGCTTCGGCGATCCAGCAAAGCAAATCCTTGAGGCGGCCCACGAGCGCGAGAGTGAGCTGATCGTCATGGGTGCGCGCAGTGAGTCGGTGAAGTTTCAAACGATCTTTAGCAAAGGAGTCTCATACGGCGTCATTGCTGGAGCGGCCTGTCCAGTACTAACCGTGTGTGGACGGGATTTATAGGCTTCGAGATCTTGCAGAATCGGGAGGCGGGTATGCAACGGGACTTGATTCAAAACTGGTGGTTGCTTCACATCCGCGGGATCATGGCAGTGCTCTTTGGCCTATTCCTCATGTACCTCGCAGGAACGATGCAAGGAGTTTTCACCACGAGCATCGCTATGGTAGCCGTGTTGATCGCCTTCATGTTCTACGTAATTGCTTCTACCGTGATGACGATAGTGGCCGCGATCAAGGCGTACGATCAGCCACATAAGTTCGCTGCACTTGGCATTCATGGGCTCCTCCTTCTCGTCTTTAGCCTAGCCATTTGGTTCTTTGAGCCAATCACGATTGATTGGCTGATCTGGTTCATGGTCGCCACAGCAGTTTCGTCAGGGGTTCTCGAGATCGCACTGGCTCAATCGCTGAGCAGCCACCTGGACGCAAGCCTATTGGACGTTGCCGGCATCATCTCCGTGATCAGCGCAGTCATGCTCCTATTGGGGCGATCCTTACCATCCTCACTACTGGTGGAAGGGCTGGGTATCTACACCCTCTATTATGGCGGGGTGTTCGTGCTGTTATCTCTACGCCTGCGCACAATGAGCGCCGTTTCTTCGCAAGCTACTAAGAAAGAAGGCCGCTCCCACTAAAGTCGCACTTAAACCGAGACTCTGAGCTGTTAGGCTGAAAGCCAGAATTCTGCAATTCTGTGACGCAGGTCACATACCGATGTTCGCGGCCTGTTCTAGCATAGGGTTGTTGGAATCGAGGTCAGCATGCGCTCTCCCTACGGGCTCCAGATCATCGAGAACTGTGTGACGTGTCCCGTAAAGGAACAGCGTCTGTTCTGCAATCTACCGAAAGCGACATTAGAGGCGCTGCAGGCCATCAAGTCCACCGCGACGTATCCCAAGGGCGCGATGTTGTTTGTCGAAGGACAGGAATCGCGCGGCGCATTCGTTCTTTGCAGAGGGAAAGCAAAGCTCTACACCAGTTCAAGCGATGGCAAAACCATCATCCTGCGAATCGCGCAGCCCGGAGAAGTACTGGGACTGACTTCCACAATTGGGAATAAAGCCTATGAGGCAACGGCTGAGATCCTGGAACCTAGCCAGATCAACTTTCTTCCCAAACAGGAATTTCTGCATTTTCTCGCCGAACACGGCGAAGCCAGCCTCCATGTCGGCAAGCAGTTGAGCGCGAACTGCGCTAGCGCCTACGACGAGATCCGCTGCCTGGGCCTGTCTGCGTCCTCGACCGAAAAGCTCGCACGCATGTTGCTGAGCTGGGCGGCACCGGAGATAAAGCCCGGCGCAAACGAAGCTCGCATTATGCTGTCGCTCACGCACGAAGAAATCGCCCAGATGATTGGCGCCTCGCGAGAGACGGTGACGCGCATCTTTTCCGCCTTGAAGAAGAAAAACCTAGTCAGCACCAAAGGCGCAATGCTCTGGATTCGCGACATTAAGGGCCTGCAGCAAATCATCGCCAACTAACATCACCACAGAACGTGATGCATATCACGGACTGACGACGTGGCTGTGCGTAATATCCAGCTATGAAGTTGCTACATCCGGGCGAGAAGCTTCAGCATGAGGAATTCCAGGAACTCCTGCGTAGGTTTCTCCCCACCCTTCCTAGTTCGGCACTATCGTCGCTCGAAGACATCCATGAGCTTCGCCTCTATCTGTCTGGCGATATTCTGATAGAGGAAGGAGTGATCTCGGCCGGAATCATTGTCCTTCGCTCCGGCGTGGCGGCCGCTACGCTCTGCTCAAGCTCCGGCACTAGCATCAAATTTCGCGAAATCGTAGCGCCAGCCATCCTCGGCTTGAGCGAGACGATGCTTGGCGAAACGAACAGAACGACAATACGTTGCGAGCACCCGATTGAGGCAGCTTTCATGCCTGCGCCATCGTTCATCGCTGTGATGCGCCGTGTCCCATTAGCAAGCCTGGAGTTCTCCAAACTAATCAGTGATGAGCTGAGCGAAACCTACTCCAAACTTGCCAGCTTGCGTACTCCAGTGTGCGGCAGTCGCGATCGCGCGACTTCTACGTAGTAACCGCACACTTCCGCTCTTTAGCTCTGCCGGTCTTTGGCACTGGTCGCGGCTGAAGGCATGCGGACGGCAGACAATCAGTTGGTTCACCCTGCTGCACGACGCGTTGCGCGAAGTGCTCCGAAGGTACGATCGCCTGGTGAAGCGATGGGTTATGTCGTGTCGCTCATCAGGAGCGGCTAACGCAGAACGTCTCGCAAGACTCCTTCCTTCGTGATGCGCACGGGTGTGATGAGTCCCGCATTATCGAAGTGCATTTCATCAATGCAGACCACTCTGTGATTCCGATCCGTCTCTCCGAGAGGTCTTCGGTGATAAACGATGTACCACTTGTTTGAGCCCGGCGAATGCAGGACCGAATGATGACCGGCACCGGTAGCAACCGTTGCATCCTGCTGCAGAATTTTTCCAATTCGGTTGAAAGGTCCAAGAGGGGACGACCCTATAGCGTACGCGACCGCATAATCGGGACCTGTCCAGGCACCTTCCGACCACATGAAGTAGTACTTCCCGTCTTTCAAAATCATGAAGGATCCCTCGACGTAATCCTTGGGCGTAATCTCCTTGAATGTCGTCCCATCGGCGAACGGAATGAAGCCCGTGAAGTCCTCCTTCAGCTTGGCAATGTTGCAGTGCCGCCAGCCGCCATAAATGAGGTAATGTGTCCCGTCGCGGTCCTCGAACACGAACGGATCGATTGGCTGCGCGCCATTATGAAACTTGCCGATCAACGGCTTTCCCAGATAGTCCGTGAACGGGCCTTCCGGTCTGCGCGATCGAGCGACACCGATCCCGCCCACCTGCTGATCGCTTTGAATGTCGTTTGCGCCGAAGAACAGGTAATACCAGCCGCCTTTTTCTACCACTGAGGGCGCCCACAATGCGCGCTGTGCCCATCGAACGTCACGGACATCCAAAACGTGTGGGTGTTTCGTCCAGGTCACGAGATCTTTCGACGAGAATGCGTCCATGAAGACCTGTTTGTCGTACGGGGCTGAATACGTCGGGAAGATCCAGTACTGATTCTGAAAGATGCGTGCTTCCGGGTCTGCATACCAGCCAGGCAAGATCGGATTGCCTGATCGCACTGTCTGACCGAAAGCATTCGTAACCAGCAGTGTCAGGCAACAGGTCAGAAGAACGTTCCAGAAGCGCATTAACCTGATTATGCGAAAAAATGGGTAGAGCAACCAACTGAATTCAAGCAAGCTTGGCGAGAGGCATCAGCTCGGTGAAGGTAACTGGAATGCCGAAGTTGCCAGCCGATTTGGTTCCCGGAGGAGTTTCCGCCGTGCCTTGCGTGTACTGCGTATCGTGTTTTTCTGATTCGCGAACTGCAGTTGCTCAGCACCCCATAACTGGTTACCTGAAAGTGTGCGGCGAAATTCAGAGAGGCTCGATTTATCACGTCTTTAGGAACACTTGGCCGACTTTGGCGCATCGTAGTTTGTAATCCGAACAAGTTCAGAGCAGGAGAGGCACTCGTGGAAGCGGGAGATCATCTCGTGATTTGCGGTTATGACGGCATTCTTAATCAGTATCGGATCGATGGAGGAAAGCTGCGATTTCGATGCATCACTGACGATAAGGCGGGCGGATGGCAAACTCTTTCTGATGGAGACGTGCTCATGCACCTTATGTTGAAAACGCGCGTGGCCCAGTGGCTCTACGCCAGGCATGGGCTTAAATCAGGAGCATTGTTAAAGATCGTAGCCTAGAACGACGGATCAGCCATGCATCGGCTTGGGAGTAGGGCTAAGCTCCCGCTTGCTGGGCTGACGGTCCAATGGTGGATTCAACACATTGCAAGAGCGACTCCGGATTGGGGTAGGCCAGATACTATCCGGTCGCCATCTCCGGGGCGGTGTGGCACAACTCCAAAATGGGAGTTCGAGGACACAATGTGCGCCGCCTGCACGCCGCTCGCAAGTCTCTTATGTTGGCAATGGTCTCAACGTAATATCCGGCGGCTTCGAGCAGAAGCTGCTGGGTTCGCCCGATGGTGTCATCCGAGCAATTGGAGAGTATCGCCGGGCGTGTGGTCGATGAACTGGTTTTCACTCCTGATCGAGGTGGTTTCGTCGAGCACCATATCAGCAAGGCGCAATAGGCGATTGCTGGGTTCGGTGTTTTTGTCGCCAGGATGGGATGATCGAGCAACACTGCTCCGCAAATGTCTCGCAAGCACCGATTGGTCGATCCAAAGCCCACTGCGAATGCGTCTGTTCCTTGACGGTTTTGTTCGCATCGCCATCTGGGTACACATCCGCAATGGAAGATGAGATGCTGAATCAGCAACTCAGGTTGGACTCTGGTGGACTAATATCGGCGATTTTTTGGCCTTTCACGATGGCGCTTTATCCAACCACGCCTGTCGAACTGACATCGCACTGACGAAAGCTCTTTTGAGTGCTAGCTACAGGAGGTATCCGCGACGATGCCGGAACCGCAGACCCCGCATGAGAACTGTGGAAATATCAAGGATTTCGGAGTAGCTCCAGATCCTCTGATCGAGCGCATGAAGCTGGTCTTCAGGAGAACGCACGGAGAAGAAATGACAGAGGAGGACCGCAACTTTCTCGGCATCCCGCCGTGCTCTGGAGAGTGCTGCCCATAAGGAAGTGTCCGTGAGAAGAGCTGGGAAAAGCAAGAGGAATGCCTCGCGCGAGAACGGCTCCGACGGCCGAACTGCAGCGATCATCCGCGCGATGGAGGAGGTGTTTCGTTCCACCCATGAGCGGGAAATGACTGCCGAAGAGCGCCAGGACTTTCGGCTACCTCCGCCTCCCGAACTAGGCACGCGCAATGTAACAGCAGAGTGACACATCTGTGTTACACTCCTGCTGTTCAGAGCCGCTGTTCCCCTGCGCGCCATGCCGAATAAGAACGTTCAGAAGCATAAGGCGAGACCCAAGCGCTCGATCGAGAAGCCAGGCAAGGATCACGAATTGGGTCTGTGGATCGACTACGATCTACTGCGAAAACATCAGAAGCGCACGGCCACCATCATCCATGACGGCTCTCCTCTCGTGGAGAGCCGGTATCTGCGGCTGGCCGATCTGGCGCTCGCACCTTGCAAGCCTAAGAAGAAGACGAAAGTGGTAGGTGCCAATTCGGGAATTCGGCTCTGACGATTTTCACGTTATCGCGCTTCGCTCGTGCTCACCGCGGGATCATCGGAAAGGATGTTGTAAAGTGTCGATCGGCTGATGCCGAGAACCTCGGCGGCCTTCTGTTTGTTTCCGCCGAATGCTTCCAGCACTTCAAGCGCGTACTTTTTTTCCAACTCCCGCAAGGAAACGAACTTTGAAGTCGTTGTCTTGAGAGGCAAGGCAATCAGGGTTGCGGGAAAATCCTCCACATCGAGGACGGGACCTTCACTCAGAATGCACGCTCCGGCGATGACGTTTTCAAGTTCGCGAATATTGCCGGGCCAGTCGTAGCGGGCGAGCATCTCTTGCGCACGGCGGCTGATGCCTGTGAAAGTCCGGCCGTATTGCTTCGCGTATTTCTCAAGAAAATGCCGCTCGAGCAGTGGCAAATCCTCTTTTCTTTCCGAGAGTGGCGGAAGCCGCAACTGGACGGCTGAGAGACGATAGAACAAGTCCTCACGGAATCGGCCTTCGGCTACTTCGGCGGTCAAGTCGCGATTGCTGGCAGCGATGACGCGGACGTTCAGCTGGCGCGCGTCGCCCGATCCGAGGCGCTGAACTTCGTGAGTCTGCAGCACGCGCAGAAGCTTCGCCTGCATTGCGACCGACATCTCGCTGATTTCGTCGAGGAAAATGGTGCCCTGATCTGCGCGCTCGAATAAGCCCGGTGTGTCTTGAAAGGCGCCGGTGAACGTTCCTTTGCGGAACCCGAAAAACTGACTCTCGGCGAGCGACTCAGGAAGCGCAGCGCAGTTGCACGCAATAAACGGTCCTTGATTCAGGGGAGAAAGATCGTGAAGGGCGCGCGCCACCAGTTCCTTGCCTGTTCCCGAAGGTCCCGTGAGCAGCACCGTGGTGAAATGCGGCGCGATGCGAGTGATCTTGTTGAATACGTCGAGCATGCGCGGACTCCGCCCGACCATTCGCTGAAAACTAAATGATGCGCGCAGTTCGGCGTCCAGTTCGCCGGTTCTGCGCTTTTTATCGGCGGCCTTCAACGCTCGCGCCACTCTGGCGCGAAGCTCGGAAACATCCACCGGCTTGACTAAGAATTCCGCAGCGCCTTTTTGAATTGCTTCGATGGCGAGCAAAGGCGAATATTCGCCGGAAAGAAGAATTACTTCAACAGCCTGGTCAAAGGCGGCGATACGCGCCAGGAGATCCATTCCGTTAGCGCCGCGCAGCTTCAGGTCCAGAAAGACGAGCCGCGGGCGATGTTGCCGAAAGAGATCCCATCCGGCCTCCTCGTCCTGGGCTACGAGGATTTTGACCGGCATGTCGGCGAAGATTTCGGGCATCACGTCGACGACATGCTCCTCATCATCGACCACCAGCACCGTGAAAACTTCCTGCGACTCAAAGACAAGGACCATTCAGACCTTTGCCGACCACAGAAGTTTGAAACGTAACTGTATCACCCTAACCGGCATTCAGCCCCGGTCAGCCCGCTGCAGCTCGAGATCGGCGGCAGCCACCCGCCGCAAAGCGCGGCCGGGTTTCTGCGTAACCTCAGCCTCCGAAACCGGCAAGGGCATGACGCTGAGCTGCTGCTCCAACTCGAGCAACAGATACGAAAGCCGATCGCAATCACTGAATACCGCGTCGGACTGCAGCAGGTCGCCGATTTGCGAGATCGTCGATCGCGTTTCACTCGTGCCAAAGAGATCGAGATCTCTCGCCAACTCGGCTGCAATTGCGCGAGCATCAGAAAGCGCGCGAGCCTGCAGTACATGGATCAGGCGGCCCGTCTCGGACCGCATTCGATTACTGGCCTGGCGTCCGAGCCAGGACAGGATTTCGCTGATCTCACCCGTTGTTGCTTTTTGCCCCATGAAGGTTTCTCCTCCCGAGGCTATCTACAACTGATGGGCCATTGCAAACAAATGAGAGAAATGATCGCAGCAATTGAGCCTTTCTCCTTAGTACCCACAGCGAAGTCTCCGCGCAACTCGGCTCGAAACTGCGATTTTTCTTGTGGCGCGCTTCACATGCTGAAATGCCGGTGACCAGAGGACAGCGTCCGTTCGTAACTGAAGGAGCGCCGCCAGGCTGCCGAGTGTGCAAATTCTGAACACGGTTCCAAAATTCAGACACTCGATATCTTCAAATTGAATCCGGTTTTGCGACAAACCTTTGAAAAGCAACGGTCAAGCTCAAATCCCACCATAGTGGTAGCAGGCTTGCATCGAATGTTCGGAAGCGTTTGGCAAAACGGCGATGCACTTCCCGATCAACAGATCGCTTATTGCGACAAGAGCATTCGCACTCTGTGCAATCACTGCGAGCTTGTGCGCTGTTGCGAGTTGTGCCGAAGCAAATCGCACCGCGCAGAACTCGCCGCGAAGCGCTTCGGCTGCGCTGCATTTGACCGTGTTCGTAGTTCCAGTTCTTCAGGCGCGTCCGGAAGCCGCCCCTAAGCGGGAGGACTCTTCGATTACGTTCACGTTCGCCAGGCCGGCATTGAATCAAAGCTACGACGTTCGTACGTTTTCTCCAGCCGAGAACAAGAACGCAGGCAGGCAACAGCCGGCGATTCTGCGAACATTGACGATTGTTGCAAAATGACATTCTGCCATTCGGAAGCGAGAGAAATAAAAAGATATGAGTAACCTTTCTGAACTTCAGGCCGTAGTCGTCTCGTACGACACGGCAGTTCTCGATGCGATTTCAACCTGCCTTAACGAGCTCGGGATCGCAGGAATATGTCATCCCGATTGCGAGTCGGCGATTGGGCTTCTTCAGAAGCAAAAGATCGACGCCTTCTTCGTCGATCAGGAGCTGGATGCTGAATTATCGGTGCTCGAACGGATGCGGAGTTCGTCGTCAGGACGGGGCGCCGTTGGCTTTGCGATCGTGCCGGGCACCACGGACGGCATTCGCGCGTCTCGTGTTGCTGATTTCGTAATCACAAAGCCACTCACAAAAGCGGAAGTTGCACGCGTTCTACGTGCCGCGTATGGAATGATGCTGAAAGAACGGCGTCGTTACTCGCGTCACAATCTTCGTTGCGAAGCGATTCTTTGTGATGCTACCGGCCGGAAATGTCTGGCCCGAACCACGAACCTCAGCCAGACTGGGATTGCCCTCGAGTGTGAGCTTCCGCTTCCGCCCGGTTCGGTCGTGCAGCTTCAAGTCACACTTCCCCGCAGTTTAGAGACGTGCAGGTTTGAAGGCCGCGTGATTTGGTCAGCGGCGAACGGAAAAGCGGGATTAACGTTTACGCATATGAGCTCTCGCGATCGAGAGCAGCTGACGGAGTGGATAGATGCCGAGTTCTTACGCGAGTGGCATCCAGTGATTCCGCAAAGTGTGGCATGGAGTTTTGTGCGTGCGGCTCATTGAGCTGCCACTGCGCTGTTTGTAACCTATGCTGCTTGTAAGTGTTCCCGATCGAGACTCGACTTCTTGCGGCGCAACGACATGCTCGCCAGCCATGGAAATAGGAACAGGGCGGCTGTCGCGGCCGTAGCGGAACCGAACATCACAAAAACTCCAAATCGCTGAGTCGGCGGAAAATTCGACAGCAGGAAGATGCCGAATCCGCAGCAGATCACTAATAGATTTGTCCCAATCGGACGCCATAGATGCGAGCATGCCTGTGACCATGGTTCCCAAGAACCGAGGTCCGAAGACCTGACTTTCGCACTCTCATGTTTGGCGAACATCGTTAGATAGATCATGGCGTCTACACCCATGCCCAAATCAAGGTTAGCTGCGGACGAAGTTATGAAGTCCAAAGGCATTCCCAAAAAAGCAATGTATCCGCGTACCACCACGGGAATCACCAGCAGCGTGACCAGCATTGCGAAGGCAACTCGAAGCGACCGCGAGAAGAGATACCCCATGACGGTGAAAATGCCGATCAATATGCCCACGCCGGTGATGATGCTGGAATTGATGAGCCGGCCCATCTGACTCAACAAGCTGTACTCACCACCCACCAACAGGACGCGAAAGCCCTCGTGTTCAGCCGTCCTCTCTACCCGGTGGATGACCTCTGCACGCGGCGCGCTCCGCACTGTCTCGCGCATGCGCAGCAGAAACAGTGCGCGTTTGTGGTCGGGCGTGAGGAACTGGCGCGCGACGGCGCCGTGTTTCGGGTCCTCCAGAATGCTGATCTCCTTCCCTGTAGTTAAGAACATCGTGTACCAATGGCGCCGGACTTCGCTCAGAACGACTGGCAGCGACATGACTTTGCCGACGGCGGGGTCTTTTTCCAGTGCGTTCTGAAGATCCCAGAGGTGGTTGTAGCCATCGGTGTTATCTAACTGCGCGCCGCTCCTGTCTTCGACCATGAGCTTCAGCGGGCTGCTGCCACCAGAGCGGTCGACAGCCTCGAGCCCCTGACGAATATCGCTTCCCTTTTTGAAATACGCGAACAAAGGGGGATCGGTGTTCAGATGCAGTACCCCGATAGCAGCAACCGCGCCCACGACCATCACGCCGATGGCAACCAGACGGTGGCGCTCGGAAAAGAACGATCGCACCCGCGATGCGAAGGCTTCCGTCCAGTGCAGCTTTGCGTGCGGCGGGGAGGCCAGAGCCAGAAACCAAGGATACAGCGTATATGCTGCGGCGAATGCCATCGCCGCGCCAACCGCCCCGCCGGTACCGAGATGCTTCATCGGTGTTGAAGAAACCAACAGAAGGCTGATGAAGCCCAGCAACATGCAGACTGCGCTCCAAAAAGATGGCGCAACCGTTTGTTTCACTGCACTCCATACAGCGGCGCGCCCGGTCGATTTCTGCTGCTCTCGAATCCGCTTCCAGTTGAAGGTGAGAAAGACCATGGGTGAGAGCGTCATGACGAAGACCATGGTCGAGAGATTCGCCGTGACTGGCCCGATCGGAATATGAATGGCTTGCGTGACGATGAGTGTTGCCGCACTCGAGTTCGCACAGGCGACGAATGCGCCCAGCAAGACCCACAGTGAGCGGAAAATGACGAGCAGCACCACGCCGAAGATGCAGACCGCGGCCAGGCTGAATGTTCGCAGGTCTCTTTCCAAGGTGCGCGAAATCAATTCAGTGACATAGGGCAGTCCGGAGATGACCACGTGGAACCCGCGACCGTCGAATCTCTTCTTGAGCGCCTGCAGGTCATTTATCGTCCTTGGGCCAACTTTGTCGTTTACCGTAGCGATGACGTCAGTAGATTTGTGATCCTTGCCGATGAGAACGTGCGTCCAGAGGCGGCTCTTCAGTGCATCCTTGAGGTCCTTGGGCCCGGGCTTGCGGCCTAGCGATATGACATCGGTGACTCCGGGCACCTTCGCGACCTCCTCCGCCAACTCCCGAATGCGGTCGACATACCATTGTGAGGCGATATCGCCGCTGACGGTCAAGTCGATCTCGGTCATTTGAGGAAAGGTTCTGGAGATCTCGTTGTCGGCGCGGACTTGAGGATCGTTCTTTGAGAAAAAGAAATTCTCACCCACCTTCGGTTTCAGATCTACGGTGCGCAGAAACATCAACATCACGAGCGCGGTGATGCCGAAACACGCAACAACCGGGACAGCTGAAAATAGAAGATGCCCACGATTCTGCTTTGACGTAATTGGGATTGGCTTCTTCATTCCCAAACCGGAATCACGCAAAAATCGTCTTTCTATGCGTAGTCCTTTCAGTTGGATGCACCGAAATTGGTTTACTTCTGGCCATCAGAGAAATCGATGAGCATCAGGCAAACCGGTTTCGTTTCCACATCCCCGGAATGTGAACCTTAGGGCCTGCACGTACTGATTGACATCCGCATCACGCAAGCGTGCATCCTGCATCGCATAGTAGGAGTCAACCACGATGCTCTTTCGCGACCGCAGAGAAGCAGGCCAACTATTAGCGAGGGCTCTCGAACTTTTCCGCGAGCGATCAGATGTCGTGGTTTTGGCTCTGCCGCGGGGTGGCGTGCCGGTAGCCTATGAGGTGGCTCAGGAATTGAAGCTTCCACTTGATATCTTCATCGTGCGTAAGCTTGGAGTCCCCGGGCAGGAAGAGCTTGCAATGGGAGCCGTCGCAAGCGGCGGAACGACTGTAGTGAACCAGTCGATCCTCGAGGATCTCGCGATCTCTGATGAGGAGATCAAAGCCATCGCAGAACGGGAGAGACGGGAAATCGATCGCCGCGAACGAGAGTACCGGAATGGTTATCGTGCGGTTCAAGTCGAAGGCCGAACCGCAATCCTGATCGATGATGGACTCGCAACCGGCGCCAGCATGCGCGCCGCAGCTCGGGCTCTTCGTCCTCGCGCGCGCGAGGTGGTCGCGGCTGTACCAGCGGCATCGGAACGAACGTGCGATGAGCTCAGAGCCGAGGTCGATCAGGTCATCTGCCTTACCAGGCCGCAGCCCTTCGTCGCGGTTGGAATGTTCTATCGCGATTTCGAACAGACAACCGACGAGGAAGTCCGCGAGCTGCTAGCGCAAGCTCGCTCCAGCAGCGGTTCCCCACAGGCTGCTTAGGTGAGTCATGCCGTTCAAGGGCACTGTGAGTGAGATGAATCAGAACACCGCCACAAGCCGGACAACTGGCTGATCTGTTTTCCTCCGCAACCCGCTAGGGCGCTTTTGCAGACGTTTGCCGCATTGGTGACGGCGAATTGTCGGAATCACGATCGATAGCGGGCGCTGCAACTAAGCGACTCAGTGCGAGAGTGCCCGCGTGCGTCAGATAGGTTTCCAGAGAAGCCAATACAATGCGCGCTTCAACTGTCAAAAGATCAACGCCTACCAGCGAAACTCGAACCCACGCGTCAATCACAATGCCCTTGTCAAGAATCCTGTCAAGGACGTCGATCAGGGTCGCCCCATGGTTCTCATGAATTACCGTCATGGTGCTCCAAAAGGTTTTGGGCCAGAACTCTAGAATTAGGGGCGCAGTGAAGCACAGCAGGACGACAGGACACAATCATCTTTCCGGTCCCGGCGAGGGGTAGGCTCGTACCGAGCCATCGTCCCGTTTTGTGCCTAGATGCTATAGAAGTATTTGTATTCTGGTCAATGTCGCCGTTGTCATTTCGCACCTTAGACAAGGATGTTAGGCCGTAACTTCTTCGGAACCCGTGTTATCAAAACGATGCGGCAATCGGTTTAGTAGGTTGATGTCACAAACTGTGCCAGCTGGACATGAAATCAACAGTTCCGTCGAAGAAATCCACAGTTTTTGTAACAAGTCGGGCAACGTGAGTAGCTGCTCGCCGCATCCATAGCGCGGACGGGATTCCGGGATCCGCGTATTGGGCGGGCCGAATTGTGCTTTTGCCTTCCACTCTTTCCCATCTTCGGAAACAGCGATCTCCGATCAGCGGCCAAGCCGAGCTGGCGGAACCCTCGACTCGTGGCCCTGTCCTTTGCGTGCGCAAGTTGAACGTTGAGTATCGCAACAGTCCCAATGCCCATGTTGTGGGACTTTGCGACATCAGCTTTCATATCGATCGAGGCGAAATCGTCGGCATATTTGGACCGTCCGGTTCAGGAAAAACTTCTCTGGGACTGGCTTTGCTGAAAATTCTTCCGCCCTCGGCCATAGTTCGCGCTGATGACATCGAGTTCGAAGGCAACAACCTGCTGTCGCTCACGGAACGGCGAATGCGCTCGGTTCGGGGCAAGCGCATTGCCCTCATGCATCAAGAAGCGGCTTTGTCGCTGAATCCTGTGATGCGAGTCGGCGACCAGATTTTGGAAGTGATTCGCGCCCACAACGCGGGCAGACGATGCGAGCGTCGCGTGAAGGTACAGGAACTACTCCGTAGTGTCGGTCTTTCTGAATCGACGTACGATTCCTACCCGCACGAGCTGAGTGGAGGAGAACGTCACCGCATTGTGATCGCGCAGGCGCTGGCGTGTCATCCTGCGCTCGTCGTGGCCGATGAACCGACGGCGGGTCTCGATGCAGAGCTGAAAGACGAACTTCTGAACCTGATTGCGCGATTCAGGACCGAAATGGGCATTTCGTTCCTCGTCATCAGCCATGAAAGAAAGATGTTGGCGCAGATCGCCGATCGCACGCTGGAGATGATTGCGGGGCGGCTGAGGGAATCTCATCCATTCTGCGAAGCGAGTTGGCCGCTTGCGGCGAACGCACAGAGTTCCACGATGGGGAGTTCAGAGGCTCCGTCCGAGCGGTTGATTTCCGTGCATGCACTCTCGAAGTCATACGCGAAGCACCGCGGCTTCTTCCGCCAGCATTCGCAATCTGTGCAGGCGCTACGGCAGGTAAGTCTTTCTATCCACCATGGCTCGTGTTTCGGATTGGCCGGCCCTTCCGGATCGGGAAAAAGCACGCTCGCGAAGTGCATTGCCGGTTGGGAAAGAGCCGATTCCGGAAAAATAATTTTTCGCGGAGAAGAGCTGACTAAACTCACTGACGCTGCGCTACGCCGAGTACGCGCCCGCATTCAATTGGTGCTGCAGGATTCGGCAGCCGCCTTCAATCCAAATCTCACGGCTGAACAGATTGTTGAGGAACCGCTCTTGATCGAAGGCAAGAGTACAGAAGAGCGTCACGCTGCCGTGAGGCGGCTCTTCCTCGAGACTGGCCTCGAGGAAGACATGCTAAGGCGTAAGCCGCAGGCATTCAGCGGAGGTCAGCGGCAACGACTCGCGATTGCGCGCGCGCTGATCCTGAATCCGGAAGTTGTGATCTTCGATGAGTCCATGACCGGTCTGGATAGCGGGACCCGGGAACAGATTCTACAGCTCCTCACAAGACTCAAAGCCGCACGAAATTTGACATACGTGCTGATTTCCCACGATGCAGATTTGCTCAGTGCCGCAGCAGACACGGTTGCCACCCTGCGGAAGGGCATATTGGTGAATGTGGTGCATCGTTACTCAGCAGAGTATGACAAGGTGGCAAACATTGAGCGACCGTCGGATGCAAAGGCGCTCGCAACGGGAGAGCGGGCGTGAGGACGGCGCAATATGTGTGCCGCCGGATGACGGCGGGTCTCGTACTAATGCTCGGCGTTTCTGTGCTCTCGTTCATCCTGTCATCTCTGGTGCCAGGAAATTACTTCGACGAGATGCGGCTGAATCCGCAGGTCTCGTCGCAGACGCTGGCGCATATGCGCTTGGACTATGGGATCGATGAGACGCTTCCGCATCGCTACCTCCATTGGTTCAGGAATGCGGTGAGAGGCGATTTTGGCTTCTCATTCGCATACAACATGCCTGTGTCCTCGCTGATTTGGCAGCGGTTAAGCAACACGCTTCTGCTTGCAGGCACGGCCACGGCGCTGGTGTGGATCGTCGGGGTGCCTGTCGGTATTTTTTCTGCTCGTTTCACATGGGCCAATCGCATCACTTCCCTCGGCAGCGCTGCATTACTGAGCGTGCCCGAATTAGCTGTCATCCTGTTGTTTCTTGCCTTTTTTGTTCGGATAGGCACCATGCCGCTGGGCGGAATCGCGGAAGGAAACGGAAACGCAGGATGGGCGCGAATCGGAGCCACCGCTTTGCATCTGCTGATTCCTGTTTTGGCATTAGCCATCGTCGGTCTGCCGATTGTGCTGCAGCACACGAGCACCGCGATGAAGGAGGTTCTGGAGGCGCCCTTCATCCAGGCCGCCAGAGGCCACGGAATATCTCCGGCCCGGCTGCTGCTCCGCCACGCTCTTCCTGCAGCCGCCAATCCCCTGATTTCTCTTTTTGGCCTTTCTCTTGCCGCTCTTGTTGGTACTTCACTCCTTGCGGAAGTTGTTACTGGATGGCCAGGCTTGGGTCCGCTGTTTGTGGAATCGATCTTTGCGCGCGATTTCTACGTCGTGATTGCGATCGTAATGCTCTCTTCGTCGTTCCTGATAGTAGGCAATCTTGTGGGAGATCTGTTGCTTTTCGCAGCCGATCCTAGAATTCGGCGGACGCACTCATGAAGCGTTCGCGAATCGCTCTGATCATTTTTTGCCTGCTGCACGGCGCCATGCTCTGTGCCGACTTCTTCGCTCCTTACGCTGCGGACCAGCAGAACCGCACGCTTCCATTTGCGCCACCAACACAAATTCATTGGAGAGATCAGGCTGGCCGCTTTCACCTGCGTCCTTTCGTTTACGGAATGATCGCGAATTCGGACGGCGAAACCTACTCAGAGGATCGGAATGTCGCGTATCGGATCCGGTTCTTTGTGCCGGCAGAAGGAGAGCGCGCAAGTCAGTTTGGGCTGCACTTGTTCAGTGTTCAAGACCCGGGACATCTATTCCTTCTGGGGACTGACGAGTTTGGGCGAGATCTGTTTTCGAGAATTCTGTATGGCGGAAGGATCTCGATCGCTGCCGGACTGCTTGCGATGCTCATCGCGCTGGGGCTGGGAACTCTGCTCGGCAGCATCGCAGGTATGGTGGGAGGCGTTGTCGATGGCGCAATCATGCGGCTTGCCGAGCTCGGGCTTGCGCTTTCATGGTTCTATCTCTTACTCGCAATCAGAGCATTTCTCCCTCTTCGCACTCCTCCACTTGAAACATTCTTCCTGATTGCAGCTGTGCTGGGCTTTACCGGATGGGCACGGCCGGCACGGTTGGTTCGCGGCGTCTTGCTCAGCGCGAAAGAACGTGGATTCGTGATGACAGCACGCGGTTTCGGTGCGGGGCCGATCTACCTCTTTCGCCGTCATTTGCTGCCACAAGTTCTTCCGGTGATCTGGACCCAAGCGGTAATCCTCATTCCGCAATTCATCATGGCCGAGGTGGCGCTCTCGTTTCTAGGCTTGGGAGCAGTGGAGCCCCTGGCGAGCTGGGGAAATCTGCTGGCGGAACTGCAGAGTTATCGCGTGATCACCTCATACTGGTGGATGTTTACGCCGGTCATCGTACTGGTGTTAGTGTCATTCAGTTATTTTCTACTCCTGAATTCCTTACAGAAGAGGGTGCATTCTGTTGCTGTGTAGCAGGGGAAAGGGCGTCTTAGCGGCATCGGCAATGTGGCTTGCCGTTTGCGGGATTCTACCCGCTTCCGATGCTCCTTCTCCACAAGCGGTTCAAAGAGGCGAAGAGGTCCAGGTTGCGCCGATGCCGAGCGGTGTTCGAGGTGGCACCCTCGTCGTGGCACAGCGTGCGGAACCGAAGACTCTGAATCCGGTGATGGCGTTCGATGTGCCGTCGCGCGATGTGCTCGGGCAAATGATGGCAGACTTAATTCATATCAACCGGGTGACGCAAAAAACAGAGCCTGCGCTGGCGGGTTCGTGGAAGATTTCTCCTGATGGCCGCAGGTTCATTTTGAAGCTGCGGCATGGGTTGAGGTTCTCCGATGGTCAACCTTTCGATGCCGATGACGTAGTATTCACGTTCAAGCTTTATCTCGACGAGAAGGTGCACTCGCCTCAGCGCGACCTGCTCGTGATCAATGGCAAGCCGCTCTCGGTCACAAAGCTCGATTCCTACACTGTTCGCTTCGATCTCGATCAACCCTATGCTGCTGCGGAAAGAATTTTTGACAGTCTCGCGATCCTGCCACGCCATCTTCTTGAGAAATCTTACGAGCAGGGCAAGTTCGCGGAAGCCTGGACGCTCAATACTGCGCCGACACAAATTGCGGGACTAGGGCCATTTCGCCTCAAGCAGTACGTACCTGGCCAGCGCATCGTGTTGGAGCGCAATCCTTATTATTGGAAGATCGATCGCAGCCAGAACCGTTTGCCTTACGTTGATGAACTTGTTTTTTCATTTGTAGGAACAGAGGATGCGCAGGTCATCCACTTCGAAACGGGTGAAAGTCAGATCATCAACCGCTTTGGAACTGACAACTTCAGAATCCTGGCTAAAGACGAGCAAGCTCGCGGCTATCAAGTAGAAGACCTCGGCCCGAGTCTGGAATTCAACTTCCTGGTGTTCAATCTAAACGATCTTCCATCGGGCCAGCTGCCCGATATCCAGCGCGAACAAAGATGGTTTCGCGATTTGAAGTTTCGCCAAGCGGTTTCCTCGGCCATTGATCGGGATGCTATCGTGCGGCTCGCCTATCAGGGACACGGCGCCGCGCTTTGGGGCAATGAGACTCCTTCCGATAAGAGATGGGTGAACCAAGCTCTGCCGCACCCGGCACGATCGCTTGAGCATTCGCGAGACCTTCTGAAGTCGGCAGGGTTTTCCTGGAGCAGCGAAGGCAAACTCCTCGACCGTGAAGGCAAAGCGGTAGAGTTTACGATCATCACCAGCTCATCCAATGCTCAGCGCGTGAAGATGGCAACCATCATCGCCGATGATCTGGGGCAGCTCGGCATGAATGTGCATCCGATACCGCTGGAATTCCGCGCTGTGGTGGATCGAGTGTTCCAGAGCAACAACTACGAAGCCTGCATTCTGGGCCTGGGAGGAGGAGACGCCGATCCGAATGTGGCGATGAATGTGTGGCTATCGAATGGCCCGACTCATGTTTGGAACTTGCACGAAACTCATCCGGCTACGGCCTGGCAGGCAGAGATCGATCGTCTGATGAATCAGCAGATGATCACTATGGACTATCGCCGGCGTAAGCAGCTCTACGACCGCGTACAACAGTTGATTGCCGATAACTTGCCTGTAATTTTTCTCGCTACCCCGAATGTTCTTGTCGGCGCCAGAAATGATATCGGTAACTTCAATCCTGGCGTGCTCGAACCGTATGCGCTCTGGGACACGGGAGAACTCTTTTTTAAGCCTCAAGCTGGAGCCCGAGCACGATGAGTATCGCTGTAGTCGAACTCGTGAGAACCGGATCCATCGGCTTCATTCGCGGACAAGGTCTCGATCACTTGCAACATAAATTGTTCTCTCGAGGTTGGAGATGAACGCCGCTGCAGTCCAAATCAATCCGCGCAAGATGTTCCTCGAGGAGCTTGCAGAACTGCGCAACGCCAAGAGCCGCAGGCAGTTCATCCGGCAACATAGACAAGATCTCTCGGTCGAGCTTGTCGTTCAGCTTGCCGACAAATCGCGCCCGCTGCTGCGCATTAATCCCCGCAAGTCGCTCGCTCTGTCAGAGACCGCCATCGAGATTGCGCGCGTGCTTAATGATGCCCTGGCTATGGCTCATGCCACGCGCATGAAAGCGAACGCCGAGTACGCTCTCGGCCGCTACCGTGCTGCGGTAAACCTGTACACGACAGCAATCGAGTTATTCGAGAACCTAGGAGAAAGAAGGGAGCTGGGCCGGACACTCAGCGTTTCGATCCTTTCTCTCAACCTCTGCGCTGAATATGAACGAGCCTTTGAATGTGCTGAACGCGCGCGAAAAATCTTTCTCGAGCTCAACGATGATTTGCGGGTTGCAAGAGTTGACATCAATTTGGGCAATGTCTTCCATCGGCAGGATCGGTTTGCTGAGGCGCTCAGTTGCTATCGGCGAGCTTACCGCACTGTTCTCGAACATCGCGATGCCGAGGGAATCGGAGTAGTCCTCAGCAATCTTGCAGTGTGTTTGATCAGCATTGAGGAGTTTGCCGAAGCCCTGCAGACTTATCAAGAGGCTCGCGAAGTCTGCAGTAAGTATGGAATGCCTCGTCTCGTTGCCCAGGCGGACTACAACATTGCCTATCTCCATTATCTGCGCGGCGAATACAGCCGTGCGATTGAGATGCTGCGCTCAACTCGCAGTGCCTGCATCGAGCTTGAAGACCGTTATCATCATGCTCTTTGTAATCTTGATCTCTCTGAACTCTATGTTGAGCTGAATTTGAGTGGAGATGTCATCGATTTAGCGGGAAAGGCGAGAGAAGAATTCAAAACGCTGCACATGGGTTACGAGCAGGCCAAGGCCATCGCTTTCCAGGCAATGGCCATGAGTCAAATGGGCCAGCCGATCCAAAGTTTACGGCTATTTAGCCAGGCGCGAACTATCTTTGTAAGGGAGAAAAATCGGGTTTGGCCCTCTTTGATTGATCTCTATAAAGCCGTCGTGCTTTTCAATGAAGGGCGCGGAGAAGAAGCTGCCACCCTGGCAAATGCGGCGCTCGAGTTTTTTGAGTCTTCTCTGCTCTCAGGCAAAGCGGTGTTGTGCCGGCTTCTACTTGCGCGCATTGCCCAGGGAACTGGCAATCTCGCAACTGCCAAGAGTCATTGTCACGCTACGTTGGAACGACTGCGCAATCTGCAAAGTCCGATTCTTAAACATCAGGCCTTCCTGCTGATGGGACAAATCCATACCGCTCTGAACGCACCACAAGACGCATACTCCTGCTTCCGAGCTTCCCGTTATCACCTGGAATTGCTCCGCACGAATGTCCGCGGGCAGGAACTGAAGTTGGCATTTCTAAAAAACCGACTTGAAGTGTACGAAATGCTGGTCCGGACGTGTTTGCAGAATCCTTCTGAATCGTCGGTACGTGAGGCTTTCGGTTATATCGAAGAATCCAAATCGCGTGTGTTGATGTATCAAATGCTGCAACACGACGAAAAGGACACCTCACAACACCAGCAGAGCACAGCCGAGATTGACAAGCTGCGCAACGAACTTAACCTGTACTACAACCTCATCGAGCTCGAACAGTTGCGGGTAGAAAATCATTCCGGAGACAGGATAAGTCGCTTGGAATCTCAAGTTCGCATACGAGAGAGCGAGCTGCTGCGTATGTTGCGCGAATCGACTTCTCGTGACCGCATGCCAAGAGGCAAGGCAGGACTGGACACCGTGGCATTGGAGCAAATTCGTGAGACATTGCCGGAAGATACGCTCATTTTGGAGTACTTTCAGGCCGGCAGCGATGTCCTGGCATGCATTCTCTGCAATGATCGGCTGGAAATCAGAACCGTAAGTTCATCACTCCGTTTTTCCGAAGCGCTCCGGCTGCTTCGATTTCAATTTTCCAAGTTTCGCCTTGGTGCTGAATACACGGAATCGTTCCGCGATTGCCTTCTGCAGTCGACTTACTCTCACCTTAAACTTTTATACGATGAACTAATAAGCCCCATTCGTGACAGCCTGAACACGTCGAATCTGATTATCGTGCCGCACGGTGCTCTTCATTACGTGCCCTTCCATGCGCTCTGGGACGGCTCTACCTTTATGCTCGACAAATACACAGTTTCGTACGCTCCCAGCGCAAGTGTCTATTCGGTGTGCGTGCGAAGAAACACCCACCACAGCGGGAACGCTTTAGTCATGGGTGTTCCGGATACTCGGGCTCCCTTTATCGAAGACGAAGTCCGTTCCATTGGATCGATCCTCGAAGGTGCGAAGACTCATTTTGGATCTTCCGCGACTCAGGAAGTGCTGGAACGCGAAGGTCCAGGCAGTCGCATCGTGCATATCGCCACTCATGGCAGGTTTCGCCAGGATAATCCTGTCTTCTCTGCAATTCGGCTCGGTGATTGCTACCTGAATGTTTACGACATCTATCGACTACGTCTACCTGTGGAGCTGGTCACGTTGAGCGGCTGCGCAACGGGGATGAACTCGGTTACTGCAGGAGACGAACTCATCGGATTGGCTCGCGGCCTTTTTCAAGCTGGCGCAAATTCTCTCGTGTTGAGCTTGTGGGATGCTCACGATGCGAGCACTGCGGAGTTTATGCGCAATTTCTATACGGGACTTGGCCAGGGGCTCAGTCGCGCCTGGGCTTTGAAGCAGGCAATGCGCGAAGTGCGCGATCGCTGGCCACATCCCTATCACTGGGCATCCTTCGTGCTCATGGGAGCACATGATCCCCTTTCTCGGAACTGAAGATAATTTTGAGACTACCTATATTTTCCCACCTGAATCCTGCTCCTAATAAACAGCTGCGGAGTCTCTGTTGCTCTCCGGTGGAGTTGTGAGAAGAGTTTGATACGGGATCAGTTTCGATTGTTGTAGCAGCAACTCCGGAAGGAAGGTCAGCATCTAACCGTCAGCTACTTCAAGTCGCTGGGGAACCTACACCAGCGCGCGCTCTCTTCTTCGTCGGAGATCGCATATATGGGCCCCAAAACTTTTGCGCTTGAGTCTGAGGATTCGCTTGCGATGACTGCCACTCCTGTTTTCGAATTACTCTTTGACAGCCTTGCGCAAAATGCAAATGAGGGAATCAGAACATCGGTAATTGTGTCCAGGCAATTGCTGTTCCGAATTGGGTCGGTCTTCGTCGATCTCGAGGTCGATAAGGAAATCAACTCAGATCGCGTTTCGCTCACCGGACAGATGGTGGACAGCGCGAATCCCGGGCATCCGCCGGTGGGTATTCCAGTGGTACTGCTGCAACGCGGAAAAAGCATTGTGCAAACCTCGAGCAATGACAACGGAGAGTTTCAACTCGATTTTGCGATGAAGCGAAACTTGAAGCTGCAGGTGACAATCAATCGTGATCGCCCGGTTCACCTTCCGATAAATCTGCTTCCAGGCTGGACTTTGCAGTATGCCAATTAACGCTAGAACGATCATTCGCTAGCGAATGATCGAGCTACCTTACTTGAATCTCCTTGAGGAGTGCAATTGGATATGAAGCTGGAACCAAATCGGTATCCTCACTTGAAAGTTATTTCTGTTGTTTTGATCTGCACCATGTTGGTCGTCTATGGTCAGCCTGGCTTTGCAATTACACCAGTATCCCGGAACAACGCTCAACTGCTCGGACAAACGCCTTCATCAAGTCGATTCATCGTACGCGATAGAGCCGGGGTAGCGGGACTGAATCTGACCTGCCTTCTTTTAAGCTGCAATATCCTCGAAAAAATACCGGATCCTGCCGGACAGCTATTCGTTGTGCAGAACACTGGAATCCTCAACCCCGTTGCCTTCCTTACCCGGCTGCTTTCAGCGGTTGGAGTAGTCGATGCTGAGATTGATCAGACAGTAAGCACGGTTGGCGCCACGATTGGGGAGATTCCCCCTTATTTGACCGATGAAAAACCTGTTCGATATTACGGAGCAAAGGTCTGGGAGGGCTATGTTATCCAGACTCCAAACCAGATCGTGCGCACTGCGCAGACTCAGTCGACGTTCGCCACTACCGGACAAGGAGTCACGGTGGCAATGATTGATACCGGCATTGACCCTGAGAATAACGTTCTCCGCCGACAGCTCGTGCAGGGCTATGATTTCACAAGGAACACGAACGGCGGCTCGGAAATGGGAGATGTAACCCAATCGACTGCCGGGGTGATCGATGGCTCAACTCAGCCTGCTCAGGTGAATCAATCGACAGCAGGAGTAATCGATCAGGGCCGCGCGCAAGTCGTCAATCAACCTCAATATTCCGCATTTGGCCACGGGACGATGACCGCAGGCATCGTTCACCTGGTTGCTCCAGACGCTTCATTGATGCCGCTAAAAGCATTTCACCCGGACGGCACAGGATTCTCTTCAGATGTCCTGAGGGCTATTTACTACGCAGTCGACCATAAAGCGAAGGTTATCAGCATGAGCTTCGAGTTCAAAAGCCCATCGGTGGAGCTCGTAAAGGCTCTTAACTATGCTACGGCTCAGAATGTTATCTGCGTAGCATCAGCCGGAAATGATGGTTCGATGGCTATTGTGTATCCATCAGGCCTGCCCAACGTCATCGACGTAGCATCGACCTCAAACAACAATAGTCCTTCGGCATTTTCGAATTATGGGACGCCGCCGGTTTGGATTTCGGCTCCGGGTGAAGCGGTCATGAGCACCTATCCGTATGGAACTTATGCTGTGGGATGGGGAACATCGTTCAGCGCACCGTTCGTGTCGGGAACAGTTGCGCTTATGGCAGGCTTGTCGCCGATGGCGAGCCGAGTGCTCAACCAAGGTACCGCTGCAAGCGCTATCTCACACGCCCAGCCGATCCCCGAATCGCAATATGGATTTGGAGTACTCGATACCTATCGAGCGGTGCACGCCTGGGCGAACTTCCTGCGAGTAAATCCGTGATCTCGATCAGTTCTGCAACGAAAACCAACCAGGGAGACGCGTGGGTTCGCGTGGCATGTGCTCGCTCTCGCTCAGCGTGAGCGATAGCGAGACATCCAGTTCCGACGAATGTCGTCGGTTGTCTTGCGGCTGGTATCAATTGCGGGTGGTGCAACCAAACTGCTCAAACTGAGCGCGCCAGCGTGCGTGAGGTAGGTTTCAAGAGACGCCATAACAACCCGTGCTTCCAAAGTCAGCAAATCCATACCAGCGAGTGAGAGCCGCACCCAGGCATCAATAACAATTCCTTTATCAAGGACACGATCGAGAACTTCGATGAGGGTCGCTCTACCGTCTTCGTGAGTTACAGCCATGCTGCTCCTTGCACCATCGGAACCTCCGGGGAGAGAGGCCGCTGGAAGTATTCCGAACGTTAGCAGCCAGAGAGCGCGTATTTTTTGGAGTGTCTCAAATTGGTGACATGTGCATTGCGCATGCCGTCAGCTTCTCGGTTTGTGATGCAATTTGAGTCAGTGTAGATGTCTAGGCAGAACTCCGGAGTTTCTCGAAGGCAACAGTGCCGCGGTCTTGTACTACTGGGTTTGAACTCCTTACATCATGCTGCGTGCGCAGTTTCGACGCGCGAACCAGAGTGGCAAATCAGCCGGTTCTGAGCAAAGACTTACAGCTCTCGCGAATGTATTCTCGCTCGGGAATTCCGAGGGCTACAAATTCGAAACCGTACTCTGCTCCATACTGATAGCAGACGCGTGCCGGAAGGTGAAGGGGCTCAGGCGTGAGCGGAATCTGCAGATGTACCGTATCCCCAATTTCCAGCTTGGTAGCGGTAGCAATGCCGGCGCCACCTTCTGCCAGGTCGATTGCACGTCCATCGACATAAGTGGGCGAATCTCCTTTCGTTATGCCGATCCTGACACTCTCATGGAATTGAAATCGGGGAAAGCGCCGCTGAGGAGAAAGAGGCACATCTTTCATTGCAGTCACCCCGTGGACTGAGATGGGGCAAGAGCTCATCTCGATTGCCAAGATGGTATCCTCGCCGGTCACACAGGGGATGGTTACTAGAGGACATGTCCGAACGTGCTTTGTTGAAAAAAATCTTAGGTACGAGACTCGCAGTCAAGCTATCCAGTCACCGTCGGCCGTTGATGAAACTGCAGAAACTTTGCAATGCGCTGCGCAACCCACCTACATCAACTTGCATCTAGTTTGACTCATGGACGAGACACCCTGAAAGATTGGTATGTCTCGGCCAAGCTGGTGCTTCGAAACTGCGTCCGTCGAAGAGCCACTTCGTTATGGGCGGCTTCGCGCGTTTACGAAAGTTTTGACGTGGGCTAGGGTAGCAGTAGTTGTACACTGCGACGGGGTGTTTCCGATCACATTTTGCTCTTCAACCCGAACTGCAGGTGCAATGGGACGGTCGATCTGTGCGCATTGAAGCTCGTTGCGCTGTGTACGCTGAATGTCTGCGCTCGGATTGATTCAATTCGTTCTTCGCTCGTCCCGTTTCAGCTTCTCCCTTCCATAAACTCGTACGCATTTGCAGAATCGGGCCCTCAAAGAGACTTCCTGACATGAGCGCCACCTCTTCCTCGTCTGCAGTCCAGAAAGAAGCTTCCGTTCCCGCCACAACGATTTACGGCCACGCCGGCAGCGATCAATCCCCCCTCGTGGAACAAATCGGCGAAGGATCGTTCTTTGTCTGTCACAGCCGCGCGATGCGAGAACTTCGTTGCATGGTGGACCTGGTCGCTCAGACTACGCTGCCAGTTTTGATTCTTGGAGAGACTGGAGCGGGAAAAGAAGTGGTGGTTCGTCTGATTCACCACGCCTCTCTGAGACGAAATCGTCCTTTCTTGAAAGTCAATTGCGCCGCTCTTCCATCCGAGCTGTTGGAAAGCGAACTTTTCGGATATGAGGCTGGAGCATTCACTGGAGCCACTAAGGCTACTGCAGGAAAATTCGAAGTCTGTCACAAAGGCACGATTTTGCTGGACGAAATCGCAGAAATGCCCCCGGCGCCACAGGCAAAGCTGCTTCAGGTTTTGCAGGATGGGGAGTATTGCCGCCTCGGAAGTGCGAAGCCGATTCGAGTAGATGTGCGCGTCTTGGCCGCGACGAATGTGGACATCGCTCGCGCAATCAAAACAAGAAAATTCCGCGAGGACCTCTACTACCGCCTCAATGCATTCTCTATCCAGGTGCCGCCGTTGCGCGAGCGAATGGAGGATATTCCTGTTCTCCTGCAGCATTTCATCGCAGTTCAGTCCGACGTGCTGGGATGTGAGCCGCTGCCGGTTTCGGCAGATCTTCTCAAGGCATGCCTGCGCTACTCTTGGCCGGGGAACGTTCGCGAGCTCGAGAATTTCGTCAAGCGATACCTGATTGTGCGTGATGAACGCAAAGCTATTTCACACTTGATGCCCGAATCTTACCGGGGCACCTATCCCTCGCAGAGCTCCACGAGCACCTTCTCAATGAAGGCTACGGATCTGAAGTCTCTGGTAAGGGGCTTAAAAGAACAAGCCGAACGTCAGGCCATCCTTGGAGCACTCGAGCTTTCGCACGGCAATCGCAAAGACGCTGCCCGCATCCTCAACATCTCCTCACGAGCTCTCATTTACAAAATGCGGGAGTACGGCATCGACGGAGCAAAGGACAAATATCCTACGGATCAGTCTGCATAAAAGCGCATTTACTGCCCGCGTAGTCGACGTCTAGATCAGCTTTCATTCCCTACAGTGCTGGCGAGGTGGATCATCAATCCGCCGCGCAGGATCGCACCAAGCCGCACAAGCGTTCATCTTTTTAAATACTCCTGTGCTAGAGCGGGTGTTCACGTGCAGTGATTGCCTCGCCACACCACGAGCAAATATTTGCGCGTGAAAAACCTTTCACTTCACTTCGCGAGCAAATCAAAGAAATCGCCGCTACTGTTTGCGCTGGCATGAATTGTGTCAATCTGTTGCAAGTGCCTTCACAGCCCTGTACTTACGGCTGCCGCCGTTGTTTCCTGTCGCGATCCTCTGGGTTCACAAATAGTTTGGACTTCAACCTGCACATGAGTGTCGTTCGGCTGTACGTCCAAGCGATAACCGTATGAACACTTTGCCTCACGACGCCGCGGCTCAGATCCATCGACAAATGAATCAGTTGCCACCTGACTCCCTCGTCTTTGGCCGCACTGCACAGATGCAGGCACTCCGTACGCGAATGGAACGAGCTGCTGCTTCGGACATGCCGATATTGCTGGAAGGCGAGAGTGGCACGGGCAAAGACATCGTCGCGCGCATACTCCATCGACAATCCCCCTGGGCTAGCGGAGTGTTTGTAAAGGCAAGGTGCTCTTCCATTCCGGATAGTTTCGATGCGCTGCTAGAGTCCCCCTCGGACCTAATTAATGCAGACCTTCATGCCACCGAGCAGCGTCTTGAGAGCTGCTATGGAACGCTCTTTCTCGATGAGATTTCTGAAAGCAGCGCTGCTCTGCAAACGAAACTGCTGCGACTTCTGCAAGAAGGACAATTTTGCAGAATCAACCTGAAGCGATGCAAGCTCAACCTGCGCCTGGTATGTGCAACGAACTGCGGCCTCGAGGAAGCCGCCGAGCGTGGCAAGTTCCGCAAGGATCTGCTCTATCGCATTAATGTCATTAGCATGCGGATACCTCCGTTGCGCGAGCGTATCGTTGATGTCCCAGAACTCGCGAAGTACTTCGTCGATCTGCTGAGCACCGTGCATAACGGTGAGGCGCAGCGTCCTTCACGACGGCTGCTGCAATCGCTACTCAGCTACTCGTGGCCAGGGAATATCCGCGAGCTCGAGAACCTGATGAAAAGGTATGTGCTCTTCAATTGCGAAGAATGGGTGTGCGAAGAGCTTGTTAGCGGTGCGCGAGAAACCATCGCGCAGGAACTTTCTCAGCCTGGTGCCGTTTCCCTGAAAGAAATTACTAAAAAAGCGGTTCGCGAATTGGAGCGGGACGCCATCTTGAAAGTCCTTCAGGCCAATCAGTGGAATCGCAGACGTGCAGCATGCGTTCTGAACATTAGCTACCGTGCGCTCCTCTACAAGCTGAAGGAGACCGGAATGGCTGTTGCTCCGACGTCGAATGACAGCTTGGTAACGCGACGTGCGGCAAGCACGGCGTCGGTGTGAGACGGAATTGTATCGGCAGTTTTGACGTAGCCGTGACCAGTCATCAGGTGCGTTGAGCAAGCTGCCATCGAAGCAAGTTCAACTGAAAGAAGCGTGTTTTAAGGGTCCTGAGTAATGGGACTCAGAGGGCGAAGCTATGGGCAGCGTTCAAGCGCTAGTGAATCCGGAGGTGCCACTTCCCTCCTTAACTCAGCCTCATTGGTACGCGATACAGACTCGGCCCCGGCATGAGAAGAAAGTCACGGCCGAGCTGAATGATAAGCATATCGAATCGTATCTTCCTCTACTGACTCAAGTACACCATTGGAGCGATCGCCGCAAGTTAGTGCAGGTTCCACTATTTCCTGGCTACGTTTTCATTCACAGTCCGCTTGACGGCCGTGCTCGCCTTGCAGTCCTGAATATTTGGGGTGCTCTGAGTTTCGTCGGCTCTCAACGCGAGGCAATGCCAATTCCCGACTCCCAGATCGAAGATATTCGCACATTACTAAGTACGAAAGTGTCATTGTCTCCATATCCCTTTCTCAAAGTAGGGCAGCGCGTGCGTGTCCGTGGCGGAGCACTGGACGGAGTAGAAGGCATTCTAACAACCAACGGGCAGCGGCGACTTGTGATTTCTGTGGAAAGCATTCATCGCTCCCTTTCCATCACGATTGAAGGGTACGACGTCGAACCCGTCTAGAAGGTCCGTGCCGCTTTGCGGGGTTACGAAATGAAAAAGAGCTTCCTTCACTGCTGTATGTACTTCGTGATCGGATCCATGCTTTCTCTTCAGCTCCCTGGCCAGACTGCAAAAGCGGGAACGAATAGCGAAGCTGCGGCACTATCTGCGGGCATCAAAGTGCAAACTCCAGCAAGTGAATACCTGATCGGTCCAGATGATGTGCTAGCCATTAACGTTTGGAAAGAACCCGAGATTTCGCGGACGCTGCCAGTCCGCCCGGACGGTGACATTTCGCTACCACTGGTGGGCGATTTGAAAGCAAGCGGGCATACTCCGACAGAGCTCCAGAAGGAAATCACGGATCAGTTGGTCGAGTACTTGTCCAATCCTGAAGTAACTGTTCTGGTTCAGGAGGCAAAGAGCCACAAGTTCAACATTATTGGCGAAGTCGAGAAGCCAGGCACATACGTTATGGCCGGGCCAATGACGATCCTGGACGCGATCGCGACTGCCGGCGGAGTCCGGGAGTTTGCTAAAACAACTAAGATCTATGTACTCCGAGTGAATGCAGATGGATCTCGCGTACGTCTTCCCTTCAATTACAAAGAAGTAATCAAAGGGAAGGACTTACGGGCAGACGTCCAGCTACAGTCGCGAGACACTATCGTCGTCCCATAGCCTCGCACATATGTCGAGGTTCATACAACTTGCAATTTTGTTTGTTTGCATCCGGCCATGCCTGCTAGCACAAACGTTCACTCCTCCTCTTTTGCCGGGTGAGATATCGGAGCCGAGCGCCAATGCGGAAGCGACTCGGAAGAACTGGCTATCAATCGGGATGAGATTCGCCAACGAGTTCGACGACAATGCGGTGAATAGCAACCGCAATAAACAGGCGACGTTGCTTACTGTGGCCGAACCATATATTGGTTGGTCCTGGGCTGCTCCCCGCGCAGAATGGACGTTTGACTATCATCCTAGCTTTTCCAGCGGTTATCCCGTCTCCATCTACGATTCACGATCACAGTTGCTCGCGAGTAATCTCCGCCTCACACCGAGTAAGCGCCTGCAGATACGCATGCATGAAAACCTACTGCGAACCAAAAATGCCTTTGATCAACTGCAAGCTTCGAATTCTGCATCCGAATCCAGCGAGTTGGATCGACCAAACAATTCCATCTTCTCTGCGGCCCAGGAGAGCAGCGATCAGACCGAGGCAGATTTGAGCTACGCATTGACTCGTAGGGCGTTCGTCGGAGCAAGCGCTGCCTTCTACCGGGTAAGCTACAGTTCGGTGATCGAGTCGCGCCCGATTGGCAGTGCAACGTCGGTGGGCGCGCACGCCTTTGCATCTTATCAATTCACAAGACACCACTGGATCGGATTCGACTACAACGTTGAAGATCTCGTTTCTGACAGGCCTCAGTCGCGGGCTCTTGTGCAAAGCTTCTTGTACACCGATACACTCCGCCTCAGCCGCGGAATGAGCCTCTCATTCTTTGCTGGCCCACAGCATTTGTTAGATAGGGACGAGCTTATCCCGAGTTTCACTCCGGGAACTTCACAGGCATCGGAGACGAATTGGGCCTGGGCAGCGGGAGCGAATTATGCCTGGTCAAACGCTCGCACCACTCTATCAGTGGGCATTTCTCGTCGCATCAGCGATGGAGCCGGGTTGCAAGGGATTGTCGAACTCACTAGCTTCAATACGCAAATTCGCCGTCGGCTCACAAGGCGCTGGGATGCCGAGTTCTCACTTTCACACGATCGCAATATCGCAACCATCGCTGGTCTGGCCCCGCTTTCTTACGCCTCATTTGCGGGCGGGTTCTCTCGCTCAGTGAATCAGAAACTTTCGATCGAGTGCCAGTACTGGCGCGTTCATGAAGCGGGATTCGTTGTCCCGTTACTTGACTCTTTAGCCAACCACAACCGCGTCTCTCTATCCGTTCTCTACAACTTAAAAGTTCCGCTACAGCGATGACCGACTTGGATACATTGTCTAACTCTCCTGCACGAACATTGCAGGACTATGTGCGCATCGCGCGACGCCGCCGATGGTGGCTCATCCTGCCACTGTTCTTCACCTGGGCGATTGCCATGATGGCTGCATGGTTCATACCACCGAAGTATCGCTCTGAAACAGTCATAATCGTTGAGCAGCAGAAGATTCCGGAACAATATGTCGTTCCCAATGTCTCCATCGATCTGCAACAACGCCTTCAGAGCATGACTCAGCAAATCCTGAGTCGAACAAGGCTCCTGGGAATTATCGACGCTTTCCATCTCTATAAGAATGGTCAAAAGGCCTCAGATCCCGATCCACTGGTGGAGCAGATGCGGAACGATATCAAGATCGATCTGGTCCAAGCGCCTGGCCGGCCATGGGAGCTGTCGGCATTCAAGATCTCCTATTCCGCTCCGACTCCGGCGCTCGCCCAAGAAGTAACCGAGAAACTCAGCTCACTATTTATTGAAGAGAACCTCCGCAATCGCCAACAACTGTCGGAAGACACTACACAGTTTCTCGAAAACCAGCTGGAGCAAGCGCGTAGGAATCTTGCTGCTCAGGAAGAACGATTGCGCGATTTCAAGACACGCTATCTCGGCGAACTGCCTGAACAGTTGCAGACCAATGTACAGATACTATCTGGTCTGCAGTCCCGCTTGCAGGCCGCAACGGAATCCCTGGATCAGGCAAACCAGCAGAAGCTATATCTGCAGTCTTTACTTACGCAATACAAGACCTTGCGCACCCAACTCGCCGTTCGACGTGGCGATTCGGCTCTCAATCCCGTTTCCGTCGACGAAGAGTTGGAGAAGCTCAGAGCCCAGCTGGCCGATCTCAGCTCGCGCGACACGCCGAAGCACCCGGACATTCTGCGGCTAAAAAAGCAGATCGCGGACGCAGAGGCTCTGAAGCAGCAAATGGATGCTCAGACGATATCGACGAAGTCAGACGATTCACTCGACGCTGTTGGAAGACCCCAAAGCTTGTCTGACCTGCAGGCGATTTCCCCCATGCTGCAAGTCGACGGCCAAATCAAATCAAATGAGCTTGAGATTGCAAATCGAAAGCAGGAAATCCGGCGTCTGGAAGCACAAATCGAGGAATATCAGGCTCGCCTTAATCTAACGCCGGTTCGAGAGCAGCAACTTGCAGCGATTACTCGAGATCATGAACAGTCCCGAACCAACTATGAATCATTACTAAACAAGAAAATGCAATCTGAAATGGCCACGAATCTCGAGAAGCGCCAGGAGGGAGAACAATTTCGAATTATTGACCCACCTAACTTGCCGGAGAAACCTTATTCTCCAAATCGACTTAAGTTCAGCCTTTTGGGACTCATCGCCGGCATCGTGCTCTCCTCCGGCCTCACAGCATTGATTGAGATGACAGATGCGCGAGTCAATACGGAAGATGATCTGCTGACCGTTACGCCTGTTCCCATCTTGGTTGCGATTCCCCTATTGCAAACTCCCGATGAGCTGGAAAAGCACAATTGGCACGCTCGTTTGCAGTTGGCAGTAGCTTTCCTGCTCATAACGGCGATTCCGGCCATCACCTTACTCGCCTATTATCGAGGATGATCGTGCACAAACGAATGTTTGCACCGGATCGGACACCTCAACTTGTGCGGCTTGAGAGTGGTTGTCTGGAGTTAGATTGCATTGAGCCGATTCAGATGGTAACGCGTCCTCGAAACCTGGTCGCACTTACCGAACAAGGCTGCCCGGCAGCCGAGAAGTTTCGCGGGCTGGCAATCCGCCTGAGAAACTTTCAAAAGAGACAACCCCTGAAAACACTTCTAATCACGAGCAGTATCAAAGGCGAAGGTAAAAGCGTTATTTCTGCAAATCTGGCCGTCACGCTCGCACAAGGCCAACGCACACTGTTGGTCGATTGTGATCTCCATCAATCGGGTCTGCGAGATGTGCTCGGCGTCGGCGTCCAAGCTGGGATAGCTGAGTGGTGGAGAAACTCAACTTCTTGGACTAGCTTTATGCGGAAAATGCCAGGGCTTCCACTTTGGTACTTACCAGCCGGACAAACGAGTGAACCTCCGTTGGAAATCCTGCAGTCGGAGCGATTCTCCGACATGTTTCAGCAGTTCTCCACATGGTTCGATTGGATACTTCTCGATTCTCCTCCGTTGGCGCCGGTAGCAGATTCTGCAGCGCTCGCGGCACACGTAGACGGCACGTTATTGGTAGTCCGACAAGGCAATACCCCCAAACCGCTGCTCAGAGAAGCTTTGAAAACCGAACATCTCAAACTGCTGGGCATCGTCGCAAACGAGTGGGAAGGCGCCGAGCAAAGTTATTACTCTCAGTACTACACCACCTATATTCCTCAACAGAAGGTAGCAGCAAACAATCACCCGCAACTCCCAGACTCATTCGAGTCTGAGGTTTGACACATTTGTTCCTCTCACAATGAGAGTTCGGCATCCATTATGTGTGGCATAGCAGGTATCATCGGCGTTCCCGGCACTTATGTCGCTGATGCAACCGATATCCATCGGATGTGTCAAACCATCGTGCACCGCGGACCGGACGATGAGGGCATCTACGTGCATGACTGCGCCGGCTTGGGAATGCGCCGCCTCAGTATCATTGATCTTTGCACTGGGCATCAACCTATTCACAACGAGGATCGGACAGTATGGGTAGTGTTCAATGGAGAGATCTATAACTTTGCAGAGCTTCGCCGGCAACTTGAGGCGCAAGGCCATCGTTTTTACACCAATACTGATACCGAAGTAATCGTCCATTTGTATGAGCAACACGGGAGTGATTGTGTGCACTTCCTTCGGGGGATGTTCGCGTTCGCTGTATGGGATGAACGAAACAAACGTTTGTTACTCGCGCGCGACCGCTTCGGGAAAAAGCCCTTGCACTATGCATTCTTCAAAGATCGTCTGCTGTTTGGATCTGAGATTAAGGCCTTATTGGCGGTCGCTCCTGAATTGGCGGATGTGAGTCCAGAAGGCATATTGAACTTCTTCTGCTACGGCTATATTCCGGATCCCCTCACAGGCTTCAGAAGCATCCAGAAGTTGCCGCCTGGGCACCTGTTGGAGTTCACCAAAGGCAGGGTTTGCATTCGGCAATATTGGGACCTGCCTGTCTACAGTGAATATGAACCAAGGTCAGAAGAAGAATGCCTGGAGCAATTGCAACACCTCTTAACCGAGGCCGTTCGCATTCGTCTGATCAGCGATGTTCCATTAGGAGCGCTTCTGAGCGGCGGCGTGGATTCCTCAACCATAGTCGCACTAATGGCACGCCTGGGTACCCGTAAGATCAAAACATTTTCGATCGGATTTTCTCACCAAGATTTCAATGAAGCAGAGCATGCCCGTGCTGTCGCCCGCAAGTTTGGAACCGAGCACCATGAGCTCTATGTCGAACCGAACATCGAGGAAACCGTCAACACACTATCCAGATTTCTAGAAGAACCGTTTGGGGATTCGTCGATTGTGCCGACTTATCATGTTTGCCGCTTGGCTCGACAACATGTGACCGTCGCGCTTAGCGGAGATGGCGGGGACGAACTGCTTGCCGGATACGGACGCTATACTTCACACTTACGTCGTCGTTGGATTGGATTGCTCCCGTTGTTTCCATTTGGCTCCGGAGCCTTGTATCGCAAATATATCCATCCCAATATCCCAATGGGTTGGCCCGGTAGGAGATTTGTTTTTAATCTATCGCTGCCGGCGCGCCATCGATATTTGGATAGCATTTCCGTATTACCTGCTGGTGATCGTGAAAGCTCTCTTTTCACCCAAGAGTTCATGGAGCACTCGATTCATGCGAGCCCATATAGCACGGTTGAACAATACATGTCACAACCCGGTGCTGATCCATTAAGCGAGCTGCTCTATCTAGATACGAAGACCTATCTCCCTGGAGACATTTTGACCAAGGTTGACCGAATGAGCATGGCGACTTCACTCGAAGTACGGGCGCCCCTGCTTGATCATCAATTCGCCGAGTGGGCGGCCAGGTTGTCGTCTCGATGGAAGCTACGCCACCATGAACCGAAATACATCCTCAAGAAACTCGCCGAACGCTTGGGAGTTCCCGGAGACGTTCTATATCGGCGAAAGCAGGGGTTCTCGATGCCGCTGGTTCACTGGTTCCGGCAACGGCCGATGCCGGCTTTGCTGGAGATCCTCCTCGAGCCGAAAACGATTCAGCGTGGATATTTCAACGAGCAAGGCGTTCGGCAACGTATCGAGGAGCACCGAAAAGGAATCCGTGACCGGTCCTGTGAACTCTGGCATCTGCTGGTGTTCGAACTCTGGCACAGAAACTTTCTCGAACCTGCTTCTTACATGCATAATCCAGAGCCTTGCCGTAGCCTGGAAGCTCCCGACAACCACGGAAGCGCGATGTTTAGCTTGAACACGCCTGCAGCGGCAGAAGTCGCCTGATACTTTCTGATACTCACAGCGATGCAATTGTATGTAGCAGATGTGCCTATCAAGTGTACGCGTGCGCGGTCTCCTCTGCGGATCTTACATTTGGTGGAAAGTCTGGAAGTCGGTGGAACCGAGACCCAAGCAGTACAAACAGCCGTTCATCAGGCCGCGGCTGGCCATCGCATTACTGTTGGTTGCTTGCGCTCCAAAGGACCGCTGCTAAAGGTACTGGAAGAGGCTGGCATTCCAGTTATGGAGTTTCGCAAGAAACGAAAACTCCTATCGCTTGAAGGCATTCGCCAGCTGCTCCGTTTGACTTTGTTCTTGCGAAATCACCGTTTCGAGGTTATTCATTGCCATGATCTGATGTCCAACCTGCTAGGGGTGCCGGCGGCACGCCTTGCCGGCACTGAAAAGATTATCTCTAGTCGCCGGTATCTCGAACTGGAATGGTGGTCTGGCTGGCTGCGGACCCGAGTTGCAGGTTTAATTTACAGGTTGTCACATTATGTAGTTGTAAATTCAACGTCCATACGTGATCTTTTAATGCAGCGAGATCACATACCCGGTGAAAAGATCGCTGTTCTTTATAACGGTGTCGATATCAAGCGATTCTCGAAAGTTAAAGATGAGGGTTCCTTACCTGCATTACTTTCACAAGCTCCAACGGCCATCGCGGTCGTTGCAAACATGTATAGCCCCATCAAGGGGCATACAACTCTCATAAAAGCCGCAGTTGAGGTCTGTCGAGAGTTTCCTGATGTGCTCTTCGCGCTCATCGGGGATGGAAAAGAGCGACCTAGCGTGGAAAGACAAGTGATAGCGTCAGGTCTAGGTGAGAACTTTCTGTTCCTTGGCTCCAGACACGATGTACCTGAGCTGTTGGGATGCTGCGATATTTCCGTATTGCCGTCGGATTCAGAAGGATTCCCAAATGCAATCCTTGAGGCCATGGCGGCCCATCTTCCAGTGATAGCAACTCGTGTTGGTGGAGTACCGGAGGTCCTCGATGATGAAGTCACGGGTCTTCTCGTTCCTCCCGCCGATCCCGCGGCTCTTTCTGCAGCGATTCTCCGAGTGCTCAAGGATCAAGGGCTCCGTGAGCGCTTGGCAGAAGCAGGGCACAGCCTCGTAGCCGAACGGTTCAGTTTTGAGCGACTGACCAGCTCTTTGGAGGGGTTGTACGGCAAAGCTCCGCAACACCGAGCAAGTGCCCGCGACCTACGCAGCCTCAAAACGTCGCCGCGAACCCCAGCTTTGTAACCGGTTCTGATGACTAGCCGCGTGCCTGCAGGAATCCTTGCTTCTCTGCGAACCAGTCTTTCGACATTTTGATATGCGAGTGCCGGTGAGAACAGACGCATTAGAAACAGCTGCAGCCTTGCCCTTGCAACAGTCTGTTGTTGTACCACTCCGAAAACCAAGCTTCGACTTCGGCTTTCTTTTCGTGTGGCTCCTGACTTTTGTAATTTATGCGCGTCCTGAAGACTTGTTTCCAGTTATCGCACCGCTCCATTTAACGTTTGTGTTCGCAACATGCTCGAGTATCATCTGCGGCGGAGCGCTGATGCTGAGGAAAGCCTCTATACCATGGACGGTCGAAACAAAATTGATCGTATTACTCAGTATCTGGTTTATCGCTGGCATACCTTTTGCTTTTTGGAGGAGCGGCAGCCTCGATGTTCTAACACATGTGTGGAGCAAAACTGTCCTCGTTTATGGATTGCTAACGCTGACATTGTGCACACTCAACAGAATTTATGCGTTACTCTGGGCCATCATTCTCAGCGAGCTTCTCGCAACGGGCTTTTCAATTCTCCTGCCATCAAAGGCGGTTTGGGTGGGCGAACGCATCTATGGAGCAAGCACGGGCTTTCTGGGCTGGAACTTCCTCGGGATCGCAGCTGCAATAACGATTCCATATATCGCGGTGATCTTCATCACGCGCAGGTCAGCTCTAAGTACATGCCTCTTGATTGCTACTTGTTCGTCGATGCTGTGGATGCTGATTCTAACCGCATCGCGGGGAGGCTTTCTGAATGTCATTTTTTCAGTTGTGCTGACCTCCTTATTCGTGTTGCGCGGTAGTTCTCGGGGGAGAATCGCTGGAGTGTGTATCGCCGCAGTTCTGCTTGTCGGCGTAATGTTTGCGCCGCCAGTGTTCTGGGATCGCCTTGGGACTCTCTGGAATAATCCGGATACTCCGGAATATACGGGGCAGTTCCGCTCCGAATTGGAGGAGCTCGCTGCCGAAGAATCCACCGAAGGGCGCTTAGAGATACTAAGTCGGTCAATTCAGTACACAATTGAACATCCTATCTTTGGCTTAGGCCTGGGAAACTTCAATCTCGTCAGCGGTGCCCAACACAGCCAGGAACCGAACGCGTGGATGGGCACTCACAATACGTTCACCCAGATTTCCTCTGAGGCAGGACTGCCAGCGTTAGCGTTTTACTTGGCCCTCCTGGCGTCAGCCGTTCGGAGCATGAAGCACATTCGCCTTATCGCACGTCAACCTCGGCATCGACCTGAACTGAAGTTGATGGCCAGCGCGACTCTCGTAAGCCTGCTATCTTTTGCCTTCGGAGCCTGTGTCGCACACTTAGCCTACGAGTATTACTACTTTTACGTAGTCGCGATTGCGGTTGCACTGCGGGGCGTTTCGCGTGCACCGGATTCAGAAATTGGTGCCAGGCGACAAGAAGGGGCTAAGTCTTTGCGCGTTCTCGCTTTCGCCCAATGAACGTCCTGCACACAATATTTTGGGGCTGCTTTATTGCTGTGGCTTATAACTACGCGGGATATCCACTTCTACTGTTTCTCCTCTCGACGCTTTCGCAAGCCAAAGCAGATCTTCATTACCTGCTTCGCCGAACAAATCGGCGATGTGCTCCTCCGAATGGTTATGTTCCGACGGTCGCAGTACTCGTTTCTGCCTACAATGAGGCGGCGGTCATTCACGCTAAAGTCGAAAATACACGGGAACTCGACTATCCGAATGATCGACTGGAAATCTGGTTTGGGCTGGATGCTCCAAGCGATTCAACAGCAGAGATCCTAAGACGGGATGTCGATGATCGCATGCGCATCCTGGACTTCCCGACTCGGCGTGGCAAACTGGCCGTCCTGGGAGACCTGGCGCGGCAAACGGCAGCGGAAATCCTGGTCCTTACCGATGCCAATACTATGCTGGATCGGCATTGCATTCGAAAGCTTGTGCGGCACTTCTGCGATCCTCAGGTCGCCGTAGTAACTGGCGAAGAGATCCGAAAGCCTGTGCGTGAAAGCGGTCCGAGTGGGGAGTCGATTTACTGGCGTTATGAGTCGGCCATTAAGATTCTCGAAAATCGTCTTAACTGTGCACAGGGAGCGAATGGCGCAGCCCTCGCCATACGTAAATCCCTATTCGAGCCAAAAGTTAGTTCAATCGTTGAAGATTTCCAAATTCCTCTCGAGCTTCGATTTCGCGGTCATCGCGTTGTTTACGACCCCGAAGCAATTGCAGTTGAGGAAATCACTCCTAATTTGCAGGCACAGTTCACTCGTAGAGTGCGGATCGGAGCAGGTAACTACCAAACGCTGTTTCGCAATCCTCGGTATTTAAATCCTTCATACGGTCTGCTCACATTCACATTTATCTCTCACCGACTTCTGCGCTGGCTGACTCCGCTCTGTCTCACGGTAGCGTTCTTGTGCAACATCGCAATGGTGAACACGATGCAATTTGCGGCCCTCTTCGCAATCCAATGTGTCTTCTACTCAATGGCGCTGCTGGGATACATACGTCAGAAACGAGCTCAGCCGGTTGCATGTTTATCATTGCCTCTTAGCTTCTGCTCAATGAATTTAGCGCTTTTGCTCGGCTTCTGCGCCTACGTGATGGGAAAACAGGGCGCAACGTGGAACGCAACTCCACGCACAAGCTTACAAGAACATATGATCCATTTAGATGCCGACTCCGGCATGCGACCAGCCGCCTAGGCGGTATCCATCGCAGCAACGCACTTACTTCCGGGAGATGTTCAAATGCAACCTGAAGGTCAGCTGTTAACGTTAGTACGGCCTGTTCCAATCGATACCGCGATTTCGCAACCAGTCGCTCCAACCATTACGGATACATGCACCTATTTCGAGCGCTACGGTAGAGTTGTCACAGAATTACCATACGCCGAGATCGAGCGCGTGGTTGATGTACTGATTCAAGCCTATGAAGAAGGTCGCCGGGTGTTCTTATTTGGCAATGGCGGAAGCGCCGCACTAGCTTCCCACTTTGCGTGTGATCTCGGTAAGGGGACTGTCGCAAATGAAGTGACAGGCAAACGTTTTCGGGTTCTTGCCTTGACAGACAACATTCCCCTGCTCACCGCATGGGCTAACGACGCATCATATGAGCATATATTCGCGGAGCAACTGCGAAACTTCATCGAACCAGGAGACATTGCTTTTGGCATTAGCGGGAGCGGCTCTTCTCCTAATGTGCTCTCGGCTCTGAAACTCGCTCGCAACGAACAAGCTGTAACCGTCGGACTCACTGGATTCAAAGGCGGAAAGATGCCTCCTTTGTGTGATTTTTGTGTCGTCATTCCCTCTGACAGCATGCAGATCATTGAAGACCTACAGCTTGGCATTACCCACGCTATATTCACAGTGATCCGCTATCGAATTACGCAAGGAATATCGCAGCACGTCTCCTCCGCGGCGCTAGCGGCATAGAAGTATCTACCTATGGATTCGACTGATCTCTGAGTACCTTCTGGCGACAGTTCAGCTTGGCCATCGAGCACTTTCCGTATCATCTATGAACAGCATTGCTCATTATTCGTTCTCTCACCAGGATTGTCCCGTAGCGCTGGCAGGAGTGCCCATCAGCAGGCGGCCCGTCCAGCACGCCCTCAAACGACTGGTAGACATTTTGGGCTCGGCAGCTCTGCTGCTTCTCCTACTGCCTATTTTTGTTCTCGCCGCCCTATTGGTATACCTCGACGATGGCGCTCCGCTGATTCATCGCAGGCGCGTTGTAGGTCCGAAAGGCGAATTCGACGCCTTTAAATTCCGCACGATGCGGAGAAACGCCGACTTACTTCTTGCCAATAATTCTGCGTTATTGGCCGAATATCAGCGCAACTTTAAGCTCGTGAATGATCCGCGAGTCACAAAGGTTGGCTCTCTCCTGCGAAAGCTCAGTCTCGACGAGCTTCCGCAGTTGCTTAATGTATTTGCCGGACAAATGAGCCTTGTGGGCCCTCGCATGATCACTTCTCCTGAGCTGGAGAAGTATGGTCCTTATAAAGGTTTCCTACTGTCCTGTAAGCCCGGACTAACTGGGTATTGGCAGATCTTTGGCCGGCAGACAGTCTCCTACGAAGAAAGAGTACGCATGGATCTTTTCTACTTGCAAAACTGGAGCCTCGGCATGGACTTTATTCTTCTTCTGCGAACGCCATTTAAAGTCTTGAATATGGAGGGAGCCTACTAATGGAACGGGTATTGGTTGTAGGCGGTGCTGGTTACGTAGGCTCTGTCTGTTGCGCACAGCTGCTAAGGCAAGGATGCTCCGTCCACATCGTAGATGACTTCTCAACCGGTCATCCTGAAGCTCCCCCTACCGGAACTACAGTGCATGAATGTGACTATGGAGATAGTGAGGCTCTGTCTCGACTGCTGGATGGAAATCGCTTTGATGCGGTGTTTCACTTCGCCGCCAAGGCTCTTATTCCAGAGTCAGTACGAAACCCCGGCGTCTTCTTTAGCACCAATGTTGCATCCGGAATTGTGATGCTCGAGACTCTCCGCAGGTACAACATCCGGAAGTTTGTCTTTTCGTCTTCGGCCGCAGTCTACGGGTCTCCGTCTACTGTTCCCATTCCCGAAGATCACAGTAAGCGCCCGACGAACTCCTATGGAGAAACCAAGTTGATCTTCGAGCAGATCTTAAAGTGGTACGCCTCAGCCTATGGCTGGACGATAGTAGCGTTCCGGTATTTCAACGCATGCGGCGGTGCCCATAACTGGGGTGAGCGGCATCACCCGGAAACGCACATCATTCCTCTCCTATTGCAGACAGCATCGGGACGTCGCGATCATTTCGACATTTATGGAAACGACTATCCCACTCCGGACGGGACTTGCTTACGCGATTACGTTCACGTGATCGATATTGCAGATGCGCATGTTCTGGCGCTCCAAAAGCTAACATCCGCAGGTTTTTTCGCCTACAACATTGGAACCGGAAAGAGTTACTCAGTGAAGGAAGTCTGTGAAACCGCTGAGAGGATCACGGGAAAAAGAATCCGGGTACGGAACGCAGAGCGACGACCTGGTGACCCTGCCGTTCTGTGCGCAGATCCGACAAAACTCATGAACGAGTTTGGATGGCAGCCGAAGCACTCGTCTTTAGAAGGCATCATTTCGGGCGCTTGGCAATGGGAGCAAACGGTTTGTCAACAATCCTTGGTGCAGGCAGCGTGATTTCGAAATGAAACTTCAAAGCGTCAATCGCGCGTTGTACTATCTGATTCTCGTCGCCGATCTTGCGTGGATCGCGACTTGTGTCTCCATCACGCAGCCTCTGCACGCTAATGCCGCAGTCCAGCAGCACAGATTTTGGTTACCGGGAAATCCGGCGATGATGGTAATCTCTGCTGCCTGGATCATCCTTTACTTGCGCAAGGACCTGGCTGGATTTCGGCAGGGTTGGCACCATCCTACTGTGATCGCCCACGTCGTTGTAGCGGTTGGTTATGTGCTGATCGCGCTTGGCATTTCGGCTCTTGCTATTCCGGAAGGTTATTCCCACCAGCGCGTCTTCTCGTTAGCGCTATTGCTAACCTTGGGATTTATTGTGATCCGCTATATGGCTCATCGCATAGTAGATTCATGCCTACATCGACATGCAAACCGCCGCGTCATCATAGTGGGCAGCGGCCGCATGGTTCCCGAGCTGATAAAGAAGATCGCTCGTCATCCCGAACTGTGCATGGAGGTTGTCGGCGTCCTGTTCCCATGTGATCTAGAAAGCTCCGAAGAACATTTCTCATTGGGAGCGGAGACAGTGACTCTTCGTACTTTAGGCATTCTGGATCAACTTAAGAGCGCAGATGCTGACGAGCTTATTCTAATTGAGCCTATACCAGCCGGATCAGAAACTGAACAGCTGCTCGCTAGTTGCCGTGAGGCGGGACTACAAGTTCGAGTAGTTCCGCAGCAGTATGAGCTATATCTTTCGAAAGCCCGCCTTATAGAGGTTGAGGATGTGCCGTTGTTGTCACTCGAAGAGCATACGTTTTCTGCCATCAGTATTCACGCAAAGGCCATTTTGGACTTTATCGGTGCGACTCTCTTATTAGTTATTACCGCACCCCTGCTATTATTTTCTGCCTTGACCCTGCGTTGGACGCGAGGGCAAGCCTTTCGCAAAGAACTACGGTGTGGGCTAGATGGAAAGCCATTTTGGATGTATCGGTTAAATGTGGACCGCGACAACACCAGTCACAAACGTTTCGAGCGCTTTCTTCTTCAGTTCAGCTTCACGGAGATTCCGCAACTTTTCAATGTGCTGCAGGGTGAGATGAGCCTTGTAGGCCCAAGGCCAGAAATAGGTGAACGCGTAAAGCACTATTCCATGTGGCAGCGGCAACGACTTAACGTTAAGCCAGGTTTGACTGGGCTCGCGCAGGTCCACGGCTTTCGAGAGCAGCATTCATCCGAAGAAAAGGCGCATTTTGACCTTCAATACATATTTCACTGGTCTTTGTTCCTGGACATCTGCCTGCTCCTTCAGACCGCCTGGACTCTGTTGCATAGAATTGTTCGAGAACACAAGATTGCCTTGCCGTCATTGTTGACCCCCATTTCAGGTGCAAACCTTGAGTTAAGGAGTATTTGCGATGCTGATAGTGCGCAGTCCGGTACGGATTAGCTTTGGCGGCGGCGGAACGGACCTACCGGCGTACTACGAGAAGTTCGGTGGGTGCGTTTTGAGCACCTCTATTAATAAGTACTTTTATACCATTCTGCAAAAACGAGTTGATGGCAAGATTCAGGTTATCTCTTCCGATTTGCGTGTAGTGGAGACATGGCGCGATATCTCTAAGATGGATGTAACAAGCAGCGCTCTTGAGATTCCTCTCGCCGCGATTAAGGAACTCGGGCGTAAGCTGTCTGTCGATTTGTTTCTTGCTTCCGAGATCGTTGCCGGCACTGGACTGGGATCATCGGCTAGCGTATGCGTCGGAGTGCTCAGGGCATTGACGACTTATCTCGAAATCTCACTTTCTAAGTATGACCTTGCAGAGCAAGCATTTCACATTGCGCGTAACATACTCGGGAAACCTGTGGGGAAACAGGATGAATATGCGGCGGCATTTGGCGGCTTCAATTTTATTGAGTTTAACGAGGATGGTACTTCATGTGTTGAGCCTGTTTCGCTGAGAGGCGACTGCCTCCGTCAGCTGGAGAGTAACCTCATGTTATTTTTCACCGGCGTTGCTCATAATTCGTGGAAACTCCTCCAAGAGCAGGAACAATCAACGAGGAAGTGCACCGGCGCCACGCTCGATTCCTTGCACGAGATTCGAGAATTGGCACAACGAATGCGTGCAGCTTTGATGAAAGGCGATGTCTGGACGTTTGGGGATCTTCTCAACGAGAGTTGGCAGGCAAAGAAACGAATTTCGCCGAATATTTCGAACTCACTGATTGATGAAGCCTATGAGCTAGCTCGACAAAGCGGTGCGCTGGGTGGAAAGATTGCGGGAGCCGGCGGCGGTGGCTTTCTACTGCTCTTTTGTGAGGAGCAACACCAGGAAAGGGTCCGGGAGGCGCTGTCCAAGATGCAGTTGCGGGAGATGGCTTTCACCTTCGACTCACAAGGAGCTAAAGTCGTGGCGAATGATCCCTTTATTGATCGCGATGAAAAATGTGGAATGCGCTGGATCTTCGCGCCGCGATATACCCAAGCTGCTTCTTTAACCTAACTGGTGCTTGTCATGCTTGCAGGAGCAATTTTTGACCTGGATGGAGTTCTCGCCGATAGTCACCCTATTCACCTCGCATGTTGGAGGAGATTCTTAACTTCTGCAGGAGTGGCCGTTAGCGATGAGGACATGGAGGTCATTCGTGAAGGCAGGACTAAGGAAGAGCTGCTCCGTTATTTCATGGGCGAAGTCACCCAGGATGAGCTCTGCAGCTATGCGGCGCTGAAAGATCAGATTTATCGCGAATACCTCAGCGATCTGCAGGCAGTGCGCGGCGTCCGACATCTGCTGTGCGAATTAAAGACGGCTGGAATTGTGTTGGCTGTAGCGTCCAGTGGGAGCTTCCGACGCGTTCATCACAGTTTAGATCTGTTGCGAATCAGAAACTACTTTCAATTTGTCAGCACAGCTGATGAGTTTAAATCGGGAAAATCGACGTCGGCAATTTTTGCCGCAACAGCTGAGCAAATGCAGGTTGGATGCGAGCATGCTCTGGTCTTCGAGGATTCTGCGATCGCCATTCGCTCAGCGAGAGCAATCGGTATGAAATGTATAGGCATCGCAGATGGTGTTCGAGCCAGGGCCCTAGTCCAGGCAGGAGCCGAGTACGTATTTCCAAACTTTCTCGGAATCTCTCTGGTCCAGTTGCAGAGTCTCTTCTCAGCAGAGTCGAAAGCAAATTCTGCCTCTCAGGCGCAAAGCTGTTCTTTTTAGGAAATGGAAGGCTTAGCACAGGCTTGTGCGCAAGCACATTTCGGAGACGTTGTCGACGCGCCCCACGCCTCTCTTGAGTCAGAAGTCAATGTAGCTTTGCACGTAGCCTGCACGTCGATTAATCATGTTGGAAGCGTCGCAATCGGCATCGCATCTCAATCTACTGTTCTTCGATATGCGTTACTCGCCGAAGAGGATTGTGGCATCAGCTCACTCGCGTCGGCAAAGAGACGCGCGAATTGGATGCGAGGGCGAGTGGCGGCACGCATCGCCCTGGGCAAGCTCGGGACGGCGCAAGGTGCAGTAGGTCGCGGCAAAGCAGGAGAGCCAATCTGGCCTCATGGAATCAGCGGGTCAATTACGCACTGTCTTCCCTGGAGTGTAGCGGCCGTGACGGAGTCATCTTCCTCAGTATTTCTTGGAATTGACCTAGAGGACACAAAACGAATCCAGGAATTTGGAATTGAGAATGTCGTCTGCCGTCCAGCTGAACGCGAGTGGGTCCATGAAGATAGTAACTCGCTTGAGCGTTTGTGCAGGATATTTTCGGCTAAAGAAGCCTTATACAAGAGCCTATTTCCCAGCTTTGGACACTATATCGATTTTGATGAAGTTGAGCTTTGCTGGTCTGGGGAACAATGTGGCTTTCAAGTTGTGACACTTCCATGTCAGAACGGTCCTGAGGGACGAGTCTCCCTCATTGCTTCGCGCCGCTCTAAGAACCTGATTTTCAGTTGCGCAGTTTACGCGACACGCAGAGTAAGCCCGTCCAGAGCTGAACCCATCCCGCATTCATCATCGCTATAACCAGGAGCAACCTCATGTCAGAAGTCTCTACTTGTCCATTTGCCAGCCACATTTCTGCGATCGATCCGAGATTCTTCAATGCTCGGCCTGCTGCGGAATTGGCAGATCTCGAAACCAAGTATGTACACCAGCTTGTAAGTCACTGCGCGATGAGTGCTCCCGACAGTCTTGCGGCAGAATGTGGCAACCTGTCGCTAACTTATGCAGAGCTGGATTTAAGAACAAATCGGCTGGCTCGATTATTACAGTCCAAAGGAGTTGGTCCGGAGGTCGTTGTAGGAATCTACCTCAATCGATCAATCGCCATGCTGGTGGCGGCACTGGCCGTTTTGAAAGCTGGCGGAGCCTATTTACCGCTGGATCCGAGTTCTCCTCCAGAGCGGCTAGACTTCCTGCTGGATGACGCTCACACTGCGGTCTTGATTACTGGACAGTGTTTATCTTCCTCACTCTCACCCCGTAAGGAGCCGACCGTCGTAGTTGATCCTTCAGGCCAGGTTATCGGTGAGGATGTTTCTGATGACCGGGCCGTGACCTCACCGGACATATCCAGCAGCAGCTTGGCCTATGTTATTTATACATCCGGATCTACAGGTCAGCCGAAAGGAGTAGAGCTCACACACGGTGGACTGATGAACCTCATCTCGTGGCATCACCGCGCGTTCAAGATAACGGCGCAAGATCGTGCAAGTCAGCTTGCGTCACTTGGATTTGACGCGGCGGTATGGGAGATCTGGCCTTATCTGACGGCAGGAGCAAGCGTTCACCTCGGAGACGGAGTAGCTACGAACGAACCGGCGGCAGTTCGGGATTGGCTTGTGTCACGAGGAATCACAATTACTTTCCTGGCGACCCCACTGGCGGAGCGCGTAACGACGCTCGAATGGCCGAACAAGCATTCTCTAAGGATCATGCTAACTGGAGCTGATACACTCCACCATTACCCGTCGCGCAAATTGCGATTCCAGCTCGTCAACAATTACGGTCCTACTGAGTGTACCGTGGTAGCGACATCTGGAACTGTGCCTTCCAATCCGGAGCGTACCGATCAGCTCCCTACGATTGGCCGTCCGATCGACAACGTCCGAGTCTACATTCTCGATGACAAAATGCAGCAAGTTCCGATTGGAGAAGCAGGAGAGATTTACCTCGGAGGCTCCAGTCTCGCCCGCGGTTACCGCAATCGGCCGGACCTTACAGCAGAGAGATTCATTCCTAGCTCATTCGGCACTGCGCCACATGCGCGGTTGTACAAAACGGGTGATCTCGGAAAAGTTTTGCCCAATGGAGAGATCGCATTTCTTGGTCGAGTCGACGAGCAAGTAAAGATTCGGGGCTATCGAATCGAGCCGGCAGAGATTGTAAAGGTTCTGGATGAGCATCATGCGATTCAGTCTTGCGCTGTAACCGCACGTGAGGTTGAGCCCGGAGATAAGCGCCTTGTCGCGTACTTTGTCGCCGAGCCCAATGCCAATGTTACCCATACTGAGCTGCGGAATTTTGTCGCCAGTCATCTTCCCGAATATATGATCCCCTCCATTTTCGTGAAGCTCGATACTTTACCTCTCAATTCCAGCGGCAAAGTAGATAAAGCTATGCTTCCAGCTCCGGAGGTTGCAAATACACTTCGCGATAGCGCGTTTGTTGCACCACGTACCCCGATTCAAGAACGCGTGGCGTCCATGTTGGCTTCCCTGCTCGACGTAGGGGAGGTGAGTATAGAAGACAACTTCTTTCTTTTAGGCGGCCACTCTCTGCTCGGCACCCAACTCATCGCGAGGATACGCGATGCATTCGGAGTAGAGCTTACTTTGAAAAGCCTGTTTGATGCTCCCACTGCAGCACAGCTTTCTGCCGAGGTCGAGACACTGCTGATGGCCAAATTGGAAGCCATGACGGATGAAGAGGCTTTGCGCCTCCTCGGTGGCACAGCATCAGCAGCAGCATGAGGTCACAACTCCTATGAGTGCTCCTGCCCACATTTCTATTACATCCCCTCAGGATCGAAGTCTCAGCCTTTACCATCTGCTCGATCCAGAGATACTAGCCAACCCTTATCCATTGTTCCATCGGCTCCGCAACGAGGATCCTGTGCACTGGGACCCTTTCCTGCACGCCTGGGTGGTGACCCGCTATGCCGATGTTGTGACAGTGTTGTATCACTACTCTGCAGAGCGCACGCCCACCCCGCAGCAACTCTCTCAAATAGGGCTTGACTCACTTGGGCCAATTGCTCAAGTAATGGTGAAGCAGATGCTATTTCTGGATGCTCCTGCGCACACCCGCATCCGCAAGCTTGCTTCGCATGCATTTACGCCGCAGAGAGTAGAGGTGCTGCGCACTCATATCCGCGAAATTACGAATTCGCTGCTGGATAGAGTTGAGCAGCACGGGCATATGGACGTAATTGCCGATCTGGCAGAGCCCTTGCCCTGCATTGTTACTGCGGAAATGCTGGGTGTGCCCGTGGAAGATTATCAGCAGCTGAAAGCCTGGTCGCAGGATTTCGCAGAAATGCTTGGCAATTTCCAGCATAATCCGGACCGTGCCGTAAGAGTGTTGAAGAGCACTTTGGCAATGACCGATTACTTTCGCTCCGCGATCCAGGAACAGCGACGCAATCCTCGCGAAGGCTTGGTGAACTCGTTGATGAACGCTGAAGTCGATGGGGATAGGTTCAGCGAAGAAGAAGTAATCGCCAATTGTATCGTCACCATGGTTGGCGGACAGGAAACCACGACTAACTTAATCGGCAATGGCGTCCTCACTTTGTTGAGAAATCCAGATCAGCTCGAGAAGCTTCGCAATAATACGGCGCTCATACCTTCTGCCGTGGAGGAGATGTTGCGATATGAGAGCCCAAGCCAGCACACTGCGAGACTCGCTCCAGAAGATACGACGCTTGGCGGCAAGCGAATTGCCAAGCGGCAAGCTGTGATTGCTGTTATGGCCGCGGGCAATCGCGATCCGGAACGCTTCCCAGATCCGGATCGATTTGATATTACGCGCACCGACAATCGACATCTCGCATTCGGCTGGGCGGCCCACTTCTGCTTTGGCGCCGCACTGGCGCGCATCGAAGGACAAACCGCATTTGAAATGATGCTCAGGCGGTTACCTAACTGGACGCTTGATCCTGGATCGCTGGTCTGGCGAAATAATTTGGGATTGCGCGGTCTTACGCGTCTACCAATTTCTTTTGGCGATCTTCGGGATTTCAATTAACTTTCGACCCCGCAGAACCGTTCAGTATCCACACTTATGACCGTCGCACCTGCATTGTCGCAAGCAAAGCGCAGCCTCCTGGAGAGTTATCTTAACGCCCGCGCTGACAACGGGCTGCTTTCGCCAGGCATACCGAAACGGACCGCGCCTTTGCCGGCGCCACTCACGTTATCGCAAGAACAGCTCGTTCGACGGGAGATCAACACGCCCAATGTTCCGCTTCTCTACAACGAATGCATTCAGCTTCGGATCAAAGGGCCTCTCGATGTTCCTGCACTTCAAAAGAGCTTCGCCGACGTGGTCCGCCGTCACGAAATTTGGCGAACTAGCTACAGCATTGAGAAAGGCGATATCCGCCAAGCAGTGCATGCAGAGGCCGAGCCGATCCAGATTCCTGTGGTCGATTTAAAAAGCCAATGTGAAGCAGATCAGGCAGCGGCCATCGAGACACTCATCGGCCATTTAGCTCAACAGCCATTTGATCTGACCGGCGGTCCGCTGCTCCGAACGCATCTTATAAAGCTCAGTGAGCTTGAGCATCGGCTATATGTTATTGCGCACCTTAGCATTGTGGACGGAGTTTCTGTCTATCAGATCTTTCCGAGAGAATTAGCTAGTAATTACCGTGCTCATCTACGGGGGCGAGCGCCAGATCTGCCGCCTCTGCCAGTTCAATTCGCGGACTACTCACAGTGGCAACGGAAAGGATCAGGCGACGCGAACTTCATGAGGACACTAGAGTACTGGCAAGCGCAGCTGTCAGACCTGGAGCCTCTCAACTGGCCGACGGACGGCCCCCGTCCGCAGAGAGAAACTTTCCGTGGGGAGATCGAGAAGTTTGTGTTGCCCGCACCAGTGACCCACGCTGTGAAACGCTTGGCGAAAGCAGAAGGCGTAACACTGTTCATGGTTGCGTTGTGTGCGCTTGCGAGTCTGCTGCATTTGTACACACACCAGGATGACTTCACGATTGGCACACCTTCTCCGTCCGGACGAAAAAGGTCTGAGGTGCAGGATCTTTTAGGCTATTTCCTCACTCCTGTAGCTCTGCGGTTTCGGTTTACCCGGAACATGACGTTTCGTGAACTGTTAAGACAAGCGCAGCGTGTGACGCTGGAAGCTATCTCCAACGACGATCTACCGGTCGAAGTCTTGGCTCGGCGCCTGAACATGCCCGTTGACCACAGCAGAAACCCACTTTTTACAGTGGCGACATCTCTTCAGCCCACGATGCCTGCTCTCGATTTTGATTGGACTATAACTTCCATGGATCTCACTAGCGGAGGCTCCCCGTGGGACCTCTATTTGGCGCTCATCGACGGCAAGGAAGGGTTAATGGGACGCCTTCAATATAATCCTGACCTATTCAATCTCGAGACTGTCGCTCGTTTTGTCAGCCACTACACTGACCTGATCCAGGTTGCATCCGCGAATCCTGAGAATCGAATTTCGACGATCCGTTTGAGCTAGCCGAGGCTTATCGTCCTACAAGTTCCAGCGCTTTCCAGTCTCCTGGCCGACAACCCGCCTTTCCAAACCACGAAGGACCCCAATGGCAAGCACGTCCGGACTCTCGGAATTAAAACGCAGCCTACTTACCAGGTTCTTAAACAGCAGGGTGACAGCCGGCGAATCGTCACCTTCTATTGGCCCACGACCCGGGTCAGAAACAGCTCCACTCTCTTTTCCGCAAGAACAGGTGTGGCTGCATGCACAGATCGCGGGTGACATCCCGATATACAACGAGAGCATAACGGTACACCGCCACGGGCATTTGGATATTGGCATCCTCGAACGTTGCCTGATAGAAATCCTGCGGCGCCACGAAATCTGGCGCACTACTTTTGATCTCGTAAATGGAAGGCCGGTTCAAATCATTCGCCCTGTACCCGATCACTTCCATATTCCTTTCCATGACATTAGCGATCTTCCCATACCGGAACAGCAAGCCGAACTAAGGCGCCTGGCCATCGAGGATATCCGCCGGCCATTCGATCTGAGCTCCGGTCCACTTCTTCGAGCGTTCCTCCTTCGGACCGAGCAAGACGCTTACTCGCTATTTGTCACATTTCACCAAATCGTTTTCGACGCAGTGAGTGCCTATCGTGTGTTCCTACCAGAGCTGGCGAGTCTTTACGAGGCATTTTCGTCAGGAAATCCTTCCCCTCTTCCTGAGCCAAAGATTCAATATGCTGATTTCGCCTACTGGCAGAGACAGCAAGAATCCGCTGCATCGCCCCATGCCGAGTATTGGCGCAGACAACTGTCCGGAGAACTCCCTCTTCTTGAGTGGCCGTGCGATCGCGCACGACCTGCTGTGCAGACCCATCGCGGTGAAATCGAGCGTTTTTCGCTTCCTAAACACTTGATTCCCGAAATAAGAAACGCCAGCCAGCAAGCAGGAGTTTCCTTCTACATGACGCTTCTTACTGGACTGGTTTCATTGCTTCATCGCTACACCAACCAGGACGATATCGTTCTCGGCGGCTTTACCGCCGGGCGCGGGCGACCCGAGCTCGAAGAGGTAGCGGGCTATTTCGTGAATCCACTTCCCCTGCGTTTCGATGTTTCGGGAAATCCGACTTTTAAAGAGCTGCAAATGCGAGTTCGGGAGACGCTTTTGGGAGCTCTGGCACATGATGAAATGCCCTTCCCCGAGATTGTCAAGGCAGTAAAGCATCGCGCTGATCCAAGTCGCAATCCTATTTTTCAGATCGTTCTTTCCCAGCAGCCAAAACCAGCGCAGGTGGACGATAGCTGGAGCTTAGTTACAGAGGAATTTTCGAATGGCTGTTCCAAGGTTGATCTCGTCATCGTCGTCGATGATCGTGGAGACTCTGTTTTTGGTCCAATAACATACAATCCCGACTTATTCGACGCGGGCACAATCCAGCGCATGATCGGCCATTGGCAGATGCTTCTTGCCGATGGCTCCACTCATCCGGAAAAGCGGATTTCTGAGCTGGTACTCCTCACAGAAGCAGAGCGTCATCAGATTTTGGTCGAGTGGAACAGTACATATAAAGACTTTCCCGGCGATGTCTGCCTGCACGAGTTGGTAGAGCGGCAGGCGCAGCAAACTCCAGATGCTCTCGCACTCATTTTTCGGGAACACGGGATCAGCTATCGAGAGCTCAACCAGAGAGCTAATCAGCTCGCTCACTATCTTCGAAAGCTTAGCGTCGGGCCTGAAGTAGCAGTCGGCGTAGCGATGGAGCGCTCGCTGGACATGGTGGTCGCGCTTCTTGCAATTCTGAAGGCCGGCGGAGCGTATCTTCCTCTCGATATCGAATTTCCGCAGCACCGGTTAGCAATGCTAACTGAAGATAGCGGCGTCTCTCTGGTTCTCACACAGAAGCATCTGCTCGAGCGGCTATCGATGTGTGCTGCGCGAACGATTGCAATCGACGCGCTCAGAAATGAGATCACAAAGGAAAAAGGGTCGAACCCAGAGAACGCCACCAATACAGAAAATATTGCCTATGCGATTTACACTTCGGGTTCAACCGGTAAGCCGAAGGGAGTACCCAATGTTCACGCTGGGATAGTGAACCGGCTGCTCTGGATGCAGGATGCGTATCAGCTCACGAGTGGTGACCGTGTTCTGCAAAAGACTCCCTACACCTTTGACGTCTCAGTCTGGGAGTTCTTCTGGCCTCTCATCAGCGGTGCCACACTGGTGATCGCCGAACCGGGCGGACATCGAGATCCTCAATATCTAATCGAGTTGATTCAGCGAGAGAGAATCACAACCTTGCATTTTGTGCCTTCGATGCTCCAGATCTTTTTGGAAGCCAAAGGAGTCGAAAACTGCACATCGTTAAAACGTGTAATTTGCAGTGGCGAAGCTCTACCCGTCGAGGTGCAGAAACGGTTTTTCGAGCTATGCAAAGCTGAATTACACAATCTCTACGGCCCTACAGAGGCTGCTGTCGATGTCACTTCCTGGAAATGCAACGCAGACTGGAGCGAGTCAACTATTCCCATAGGGCGGCCGATTGCCAACATAAAGATCCACATCCTCGATCGAAATTTTCAGCCCGTTCCCATCGGAGTTACCGGAGAGCTACACATCGGAGGTGTGGGTCTGGCTAGAGGTTACTTGAATCGGCCTGAGCTTACGGCGGAGAAGTTTATTCCGGATCCCTTTGGAATTGCACCGACCGATCGACTATATAAAACCGGGGATTTAGCACGATATCGGGCAGACGGAAATATCGAGTTTCTCGGGCGAATTGACGATCAGGTCAAGATTCACGGCATTCGGGTCGAATTGGGAGAGATTGAAGCCGTTCTACACAATCATAAGTCAGTGAGTAAGGCACGAGTCGCCGTGCGCGAAGACACGCCAGGCATTCGTTCGCTGGTTGCGTATGTCGTTCCGCAGGATGGGTCAACATTCTCCATAACAGAAGTTCGTGAGTACCTCACCGGATTGCTACCTCCGTACATGATCCCCATACTGGTTACACTGGATGAGCTTCCGATCACGTCAAATGGAAAGCTTGATCGGCGCGCGCTTCCCCCACCCCAAGTTTGTGAGCAACCTGCTCCCGCGGAAGTCATGAGCGATCCGATTGAGCAGAGAATGGCCGAGCTGTGGAAGGAAGTTCTCGGGCTAGACGCTGTAAGCCCTTACGACAACTTTCTCGACGTCGGAGGAGACTCACTCTCCGCCGTGCAGCTTGTCACCAGGCTGCACAATCATCTCGGCGTGCGAATAAAGACGAATGAACTAGCATTTCAAAGTCTTCGTCAGCTTGCCGCGAGCTGCGCAGAGCGATTGCAATGCCAGTAAATCGCCAAAGTACAACGCTTCCCGTTTACTTCGGTGTGCCGGGTAAACAGCTCTTTGGCTGTTATCACGAGCCACAATCCACAACAATACGAAGCACTGCAGTGGTGATTTGTCAGCCGATGGGCCACGAGTACATCTATTGCCATCGCGCTCTTCGTCAATTAGCCACAAAGCTTTGCGAAGTTGGATTTCCCGTTCTCCGATTCGATTTTTATGGTTGCGGTGATTCAGCGGGCGACGGAGATGAGGGCACAGTTACTCAATGGTTGGAAGATGTTTCCGTGGCTGCGGCAGAAGTGAAGTCCAGAGCCGGAGTAGCACAAATCTGCCTTATTGGTCTTCGACTTGGTGGTGCACTTGCTTTCATGGCAGCTGCACAAAGAGATGACATAGCAGGCCTTGTGCTGTGGGATCCGGTCGTACTTGGAACGGCGTACCTCAGCGAACTACTGCAGCTCCAGAGTGAAGCCTTAAAGCAGCGACGCAAAAGCAATCGGAATACAGCGGTAGCTGAAATCGTTGGTTTCGGCTTACCCGGAGGATTGCGGGAAGAAGTCGAGCGCTTGGACCTTTACTCTGTTTCTCCCAATGTACACGCCAGGATGCTGACACTTCATACCAACGACACGGTGGATTGTGTACTCGCCCGTCATCTCATCGCCCATGCGGCAAAAGTCGAAGACCAACACATCCCAGCACCAAAGATATGGCAGCCTACCGTCGATGGGAACTTGCTGGTTCCAAATCAGCCACTGCGTTCAATCGTGGCCTGGACATCGGGAGCTCACTCGTGAACGAGGAAGCTGTCCGATTTGGAACCTCTAACTCGCTGATCGGAATCCTCGCAAGCGTTCCCGAAATTGTTAATCAGCATGCTTCGACGGCGGTCATCTTGCTCAATGCCGGTATTGTGCATCGAGTTGGTGCGGGACGTGTCTACGTCAAGCTTGCGCGTGCATTGGCGGCGGCTGGATTCATAACGCTCCGTTTTGATTTCTCCGGAATCGGTGACAGCCCTGCTCGCCATGACGGTCTTAGTTTTCCAAAGAGTGCCGTGGCCGAAGCGCAAGACGCAATGGAATTCTTGTTCAGGAACAAGGGCGTTCGCAGATTCATTCTGCTAGGAGGCTGCTCGGGCGCCAGGATTGCTTTTGATACCGCGTGTTGCGACGATGCCCGGGTCATTGGTGCGCTTTTAATTAACTTTCCTTCGATGGACGAAGGCGATGCTCGGCAAAACGCGGATTCCGCTCAGCGAAGTGCGTTCTTCTACTATCGCCGTTTTGCCGTTTTTAATTTCAGAAGTTGGCAGCGACTGCTCACAGGGAGAGCCAATTACCAGCAACTCATGCGAACTCTCTGGTTCGGTATTAAACAGACACTGGCTGAGGACGAAGAAGAAACGTCGTCCCTCTACCAGGAATTCCGCTGTGCCTTGACACGCGTGGTCAATCGATGTGTTCGCGTCAGCTTCATTTGTTCGGAAGGCGATCACCGCCTCGATGAGCTTCGAGCTGCAGGGGGCAAGTTGCTGAAGAAATTCTGCGAGGAGTGCAGACTTACAGTCGATGTCGTAAAGGATTCCGATCATACATTTAGCTCCCTCGCAGATCAGAAACGTCTTATCCAGATTGTCTTGATGCGAGCGCATGGCATTGCGCCGAAACTCACACAATTGCCGATCTCTGATACAACTGCCGCTCCGTCTGTCTTCCAGCATCAGTATCAGTCTTAATTGAATCTCACATTTCAAGTAGGTAATCATGAGCACTCAACCCACCGACTATGGACAGAGAGCAGTACCTGCGGTTCCCCCCAATGGTTTTGCTCCCAAGTCTTCCGTCTTGGATTCGCTTATCGTCACGACCACTGCAATAACCGCGACTCTGCCTCAAATGGGCCCAGATGCGACGGCCGCAAGCGATAACACTTTTAAGGCGCTCCCCATTGGGTTTCTTACCGAAGAGGAGGACTTCTATACTCAGTACTCGTGGTGCATAAACGCATTTCCAAGACTGAACGAGGTCGCCGATCGACTCGCCTCCGAATTGAATAAGTTCGACCGGGTTGAAGGTTGGCAGTACTCAGAAGTGGCGACTAACATTTTTCTCCTTTCGTGCGCGATCACCGATACCGTTGATGACTATTTGCTGGGAACTGTATTTGATTTCTCAAAGTTGGCTAAAGTTCTGCCTCTTGCCGGCCCGGGGATTCGGATTGTGCACAAAGGCCTTGCATGGCGGAGCAGTGCCCGGCTCTTGTTCTTAGCCAATCTGCGCCGCTGGAGGCAAGCATGGGCGGATGTTGTAACTGACTTTACTCAGCATGCCCTTGTCAACAGCAATCGATCATCGGCAGTAAAGGACCGCGATCGCATGAAAGAACTGCTGCCGGCTCGCTTCGGGAAGACAGTTGGATGTATTCGTCCGAAAATTCCTGCTTTCTTCCGTTCGAGGGACTTTGCAACCCCTGATTGTCTCGAACTCGCTCGCAAATTTGCGAGAGATTATGCGGATTCACACCGCCCCGCCATCGTGGTTGGATTGCGTACGGCGGGTTCCTTTCTAGCACCTCTTACATGCGCGTACCTCAGGGCTCACGGTAGGGATGCGCGATGGATTGCTATTCGGCCCTCCAAGGCAATTGCAGACTGGGAACGACGAGAGCTTGAGCACGCTGCAAACCAAAAACGCCAGGTGCTGATTGCCGACGAATCGGTTCACTCAGGAGAGACTCTCGCCAAAACAATCGCGATTCTTCACAAAGGCGGATTTGCGGAAGCCGACATTGTTGTACTAAATCCTGTTGAACCGGCACTCCCGGACTGGAAGAATTCGCGGATCCTTCAATCACTTTCACAAATTCGCGTCGTAAGTTTGGAACCATCCGAGCGTTACAAGTGTCGTTTGTTAGATTCCATCTCAAATGTGCAGCCACTATTGGAAGAATACTTCCGAGCGCGGCGATATTCGGTTGTTCGTGTTGAGAGCGGAGGCGAATTCGAAACGGTGAATTCGACGTGGCGAGATCGGCCTCCCGAGCGCGTCGACAACCGCCTAAAACGGATTTATGTGGTCTATCTGAAACACTCGAGTGGCTCGGAGGAAGTTCGCTACGTGCTTGCAAAGAGCGTCGGTTGGGGATGGCTCGGTTATCACTCGTTTATCGCAGGTCAAAGATTGGCTGAATGGACCCCGCCAATTCTCGGCATGCGGCATGGAATTCTATTCTCCGAGTGGTTGCCTCAAGAAAACAACCGCGGTTTCACGACTCTGCAAAATACCGATATAGTTGGTCGCCTCGCTAGCTATGTTGCGGGACGGACGAAGCATCTGCGGCTGCAGGACGATCCCGCGTTGGACCTAGCAAACGAAGATCGGGATAAAGGTTTAGAGCTTCTATCGGGTTATCTGGTTCGAGCTTACGGATCGCGCATCGTGGCATCTGCAAAGCGACCGTGGCTGCGCAGACAACTAGCGGAACAGAATCAGCTACCGGTAATGACTGATAGTCGGATGATGACCGAAGATTGGTTAACCGGTGATGTTCTGCGGAAAACCGATTTTGAGCATCATTGCTTCGGGAAAAACGAGCTTGGCATCACCGATCCTGCGTTCGATCTGGCAACTGCGATGCTTCACTTCGAACTCTCTGATGCCGATTCTCAACGCCTCATCAACCGCTATATCCAGGAAAGCAGCGACGAGAACGTCGAAGAACGGCTCTTCTTCTATAAGTTTCTTGCAGGTTTACGTGGACAGAGCCTTGCCGATTACGAGCTAATGCAACCTCATCTATTTTCCCGTCGCAATAAAGGTAATCGTCAATATATCTCTGCTTGGAACTTTCTCGTGAAAGAATCGGTGAACGAATGCGCAAAGCTCTGCGCAAAGCCGAAGGAGATCCGTTGGCACACGCCATTGGTCGTCGCTGATATTGACGGAGTCCTTGATCGCATGGTGTTTGGGGTTCCAAACACCACCGCTGCAGGCATTAGAGCGTTATCGCTGCTGCACGCTCATAATTTCTGTATGGCGGTCAATACAGCACGGACACTTAATGAGGTGAAGCAATACTGCCGTGCATACAGTTGTGCCGGTGGAGTAGCCGAATACGGTGCAGTTCTGTGGGACGGGCTGTCCGATCGAGAGCGTGTACTGGTCGACGGAGAATCTCTCGAGCAGTTGGAGAGAGCCCGGGAGGCCTTTCGACGAATTCCCGGATGTTTTCTCAACGACGATTACCTGTATTCGCTCCGAGTATTCAGCTATCAAAACCGCCGTACAGTTCCGATTCCTGCACTCTTAGCGCAAGACTTACTCGCAAACGTGGGTGCGAACCGGCTTCGAATACACCATACGGGCCTGGATACTGCAATTGTCGCTAAGTCCACCGACAAAGGGATCGGCCTCCTTGCGTTGTTGGATTTCGTCGGCCTGCCGATGAACGATGTCACAGCCGTTGGCGATTCCGAACCCGATCTGGCGATGTTCCGCGTTGCGAACCGCTCGTTTGCCCCTGCAAATGTCACTTGTCGAAAGGAAGCTGAGCTGATTGGCTGCTCTATCGCACGCTCGTCCTACCAACCAGGCCTCCTTGAGATTGCGAAGCGAATCGTGCACCCAAATGGCGGCACGTGTGATTCTTGCAGAGAGATCGATCGAAATTGGCCAAAGAATAAAAGCCTGTTTATCTCACTTCTCGAGGCTGCCGATCAGAAACCGTTGACTCTCTTGCTTCGCAACCTGCACTCTCTCTCATTTCTGGCTCCGTTCAAAAAGTAACGACATCTTTAAGCTTCAATACTGTCACGCTTATGCTTCGTCGCATTCTTCCTGCCGCCAACGCAATCTTTGTCGGACACATGATCCCGCGACTAGGATCAATCATTCTGGTTCCCTTATTCCTCAGGAACTGGTCGGCAACGCTGTATGGGGAGTATCTGGCCCTGTTTGCTGCTGTCAGCTATCTATCAGGCCTGGATATTGGCATGCAACAGGCTTCGGTAAACCGCTTGACCCAAGCCTATGCCAAAGGCGATTTAAGCGAGTATCGGACGATCCAGCATACCACGATCATCTTCTACATTGGGCTCGCTACACTAGTTACTTTCATCATCATTGTTATCGCCAATGTGTTTCCTTTGTCTCACTGGATTGGACTCAAAATAACAGACGCCGTCACCGGTGATCGAGTAATAGTTCTGTTGGCTATCTATGTAATGTGGTCGCTGCCGGTACGATTCATTGTCGCTACGTATCAAACTACCGGCAATCTGGCACGCACTCAGTGGATAGGCAATGCACAGCAGGTCCTTGTCATGCTCCTCTCAGCGCTGGTTCTGATTCTAGGCGGGGGAATGTTGAGTATCGCGTTGCTTCAGGTACTCACAATCGTGCTCATCGGCATGTATGTTCTGTTTGATTTACACCGACACTGTGTACCACTATTTCCCGGCTTGTCGGGGATGCGGGTATCAATGTTGAAAGAGTTGGCACATCCCAGCCTGCTGTTTGCGCTGTTGCTCGTCGGCAATCTGATTGCCTTTCAGGGTAGCACGTTGATCATTTCCGCCCTGCTCGGAGGACTCGCTGTGGCCGTTTTGTCTATTTCCAGGGCCATGATCGACTTAATCCGCCAGGTCCTTTACAGCATCAACTTCGCACTTTGTCCTGATTTTGCTCGAATGGAGGTTCTCGGAGAATTCGAACGGCTGAGAACAATTCACCGTCTCACGGTTGCGGCCACCGCGGCGATCACGCTCGCACTTGCGGCCAGTGTGTGGTACGAGGGCGGCCAAATTATTACGGTGTGGACGCGCGGACGCATCGAGCCGGATATGATCTTGCTTCGGCTCTTCCTTGTTTTGCTGGTGTTCCAAACACCATGGGCAGCGAGTTCCACTATCGGAACTGCAACCAATCGACATGGAGCTCAGGCAATCGGATATTTTTTCGCTGCTTTGATCGGAGTCGGCACCATCGCTGCTCTCGTACACCGATTAGGAACGTGGGCAGTACCGGTTGGACTGACTGTAGGCGAAGCCATATGTTGTTATCACTTTGTAATCAAAGCCACTTGTAAGACAATTCACGAATCCTACAGTAACTTCGCGATCCGCTTTTGGATTGGATTTGCAATCACATCGACGCTCGTTCTCGGAGTGGGCTGGCTGATTCACAGTTTTGCACCGGGACCTATGCTCGCTCGCTGGGCCATCATGGGTATGTTCACGTTAACAGCCACAACGGTTTCGGGATGTTTCGTTTGGCTGACCTCGCAGGATCGAACTTTGCTTTTTGTCACAGTTAAGCGTTTATTTAACATCTCTGCTAACAGATTGCCATCGACGATCCTCGGACACCGTTCGACCGCTCAAGAAATAACCCAATGAGCAATTCTCGCATTCTCATCTTTTCGAATGCTCGTCCATCACGAGCCTGGAACCTTGCCGAGCGTCTAGCTAGGGATATCTCGAATATCGACATCTGTGGAATTGTGCAGGCACCCAGACACGACCTTCCCATTGAGCAGAAGCTGATTATGTGCGGCGGCAATAATGACTTTGGAAGCGCTCGGTTCCGGAGGCCACTTTCGTTCGTCCGTTCACTCTGCGAACGTATGATAGAGAGGGCACTGTCGAGCATTCATGGTCTTCCCGCTAACATACACGCCGCTACATTTACTCCCGAGCATCTCGCTAAGAAGTGCTCTGCAAAGGGAATTCCCAGTCTGATTCCATGTAATGGGAACGATCCGCAGGCAACCAGCTTTGTTCTGGAACGCCGTCCCGATTTCGGGATCATCCTTGGTCCACAGGAAATTCCGAAAGATCTACTCACGATCCCGCGACGAGGTTGGATACTGGCGCGTCAGAAGGTTGAGCAGCTACCCGCTACTCCCGAACCAGCAGGAATGACGATTACACTTCAGTGGCACGCGAGGAACTCGAGTGTGTTTGCATTAGCGCAGCTCACTGTTCCGCGCCAATGTTACGACGATCAAGTTAGCACGTCGCTCAAAGCAGACTTACTCTCTGATGATCTCGCGATCGAGACTATCAAACACGTTCTCAATGGAACTGCTCATCAAGCCGCAGCCCACCTGGCAGCCTGGATCCAGCAGGTACTTTCACCTTACCTCAATCAACTCCAACCCTCTTCAATGCAGATCAGCGGCTTTAGACCACCTCTCCGATATCGGCGGAGATGGAGGCTGTGCCTGGACACACTGTTACTCTGCTCACCACCGATCATCGTGCGCAATTGGTATCGACGAATTCGGCGCAAATACCCGATAACGATTTTGACCCATCATCTGGTATCAGATCGGCCACATCGCATGGGTATTTCTACACGGACATTTTGGCGACAAGTGTGGTTTCTGCAACGACATTATCGAATTGTCAGTCTCGGGCAAGCCGTTGAGCTATTAAGAGCTGGAAGGGTAGATGCTCCAACTGCCGTCTTGACCTTCGATGATGGCTACGCTGATAACTTCTTGGCTCTTCGCGCGGTTGCGGCGGAGACAGGTATTCCGGTCACCATGTTCGTTTCAACGCAGCCAGTAACTCTACAGCAGGAATTTCAGCACGATATTGACAACGGAAGTCGCGGAGCCATGCCGTTGACGTGGGAGCAGCTTCGCTACTGGAGTTCTGCACAGGTAGAATTCGGCGCACATACCCGCACACATTTTGATTGCGGCTCAAACGACAGATCCAGGCTAGACTTTGAGATTGCCGGATCCAAGCTGGATCTCGAACAGCAGTTAAAAACAACGGTCAGTTTCTTCGCATTTCCCTTTGGACAGCCCGAAAATATCTCCGCGGAAGCACTGCAGATCGCTCGAGCATACTACCCATTCTTCGTTTCTGGTTTCGGCGGCGATAACTATTGCGGACATCCTGACGGCCAACATCTGCTGCGAAGGAACCTATATGCAAACTCCTGGGAGCTGGAACTCGAGCTTCAAGGAATATTTGACATAGTCGATATGCTGAAAAGATCACTTTGGCGTCGCGAGAGCAGGCCTGACAGAGCTTTTGAGCGCGTTCCTCTTTGCTCTTCTCAGAAAGGCCCACGGCCAGCACATCAGATAACTGACTTCAAGCCATCAGGTCTCGATTCCACCGCGCTGTAAGCGCGATTTTCTCTACCACTGCTTCTGCAATATTTAATCCACATCAACACTTTCCGGGAGGTATATTCCGATGAGGCGGACACGCTCACTCGCAACATTACTCGTTTCACTACTAACCCTCTTTTCCATTTCTCTACACGCTCAGCTCCAGGAGCCGACTCCGCCAGTCAATCTGATCATTGACTCCGATATGGCGATCGATGCCGACGACGTAGGCGATCACGCGATGATGTGGGCTCTTGCCGATCGAGGCGAGGTCAACGTGCTCGCAGTCATCTGCTCCTCCGCCAATGACTACAGCGCTCCTGCCATGCGAGCGATTGCCACTTACTATGGACATCCGAATGTGCCAATTGGTGCGAACAAGGCGAGCACGCCAAACATCAACAATTCAGCTACGAGCGCGTATACGCAGCAGATCGTGAGTAAATTTGGAACACCTGGCGACACGCGCGCCAACTATCCCGACGCGGTAACCGTGTATAGACAGGCGCTAGCTAATGCTCCTGATGGGAGCGTGTATATCGTGGCTAATGGATACTACGAACCGCTGCAGGGCTTGCTCCAAAGCCAGCCAGATTCGATCAGCCCGCTCACGGGAGTGCAGTTGGTTGCTAAGAAAGTGCGACGTTTAGTATCTAGCGCTGGCTGGTTTCCTTCAGGTGGAGAGGGAAACTTTGCAGCTGATACCGATGCCGCCAGCTACGTGTATACAAACTGGCCGGGCGAGATTGTCAACGTTGGCGCCGACACCACGTATGATGTAACCACCGGTCCCTCTGCAACCGCTGATCCTTCTGTAGATCCTGTGAAGGATGCCTATAACATTTACGCCAGCTCTCAAGGTTCGAGTTCAGCGACTACAACTGCATGGGGCCAGTTAGCATTACTCTATGCCGTTCGCGGCGGCGTCGGAACGAACTTCACTATCGGAGGCTACAACGGTCAGACTACGATCGATGACACTAACGACCAGTTCCGGGGCCAGAACTTCTGGTCGCCATCTCCTCAAGTGGGACACTCGTATCTTAAGAAGCAAATCTCGGCCACTGACATGGCCGCTATCCTCAATCCGCTCATTCAGAGTTCCTCCAACATGCCTATCTTGCGCAGCTTGTCACCGACAAGCGTGTTTGTTGGAAGCTCTAGCCAAACTGTCACCATCAACGGAACTAATTTCTTCCAGGACTCACAAGTCAAGGCGAATGGAAGCGGTCGTCCGACGACATTTGTTAACGGCTCACAGATCAGCGTGCAGCTTAGCGCGGCGGATTTCAGCCAAGTGGGCACTCTCGCAATTACGGTTTCGAACTCGTCGGAAGGAAACTGGACATCGAACACACTTAACCTGAGTGTCGCCGCGGCAGCGCCGACTCTCAGCAGTATTTCACCATCGGCTGCAACTGCGGGCAGCGGACCGATTACGCTCACTGCCACAGGCAGCAGTTTCATGAGCAATTCAGTTTTGCAAGTTAATGGGAGTGCTCGCAGCACAACATTCATCAGCGGCACCCAGCTCTCCACTACTCTGACCAGCAGTGATCTCGCTATTGCGGGATCTTTGGCGATCACCGCGTCTACTCCTGGTGGCGGGACGAGCTCAGCCCTTGTCTTCACCGTTAACAATCCAGCGCCATCGCTTTCAACCATATCGCCGACTACCGTGAGCGCCGGCGGCTCCGGCTTCACTTTGACGGTGAACGGCTCCAACTTTGTGGCTGGATCGGTCGTGAGGGTGAATGGAGCAAACCGCTCCACGACCTTCGTCAGCGCTACTCAGTTGACCGCGTCAATTCCCGCATCTGACATTGCTGTGGCGGGGAATCTGTCAATCACGGTCTTCAATGCTGCTCCTGGTGGCGGCACATCAGCTGCGGCTACTTTAGCTGTCAGTAACCCAGTACCTTCGGTCTCTAGCGTCTCGCCCAATCCGGCTTTAGCTCTGGCCAGCAGCTATACCCTCACGGTTACTGGAACTGGATTTGTAAGAGGTTCAGTCATTCAGATTGACGGCGGAGCGCAGCCGACTACCTTCATTAGCTCGACTCAGGTTCAAGCTAAAGTTAGCGGCGGACTGCTCTCGATCGGAGTACACTCGGTTACGGTGTTCAACCCAACTCCGGGCGGCGGCACTTCCAACGCAGTCAATCTCACTGTGATCTCGATACTGGGGCAGCTAATGCCTGCTTCGCCTGATCCCTCACTTACACCGCTGGACGCTCGACCTGAATCGATGGTCTCGCTCGCAGCTTAACGCATAACTCCCTCCCAGCTTCGAGAACTGACGGACCGGGCCGGAACGTTGATTAAGATCGCCGAGCCCGGCCGTCATTTTGAAACAGAGGCTTCGTAGGTTTCGCAAGCAGGCCATGGATAACAATGGTGGGCACCTGACGAGCGAAACCTGTGCGCGTGGCTTCTTGATTCTTTCATCAGCAATGCTGATTCAGAAGCGATCATGGGCTCAGGCCAGTACCTTCAGTGTTCTGCAATCCGATCTGCGCAAGGCGTGAATAACGCAGCCACAGCGCTCGACAAATCCCAGACACACCACCGTTTTTATCATCCAGAGCTGGATGCAATCAGGATATTTCTCTTCGTTGGCGTCTGGAGTTATCACGCGCTTCCACGCGAGGAGAGCTACTACATTGCGCGTCATGTGCCGGTGGCATTTGCGTCATTTATCAGCGGCACCATCCGCGCCGGCATGTGCAGCCTGGATGTATTCTTCATCCTTAGTGCCTTCCTGATTACCGAGCTATTACTACGCGAAAAGGAGTTGCGAGGACAGGCCGATTTAAAGAGGTTCTACATTCGCCGGCTTTTGCGGATCTGGCCGCTTTATTTCTTTGTGATCGGTCTTGCCGGCCTGATTTCTATCTTCGATCGAAGTCAGCCACTGAGCTTACCCTATGCGTTAGCTTTTCTCTTCTTTGCGGGAAACTGGATCGTCCTTCTCAACGGCTATCCCGCAGCCAGCATGATAGGGCCACTTTGGAGTGTTTCGTTCGAAGAGCAATTCTATCTCTTGTGGCCGCTGGTTTTATGCAAAGCGCGGAGAGCAGTTGTTTACGCTATTGTTGGCGCGCTGCTCACGACGGGAACTTTCGTCCGACTCACGCTGTTACTCAGGCACGTACAGTTTGGCAATCTCTGGTACAACACGTTTGTCCGACTGGACTCCATCGCGTGCGGGATACTGCTGGCATTTGTCTTACATGGACAGCGTGCGCCGCGAATCGGACGACTTGGCCGAATTGCGCTTCTTGCGTTCGCTCTCTTCGTGTGGTTCATCGTCGGCCATTACTGCGGTTTATATGATCAAGTACCGCCGTTGACTGGAGGTTTAATTGGCTTTCCACTCATGTCGCTGAGTGGGGTGTTGATCTTTATCGCAATACTGGGAGCAGGCCACGATGGTCTTTCGTTTCTCATGCACCCGATTCTGGTGTACCTCGGAAAGATCTCCTACGGACTCTACGCGTTCCACATCCTTGCTCTCCGTTGTGCCTATTATCTCTTTAGAAATTATCATGGTCCGTTTCACATGACTCTCTCTTCGGTTGCGGCGCTTTCACTAACTCTGGGAATGGCTGCTGTGTCCTTCCGGTGGCTGGAAAGCCCGTTCTTACGTTTAAAGCAGCAGAAGTTCACATACGTTCCTTCAGGACCTGTGATTGACGAGAATGCGGAACAAAATCGCCGCACCGATCTGCGCGACGTCGAGGAGCCGGCCGGTGCGAACGAATCATTGCCTGAGATCTGCGCGACGCCTATTTCGGGAAATTTTGAGTCGGCGCCTATCGAACCTTGATTAAGTAGACGTCCGTGCACTCTCCGGCAACGTGCATATCGGCCGGACACCCGCTATGAAAGGCCATATTGCTGGTAAAGACAACGTACTTTCCGTCGCGACTGATGGCAGCATGAGGCTGTGCCCAATAGTTTTCACTGCTGCGCGAGCGCGCATGAGCTAAGCGATAGGCAGTGCTTCCATCAACTTTCGCCAGCATGATTTCATCTTCGTACACCTTCCAATTGTCGAGACTAGGCTTCTCGTACTGTGAATTATCGGAAAGCAGCTCTGGTCCGGACTTCCGGTCATCGAAAAACGATAGTGCAATCCAAGGTTGCGAAGGACCGCCGCGATAACTCACGTGCAAATAAGGATGGTGATCGAGCAGGCAGGTAGCAGAGTGCAGATCTCCAAACTGCCTGACGTCCATACCCCACCCGCTCGAACAAGGATTGCTCAACCCAGGTAGAGTCGTAGAGTTGTTTGAAGCGATGAAGATCGATTTTCCATTCAGGTCGAAGCCAGTATCGTAGTGGTTAGTTCTGTCCTGCACATGGACTAACGTGCTCCCGTTCCAAAGCCGGACGCCCTGCTCAGCACCGCTGCCATCTCCGAGAAACTGAATCGTGAGCAGATTATCCGCAGTGAGTTGCAATTTATGAATGCACCCGGGCTGTGTTGCTCCGTTGATGTCGCCGTTGATCGTGCAGGTAGTCGTGTACACAGCGCTCTTGGCTTGCCCGCGAAGCGACCACACAAACACATCCATGGTATTGTTCGCGTTCTGGCCAATAAGAGCGATATGGTCGCCGTCTTGCGATAAGTCCGCCGCATCCGGGGAGACGATGTTTTTGTATTCGTTAAATACATGCAGAGCGCTCGTCTTCACAGTAGCGCCGGCGATCAGACCCTTATAAAGAGAATTCGTCGACGCGTAATAGAAGGCGTTACCGTCAGATGCGTCCCACACTGGATGACCACTAAACCTTGGCATCTTTGAGACAGGAACTCCCACGCTTCCATTCACATTTCTTATGCGCCAATTCCCGTCGTCAGAGACCACAAATAGCAGCGAGTCAGTCGCATTCATTGGCGTCATTGTTGAGTAGTAATGCATGAACGCCACATGTTTACCATCCCACGCGGTTTCGTCCTGGCTACTATCCGTGAGTCTCTTCACGGAGCAACCGAATACCGGATCGATATAGCTTTGGCCTTTAGGTGGCGGCGTGAAAGTATCCCAGTCCGGGGGAATGTGGGCCTGCTTGTCATCGAGTTTCCCGCAAATCGGAGCGTCTGAAGTTCTGGATTGGTAAATGTTCTGTGAATGAGCTGGGACTTCAGCTTGATGGCTTCCGGTATTACTGCAAGCACTCATCAATAAAGTGATACCCGCAATAGACAGAAGGCTCTTGTAGAGCATTTTGAACGACCTCAATGAAAAATAACTCTAGCGACAATTGCCCATTTGTAATCTTCGGAGACGAGTGGGGATTGCATCCCACGAGCGTACAGCATCTCGCGCGAGGCCTGGCGGAAAACCATCCGTTATTGTATGTGAACACATTCTGGCAGCGACGTTTTCGCTGGAACTTAGATGATGCCCGTCGAGCCTGGCATAAGCTTCGGATGTTGGCTTCTCCTGCGCCGCGCACGAGCGACTCAATCCTGCCTCTTCCTGGCGCTCACCTTTACTCGCCACCCATCATTCCTCTAAAGCCGGCCGGTGCCGTTCGCCAATGCAATCGCCTCCTATTGCAAAACAGCGTGAAACGGCAATTACGCAAATATAGATTCGAGAAACCGGCATTGTTTGTGACACTGCCGTTTGCTGCCGAAGCGGTCGGAGGGCTCGATGAACGGCTCCTGATCTATTACATAACTGATCAGTACTGCGAGATGCCCGATGTATGCCGTGAGTATATTAAGGATTTGGAACAGAAGTTACTTTCCGAATCCGATTTGATTTTTGTTACTTCCAGGGAGCTTCTTAAAGACAAGAATGGCAGAAAATCACCCGCGCGATTGTTGCCCCACGGCGTCGATTTCAACCGCTTTCATTCCGCCGCAGTAGATCCGCCCGAGATCCCGCCAGAGTTGAAACATTTGCCCCGACCGATCCTTGGGTTTCATGGCACGCTCGCGCCGTGGGTTGACTCGGAACTTCTGAGGCAAGTTGCTCGCGCGTTCCCCCGAGCATCCATCGTGTTAATTGGACCGGTATGGATCGATTTTTCCATTCCTCGCGGTCTCCCGAACGTGCACTGGATCGGCCCACGCTCTTACAACGATCTGCCCAACTACGCCGCACATTTTGATATCGGTCTGATTCCCTTTCGGCAAGATGCGCTGACCGCCTATGTAAACCCACTGAAACTGCTGGAGTATTTGGCGCTGGGACTCCCAGTGGTTTCAACTCCCTTGCCTGATTTGCCGCATTTTGCCAACGTTGTATCTGTCGCCGCAACCGCAGATGAATTCATCGATCAGGTCAAATCCGCTCTTCATGATCGATCTCCCGAACGTCGCTTGGAGAGATTTGCGGCTGCAGCAGGAGAGAGCTGGGAGGCGCGAGTCAATCTCATCGAGCAACACGTGCAAGGCGCATTGCAAAACAACGCACGAATCGAATCGGTTGAAGACCATGCGAATGCCGTGCTGAAGACCTCGCTTCCTGCCGAAGGGCTCATTTCATGAAAGTATGTGTCGCCTTCGGAACTCGTCCAGAAGCGATAAAGCTCGCTCCTGTCATCCAGCGTCTGAAGGGTATTCCTGAAGTGGAACTTAGAATTTTGGCTAGCGGACAACATCGGTCGCTGCTGGATCAGGTTCTCACACTCTTCAACATTCAGCCTGACTACGACTTCCATGTGATGGAATCGAACCAGCACCTCGGCAGTTTGACCGCCCGGGTACTGTGCGAAGTGGAGCGCCACATCATTTCTCATCAGCCCGACTGGATGGTCGTGCAGGGCGACACGACGACTGCGTTTTCTGCAGCTATGGCTGCCTACTATCACCGCGTTCCCATCGCGCATGTAGAAGCGGGACTTCGTACCGGCGACCGCTTCAATCCGTTCCCGGAAGAAATCAACAGAAAATTCATCGGCTCGCTCGCCAATCTCCACTTCGCTCCGACGCAGCGCGCACGAGAGAACCTTTTGTGTGAAGGGATCGATCCTGCCACGATTCACGTCACCGGCAATACCGGAATCGATGCTCTCCTGCAAATTGCGGCGCAGACACCAAATTGCAATGCTAGTTCTGCCTGGCGAGAGGATCAGCGGATGCTGCTGGTTACCAGCCATCGGCGGGAAAGCTTTGGCCGCGAGTTATCGCGAGTGTGCGAGGCGCTAAGAACTTTGGTCAAACGCAATCCCGATATCTGTGTGGTTTATGCCATGCATCCGAACCCCAACGTACGCGGAATCGTGGAGCGCGAGCTGCAGGGAATTTCCCGCATTCATCTAATACCTGCACCCGATTATGCGAGCTTCGTGCGCATAATGAAGCAATCGTTTCTGATCCTGACCGATTCCGGAGGCATTCAAGAAGAAGCTCCATCTTTAGGAAAGCCGGTCCTCGTATTGCGATCGCGTACAGAGCGAGTGGAGGCAATCGAGGCTGGAACTGCCAAGCTGGTTGGTACTGACACCGACAAGATTGTCGATGAAACCGAGCTTCTTTTGGGTAATCCATCGTTATACGGGCACATGGCCCGGGCAACGAATCCATATGGCGATGGCTTCGCGTCCGACCGCATAGTTGAGACGCTTCTCCATTCCTGCGCTCAGCAAAAGCATGTTCCTACCTCTGTAGCCGGAACTGCTGTAACCCCAAACGAACTTAACTTCCAGACGCACGCCTGATCACGATTATGTCGCTCGACAGGGTCCGGATTCTTCATCTAATCGCTACCAAGTTCGTCGGCGGCCCTGAAAAGCAGATCCTGCACCACGCAGTATCTGCAGCTTCGTCGCAGCAGGAAATCTGGCTCGGATCCTTTCGTGATTTTCCCGCCCGCCCTGAGTTCCTGGAGCGCGCCGAGCACGCAGGATTACCCACCATCGAATTCAGCTCCGGGCGATTTCGGTTGCAGACTATCCTTGAGTTGACGCGCGCTCTGAAGAAAAACAAAATCTCTTTGCTATGTACTCACGGTTACAAAGCCAATCTCCTGGGTTGGGTTGCGAGCCGCCTCGCCGGTTGTCCGCAGATTGCGTTTGCGCGAGGGTGGACGGGAGAAAACTGGCGGATCAAGTTGTATGAGCGCTTGGATCGTCGGGTACTGCGCTGGACCGAGTGGGTGGTCTGTGTCTCGCGTCCTTTGGCCGCGCAGCTTGAAAAACAGCGAAGGCATCGAACACCTCCTCAGCTTATTCCCAATTGCGCGCTTCTCCCGTTTCGGAATGTAGTTCTGCCGTTTGATCGCGTGCCAATCCGACAAACTCTCGGAATGCCAGCTAAGACTTTCTGCATTTGTGCTGCAGGCAGATTGAGTCCAGAGAAAGGACACAAGTATCTCTTAGAAGCTGTTCCGAAGCTTTTACCTCGAATTCCTCGATTGCTGGTTGTCTTGCTCGGTGAAGGGCGACAGCGCACAGAACTTGAGGGGCTGGCAATAGAACTGGGAATTCGGAACCATGTATTGTTCGCCGGGTTCAAAAAGGACATTCGAGCATGGATTCAAGCGTGTGATCTCGTAGTCAATCCATCTCTGACCGAAGGCATGCCAAACGTTGTGCTCGAAGCTATGGCACTTGGAAGTCCTGTAATTGCCACCAGCGTGGGAGGAGTGCCGGATCTCATCGACCATATGCAATCCGGCCTTCTGGTTGCGCCGGGCGATTCCAATTCACTCGCAGCAGCGATCCATGCTCTCTATGCCAATCCTGCTGATCGGCTGCAACTCGCGCGAAATGCTCAGGCACATCTTCTCAAATATTCGCCTGAACAGCAGACACGGCGATTGAATGAGCTCTATGCCAGAGCGCTTCGAGCTTCGGACAACTTACCGGTAGCTAACTCCCTGGCCCTGCCGATGCAGGGCTGAGATTTCAGAAATGTTTACTATTCTTTCTAACCTGCGTCTGCCGACTCAGTGGCAGCGATCTGGAATAAGCGGGGTTTCTCTATACGCGCAAAACTGCAGCGACTTTGTACGTCACCTCCGCAATAGCGATTTGGTGGTAGTCAACGGTCTGGAGATCACGCTGAGATTGTGTGAGCTCTTTACTGTAGCGCCATGGCTGCGTCGACCGCTTGTGGCAGTGGACGTTGTTCTGCGAAAGCCAGACAGCATGAAGAGCAGGCTCTCCGTTGAAATCACGCGCCGGCTCCTCAAACAGGTGGACTACTTCCTGCACTACTTTCGCGATCTCAGCGGATACAAGAAGTACTTCGATATCGGTCCCGAGCGCAGCGGCTACGTACCATTCAAGCCAAATCTGCGTTACCGCATTGAAGCTCAACCAGATGCCGACGGAGAATACGTGCTCTGCCTCGGCTATTCAATGCGCGATTACGAAACCTTTTTCAATGCTGTCGAAAACCTGCCTTATACGGCAGCCATTCCCGAACCCGACTTTGGCGAGTTGCGCAATCACCACTCACGGTTTACCCGCGCTCTAAGTGCGCTGCCTGGAAATGTCCAAGTTTTGTCCGATGACGGCTCGCAGGCCTCTCTCGTGCGGATTCTCAGAGGGGCCAGGCTGGTGGTTATTCCCATATTGAAATCGAGCATCTGTGCTTCCGGTATCGGGATTTACTTGAACAGCATGCTGCTCGGAAAATGCGTACTTCTCAGTCGTGGACCCGGCACTTCGGATGTGCTCGATGATGAGGCAGTATTTTTTAACGCCGAGGACCCTGCCCACTTGCGTTCGACGATCCGGCAAGTTTGGGAAAGTAACAACTTGCGCCACAGGATTGCGGCTGCTGGGCATGCATATGCTCGTTCACTTGGGGGTGAGCCGGAACTTTGGGACCGTGTCCTGGAGAATGCAGTGCGTTGGTACGTAGACCGCAATGCCACTAACGATCTATCTATTTTTCGTTCATATTCAAAGCCTCGGATTTGCACCCAGCAACAACTGAGATAGTCCGAGTTTCGAGTTCCTCGAAATTCAAGCGGCCGCACTCGGTCTTCGCGCCGCCTCTTCCCTGGAGGTAACCATGCAAAATGAAAGTCTATTCAACACGGCACAGACCTTGATGCAGACCACGTGCCCTCCGGAATTGAAATCGAAGCAGTACCACAAACCGGAAGCTGCATCCTGGCTGGATGTAATGGGGAAGCACACAAAAATGTGCTCATCGGTTCTCCGCAACCTTTTCCTCGGCGGCAACGCCATGTCGCTGAAATTACTATCCAAGCCGAAGGACATGGTGTTCTATGCGAGCGAGACACTATTCACCTACAAGATGCTGGCCGGTAGCTCACCAATAAAACAGAAAAATATATGGGAGGTTCTCGGGTCAAGCGGGATCACCGCGATCTCTGTCGCGGAAATGTCGGACGCCTTTTTCTTCGGGCCTGTGGCTTCCTACACAGCCGATATTATCGGCCTATGCCAGATATGCAGTCAGATTAAACCCATGACTATTTTTGAGATCGGCACACTTCGTGGTTACACTGCCTATCATTTCGCTCTGAACTCTCCAGCTAGCTCCACAGTGTATTCTTTGGATCTGCCGCGAGATCACAGGCGCACAACTCTAAAAACAACGTTAGTCGACGAATGGCATATCAATGAAAGCCATCAGCATCATCGGTATGTGTTCGAAAATACGTCAGTCGAGCGAAAGATCAATCTTCTCTATGGCGACAGCGCGACATTCGATTTTTCTCCATTCTTTGGAACGATCGATTTGTTCTTCATCGACGGCGCTCACTCATACGAGTATGTCCGCTCGGATACTCTAAATGCGCTGAAGTGCTGCCATAAGGGGAGTGTAATTGCGTGGCACGATTTTGGCCGTACCGGTGTTAACGGCGTTTCAAAGTGTCTTGAGGAGTTTGCGAGGCAGTATTCGATATATAGGATTCCAGGTGGATCTTTGGCCTATATGGTGATTTAGATACTTGGTCCGAAGGGACTCGGGATTGCCGCGCCGCATCACTATCCCCACGACAGGTAATCAGCTTTATCTAAGATGATCCCATTTTCCCTTAAGCCCTCCGTCTGGTCTCTCAGTCAGGCCCACAAAGGGAACTTCTCAATCTTGAACACGTCCTCGATCCGATCTTATGTCGCGTGGACGAATAGCGACATCTTCTTTACTCGAAGCGTGACGATGCCGACACCGCCACCTTTGCCATTGAAGCCCTTGATGTGACCAGTTGTGCCCCGGGCGACCGCTGCCAGGCGGCAGTGATCGCCCGAGTTCGAACTACTGAATTCGGATCAGGTATACATCCGAGCACTCGTTGGCAACGTGCATGTTTGCCGGGCAACCGTTCGGATTCGCCATGTTGCTGGTGAATACCACGTACTTCCCATCGCGACTCATGGTGGCGTGAGGCTGAGCCCAGTAGCTTTCCATACTCCGTGAGCGGGCGTGGGCCAGGCGATAAACTGCGCTGGCATCTACTTTTGCGACGACGATTTCATCTTCATAGAGCTGCCAGTTGCTGCTCGATGGAGCTCTATAATTTCCATCATTGCTAAAGAATTCAGGACCCGGAGTGCGGTTGTCGAAGAATGAAATACCTATCCAAGGTTGTGAGGCACTACCGCGATAGCTGAGGTGCCAAGACGGCACGTTATCGAGCAGACAAATACTCGACGAAAGATTATTCAGTTTCCTGATATCCATTCCCCATCCGCTGGGACACGGGTTGGTTTCACCGGACAGCGTAAGTGAGTTTCCTCGTGCGGCGATAATTGGGACTCCATTGAGGTCATCACCAGTGTCATAGTGATTGGTATTGTCCTCCAGATGAACCAATGAGCTTCCATTCCATAAGCGGATTCCCTGCTCATTACCGGTGCCATCATTGTTGAACTGAATACTGAGCAGATTATTCGGGGTTAACTGTATTTTGTGCAGGCAGCCTACCCCATTTGCAACACTGCCGCTGTTTGTGCAGGTGGTTGTATATTTCGACGTTTTGGTTTGTTGACTCAGTGACCAGACAAAAGCATCCATAGTGTTGTTGCTGTTCTGGCCCACCAAGGCAATGTGATCACCATCCTGCGACAGGTCGGCCGAGTCTGACGAAACCACACCGCTGTACTCGCTGAAGCTGTGCAGAACCTTACTTGTCACCGAACTTCCATTGATTGTGCCGCTATAAAGAGAATTATTGTGAGTGTAGTAGAAGACGTTGCCGTTCGAAGCATCCCAGACCGGATGACCTTCGAAAGGCGGCATCGCACTTTCGGAAATTACAACCTTGCCATCGGTGTCTCTAACACGCCAGCCGCCATCATTCGAGACGATGAACAGCAGTGAGTCGCTGGCATTCATAGCCGTCAGTGTTGAGTAATAATTCGCGAAACTCAGATGCGTGCCGTCCCACGCGTTCTCGTCGGTGCCGCTGCTGGTCAGACGTTTCACACTGCACCCAAAAACAGGATCAACATACGATTGGCCGGCAGGCGGTGGGGTGAACGTATCGTAGTTCGGCGGAAGGTGGACTGCTTTGTCGTTGCTTTGTCCGCACAGGAGAGCTGATCCAGAGGTGGACGTCGCTCCTGTGCCGGAGAGCGCGATCGTCGTTGGAGAATTGGCGGCGCTGCTGACAATCGAAGCTGTTCCGGTATAGTTTCCTGCGGAAGTGGGCGAGAAGCTCACCTTCAATGATGTCGTACCACCCGCCGCTAATGTATACGGAGTCGACAAGCCACTCACCGAGAATCCAGTTCCAGTGGCGCTTACCTGATTGATCGTCGCGCTCGTATTTCCGTTGTTCGTCAGCGTGATCGTCTGGGTTGCCGTGGTTCCGACGTTTGTGTTGCCGAAGTTTTCGCTGGCTGGATTCGCTGAGAGCTGAGCCTCCGGTGGTTGGGTTCCCGTTCCTGAAAGCGCGATGTTGAGAGGTGAGTTCGTTGAATCGGAGGTGACGCTCACGATACCGGAGTAGCTTGTGGCTGTCTGAGGCACGAATGTGATGCTGAGGGTTACAGTGCCTCCTGCGGCAAGTGTGAACGGCGTTGTGATGCCGGTTGTCGTAAACGCTGGGTTGCTCACGCTGACCTGGCTGATGGTTGTGTTGGTGCCGCCGTTATTGGTCAGGGTCATGCCGATGGTGCTGCTCGATCCTGAGTTTACGGTGCCGAAGGCAATAAGAGGGGTGATCTGGCCTCCCTGGGCCATTGCTGAATTTGCTGTGAGCGATAAAAGCGCAGAAATAGTTACGAGAATTGCGGAAACACGCATCCGTCTCATGTGGTTGTATTTACCTGTCTTTGGAGTTGTCGGCCTGAGGTTTGGAACAACGAGCGAGCACGTAGAACGCCAGCCGGCCGAGCAGTAACGTTCCTCTTAATTACGTAATCGTTTAAAACACAGAAAGGCGGAGGGTTATTTTGGCGGCCGGGAAGGAGTTCAGGCCGGCTAAGTCGAAATTGCCGGCGACTGGCCGCGGCTCAAGTGCGAGTACCGTGCTAACTCTGCGCATCGAATTGCCAACTATCAGCGTGGATCTATAAAGATTCGAAGGTGCACGGTACCATGCACAAAAGCGTCCGAGGTGAGATGAACATGTGAAGCATCAGGTCCCGCAGCTTCGCTAACGCGAGTAAATGCCACTTAGCCCCGTGGAAAAGTGTGACTCCACAGTGAGGGCCAGGATTCAGTCCTTTTTTCCCTGCGAGAGTCCTCGAGGTGCCCTCTGGCGTTCGCGAAACGATCTTAACGTCATGCTGAATGAGGAAATTCGAGAGAAAGTTGCGTAATTCCCTGCTCTTTGGAGTGACCCCCAAAAGTGAGACAGAGGAGAAAATCCCTATCTACAGCGAATGGAGAGTAGATGAGG
>Ga0070741_10000857_pt1 | contig 101442 bp, 115 predicted proteins | sample Coa_R1_4_FD_66440 | JGI IMG/M metagenome (GOLD analysis project Ga0070741, IMG submission 66440) | Surface soil microbial communities from Centralia Pennsylvania, which are recovering from an underground coalmine fire - Coalmine... | ecosystem: Environmental > Terrestrial > Soil >... | reverse complement strand
CTCGAGGACATCGCGATCCTCTCGGGCGGCGAGGTGATCACCGAGGAGATGGGCCTCAAGCTCGAGAACACGAAGCTCTCGCAGCTCGGCCGCGCCCGCAAGGTCGTCGTCGACAAGGACACGACCACGATCATCGACGGCGCCGGCGACGCGGAGGCGATCAAGGGCCGCATCAAGCAGCTGAAGGGCGAGATCGAGAACACCGACTCGGACTTCGACCGCGAGAAGCTCCAGGAGCGTCTTGCGAAGCTGTCCGGCGGGGTCGCCGTGGTCAAGGTCGGCGCTGCCACCGAGACCGAGATGAAGGAGACCAAGCACCGCGTCGAGGACGCGCTGCAGGCCGCGCGTGCCGCCCTCGAGGAGGGCGTCGTGCCGGGCGGCGGCGTCGCGCTCCTGAACGCGGCGGACGCGGTCAAGGAAGACCTCCTCGGCAAGCTCGATGCTGACGAGCGCACCGGTGCGCAGATCATCATCAAGTCGCTCGAGGAGCCGCTCCGCCAGCTCGCGACCAACGCCGGCCTCGAAGGCTCGGTCGTCGTGCAGCAGGTCCGCTCGGCGAAGCCGGGTCAGGGCCTGAACGTCGACACCGGCGAGGTGACCGACCTGGTGAAGGCCGGCATCACCGACCCGACGATGGTCACGCGCTCGGCGCTGCAGAACGCCGCGTCGATCGCGAAGAACATCCTCACCACCGAGGCGATCGTCGCCGAGGCGCCGGAGAAGAACGCTCCGGTCGGCGCCGGCATGCCGGACATGGGCGGGATGATGTAGGCAACTGGCAACTCGCCTTCGGCGAGTCGCTAGAGGAACGAGAACGGGCGGCCTTCGGGCCGCCCGTTCTCGTTCCCAGAAACAAGAAGGCCCGCGGGGAGCGGGCCTTCGAGGGGATGGGGGAGGGTTATGGCCCAGATATCGACGCCGGCGTGCGGAGCCCGATCCCTCGAACGAGGGATCCGCGGCTAGAAGCCGTAGCGCTCTTCGCGCCAGGGGTCGGCGTCGTTGTGGTAGCCGTAGCGCTCCCAGAAGCCGGGCTTGTCGATCGACGAGAGCTCGATTCCGCGCAGCCACTTGGCGCTCTTCCAGAAGTACTTGCCCGGGATGACGAGGCGCAGCGGATAGCCGTGCTCCGGTGTGAGCTCCGCCCCGTCGCCGTGCGTCGCGAGCATCGCGTTGTCGGCTTCGAGGAACGACAGAGGCACGTTCGAGGTGAAGCCGGCCTCCGAATGCGCGATGACGAAGTTCGCCGTCGGCTTCGGCCGGGCGAGCTTCGCGAGCTCGCGCCAGTGGACGCCCTCGAAGCTCGTGTCGAACTTCGACCAGCGCGTGACGCAGTGGATGTCCTGCACGTTCGAGCTGCGCGGCAGCTCGTTGAGCTGCTCCCACGTGAGCTCGAGCTCCTGCTCCACCTCGCCGAAGACGCGGAGCGTCCAAGTCGAGAGGTTGGGGTACTCGGCGACCGAGCCGGCGTGCAGCACCGGCCACTTCTCCGTCAGGTACTGCCCGGGCGGCAGCCGGGCCGGGTCGAACCCCGCGTCGCGCACCTTCTGCTCGGCTTTCGACCTGAACACGGGATCTACTCTAGAGGCATGGATTCCGCACGCCGCGATCGCGCCTACGTTCGGGTGCAAGGCCCCGACGCGGTCGACTACCTGAACCGGATGCTGTCGAACGACGTGCCCGCGTCGGGCTCGGCCGACGCGCTGCTGCTGACGCCGAAGGCGCGCGTGATCGCGCCGGTCCTCGTGTGGCGGCGCGGCGAGGACGACGTCTTGCTGCTCACCGAGCCGGAGCTCGGCGAGACGCTCCGCGCACAGCTCGTGCGCATGCGCTTCGCGGCGAAGTGCGAGATCGAGCTCGAGGAGCACACGTCGACGATCGTCCTCGACGGCGACGAAGGGATCCCGAACCGGGACTACGGCGTGCCGGCGATGGAGGTGCTCGACAGCGACCTCGACGGCGGCGCCGATCTCGAGCGCCTGCGCATCCAGGCGGCGACTCCGCGCTTCGGCTGCGAGATCGACGACCGCGTCCTTCCTGCGGAGGCGGGGCTCGACGAGCGTGCGGTCTCGTTCACGAAGGGCTGCTACCCGGGCCAGGAGCCGATCGCGCGTCAGCACTATCGCGGCAAGGTGAACCGCCGCCTGCGCGTGCTGGCCGTCGACGGCGCCGCGCCCACACCTGAGACGCCGGTGCTCTACGACGACAAGGACGTCGGCCGCGTCACGAGCGCGGTCGAAGGCCTCGCGCTTGCGTACGTTCGCGTCGAGGTTCCGGACGACGCGGAGCTGACGGTCGGCGGCGCGGGCGCACGGCTACACTGGCCGACTGAGCGCCCGTAGCTCAGGGGATAGAGCACCAGCTTGCGGAGCTGGGGGTCGCACGTTCGAATCGTGCCGGGCGCATGTCGTGGCGGAGCTGGACGAAGCCGAGCTCGACCGGCTTTACGGCAGCTGGGCGCCGCTGACACCGCCGGAGGTTGCGGAGCTCTTCGCGGGCGCTCCGTTTCGCTGGTGGCTGGCGGGCGGCTGGGCCGCCGAGCTCTCGGGCGCGGCACCTCGCCTCCACAGCGACACCGACGTGGTCGTTCTCTTCGACGACCTGCCCGCGATCCGCGCGCACTTCGCCGCGTTCCACCTCTGGGAGGCGCACGACGGATCGCTCCGGCCGCTGCTGCCCGACGAGGATCTGCGCGACGAGCGCGAGCAGCTCTGGGTGCGCCGCGACGCGGGCTCGCCGTGGCTCTGCGACCTGCTGCTGACCCCGAGCGCGAACGGCCGCTGGCTGTTCAAGCGCGACCACGCGATCACGCTTCCGCTCGACGAGCTCGGCGCGACGACGGACGGCGTGCCGCACCTGAAGCCGTCGGTGGTGCTGCTGCACAAGGCGCGCCGCGTGCGTCCCAAGGACGAGCAGGACTTCGCGTCCCTGTTGCCCGCGCTCGACCACGCCGAGCGGACGTGGCTCGACGGCGCGCTCGCCCGCACGCAGCCGGACCATCCCTGGCGCGCCCACCTGGGTTAGCGAGCGTTCTCTCCGGAGAGAACGCTCGCGTGGCTGACGTTCCCGACGGGCTGGTGCTCAAGCGCCATCGCGATCTCGAAGGCGTGCGCAAGGTGCCGTGGCCGCGGCGCATCATCATCGGCCTGCTGCTCGCGTTCCTCGTGCTCGGCCTGCTGAACGTCTTCGGCCAGCACCCCGTCACGTCGAACGCATCGGCGCCGGCGGCGACGCTGAAGCTCTACGCCCCGGCGCACCTGCGCGGCGGCCTGCTCTTTTCCGCGCGCTTCCATATCACCGCGAACCGCGACCTGAAGAACGCGATTCTCATTCTCGATCCCGGCTGGGCGGAAGGCATGGCGATCAACACGATCGAGCCGAGCCCGCTCGGCCAGGGCTCGAGCGACGGCAAGCTCACGCTCCAGCTCGGCCACATCGCGAAGGGCCGGACGTTTCTGCTCTTCATGCAGTTCCAGGTCAATCCGACGAACCTCGCCTGGCACCGGCCCGCGAACGTGACGCTCGCCGACGGCTCGACGCCGATCCTCCGCATCCACCGGACCTTCGACATCTACCCCTGATGGACATCGTTCTCCGCGGCATCGTCGTCTTCGCCTTCCTGCTCGTGCTGACGCGCATCATCGGCCGGCGCGAGCTGTCGTCACTGCAGCCGTTCGACCTGATCCTGCTGATCATCCTCGGCGACGCCGTGCAGCAGGGGCTGACGCAGGACGACTACTCGCTCACCGGCGCCGGGCTCGCGATCGGGACGATCGCCATCCTGCAGGTGTTCGTCTCGTGGGTGGGCTACCGCTTCCCGCGCACGCGGAAGATCCTCGAAGGCGTCCCGATCATCGTCGTCCAGGACGGCGAGGTGATCGAGGCGAACCTGAAGCGCGAGCGTCTCGACATCGACGAGATCTACGAGCAGGCGCGCATCCAGGGCATCGAGCACTTGTCGCAGGTCAAGTGGGCGGTGCTCGAGACGAACGGCCAGCTCAGCTTCATCAAGAAGCAGTCCTAGAAGCTCTTAAGCTCTCACCGTGCCGTTGCTCGTGACCGAGGCCCAGGTGGCCGAGCTGCTCACGCCCGCCGACGCGATCGCAGCGGTCGAGGCGTCGTTCGAGCGCCTCGCACGCGGCGCGATCGAGAACCCGCCGCGCGTGCGGGCGACGCTGCCGGGCGGTGACTTCGCCGTCATGCCGTGCGTCGACCACGAGCTGGGCTACGCCGGGCTGAAGTCGTTCGTCTGGCTTCCCGGCGGGACACCGTTCGTGATCGTCCTGTTCTCGATCGAGCACGCGCGCCTCGAAGCGATCGTGGAAGCAGAGATTCTCGGCCGGCTCCGAACGGCAGCGGCGTCGGCCGTGGCCGCGAAGCGGCTCGCGCGCGCGGGTGCGTCGACGCTCGGCGTGATCGGCTGCGGTCGCCAGGCGGCGGCGCACGTCGCGGCGCTGCGCGCGGCGCTGCCGTCGCTCGAGCGCGTGGTCGTCTCGTGTCGCAATCAGGAGCGGCTCGCGGCGTTCTGCGCCGAGCACGACTGTGAGCCGGGCGACGCTGCGACGTGTGACGTCGTCGTGACCGTCACGACTGCCGACACACCGGTGCTGCACGGCGCGCAGCTTCGACGGGGCGCAACCGTGATCGGCGTGGGCGCGAACGACCTGTCGAAGCGAGAGCTCGACGACGACGTCCTCGACCGCGCGGCGTTCATCTGCTGCGACTCGATCGAGCAGTCGCGGCTCGAAGCCGGCGACCTCACGCTCGCCCTGGCGACCCGTGAGGTGCGCGAGCTGCAGGACGTCGTCAGCGGCGAGCTGCGCGGCCGCGCGCGCGACGAGGACATCGTCGTGTTCAAGTCGAACGGTCTCGCCGCGTGGGACCTCGCGGCCGCGGCCCGCGTCGTCGAGCTGGCGCGCGCGTAGCGCTCAGAGCTCGCGCTGTGTCTGCGCGACGAGGTCTTCGCCGAGAGCGTGAACGACCTCGGGCCGGTCGAGCAGCCGCTTCACCTGCTCCGGCGTGCAGCGGTTCGTGACGTAGTGGTCGGCGACGATCTCACGCAGCGGCCGGCCGCGGTGATGCTCGCGGATGACGTACTGCGCCATTCGTTCCTCGGTCTGCGACCTGGTACCGAGGAAGGAGAACGCGCCCCTGATCGCGTCGACGAGTCCCACGGTCGGCGCGATTGTATAGTCGCGGCGTGAAGGCCCCGGCCAGGGACGGGCGCTTTGCCGAACGGGTCGTCGAGGGACTCGACGACGCGGGAAGCCGGGAGCGCGTCGTCATCTGGATCGAGCGGCGCGCCGGAGCGATGTGGGCGGTCGGCCGGCAGGTGAACCCGCAGCACCGCGAGAGCGAAGAGCCGCGCGGCGACGACTACGTCTGGGAAGGCCACGAGCTCGACGACTGCCTCGAGACCGCGAACGCGGTGCTCGAGGACGACGCCGTCGTCTCGGAGACCGACGGCAGCGGCGCGAAGGTGAAGCCGTTCAGGCGCGAGGAGCTGCTCGGCCCGCTCGAGCGCTTCTTCTTCGGTCGCTGAGCGCACCGGCCGGCAGCGGCTCCCGCCCGGCGGAGCCGGTGTGTTCAGCGAGGTGCGCCGCTAGGCCACTTCAGGTCGGCGTCCGGGATCGGGTCGCCGTGCGGGTCGTGCGTGGGGAAGCCGAGCGCGCGGTCGATGCGCGCCTCGAGCTCCTCCGAGATGACGTGCTCGAGCCGGTCGGCTTCGGCGTGCACGTCGTCGACATGGAGACCGAGCGTCTCGGCCAGGTACAGCTCGAGCAGCCGGTGGTGGCGGATCACCTCGAGCGCAACCTGCTCGCCGGCGGGCGTGAGCTGCGCGCCGCGATACGGCTCGTGCTCGAGCAGGTTGAGCGCAGCGAGCTTCTTCACCATCGCGGACGCGGACGCGGGCGAGACGCCCTGATCCTGGGCGAGCGCGCCGATCGTCACCCGCCCGCTCGCCGCCTGCAGCTTGTAGACGCTCTTCAGGTAGTCCTGGATGGCTTCGCTCAGCGCGGCCTTTGCCATTGCCGCAAGGGTAACGTGGCCGGCGTGACGATTCGCATCGGCCACTCGGCGGATCCCGACGACGCATTCATGGTCTGGGCGCTCGAAGCGGGCACCGTCGACACCCGCGGGCTCGAGCTCGAGCCGGTCGTCTCCGACATCCAGACGCTGAACGAGTGGGCGCTCGAAGGGAAGCTCGAGGTGACGGCGCTCTCGGCCGGCGCGTACCCCGCCGTCGCCGACCGGTATCTCCTGCTGCGGCACGGAGCGTCGTTCGGCGAGGGGTACGGGCCGATCGTCGTCGCGCGCGGAGAGGTCGACCTGCACGCGGTGGAGATCGCGACGCCGGGGCCGCTCACGACCGCGAAGCGCGTGCTGCACCTGGCGCTCGGCGACGACATCCGCACGCGCGACCTGCCCTTCGATGCCGTGCTCGACGAAGTCGTCTCCGGACGCGCGGAAGCGGGGTTGCTGATCCACGAGGGTCAGCTCACCTACGCCGAAGCCGGGCTCGTGAAGCTGCTCGACCTCGGCGTCTGGTGGCAGGAGCACACCGGGCTGCCGCTGCCGCTCGGGCTCGTCGGCATCCGACGCGACGTCGAGCGGCGCGACGAGGTGTCGCGCGTCCTCCGCGAGGCGATCGACGCCGGCCTCGCCAACCGCGACCAGGCGATGCAGTACGCGATGGGCTTCGGCCGCGGCATCGACGCCGCGACGGCGGACGAGTTCGTCTCGATGTACGTCAACGACCTGACGCTCGACATGGGCGACCGCGGCCGCGAGGCCGTCGCGCGCCTGCTCGGGAGGGACGCCGAATTCGCGCAGTGATTCTGAGCGCAGTGCGGACGCCCGTCGGACGCTACGGCGGCGCGCTCGCCGGCGAGCGGCCCGACGACCTCGGTGCGCTCGTCGTGCGCGAGGCCGTCGCGCGCGCCGGGGTTCCCGCCGAGCAGATCGAGGACGTGTGGCTCGGGTGCGCGAACCAGGCGGGCGAGGACAACCGCAACGTGGCCCGCATGGCCGTGCTGCTTGCGGGGCTGCCGGAGACGATCGGCGGCGTCACCGTCAACCGTCTCTGCGCGTCGGGGCTCTCGGCGATCGTCGGCGCCTGTCATGCCGTGATCGCGGGCGACGGCGACCTCTTCGTCGCCGGCGGGGTCGAGTCGATGTCGCGTGCCCCGTTCGTCACCGCGAAGCCCGACAAGGCGTTCCCGCGCGGCGACCGCGTCATGTACGACACGACGCTCGGCTGGCGCTTCCCGAACCCGCGTATGGAGGAGCTGTTTCCGCTCGAGACGATGGGCGAGACCGGCGAGAACGTCGCCGAGCGCTGGGCCGTGTCGCGCGAGGATCAGGACGCGTTCGCGCTCCGCTCGCAGCAGCGCTGGGCCGCCGCTGCCGACGCGGGCCGCTTCGACGACGAGCTCGTGGCTGTCGGCGACGTGACGCGCGACGAGCATCCGCGGCCCGACACGTCGCTCGAGAAGCTGGCGACGCTCAAGCCTGCGTTCCGCAAGGAAGGCTCCGTCACCGCCGGCAACTCGTCCGGGCTGAACGACGGCGCCGCCGCGGTCGTCGTCGCCTCGGAGGAGAAGGCGAAGGAGCTCGGGATCGAGCCGCTCGGAACGTTCGTCGGCTCGGCCGCTTCAGGCGTCGACCCGCGCGTCATGGGCATCGGCCCGATTCCCGCGGTGCGCAAGCTGCTCGAGCGCACGGGCGTCGGCGTCGAGGAGATCGACTTCGTCGAGCTGAACGAGGCCTTTGCCTCGCAGTCGCTCGCGGTCGTGCGCGAGCTCGGCCTCGACGAGGACAAGGTGAACGTGAACGGCGGCGCGATCGCGATCGGCCACCCGCTCGGCATGAGCGGCGCACGCTTGACCGTGACGCTGCTGCACGAGCTGCGCCGGCGCGGCGGGCGGTACGGCATCGCGACCATGTGTGTCGGCGTGGGACAGGGACAGGCGGCGTTGTTTGCCCGTAGCTGAGGACTACCTGCTGCTCGGGCTCCGGCTCGGCAAGCACGTCGACGGTCTCGTCGATGCGTACTACGGCCCGCAGGACCTGAAGGACGCCGTCGACGAAGAGCCGCTTGTGCACGCCTCCGAGCTCGCGGACGACGGTGCGCGCCTGCACGCGGAGCTCGCAGACGGCTGGCTGCGGGACCAGGTGCACGGCCTCTGGACGTACGCGCGCGTGCTCGCGGGCGAGAAGCTCTCGTACAGCGACGAGGTCGAGCGCTGCTACGGCGTGCGGCCGCAGCGAACGCCGGAGTCGGTGTACGAGGAGGTGCACGCGAAGCTCGACGAGCTGCTCCCCGGCGACGGCTCGCTGTACGAGCGGCGTGTCGCCTGGCGCGACCGCCACCGTGTCTCGGGCGACGCGGCGCTGGCCGGGATGCGCGCGTTGCTGCCGCTCTTCCGGCGCCGTACTGCGGAGCTCTTCGGCCTGCCCGACGGCGAGGACGTCACGCTCGAGCCGGTCACGGGGGAGCCGTGGTGGGCGTTCAACTACTACCTCGGCGGCCTGCAGAGCCGCGTGGTGCTCAACACCGACACACCGACGACCACGCTCGACCTGCTCGGCCTTGTCGCGCACGAGGTCTATCCCGGCCACCACACCGAAGCGGCGTTGAAGGAACAGCATCTGATCCGCGAGCGCGGGCTGGTCGAAGAGGCCGCGAAACTCGTTCCGACGCCGCAGTCGATCCTCGCCGAGGGCATCGCCGAGACGGGCCTCGACCTCGTGTTCGATCCGGGCGGGAGCGACGAGGCGCTCGCGGTGTTGCGCGATCAGGGCCTGCCGCTCGACGATCCGGTGCTCGCGTGGGAGATCCGCGAGACGATCGAAGGGCTCGGCACCCTCGGGCTCGACGCGGCGCTGATGATCCACGAGGAGGGCGTCGGCTTCGACGAGGCGGTGCAGTGGTACGTGCGCTGGGCGATGCGGCCGCTCGACGAGGCACGGCACGCGCTCGCGTTCGTCGTGGATCCGACGTGGCGCGCGTACGTCATCTCCTACACCGCGGGCCGCGAGCTCTGCCGCCGGTACGTCGGCGGCGACCCGGCCCGCTTCCGCACGCTGCTCACCGAGCAGGTGACCGTCACGGAGCTATTGTCCGCCTGATGGCGATGACCGCTGCCGAGCACGGGCTGTTCATCAACGGCGAGTCGGTCGAGGGCGCCGAGCTCCGCGACATCACCGAGCCCGCCACGGGCGAGACCCTTGCGCGCGCCGCCATGGCCGGCGAGGGAGAGATCGACCGCGCGGTCGACGCCGCACGCGCTGCGGTCGACGGTGCGTGGGGGAAGACGCCCGGGACGGAGCGCTCGCGCCTGCTGCACGCGCTCGCCGATGCGATCGTCGCGAACCGCAAGGAGCTCGCCGAGCTCGAGGCGCGCAACGTCGGCAAGGCGATCTCCTCGGTCAAGGCCGAGATCGCGGGCGCGACCGAGCACTTCCGCTTCTACGCCTCGGCGCTCGGCTCGATCGCGGGACGCTCGAATCCGATCGGCGGCTCGCTCCTCTTCTATTCGCAGAAGGAGCCGGTCGGAGTCGCCGCGCAGATCGTGCCGTGGAACTACCCGCTGCTCATGTCGACCTGGAAGCTCGCGCCCGCGCTCGCCGCCGGCTGCGCCGTCGTCCTGAAGCCCGACCCGCAGACGCCGCTGTCGGTGCTCCGCGTCGCTGAGCTCGCTGCCGAAGTCGGCTTTCCGGCCGGCGCGATCAACATCGTTCCCGGCGACGGCCCGACGACCGGCTCGTACCTCGTCAGGCATCCCGGCGTCGACAAGGTTGCGTTCACCGGCTCGACGAAGACGGGCGGCGAGATCATGCGGCTGTGCTCCGACCCGATCAAGCGGGTCACGCTGGAGCTCGGCGGCAAGAGCCCGAACCTGCTCTTCGCCGACGCCGACCTCGCCGACGCGATCCCGGCGAGCGTCTGGGCGATCTACGCGTCGGCCGGCCAGTCGTGCGAGGCGCGTTCGCGCTTGCTCGTCGAGCAGTCGCTGTACGACGACGTCGTCTCGCAGGTGACGGAGCTGTCCCAGCGCGTCAAGGTCGGCGACCCGCTCGATCCCGAGACGCAGATGGGCTCGCTCATCTCTCAGGCGCACCGCGAGAAGGTGCACGGCTTCGTCGACAGCGCGCGCGACGAAGGCGCGGAGATCACCACCGGCGGCGCGATCGGCGACGGGCCGGGCGCGTTCTACCCGCCGACCGTGATCGCGCAGGCGCGAAACGACATGCGCGCCGCGCAGGAGGAGATCTTCGGCCCCGTCGTCACCGTCATTCCGTTCGCCGACGAGAACGACGCGGTGCGGATCGCGAACGACGTGAAGTACGGGCTGATGGCGACGATCTGGACGGGCGACCCCGGCAAGGGCCATCGCATCGCCGCGAAGATCAAGTCGGGAACGGTCGGGATCAACATGCCCTACACGGCGTTCCCCGGCATTCCGTTCGGCGGCTACAAGCAGTCCGGCTTCGGCCGCGAGCTCGCGATCGAGACGCTCGAGCTCTATCTCGAGACGAAGTCCGTCATCACGTACACCGGCACGCGGCCGACCAACCCGTTCGGCCTCTGACGCCGGCGAGATACCGCTGGGCGGTTCTCGGTGCGGGGACGTTCGCGCAGACGACCTACTCCGCGATCCCGTACGGCATCGCCGTGATGGCGCCGGGGCTACGGCGCGCGTATCACCTCTCGCTCGCGCAGACCGGCCTCTTGATCTCGATGTCGCTGATCGGCTCGCTGGTGACGCTGATTCCCTGGGGGCAGGCGACCGACCGTGTCGGCGAGCGGCTGGTGCTGTTCACGGGGGTCGCGGCCTGCGGCGCTTCGCTCGTCGGTGCGGCGTTCGTCCACCGTTTCGCGGCGCTCTCGTTGCTGCTTGCGCTTGCGGGCGCGACGGGCGCGAGCGTCCAGTCCGCCAGCGGCCGGGCGGTGATGCACTGGTTCGCGCCGACGGAGCGCGGGCTCGCGCTTGCGCTGCGACAGACCGCGATCCCGCTGTCGGGCTTCCTCGTCTCGCTGGGGCTGCCGCCGGTCGAGCGCGCCGGCGGGCTCGCGTGGGGCTTCGGTGCGCTCGGCGCCGCCTGCCTCGTGGGCGCGCTCCTCGGTGCGCTCGTGCTGCGCGAGGGGCCGCAGCCGGATCCGCAGGCGCAACGCAGCGAGCGGCCGCTGCGCGACCGGCGGTTGTGGACGCTGTCGTTCGGCAGCTCGCTGGTGATCGCACCGCAGCTCTGCGTCGTCGGCTTCACCGTGCTGCTCCTTCATGAGCACCGCGGGCTCTCGACGAGCGCTGCGGCCGCGGTGCTGGCCGTGATGCAGGCGCTCGCGATCGGCGGGCGCATCGGCGCCGGCCGGTGGTCCGACGTGGTCCACAGCCGCCTCCAGCCGCTGCGCCGCATCTCGCTGGCCGCGGCGGTCGTCGTCGCGCTCACCGGCGCCCTGCTCGACACGCCGCTCGCGCTGCTGCTGCCGGTGCTCGTCGTCGGCGGCGTTCTCTCGATGAGCTGGAACAGCCTCTCGTTCGCAGCCGCGGTCGAGATCGCGGGCCACAACCGGAGCGGGATCGCGATCGGGCTGCAGCAGACGCTGCTGAACGCGCCGGGCGCTGTCTACCCCGCGGCGTTCGGCGCGCTCGTCGCCGCCACCTCGTGGCGCGTGGCCTTCTTCGCGGTCGCGCTGTTCCCCGTCGCCGGCTGGATGACGCTGCGAGGATTGCGCGAGTGAGGGTGAGCGAGCGGCTCGAGGCGATCTACGCGATCGCGCAGCACCGGGCGGGGTACTCGCCGGAGGAGGACGCGGCGCATGAGCTTGCGGCCGGTTGGATGCGCGAAGCCGGGCTCGACGTTTCCGTCGACGAGGCCGGCAACCTGTTCGGACGCCGCGGCGCCGGCCGCGTCTGGGCCGGTTCGCACCTCGACAGCGTCCCCACCGCCGGCAAGTTCGACGGTGCGCTCGGCGTCGTCGCGGCGATCGAAGCCGCGGAGCGGCTGCCGGGTCGCGAGCTCGCAGTCGTTGCCTTCCGCGCCGAGGAGACCGGGCCGATGGGCAGCAAGCGCATCACCGAGACACCGGACGCGTACCTCGAAGTGCACATCGAGCAGGGCCCGGTGCTGGCGGAGCTCGGCGAGCCGCTCGGCGTGGTCACCTCGATCGCGGGGCAGGCTCGCGCCACCGTCGTCTTCGAGGGGCACGCCGACCATGCGGGCACCACGCCGATGCACCTGCGCCGCGACGCGCTCGTCGCGGCGGCCGAGTTCATCCTCAAGGTGCGCGGGGCGCCGACCGGCGGCGCGGTGGCCACGATCGGCGCGATCGAGGTCGAGCCGAACGCCGTCAACGTCGTGCCGGCGAAGGTCACGCTCGCGATCGATGCGCGCGCACCGACGGAGGAGGAGCTCGACGCGCTCGTCGCGGCGATCGGCTTCGAGCCGACGGTGCGCACCCGGGCTGCCACGATGGGCGACGCGTTCGCCGCCGTGCTGCCGGACGCGCCGCGGCTCGTCTCGGGCGCCGGGCACGACGCGATGGTCGTCCCGAACGCGTCGATGCTCTTCGTGCGCTCGCTGAACGGCGGCGTCTCGCACCATCCCGACGAGCTGTCCTCCGAACCAGACATCGCGCTCGCGGTCGATGCGCTCACCTCGGCACTGGATAGGCTCACGAAATGACCGAGAGAGAGGTCATGAGCTGGGACGACCTGGGGCGCGGCGGGCGTGAGCTCGCCGAGGCGGTCGCCGCCGACGGCTGGGTCCCGGACATCATCCTCGGCATCGCGCGCGGGGGCTTGCTCGTGGCGGGCGCGATCGGCTACGCGCTCGGCGTCAAGAACACCTTCACGATGAACGTCGAGTTCTACACCGGCATCGACGAGCGGCTCGACGTGCCGATGATCCTGCCGCCCGTGCCCGATCTCGTCGACTTCGCCGAGACGAGAGTGCTCGTCGCCGACGACGTCGCCGACACCGGGGCGACGCTGAGGCTCGTCCAGGAGTTCTGCGCCGGCAAGGTTGCCGAGGTGCGCTGCGCCGTTCTGTACGAGAAGCCGCGCTCGATCGTCAACTGCGAGTACGTCTGGCGCCGCACCGACCGCTGGATCACCTTCCCCTGGAGCGCCGAAGACCCCGTCTTGCAGGGGGTTCCGTCGGAGGCCTAGAGGTCCTATAGAGGTCCTCCGAATCGTGGGTTACATTCGTCCTTCCCCCCCGGCAAACCCGGCTCGCAGAGGAGAGGACACAACGTGAGGAACAGGAAGCTCGCGCTCGGCGCGGTGGTGGCCGCACTCGCCGCGGCGGCTGCGGTCGCGCTTGCGCTCGGAACGGCAACCGGCTCGGCAAAGACGACCGGCGCGTACAAGGTCGCCTGGATCCTGGTCGGCCCGCACAACGACGGCGGCTGGAGCCAGGCGCACGTCGACGGCATGAACTACGTCAAGTCGCACCTCGGCAGCAAGGTGCAGGTGACGTACAAGGAGAACATCGCGGTTGGCGCCCAGTTCAGCCAGACCGTCGCCAGCCTGTCGGCGCAGGGCTACAAGCTGATCTTCGCGACGTCGTACGGCTACATCACGCCGCAGATCGCCGCGAAGTACCCGAACGTCCTGTTCGAGCAGGCGACGGGGACGTACACGGCCAAGAACGTCGCCGAGTACTTCGGCTCGGCAGAGGACACGATCTACCTCTCGGGCATGGCGGCCGGCGCGGCCGCGAAGTGCAACACGATCGGGTTCGTCGTTGCCTACCCGATCCCCGAAGTCATCCGGCACACGAACGCGTTCGCGCTCGGCGCCCAGGCGACCCATCCGGGCGTCAAGGTGAAGATCGTCTGGACGAACTCGTGGTTCGATCCGGCGAAGGAGCGCAAGGCGGCGCAGAGCCTCGTCTCTGCGGGCGCGTGCGTGCTCGGGCAGAACGTCGACTCGCCGGCGACCGGTGAGTACGCGCAGTCGAAGCACATTCCGTGGGTCGGCTACGACTCCGACTCGTCGTCGTTCGCGCCCAAGTCGTGGCTGACCGCGTCGGTCTACAACTGGGGCCCGTACTACCTGAAGCGGGTCGAGGCGGCGATGAACGGAACGTGGAAGCCCGGCTTCTACTACGGGAGCATCAACGACGGCTTCACGAAGCTCGCGCCGTACGGCCCGGGCGTCTCCGCCGCGACGAAGAAGCTGATCGCGACGAAGGAGAAGGCGATCGAGAACGGCTCCTTCTACGAGTTCAGCGGTCCGCTCTACGACCAGAGCGGCAAGCTGCGCGTGCCCAAGGGCCAGAAGATGCAGGTCCTGAAGGGCGGCACGAACAGCCTCTATGGCATGAACTGGCTCGTGAAGGGTGTGATCGGGAGCCCGAAGGGCTAGCCGCAGCTCGGTGGAGGGGCGCTTCGGCGCCCCTCCACCCTGCGGGTCTCGCGACGTGCGCTTCACGGTCGAACGGAGGCTCGATCTTCCCCGCTGGCGTCTCGTCGCGGTCCCGATCGTGTCGATCGCTCTCGGGCTCGTTCTTGCCGGGCTCGTGCTGCTCGTCACCGGGCACAACCCGCTCTCGAGCTACCGGCAGCTGTTCGACGCGGCGTTCGTCTCGACGGGCTCGCTCGACCAGACGCTGATCTCCGCCACGCCGCTCGCGTTCACCGGCCTCGCCGCTGCGGCGGCGTTCCGGATGCGTGTGTTCAACATCGGCGCCGAGGGCCAGCTGTACATCGGCTCGATCACCGGCGCGTTCTTCGGGCTCTACTTCGGCGGACGCGGTGCCGCGTCGCCGTGGGTGATCGCGCTGATGGTGCTCGGCGGCATGGCGGGAGGAGCTGCGTGGGCGTCGATCGCCGGCGCGCTGCGTGCGTTCTTCGGCACCAGCGAGATCCTCACCTCGCTGATGCTCAACTACATCGCCGGCTACCTGCTCACCTACCTCGTCTTCGACAGCGAGTCGTACTGGCGGCAGACGAAGGGCTTCAACGCGACCGTCTTCCCGACGGGCAAGCAGCTGCCGCACAACGCGGTGTGGCCGGCGTGGACGCTCCACACCCAGGGTGGGATCGGGGTCCCGCTCGGCGCGTTCCTCGCCGTCGCAGCGGCGATCTTCCTCTGGGTGCTGTACCGGCGGACGCGCTTCGGCTTCGAGGTGCAGGTGCTCGGCGACTCCGAAGGCGCCGCGCGCTACGCGGGTGTGCGCACACGGCGCAAGGTGCTGTCGGTGATGGCGATCTCCGGCGCGATCGCCGGGCTCGGCGGCGTCAGCCAGGTCGGCGACTTCGGCCATTCCGTCGACGGCGACCCGAACGGCCTGCAGCGGCTGGGGTACGGCTACTCGGGCATTGTCGTCGCCGCGCTCGGCCGGTACAACCCGTTCGCGGTCCTGCTGGTGGCGTTCCTGCTCGGCGGCCTCGAGAACGCCGGTAACTCCCTGCAGGGCGCCAACTTCCCCTCCGGGCTCGTCGGCGTGATCGAGGGGATCATCCTCTTCACGACGCTCGGCGGCGAGCTGCTGATCCGCCACCGCGTGCGGCTGCTGCGCACGCCGAAGACTGCTGCGGAGGCGATGCCGTGAACAACTCGCTGATCGTCGTCCTGATCGCGTCGGGCGTGACGTACGGGACGCCGATCCTCTTCGGTGCGCTCGGCGAGCTGCTCGCGGAGCGCTCGGGCGTGCTCAACCTCGGCGTCGAGGGGATGATGCTCGTCGGCGCCGCGATGGGGTTCTGGGCCGAGCAGCGCATCCACATCGGCAGCGGTGCGCTCTCGCTCATCCTCGGGCTCGCCGTGGCGGCGTTCAGCGGCACGGTGATGGCGGCGATCCACGCGTTTCTCGTCGTCTCGCTGCGTGCGAGCCAGATCGTCTCGGGCCTTGCGCTGACGATCTTCGCCGGCGGGCTCGGGCTGTCGTCGTACCTCGGTACGGACCTGAACATCGCCGGCGTCCCTGCGACGCACACGTTCCACGCGTTCTTCCCGAACACGATGCAGAACTGGCCGATCGTCGGCCCGATCGTGTTCGGGCAGAACCCGCTCGTCTACTTCTCGTGGCTCTGCGTGATCGCGGTCGCGTACTACCTCGCACGTACGCGTCCGGGGTTGAACGTCCGGGCGGTCGGCGAGGCGCCGGGCGCCGCGGACGCGATGGGCATCAGTGTCGCGAAGTACCGCTACATCCACACGCTGGTCGGGGGCGCGTTCGCGGGAATCGCCGGCGCGACGTTCGCGCTCGCGATCACGCCGACGTGGAACAGCGGCGACTCGCTCGTGCAGGGCGCCGGCTGGATCGCGATCGCGCTCGTCATCTTCTCCTTCTGGCGCGCCGAGCTCTGTCTGGTCGGTGCGTATCTCTTCGGCGCGGCGCAGGCGCTGCAGCCCGAGCTGCAGGCGCGCAATATCAGCCTCGGCCCGACAGACCTCTGGGCGAACTCGCTTCCCTATGCGGCGACGGTGATCGTGCTCGCGGCCGTGTCGTGGCGCGGTGCGAGCCGCCGGCTCGGCGCGCCGGCAGCGCTGGGCGTCGCCTACGTGCGCGAGGACGCGTGACGGCGACCGCACCGGCAATCGAGCTGCGCGGGATCCGGAAGGTGTTCCCGGGCGTCGTTGCGAACGACGACGTCGACTTCGAGGCGGCGCCCGGTGAGGTGCACGCGCTGCTCGGCGAGAACGGCGCCGGGAAGTCGACGCTCTCGCACATCATGAGCGGCCTCTATCGACCCGACGCGGGCGAGATCCTCCTGAACGGCGCGCCGGTCTTGTTCCACTCTCCCGCCGACGCGATCGACGCCGGCGTATGCATGGTGCACCAGCATTTTCGCCTCGTCGATCGCTTCACCGTTGCCGAGAACCTGATCCTCGGCGACCGTCGCGGCGCCGGCCGGTCGTTCCGCATCGATCCCGGCGCCGTCGTCGACCAGGTCCGCAGGCTCGGCGAGCGCTACCGGCTGCCGGTCGATCCGCGTGCTCGCATCTGGCAGCTCTCGGTGGGCGAGCGCCAGCGCGTCGAGATCCTGAAGGCGCTCTACGAGGAGGCGAAGGTGCTGATCCTCGACGAGCCCACGGCGGTGCTGACGCCCGACGAGGCCGACACGCTCTTCGAGACGCTGCGCGAGATGGTGCAGGAAGGGCGCACGGTGATCTTCATCTCGCACAAGCTGCACGAGGTGACGGCGGTTTCCGACCGCGTCACCGTGCTCCGCGGCGGCCGCGCGGTCGCGACGGTCGCGACCGCCGAGGCGAGCCCGCGGTCGATCGCTTCGCTGATGGTCGGTCGCGAGCTCGAAGGCGTCCAGCGCCGGCGGGGTGCGGCGACCGAAGGCGAGACCGTCCTGTCGGTCGAAGGGCTGGGCGCTGAGAGCCATCGCGCACGGACGACGCTCGCCGGCGTCGATCTCGCCGTGCGCGCGGGCGAGATCGTGGCGGTCGCCGGGGTTGCGGGCAACGGGCAGCGCGAGCTCGCCGAGGCAATCGCCGGGCTGCGCCCGCGACAGGGAACCGTCCGGATCGAGGGTCGCATCGTGCGCGGCGGCGACCCGCGCGCCGCATATCGCGCCGGGCTCGGCTACGTCCCCGAGGACCGGCTCGGCACCGGCGTCGCGCCGAACCTGCCGCTCACCATGAACATCGAGCTGAAGTCGTATCGCCATGGAACGGCCGGCCCGTTCCTGCGTTTGCGGCGCATGTGGGAGCGCGCGACGGAGGCGATTCGCGCGTACGAGATCAAGGCGGCCGGACCGCATGTCGAGGCCGACACGCTCTCGGGCGGGAACATCCAGAAGGTCGTGCTCGCACGCGAGTTCGGGGGAAACCTGAAGGCGCTGATCGCCGCGTCGCCGACGCGCGGACTCGACGTCAGCGCGGTGGAGACGGTGCACCGCCACCTGATCGACGCGGCCGACCGCGGTGTCGGCGTGCTCCTGATCAGCGAGGACCTCGACGAGATCCTCGCGCTCGCAGATCGCATCCTCGTCATGTACGAAGGCAGCCTGGCGCCCGTCCGGCGCCGCGACGACATCGACGAGATCGCGGTCCTGATGGCCGGCGGCTCGCCCGAGTAGACGGCTGGGGACAACTCGGCACGCTTTTGTAACCCTTCCCAGGGAAGGGTTACCGAAGTGAGACGCGCTACCTCGGGTCGCGTCGCTGCTAGCGGTCCGCCCGTCCGTGGTTGACGCAGAAGCCGTTGCCCTCGGGATCCCGCAGAACCGTCCAGGACTCGGTGAAGCCGGCGATCGTGTGCGACTTCGTTTCGACGATCGTCGCGCCGAGCTCGACGAGCCGCGGGATCTCCGCCTCGGCGTCGTCGGAGCCGAGGTCGAGGTGGATCGGGATCGACTCGGTCGGCGTCTTCTCGCGCCGCTGGAAGAGGAGCCGCGGACCGATGCCGTCGGGAGGCATCAGCATCGCCCAGCCGGTCGGGTCGAGCTCGCCGGCGTCGATCTGCTCCTGGATCTTCTCCTCGAGCTCTGCCGGGAACGTCGGCCGCACGTAGCCGAGCGCTGCCTGCCAGAACTCCGAGAGCTCGACCGGGTTCTCGCAGGCGAAGTTGATGTTGCCGAGGAAGGCCACTCAGAGCTCGCGGAACGAGATCGGCTGCGCGCCCTCCCACAGGGTGAGCTTGCCGAGCGCTGGCAGCTGCTCCGCGCCTTCGACGACCGTCGCGAAGTGGTTCGCCCACAGCTGGCCGGCCTTCGAGGCGAAGTTGCAGTAGCCGTACGGGAAGAGCAGCTCGGTCTCGCTCTGGCCGCCGGGGTACAGCGCGAGCTCGCCGGGATGCGGGTACGACGTCGCGTTCTCGGGGCCGACGCCGAAGTCGCGGTCGCCCCAGGGGATCCAGTTGGACTCGCCGCTCCAGCGGCAGTGGATGATCCGCTCCTCCATCGGCAGGCTCGCTCTGAAGGCCGCGACCGTCTGCGGCGCGAGCTCGTCTTCCCAGCGCGCGACGAAGCGCATCCCGGCGGCGACGATCTCCAGCATCGGCGAGACCCTACCTGCCGCGGTCGAGCGCGAGCACGCCGCCGAACCCGACGAGGACGACACCGGTCAGCGCGTCGAGGATGCGTCGCACGCGCGGGACTCGCAACGCCGAGCCTGCACGCACGACGAGCGCGAGCCACGCGAGCGTGAGCGTCGAGAAGAGCAGCGAGTGCGCGACGAGCTCGGGCAGCGACGAGCCGAACTGCGGCAGCAGGCTCGTGAAGAAGATCGCCATCTTCGGGTTGCCCGCGTTCGACAGAAACCCGCGCCGGAAGCTCGAGCCGTCGCTCGTAACACGCAGCTGGTGCTCTCTGCCGCGCCACGCCGAGCGCAGCGCGCCGATGCCGAGCCAGACGAGGTACGCGGCGCCGATGAGACGCAGCCCGACGAACGCCGGCCGGAATGCGACGAGCAGCGCCGCGAGCCCGGCCGCGGTCGCGACGCCCCAGAGGAGCTGTCCCGAGACGATCCCGAAGCCGGTGAGCATCCCGGCGCGGCGGCCGCGCGCAACGGTGTTGTGCACGGTCAGCGCGAAGTCGGGACCGGGCGAGACGATGACGACGGCGGCGACGGCGAGGAACGCGATCAACGGATCAACAATGCCAGCGCGACGATTCCCGCTGCGGCGATGCCGAGGATCGGCCAGACGTTCAGGCCGCGGTGCCGCAGGTTGAAGTAGTGGCGCACGAGCGCGCCGATCGCCATCAGCGAGATCAGGATCAGCCACCCGTTCGAGTGCCCGTACGTGAACGGGAAGTGGTTCGAGAGCATCGCGAAGAGCACCGGCAGCGTCAGGTAGTTGTTGTGCACGGAGCGCGTCTTGCTTTGCGCGTTCCACTTCGGGTTCGGTTCGCGGCCGGCTTCCTTCGCGCGCACGAGCTTCCAGTGGTTCGGGATGATCACGAAGAAGACGTTGCCGACCATCATCGTCCCGATCATCGCGCCGACCTGGAGATAGGCGGCGCGCGCGGCGAACAGGTTCCACGCGCCGTACGCCGCGGCGCAGACGAACGCGAACACGAGCACTGCGAGCACGCCTTCGTCGTTCGCGAACGCGCGGCACAGCCCGTCGTAGACGATCCACGCGATCGCGAGCCCCGCCACCGACAGCGCGATCGCCTCCCACGGCGTCAGGTTCGCGACCGTCGGATCGATCAGGTACGAGCTCGCGTGCGAGTAGTACACCGCGATGAAAAGGCCGAAGCCGGAGAGCCACGTCGTGTATGCCTCCCACTTGAACCAGTAGAGCGGCACGGGGATGCGCTCGGGTGCGAGGCGAAACTTCTCGACCCGGTAGAAGCCACCGCCGTGGATCTCCCACGCCTCGCCGCCGACGCCGCGCTTCGCATCGTGCGGATCCGCCGGCGGCTCGAGGTGGTTGTCGAGTGCGATGAAGTAGAACGACGCGCCGATCCACGCGATCGCGGCGGTCACGTGGAGCCAGCGGAAGAGCAGGTCCGCCCAGTTCCACCAGTAGTCGCTGAGGCCTAGGAGCTGCGCCATCGTGCGATCGCGATCTGAACGAGCTCGTCGACGCCGGTTGCGAGCTCCTCTTCGCGTGCGCGCTGCAATCGCTCTCGCAGGAGCGGGACGATCTCGCGCCGCGGGCGGCCGTTGACGAAGACGACGAAGCGGAAGCCGAACCTCTGCTCGTACTCCGCATTGAGCTGCGCGAGCTCGGCCAGCACCTCGGGGTCGTCGTCCGACCCCTGCTCGCGTCGGGAGCGCTCGCTCGTCGGCCGACCGCCGATCGCGGGGTGTGCGTCGAGGATCTCTTTCTTCTCGTCGTCGGACAGCTCGGCTGCGATCTCGCGCGCGTGCGCGAGTGGGTCCTCGGTCGCTGCGAGCTTCTCGACGAAGCGCGTGCGGCCCTCGAAGAGCTCCGTGAGCTCTTCCGCCGTCAACTGCCGCGGTAGGTCGCGCACGCGTAGGACGAGACGAGCAGCGGGACGTGGAAGTGGCCGTCGCCGAGCTCGATCTCCAGCTCGACACGCTTGAAGAACGGCGACTGCGGGTGGAAGACGATGCGGTAGGTGCCGGGCTCCGTGTCGGCGAGGTCGCGGATGCGGCCGTCGTCATCGGTGACGCCCTCGCCGGCGAGCGTCCCGTCCCCGCGCAACAGCTCCACATGGATGCCCGCAGCGGGAGCGCCGCGCTCGGTGTCGAGCACGTGAGTGGAGACGGTCGTCATGCCCAGAGCCTCGCCGACTGTTTTCGGTGCTCGCGCGCGATCTCTTCCTCGGAGGCGTTGACGAGCGCGCCGTCGCGCACCACGTCGCGCCCGCCGACGATCAGCCGGTCGACGCGATGCGGCCCGCTCAGGACGAGGTTCGCGACCAAGTCCTCTGCGCCCCCGAACTCGAGCCCGTCGGTCCGCCAGACCGCCAGATCCGCCCGCTTGCCCGGGGCGAGCAGGCCGATGTCGTCGCGCCGCAGCACCTCCGCGCCGCCACGCGTCGCGATGCGCAGTGCGTCGCGCGTCGTCAGCGCCGTCGCGCCGCCCCGGCCGCGGGCGACGAAGAGCGCCTGCTTCATGTCGAAGAAGAGGTCGCTGCGCTCGTTCGACGCAGTGCCGTCGACGCCGAGCCCCACGCGCACGTTCGCGTCGAGCAGCTCGCGGACCGGCGCGAGGCCGGCGCCGAGGCGCAGGTTCGACGCGGGGCAGTGCGCGACGCCGACGCCGTGCTCCGCGAACGTGCGCACGTCGTCGTTCGAGAGGTGCACGCAGTGTGCGCACCAGACGTCCTCGGCGATCCAGCCGAGACGCTGCACGTACTCGACCGGGGTGCAGCCGAACTGCTCGCGGCAGTACTCGTCCTCTTCCTTCGTCTCGGCGAGGTGCGTGTGGAGCTGCAGTCCGAGCTTGCGCGCCAGGTCCGCCGACTCCTCCATCAGCCGGGCCGTCACCGAGAAGGGGGAACACGGAGCGACGGCGATGCCGACGAAGTCGCCGTCGGCGAGTGCGGCGAGGCGCTCGGTGTCGGCGAGGATCGCGTCGATGTCCTCGACGAGCGAGTCGGGGGGCAGGCCGCCGTCGGACTCGCCGAGGTCCATCGACCCGCGCGACGCGACGATGCGCACGCCGAGCTCCTGCGCTGCGGCGATCTCCGCCTCGACGAGCCCGGAGACGCCGTGCGGGAAGACGTAGTGGTGGTCGAAGACCGTCGAGCAGCCCGCGAGCGCGAGCTCGGCCATTCCACACAAAGCCGCTGCGTGCTCCATCTCGTCGTCGAGCCGCGCCCAGACGGGGTACAGCGTCTTCAGCCACGTGAACAGGTCGGCCTCCGCAGCCCGGGCGCGCGTGAGCGTCTGGTACAGGTGGTGGTGCGTGTTGACGAGGCCGGGCGTGACGACCGCGCCGTGGAGATCCTCGTAGTCGCCGTCGGGATCGCCCGCACCGACGCCGGTGATCACGCCGTCCTCGAACGCAATCCAGCCGCGCTCGTGCTCGTCCCCGTCCCCGTCCATCGTGACCACCCAGCAGTTGCCGAGGATCACGCGGGCAGCTCCACGAGCTCGAAGCGGTCGACGTCGACGAGACCGCGATCGGTGATCTTCAGAGACGGGATCACGGACAGCGCGAGGAACGAGAGGTGCTGGAACGGCGCGTCGAGCGTGCAGCCGATCGTGCGCGCTGCGTCGGCGAGCGCGTGCGATTGCTCGACCACCTCCTCGAACGGCGCGTCCGAGAGCAGGCCGGCGACCGGAAGCCGGAGCTCGGCGACCACCTCGGCGCCGTCGACGACGACGATGCCGCCGCCGAGGTTCGCGAGCCGGCGTACGGCGGCCGCCATCGACGCGTCGTTCATGCCGACGACGACCACGTTGTGCGCGTCGTGCGCCACCGTCGACGCGATCGCGCCGCGCTGCAAGCCGAAGCCGCGCACGAAGCCGAGCCCGACGCGGCCGGTTCCGAGGTGCCGTTCGACGACCGCGATCTTCGCCAGGTCCTGTGCCGGGTCAGGCAGCGCTTCGCCCGCGCGCGCCGGCGGCGTGGCGGCGAGCGAGTCCGTGACGATCTGGCCGGGCACGACGCCGATCACGCGCGCCTCGCCGCCGGCCCACGGGATGCGGAACATCTCGGGCCCGAACGCACCGATGCGCATGGTGTGCCGCACCCAGTCGGGCACGTCTGCGCGCGGGAACGCCTCGACCGGCTTCCCCGCTTTCAGCACCACGTCGGGGACGAAGCGCTCGAGGTCCGGCAGCAGCAGAAGGTCGGCGCGGTAGCCCGGTGCGACCGCGCCGAGCTCGTCGAGCCCGTGCCACGACGCCGGGCTGAGCGTCGCGCTGACCAGCGCGTCCTCGGGCGGGATCCCGTACGCGACGGCGTCGCGCACCATCGAGTTGATGTGGCCGTCGTCGGAGATGTGCTCCGGCTCGCGGTCGTCGGTGCAGAACGCGATGCGTCCCGGCCCGAACTCGGCAAGGAGCGGCAGCAGTGCGTGCAGGTTGCGCGCTGCGGTCGCTTCGCGGATCAGCAGCCACATGCCGGCGCGCAGGCGTTCGCGTCCCTCCTCGGCGGTGTACGCCTCGTGGTCGGAGCGGATCCCGGACGCCGCGTAGGCGTTGAGCGAGCGTCCGAGCACGCCGGGCGCGTGGCCGTCGACATGGCGCGCGAGCGCGAGCTTCTCCAGCTCGCTGTCCGCGCCTGCGACGACGCCGGGGAAGTTCATCATCTCCGCGAGGCCGATCACACGGCGGCGGCGCAGCAGCGCGTCCAGATCGCCTGGTGTGAGCCGCCGTCGCGGCGACTCGAAGTCCGACGCCGGCACGCACGAGGACGCCATGAAGTAGACGTCGAGCGGCAGCCCGGCGGTCGCGTCGAGCAGCCAGTGCACGCCGTCGGTGCCGAGGACGTTCGCGATCTCGTGCGGATCGACGACGACGGCGGTCGTGCCGAACGGCAGCACGAGCCGGGCGAACTCGTCGACCAGCAGCTTCGACGACTCGAGGTGCATGTGCGCGTCGATGAAGCCCGGTACGAGGTACCGATCGGACGCGTCGAGCGTCTCGCGGCCCTCGTACTCGCCGAGCCCGGCCACGTACCCGTCGACGATCGCGACATCCGTCTCGAGCCATTCGCGGGTGAACACCGAGAGCACCGACCCGCCGCGGATGACCACGTCCGCCGGCTCGTCCCCGCGGGCGACCGCAAGCCGGCGCGAAAGGGGTGCGTCCATTGGTGCAGAACCGTACCCTTCGGCTCCGTGGATGTCCTAACGCCGACCACGCTCGACGAGGCGCTCCGGCTGAAGGCGGAGCAGCCCGACACCTGGCCGATCCAGGGGGGCACGGACGTGATGGTGGCGCTCAACTTCGATCGCGGCCGTCCGGCGGCGATCCTGAACCTGAACGAGGTGGCCGAGCTCCGCGGATACACCCGCGAGAACGGGACGCTGCGGCTCGGCTCGGGCCTGACCTACAGCGAGATCGAGCACGGGGAGCTGCGCGAGGTGCTGCCCGCTCTCGCGGAGGCGTCGCGCACGGTCGGCTCGCCGCAGATCCGCAACCGCGGCACGATCGGCGGCAACCTCGGCACGGCGTCGCCCGCCGGTGACGCGATCCCGCCGCTCGTCGTCGAAGGCGCGCAGGTCGAGTGCGCCTCGGTGCGCGGCACGCGGACGGTGCCGCTCACGGACTTCGTCACCGGCGTGAAGCGGAACGCGCTCGAGCCCGACGAGCTGATCACCGCTGTCGTGCTCGAGCCGTCGAACGCGCCGCAGACGTTCATGAAGGTGGGGCCGCGCAACGCGATGGTGATCGCCGTCGTCTCGCTCGCCGTCGCAGCGACGGACGGTGAGTTGCGCGCGTGCTTCGGCTCGGCGGCGACGCGTCCGGTGCTCGTCACGTCGTCACGCGAGGACGCCGAGAGCTTCCCCGAGCGCGTGGCAGCGGCGGCCTCGCCGATCGACGACGTGCGCGGCACCGAGCGCTACCGGCGGCACGCGCTGCGCGTCCTCACCGAGCGCGCGCTGAAGCGAGTCCTCGTATGAGGATCACCGTTCGTATCAACGGCGAAGAGCACCAGGCGGACTGCTGGGAAGGCGAGTCCCTGCTCTTCGCGCTGCGCGAGAAGCTCGGCTTCCCCGGCTCCAAGAACGCGTGCGAGCAAGGCGAGTGCGGCTCGTGCTCGGTGCTGCTCGACGGGACGCTCGTGTGCGCCTGCCTCGTGCTCGCGGCGCAGGCGGACGGGCACGACGTGACGACCGTGGAGGGCCTGGCGGACGACGACGGGCTGCATCCGGTGCAGCAGGCGTTCGTCGACGCCGGCGCCGTGCAGTGCGGCTTCTGCACACCGGGGCTCGTCGTCGCGACCGCGGATCTGCTGCGTCGCAACTCGATTCCTTCCGACGACGAGATCCGCGAAGCGCTCTCCGGCAACCTGTGCCGCTGCACGGGCTACGCGAAGATCTTCGACGCGGTGCGGGCCGCGGCGCGCCGGTGACACAGACGCAGACGCAGACGCAGACCACGCGCCGGCTCCAGGTCGGCAAGGTCGGCGAGCTCGTGCCGCGCGTCGACGCGCCGCCGAAGGTGAAGGGCGAGTTCGCCTACGCGAGCGACCTGATCGTGCCGGGGATGCTGTGGGGGTTCACGCTGCGCAGCCCGCTTTCGCACGCGCGCATCGCGGGGATCGATATCTCCGAGGCCGTGTCGATGCCGGGCGTGCACGCGGTCCTCACGCACGCCGACGTGCCCGGGCAGAAGACCTACGGTCTCGAGTTCTCGGACCAGCCCGTGCTCGCGATCGACCGCGTCCTCTACTACGGCGAGCCGGTCGCGCTCGTCGCTGCCGAGCATCCGGAGCAGGCGCGTCGCGCGGCGGAGAAGATCCGCGTCGCCTACGAGCCGCTCGAGCCGGTCGCCGACATGGAGCGCGCAACCGAGCAGCCCGACCTGCACCCGAAGAAGCCCACGCGCGGCCACGGCTACCTCGAGGACGACCGCCCGAACGTCGTCCGGCACATGGTGATTCGCCACGGCGACCCCGAGGCGGAGGGAGACGTGTCCGTCAGCGGCGTCTACGAGCTCGGCATCCAGGATCAGGCGTTCCTCGGTCCCGAGTCCGGGCTCGCGGTGCCGGACGGCGAAGGCGGCGTCGACATCTACGTCGCGACGCAGTGGCTGCACGTCGACCGTGCGCAGGTCGCGCCGTGCCTCAACCTGCCGCTCGAGCAGGTTCGTATCCACCTCGCCGGGGTGGGCGGCGCGTTCGGCGGGCGCGAGGACCTCTCGATGCAGGTTCACGGTGCGCTGCTCGCGCTGCACACGAACCGGCCGGTGAAGATCGTCTACAACCGCGAGGAGTCGTTCACCGGCCACGTGCACCGCCACCCGGCGCGCATCTGGTGCGAGCACCGCGCGACGCGCGAGGGGAAGCTCGTGAACGTCCGCATGCGCATCCTGCTCGACGGCGGCGCGTACGCGTCCTCGTCGACCGCCGTCACGTCGAACGCAGCCTCGTTCGCGGTCGGTCCGTACGAGACGCCGAACGCGCTGATCGAGTCGACGTCCGTGTACACGAACAACCCGCCGTGCGGCGCGATGCGCGGGTTCGGCGCCGTGCAGACCGCGTTCGCGGCCGAGGCGCAGATGGACAAGCTCGCCGCGGCGCTCGACATCGACCCCGTCGAGCTGCGGCTGCTGAACGCGCTGAAGCCCGGCGACGTGCTGCCGACCGGCCAGACGATCACCGGCTCGCTGCCCACGGCGGAGTGCATCCGGCGCGCCGCGGAGCTCGAGCCGCCGCCGCCCGAGCCGCTGCCGCGCGACGTGCTGCGTCTTCCGGGCGGCGCGGGCAACACGACGCACGGCGACGGCGTGCGCCGCGGTGTCGGCTTCGCAGTCGGCTTCAAGAACATCGCGTACTCGGAGGGCTTCGACGACTACTGCGCGGCGCGCGTCCGGCTGCTCGCGGACGGCTCGGCGGAGGTTCACTGCGCGGCGGCCGAGGTCGGGCAGGGCGTGACGGGCGTGATCCTGCAGGTGGCGCGCACGGAGCTCGGCATCGAAGACGTGCGTCTCGCGCCGGGTCAGACGGCGACCGTCGACTCGGCCGGCTCGGCGTCGGCATCCCGGATGACGTGGATGGCGGCGGGCGCGACACGCGACGCGTGTCGCGCCGCGCTCGAGGAGCAGGTGCGGCGACCGGGCGAGGAGATCGACGTCGAGCGCATCTACCGGCACCCGCGCACCACGCCGCTCGACCCGGAGACGGGGCAGATCACCGGCGAGCGCGCGCACGTCGCGTTCGCGGTGTGCGCGATGAAGGTCGTCGCGGAGGTCGACGTCGAGCTCGGCCTGACGCGGATCGTGTGGATCGGCGCGGCGCAGGACATCGGCAAGGCGGTGAACCCGCAGCAGGTGGAGGGGCAGATCGAAGGCGGCACGGCGCAGGGGCTCGGTCTCGCGCTGATGGAGGAGATCCAGACGCGGGACGGCCTGATCACGAACGCGAGCTTCACCGACTACCTGATCCCGACGGCGCTCGACATGCCGCCGGTCGAGTCGGTGCTGATCGAGGACCCGGAGCCGGACGCGCCCTACGGCGTCAAGGGCGTCGGCGAGCCGCCGACGGTCGTCTCGACCGCGGCGGTCGTCTCGGCGCTGCGCGCCGCGACCGGCCGCGAGCTGACGCGCGTCCCGGTGCGCCCGGACGACATCTGCCTCTAGCGGCTCACGCGACGAGCGTGCCCGGCTCGACGTCGCCGTCGGGCCGCACGACGCGCGGACCGGCTGCGTGCGAGCGCGCGGCGAGCACGATCGCCTCATCTTCCTCGATCGAAAGCACGACGAGCGTGCCCTCGAGCCCATCCTTCGTGTAGCCGCCCGGCTCCATCTGCGCCTCGCGCGTTCCCCGCGGGCCGAGGTCGACCTCGAGCAGGAACGACGGCCCGCGCGCGCCGGGATGGTCGCCCACCGAGAGCACGCGCCCGACGATCAGCTCCATGCCGGGACGCTAACCGACCTCGGCGATCGGGGCCTCGCTCTCCGCAGGCCCTGTCGTCGGCTCGCGCCGGACGACGAGCGCGACGGCTGCGACGACGATCACCGCGCCTGCGAGCAGCCGCCACGTCAAGTGCTCGCCGCGGAAGATCACGCCGAGCGTGATCGCGACGATCGGGTTCACGTACGCGTACGTCGAGACGAGACCGAGCGGCGCATTCGCGAGCAGCCACACGTACGCGGTGTACCCGACGATCGACCCGAACGTGACGAGGTAGACCCACCCCGCGATCGACGACGCGCTCGGCGAGAAGTGGTGCACGGTGAAGATCGAGCCGGGCAGCATCACGAACCCGCCGACGAGCATCTCGAGCGACGTCGCCGCGAACGGATCGCGCGGCATCGGCATGCGCGCGGACAGGAACGACCCGGTCGCCCACATCAGCGCCGAGCAGAAGCAGAGCGCGAGACCCCACCAGCGAGCGCCTCCCGACGGCTGCGCGAGGACGGCGACGCCAACGAAGCCGATGCCGACACCCGCGAGCACCTGCCACGGCAGGCGCTCACGCGTCAGCCGGAGCACGGCGACCCACAGCGGCACCGACGCGATGATCAGCGACGCGAGCCCGGTCGGGACGTTGCGTTCCGCGAAGAACAGCACCGAGTTCGCGCCGGGCAGCAGGCACCCGACGATCGCGCACGACAGCGCATGGCGCCGCGGCATGCGCAGCGTGCCTCCGCGCAGCGTCACGAGCCCCGCCATCAGCGTTCCCGCCGTGATGAAGCGCGTCGACGCCGCGAACAGCGGCGGGATCGTGTGACCGGCGTAGTAGATGCCGAGGTACGTCGAGCCCCAGATCACATAGACCGTGATCAGCGCGGTCCAGATACGTCCCTTCTGCGTCACCCGCTATCGAACGAGCGACAGCCCGGCGCCGATTCCCAGCAGCACGATTCCGACCGCGCGCTCCCAGGAGATCGGAATGCTCGTCACGCCGAACAGGCCGAAGCGGTCGATCACCGCGCCCATCGCGAGCTGGCCCGCGATCAGGATCCCGATCACCGCGGTCGCGCCGAGCCGCGGCTGCGCGAACGTGATCGCCGTAACGACGGTGAAGCCCATCAGCCCGCCGGCCCACATCCAGACGGGTGTCTTCGTGACGTGGCTCAGGCCGCCGATGCCGCCGCGCACGGCGAGCAGCACGGCTGCGGCGAGCACGAGCTGGATCGCGGTCGAGAACGCGAGCGCCTCGAACACGCCGACGCGTCCGCCGAAGCGCCCCATCACCGCCACCTGCACCGACCCCGCGAGCCCGCCGAGCACTGCGAGCGCGATCGCAAGGCCACTCACGTAAGGTCCCCGCCCATGATCAGAGCATTCGTACTCTACGAAGGAGACGTTGACCCCGAGCGCTACGCGCAGCACGTCGAGCTCTGCCGCGCCGTGCCCGGCGCGACGTTCCGCCACGGCAAGGTCTTCGGAGCGGCGATGGGCGAGCCGCCGCACCGCTACTACGCCGAGTTCGAGTGGCCGGACATGGATGCGTTCAAGGCGGCCGCGCGCAGCGAGGAGTTCGCGGCGACCGGCAAGGACGCCATGGAGATGGGCGTGAAGTTCAGCGTCGAGTTCGCAGAATTGTCCGACTAGAACGTCGGCTCGCGCTTCTCGCGCACGGCGGCGACGCCCTCGTGGACGTCGGGTCCCGTCATGTCGAGGAACTCGAGCGCGAGCGACGCGTCGAACGCGGGACCCGCAAGACGCAGCCAGTTGTTGAGCGCGAGCTTCGTGTGGCGGATCGCCGCCTGCGATCCGCGCGCGAGCCGGCTCGCGATTGCGAGCGCGCGCTCCTCGAGCTCGTCCTCGGGGACGCACAACGACACCAGCCCGATGCGCTCCGCCTCGGCGCCGTCGATCGGCTCGCACAGCAGGAGGTGGTACTTCGCCTTCGCGAGCCCGCAGAGGAGCGGCCAGACGATCACCGCGTGGTCGCCTGCCGCGACGCCGAGCTTCGTGTGCCCGTCGACGATGCGCGCGTTCGGCGTCGCGATCGACACGTCGGCGAGCAGCCCGACCGCGAGACCCGCGCCGACCGCAGGTCCGGTCATCGCCGAGACGATCGGCTTCGGGCAGTTGACGACGTTGTAGACGAGGTCGCGCGCCTCGTGGAAGACGCGCAGCCGGGTCGCCTGGTCGTTCGCGATCTCGAGCACGAGCTCCAGGTCGCCGCCCGAGCTGAAGGCGCCGTCGGCGCCCCGCACGACGACGGCGCGAGTCTCGTCGTCGCTGCCGATCGTCTTCCAGATCTCCGCGAGCTCACGGTGCATCGTCCCGCTCACCGCGTTCAACCTGCCCGGCGCGCGCAGCGTCAGGCGGAGGACGTGCTCCGCGGGGCGGTCGAGCTCGAGCGACGGGTATGCCTCATAGCCCTCGATGCGCGGATTATCGTTGGCGCGATGGCCGAGGTGGAGATCAGCCGCGACGGCGCGGTCCTGACGATCACGCTGAACCGCCCCGACGTGCTCAACGCGCTCAACCGCGCCGTGCACGAAGGGATCCACGGCGGGCTCGAGGAGGCGAAGGCGGATGACGTTCGCGCGGTCGTGATCACAGGCGCCGGCCGCGGCTTCTGCGTCGGCCAGGACCTGCAGGAGTTCTCCGAGGGCGCCGGTGACGTCGCCCAGAACCTGCGCGACAACTACCACCGCAACGTCCTCGCGATCCGCGCGCTCGAGAAGCCCGTGCTCGCGGCCGTCAACGGCCCCGCCGCCGGGGCCGGCATGTCGCTCGCGCTCGCCTGTGACGTGCGCATCGCGTCGCAGTCGGCGAGCTTCGTGCCGGCGTTCGTCAAGATCGGCCTCGTCCCCGACTCCGGCGGGACGTGGCTCGCGCGTCGTCTGCTCGGGGCGTCTCGCGCCTTCGAATGGCTGACCACCGGCCGCCGGCTCGGCGCCGACGAGGCGCTCGCGTGGGGACTCGTCAGCGAGGTCGTTCCGGACGACGGATTCGCAGATCGCGTTCGCGAGCTCGCACAGGTCTACGCGGCCATGCCGACCCGCGCGGTGTGGCACACGAAGCGCCTGCTCGACGAGGCCGAGACGTCGACCTTCGCCGAGCAGCTCGAGCTCGAGGCCACGACCCAGGCGGAGCTCACGCAGACGCACGACTTCCGTGAAGGCGTCACGTCGTTTCTCGAGAAACGTGACGCCCGCTTCCGCGGGGCGTAGAGTCGGCGTGTGACCGAGCCGCAGGCCGAGACGCATCCGATCTCTCTCGTCGTCGAGGACGACCTGAAGCGCACACGCGTCACGGTGTTCTTCCGGATCCTGCTCGCGATTCCGCAGGCGATCTGGATCTCGCTCTGGTCGATCGTGGTGTCGGTCGTGATTCTCATCTCGTGGTTCGCGGCGCTCTTCGTCGGACGCGTGCCCGACGGCCTCCACGAGTTCAACGCACGGTTCCTCCGCGCCTCGACGCACCTCTACGCGTACGTGCTGCTCCTCGCCGATCCCTGGCCGCCGTTCCTGGGCGAGCCCGCGTCCTATCCGGTCGACCTGACGGTTGCGCCCGCTGCGCCGCAGAGCCGGCTGACCGTGTTCTTCCGGCTCGTGCTCGCAATCCCGGCGCTGCTGTTCGCGTACGTCTTTCGCTCGGTGAACGGGCTCGTCGCGATCCTGGGCTGGTTCTACTCGCTCGCCACCGGCCGCATGCACCGCGGGATGCGCGACCTGAGCGCCTGGATGCTCGGGTTCGAGCTGCAGACCTACGGCTACCTGATGCTGCTTACCGGGTCGTACCCGTCGTTCAGCAACGGCCCGCGCGCCTAGCGCAGCGCCGCGAGCGACGCCGCGAGCGTGATCGGCACGAGCACGATCCCGAGCTGCGAGTAGCGCACCGCCGACGGGCGCGCATCGAGCGATCGCGCGACGCGTAGCCACAGGAACGCCGAGAGCGAACCGGTGACGGCGAGATTCGGTCCGAGGTTGAGTCCGAGCAGCAGCGCGCGGGCATGTGCGGGAGGCACGGGGGTGAGCAGAACGGCCGACGGCAGGTTGTTGACGAGCACCGACGAGATCGCGCCGACGACGGACGTCTCCCAGCGCGAGCCGAGCAGCGACGCAGGCCCGTGCCACCAGCGGCCGACCCCGCCGAGGAGGACTGCGAGCGCGAACAGCCCGGCCAGCACGCGCACGTCGACCGCCGCTGCGATGCGCGTGAACGTCGTGCGGTCGAGCAGCACGGCGGCGATGCCGACGGCGAGGACGGGTAGCGCGGGCGCCGACAGCACGAGCACGAGGACGGTCGCCGCGAGCACGCCGGCCGCGCCGATCCGGATCCGGATCGGCGGGCGTTCCCGCTCGGCGTCCGGTGCAGCGCCGAGCGCGCGACGGAAGAGCACGAGCAGGAGCAGTGCGGTGACCGCCGTCGCCGTGAGCGCCGCAGGCCAGGTGCGCGCGAAGAACGTCGCGCCGCTCACGTGCTCGCCGTGCAGCACGATCAGGTTCGTCAGGTTCGATCCCGGCAGGTAGAGCGACGCGGCGTTCGACATGAACACGGCGCCGTACAGAAACGGCTCCTCGTCGATCCCGCGGGCGCGCGCGAGGTGCAGCAGCACCGGCGTGAGGAAGAAGACCGACGTGTCGAGGTTCAGGATCGCCGTGACGACCGCGACGAGGCCGAGCGCGACGAGGTAGACCGCCCGCGAGCCGCCCGGCACGCGGGCGAGCCCGGCGCCGGCAGCAGCGAAGAGGCCGTCGTGCTCGGCGACGACGCCGACGAGCAGCAGCCCGGTGACGAGGGCGAAGGCCGGCCACACCTGACCGGCCGCATGCGCGAGGCCGGCCATCGGGTGTGAGTCTTACCGGTCGGCGTCTGCGGTGACGTCCTGCGTCACCCAGTTGCGGCGGAGCGCCTGCGGGAACGACGGCGAGTTCGCCACGACGAGCGGCAGGTCGAGCGCTGCGCGATGGCCGTGGAGCCCGCGCGCATAAACCACGAGCGTGTGCGGCCCCTCCGTGGCGCTCGCCGTGTTCCAGTGCACGGTGTAGGGCGCGGACGAGTCACGGCTCACCGCCCGCCCGTCCGCGTACAGAACGACGCGGGTCGCGGCCTGGTTCGTATGCACGTTCAGGGTCACGTCGCCGGCGACGGCCGCGCCCGAGACAGCGCCCGTCACCTCCACGCGCATCGGCGGGTTCTCGACCCGGATCGGGATCTGCTTGCGAACGCGATAGCCGCGCGTGCCGTACTCGATCACGGTCAGCATGTGACTGCCGTTCGGCACCGTCGACGAGTTCCAGCCGCGGGTCTGGTTGAAGTCGTACGGCCATGTGTGGTCGGTGTAGAGCACCTTCCCGTCGACGGAGAAGTCCACCTTGTAGATGTGCTTGCTCCAACGGTGCGCGTAGTCCACGCCGGACCACCACAGTGCGTCGCCGTGAACCGTCGCGCCCGGTGCGACGGTCGAGCGCGCCGGGGGTAGTCGCGACGTCGTCACCTGAGTCGAGGTGACCACGACCGTACGTGTGACCGGATGCGACGGGAGCGCGGCGGACGTGCGGCTGATCGCCATCCGCTTCACGAAGTTCGGCAGCACGGGGTGCGCCGCGTAGTATCGGATGAGCTTCATGTAGTACGTCCAGTCCCAGTACGGGCCGGGGTCGGTGTGATGGTCGACGCCGCCGTACTCGCCGGGATGGTTGGGATCGGGCACCTCGTCGTGGCCGATGATGTGCTTGCGGTCGATCGGGATCGACCAGCGGTGCGCGAGGTACGCGACGAGCTCGGCGGATGCGCGGTACTCGGCATCGGTGTAGATGTTGTGGCTGACGAAGCCGACGTGCTCGATGCCGATCGAGTGGAGGTTCCAGTACGCGTTGCCCGAGTGCCACGCGACGTCCGTCACCGGGACGAGCTGCACGATCTGGCCGGTACGCGAGACGACGAAGTGCGCGGAGCCGTCGACGCGTGCGTTCTCGAGGTGACGGACGGAGCCGAGGAACGCACCCTCCGTGTCGTGGATGACGATGTCGTTGATCGTGCGCGCGGTGCGGTTCGTGCGCGTCTCGTTCGGCGTGTGCTGGATCAGCACGCGCAGGGACGCGCCCCAGGCCGCCGATGCGCAGATCGCGGCCGCGATGACACCGGCGGTGAGCGCCAGCTGAACCCTCGTAGACCCCATCGTGCGCCAACACAAGTAGCGCACGGTTCGGACAGATTTCTCCCCTTTTCGGGGGAGGTTCTGCAGAGGTTCGGTCGAAAGGAGCCTCCGTTAGGCGAAGACCGTTCGGCCGAGGGCACGCGATCGGCAGGTCGCTTCTGGAAGTAGGCAAGGGTCGTTAGCCGAGGTTCGAGCAGGTCGAAAAGACGCGGAGGGCCTCTGGGCGGATGTCGCCCCGTCCGCAGCAAGGTGGCCCCGTGGACGCACACAACCGAGCCCAGATCCCGGCCGAGCGCTGCCACCGCGGGCGGAGCGTGGGCGAATGAGCACCGCCGCGTCGGACATCAAGGTTCTCGACCCGCCTCTCGCGTGGCGGCGGCTGCGAGGGCGCACAGGCGGGCTCCAGCTCAGGGTGCCGCGCACCGGACTTCACGCCGGGCCGCGGGCGAACGCCTTTGCGCTCGTGATCATTCTCGCGCTGGGGCTCTTTCTGGCTGCGAAGGCGGAGTTTCGGTCGGAGACGTCCAACGACGTCCTCTACCTCTACGGCATCGCCGTGACGTCCATCGTGCTTGTCCAGATGGCGGTTGCGTTCGGCCGCTACCGGGACTATGCGATCGCGTCACCGTCGGCGATCGCCTCGGTCGGAATGTCGAGCAGCTGGCCGCGCGTCAGCTGCATCGTCGCGGTCCACAACGACGAAGAGATCATCGAGCAGTGCGTCACGTCGATCGTCGCCCAGACGTACGGCAACAAAGAAGTGATCATCATCGACGACGGTTCGACCGACGGCACGCGGGCGCTCCTCCTGCGGTTGGCGGCACAGCATCCGATCACCGTCATCCCGCTCGAGGAAAACGTCGGCAAGAAGAAAGCCCTGAGTGTGGGTGTACTCGCCGCGACGGGAAGCATCTATGCGTTCAGTGACAGCGACTCCGTCTGGGCGCCAGACGCCGTTGCCCGCTGCGTGCTGATTCTCGACAAGCGAAGCGACGTCGGCGCGGTCAGCGGTCACTGTCGCGCGCTGAACGCGAGCCGCAACCTCCTCACCAAGATCCAGGATTCGTGGTACGAAGGTCAGTTCTCGATCCGAAAGGCGTTCGAGAGCGCGTTCGGCGTGGTCACCTGCGTCTCCGGCCCGCTCGCGGTTTTCCGCAAGGCAGCGATCTACAACTACATCCCCGCCTGGGAGGCCGACAACTTTCTCGGCCAGGAGTTTCGCTTCGCCACGGACCGGATGCTCACCGGCTTCGTGCTCGTCGGCGCTCACGTCGGCGAGAAGCTCAAGCAAGAGTACGCCCACACCCCGTTTCTCGACGAAGAGTTCCCCGCGCGGGACTGGAAGATCCTGTACTGCAGGAGCGCGCGTTCGTGGACGGTTGTGCCGGACACCTTCGGGAAGCTCGTCCGGCAGCAGATCCGGTGGAAGAAGAGCTTCGTCCGCAGCATCTTCTTCACCGGTCGCTACTACTGGCGGAAGCCGTTCGTGCCGGCGCTTGCCTACTACCTGCACGTGCTGTTCGTGCTTGCCGGCCCGTTCGTCGCGTTCCGGCATCTCGTCTACGTCCCGGTTCACGGCAACGCCGAGTCGGCGTTCCTCTACCTGGCGGGGATCGTGGTCGTCGGCTCGATGTTCGGGCTCGCGCACTGGCGGGTCGAGCCCGGAAGCAGCCATTGGATCTACCGGCCGTTGATGAGCCTGATCTCGACGACGCTTCTGTCCTGGCTGCTCATCTACTCGCTCTTCACGATCAAGCGCATGCGATGGGCTCGCTGATCGCCGAAGGAACGGCGCCGCCTGTCCCGGAGCGGTCCGGGCGGCGGCGCTGGCTCATCTACGGGGCGATCTGTCTCTTCACGTTCCTGTTCGCGGCGAAGGTACTGGCCTACGTGGTTCCCCACGCGGTTCGCCCGATCGCGGCCGAGCGGCTTGTCGCGCGGATCGAAGGAGATGTGCGGAGCCGGTTGGACAACGCCCCGTTCTTGCACAGCTGCCCGGAGCCGGATCGCCTGGCGTCGATCCCGGGCGGCTGGGTCTGCGTCTCCACGAACGCGCCGCAGGCGGCATACGGCGGCATCTTCGCCTCGTACCCGGCGACGATCGGCAGTCGTGAGTACGTCTACAAGTCGACGACGGCGGGCACGCTCGCCGCCGGCCGTGCGCTGATTCGCAACGTCTACGACGTGCCGCGCTACGCGCCGTACCGCGCCAACGGGCTCCCGACGTGGAACGAGGATCCGCACCGCTCCGTCTACTGGCGGTTCAACTTCTATGCGCTGCGTCCGACACAGAACCTCCTCGCCGCGTACCTGAGAACGCGCGACCCTCGTTACGCCCAGAAGCTGCTCGCAATCGACGAGAGCTTCTTCGCCGGCGAGCGGTCCTCGCGGTTTGCGTGGAGCGACGATCATGCGGTCGCGTTTCGCTCAATGGTGCTCGTGAACCAGTGGTGGCAGCTCCGGTACCACCATCAGCTGACCGAAGCGCAGAGCTCGCAGTTCCTACGGGAGCTCGAGCGCACCGGACAATTCCTCGCGGACGTGAACCACTACCAGCCCGAGCACAACCACGGCACGAACGAAGCCGCGGCGCTGCTCGAGCTCGGTGTGGACTTCCCGACTCTCCCGCACGCCCGCGCGTGGCTGACGGTCGCCCGCGAGCGGCTGGCGTACGGGATCGACTCACTCGTCGACGGAGACGGTGCGTTGATCGAGAACTCGCCGTACTACGACTTCTACACGCTCGACAAGTACTGGCAGATCCGGCGATTCGCCCAGCATGCCCACATCTCGATCGCGGCCGACTTCGAGTCGCGCATTCGAAAGATGATCGAGTATGCGACCTACATCCTCCAACCGGACTCGTCGGTGCCCCTGCTCGGAGCCTCGCTTCAGGACGTCGTCCACGATGCAGGCTCGTTCAAGCAGATGGCCAAGATCGATGCGTCGTTCCGATACGTGCTCACCCACGGCGACAAGGGACGCCGGCCGAAGCAGACCAGCATCTTCTTCCCCAGCACCGGCCAGACGATCTTCCGTTCGGGCTGGGGCAAGGGCAACTCGTTCGTGGAGCAGTCGTTCGCGACGTTCAACGTCGGTCCGTATCGAACGCCGCACAGCAACCTGGACGCGCTCGCCATCACCCTCTACGGCGGCGGGATTCCGCTACTGCCGGGGGCTGGTCTCTACACGTACTCGACCGGAGCGATGCGTGACTACTTCCACGGCACTGCATCACACGACACGGTCGTGGTCGACGACCGCGACCAGAGTCAGGGCGCCGCCGTTGCCGGGAAGTTCGGGCAGGAAGCCGGAGTCACGTACCAGACCGGCGAAAGCTCGCTCTATCACGGTGTCACGCATCGCCGTCTCGTGATGATGATCGACAAGACGCACTTCCTCGTCGTGGACCGCCTCACGTCCTCGAACAAGCACGTGTACGACCAGATGTTTCATCTGTTCCCCGGGGCTCATGTCACGAGGAACGGACTGACGGTTTCGGGGCGCGGGGCGACCGTCGCTCAGACGATCACGATTCACCAGCTCGATCCGCGCCCGACGCAGGTGTCGCTCGCAACCGGTGTGCGAAACCCCGCGGCGGGGCTCTGTTCCGAGTACTACCAGCACCTGATTCCCTGCACGTCGGTGAAGTACGAGCAGGCGTACACCAAGGACGCGACGTTCGTGACGCTCTTGACGATCGGGCCTGCCGATCCCTCATTCCACATCGCCTATCGAGGGGCCGGAATGCTGTCGATCCAAACCGGCACGCGTACCCTCCGCGTTGGTCTGAGCGCCAGCGCCACGGTCGACGAGGTCGCGACCGCGACCGATCCCACGCCGCCGAAAGCGAGCCTGACCGCACTGCCCGGCACCGAGCCGGCGAACTGGTACGCCACCCGAAGCGGTCAGCTGACCCGGGCGACCGGCGACGAGACGGTCAATCCGAACGTCGTACAGCTCACGACCTCCGGCGGCGGTCAGGCCACACTCTCCGACGATGCGGTCGCGGCCGACCTGCAGGGACGGAACCTCGTTGTGGAGCTGAAAGTCGACGCAGTTCAGAACCTCGGTGCGCTCGACGTCCAGCTCTCGAACGACGATTGGCAGATCACGAACAGCATCGACGTACGGGATGCCTACCCAGCGCGGTACGACGGCGAGTGGATGAGGCTTTCGCTTGGACGCGGAGGGGTGGCGACTCAGGATCCCGACGCGTGGGCGACGAGGGGCACGGGGCGGTTCGACTGGAGCAACATCGACGGAGTGCGCCTGGCCGTCGAGCCGCGCTCGGCAGCCGACCCGCCGGTGACGGTCAGTCTCCGTGCCGTCGAGTCGACGCCTACGCAGTCGCACGCGGCGGTCGTCTTCATCTTCGATGACGGCTACAACTCGATTCTCCCGGCTGCGGCCTACCTGCACGACAACGGCATGCCCGGCGATGTCGCTGCGATCGGGAAGTACGTCGAGCTGCCGGCTCAGGATCACCTGAACGTCGACGACCTTCGCCGTCTTCAGAACAACTGGGGCTGGAACATCGTCAACCACACGCAGTCGCACGTGGATGCGCTGCTCACCTATCGACATCCGCTTCGACTTGGCGCGTACGAGCAGGACATCCTTCAAGGGGCGCAGTTCCTCGAGCGGGCGGGCCTGAACTCCGCGCCGAATTGGTTCGTGTACCCGCACGGGACCACGGACGCGGCGCTGGACACCGTCGTCCGGCGGTTCTACAAGTTCGCTCGCACCACAGACGGCGGCCCCGAGGCGTTCCCGTTCGGCGAGCCCTTGCGAGTGAAGACCCTCGAGATTCAGGATCCAGCTGACAGCGAGGGCGGCGCTGCCGGCGTCTTCACGAGCCCCGGTCAGGTGCAACGCGCGGTCCTGAACGCAAAGCGCTACCACCTCACGCTGATCCTCACCTTTCATCGCATCCATTCCGAACCTGCGGATCCGCCCGGCTACCCCCTCGCGTCGTTCGAGAAGATCGTCGGCGGGATCCGGAGCGCCGGTGTGAAGGTGACGACTTTGAGCGGACTCGACGCCATGATGGGTGTGCCGGAGGACAACCGGATCGACATCAAGCCGGGCAAGCCGTCGCAGATCGTCGTCTCGATCAAGGCTCGCCTGCCGCACCGAGGCCTGCTCTCACGGCTGTGGCACGCCGTCTGATCCTCGCGCTCGTCGCGACGCTCGCCGGACTCGGCGCGGCTGGACATTTGCATCACCGTGCGGTCGCCGCCGCGGAAACCTACTCCGTGCTCGTGCAGGCCGACCATCCGGTCGGCTATTGGCCGCTCGACGATGCCCCGAAGAGCAGGGTCGCTCGGGCCGCCGCAGGCGGGATCAACGGACGCTACGTCGACACGAGAGCCGTGAACGGAGTCTCCGGGCTGGCGCGCACGTTCGACGGTCGCCGATCCTTCATCGTCATCCCGAACTCGCCGCTCTGGAGCAAACCGATGGGCGCAGGCTTGACCGTCGAGTTCTGGATGCGGCCCGCGGTGACGACCTTCCCCGCGGAGGAGGGCTCGGGGTACGTCTGGATCGTCGGGAAGGGCTCACCGGGGAATCAGGAGTGGGGCTTTCGGATGTATGGCTCCGACAACACGGAGAGTCCGCCCCGCGCGAATCGCATCGCGTTCTACGCCTACAAGCCTGCGGGAGGCGAAGGGGCCGGCGCGTATGTGCAGCGGCCCGTCGTTCCCGGCGAATGGATCTACGTCGTCGGCGAGCTGACCCCGACCGGCGTGCGCCTGTTCACCGACGGAGTCCTCCGCCAGGGGCCGCCCGCGCCGGCGACCCTCTACGCGAACCCCGCCTACAACGTGACGCTCGAACATGGCAGCGCTCCGGTCCGCGTGGGGACGCGGAACTTCCATTCGTTCTTCGAAGGAAGCGTGGACGAGGTCGCGATCTACTCCTATCTGCTGTCGCCCTCACAGATCCGCGCGCACTACCGAGCGGCGCTCCGAGGGAACCCGGCGATCGCCCACGGTTAGCCCTAGATCGTCTTGAACTGCTCGAACGGCTGCCTGCAGCTCGTGCAGTAGCGAATCGAGCGGCACGGGGTTGGGCCGAAGATGTTCTCGAGGCGCGTCTCCGTCGACCCGCAGTACGGGCAGCGGAACGCGTTCGACTGCAGCTGGACGAGGGTCGTCGCGCCCGCAGCGCGCGGCGCGGGCGGGGCGAAGCCGGCGGCGCGCAGCTTCTCGCGCCCCGCGCTGCTGATGCGGTCGGTCGACCACGAGTCGTCCTGGATCACGTGCACCGCGGGCTCGGCGCCGAGCTCGGACACCTTCTCCTCGAGTGCGCGCTTCATCACTTCGAGCGCAGGGCAGCCGAGGAACGTCGGCGTGAAGTCGATCTCGACCCGCTCGCCGTCGACGCGCACGTCGCGGATCACGCCGAGGTCGACGAGCGAGACGACGGGGATCTCCGGATCGGGGATCTCGCCGAGCGCCGCCCAGACTGCGTCGGTTGTCACCATTGCGCACCGGGTGCGGAGCGGCGCACCTCGGTCATCTCGTCGTGCAGCGCCGCGAACTCCTCCGAGTGCTCACCGCGCTCTCTTGCGTCGACGACGTCGAGCCCGACACGGCGCGCAAGCTCGTCGCGCTGCTCCGGCGCGAGCACGCCGAGCGCGTACGGCCAGAGCTCCTCGACGGCATCGCGGAAGCGCGGCTCGCCGCTCAGCCGGGCCGCCCACATCTCCGCGTGCAGGCGGTGGTACGTCTCCTCGCGGTCGATCTTCGCCGCGAGGCCGGCGAGCTCCGCGTCCTCGTCCTGCTTCAGCGCGGCGACGCGCACGCGGTCCGCCTCCTCGTACAGATAGCGCCGGGCGATCGTGTGCGCCCAGTCGAGCAGGTGCAGCTCGACGAGCGGCGCGCAGCGGTACTCGTCCGGTTCGCGATCGAACGCGAGCGCGTCCGCGTCGCTCCCGAGCTCCGCTGCCGCGAGCGCGTAGAGCGCCCGCGCATGCCCGATCTCGTTCTGCGCGATCGACGAGAACGCGACGTCCTCCTCGAGCGTCGGGGCGATCCCCGTCCACTCCGAGTCGCGCCAGCCGAGGATCAGCTCGTCGTCAGCTATTGCCAGCAGCGCGTTCGCGCGCAATGCGGAGCCTCTCCTTGATCGAGTAGCCGTCGACGCGGCGGTACTTGAGGTCGAACTCGTCCGCCCAGTCGGTGATCGCGTGGACCGCGTCGCGCGGCACGAGCCAGAGCGCCTCGCTCTCGCCCCGCCGGCCGTACTGCTCGCGCGCCCACGCGTCTGCGAAGGCCGCGTCCGGCGCCTCGACCGAGCCGGCGTGCGCGAACGGCTGGCCCTTCTTCTCCTGGCGGAAGACCTCGAAGATCATGCGGCGGCGGCAAGCACGTCCCGCACCCACGTCTCCTGCTCGAGGAAGCGGCGGCGGAAGTCGAGCCGGTCCTGCGAGCGCGGCCCGTGCCCGGTGACGACCGACTTCAGCTCGTCCCAGTCCGGCTCCGAGTACTCCCAGACGCCGTCGTCGTTCCGGCGCAGCTTCGGGTCGGGGACCGTCAGGCCGAGCTCCCAGATCTGCGGCACGTAGCCCTCGAGGAACTGCTGCCGCGCCTCCTCGTTCCCTTGCGACTTGATGCGCCAGAACCACATCGGATCCTCGTCGCGCGAGATCGGGTTGCCGTGGAACTGCATCAGCGGCCCCCACCAGCGGTCGAGCGCCTCCTGCACGAGCTCACGCTGCGCGTCGGTGCCGGTCATCATCGCGAGGATCACGTCGCGGCCGTGGAGGATGTGGAACGACTCCTCCCAGCAGATCTTCTTCATGATCCGCGCGTACGGCGCGTACGAGCACTTGAGAAGCGCCTTCTGCGAGATGATCGCCGCTGCGTCGACGAGCCAGGCGATCACGCCGACGTCGCCCCACGTCTTCGTCGGGTAGTGGAACACGTTGTGGAACTTCGCCTTGCCGGAGAGCAGGTCGGCGAACATCTGCTCGCGCGGCTTGCCGAGGTCCTCGGCGACGCGGTAGATGAGCTGCGCATGGCCGACCTCGTCCTGCACCTTCGCGGTCAGGGCGAGCTTCCGCTGCAGCGTCGGCGCCTTGAGGATCCACTCGCGCTCGGGGAGCACGCCCATCAGCTCCGAGTTCGCGTGCATCTCGATGAACTTGACGAGCTTCCGGCGGTAGTCCTCGGGGAGCCAGTCCGTCGCCTCGACCTGGCCGCCCTCCTGCACGTACGCGACGAATTCCTCTGTCCGAGCGTCCACGAGACCTCCCTACCTACCGATCGTTAGTCTATGAAGCATAGATGTCCGCGCGGCGCGAGGAGCTAACCCGGATCGCCGCCCGCCTCTTCGCCGAGCGCGGCTACCAGGGCACGTCGCTCGCCGATCTCGCCGACGAGCTGGGCGTCCAGAAGCCGTCGCTCTACCACCACATCGACTCGAAGGAAGACCTGCTCTGGGAGGTCGCGTGGGAGGGCGCCGAGAGCTTCCACGCAGCGCTCGACGCGGTGCCCGCCGACGCTCCCGTGACCGAGCGGATCCGGCTTGCGCTGAGGGCCCACCTCGCCGTCGTCTCGCGCCAGCTCGACGTCGCGACGGTCTTCGTACGGGAATGGCGCTACCTGTCGGGCGAGCGGCGCGAGCGGTTCGTCGCCGAGCGGCGCCGCTACGAGGAGCGCATCCGCGAGCTCTTCCGCGAAGGCGTCGAAGGCAGCGAGCTCCGCACCGATCTCGACGTCGCGACCGCGGCGCTCCTCTTCCTCTCGGCCGCGAACTGGGCGTACACGTGGCTTCGCGCCGGCTCCGGCACCGACGAGCTCGCCGACCGGTTGTTCGCTGCGCTCCTCGACGGGATGCGCGGCTACGCGACGCCCTGAAAGGCGAAGCTGCGAACCGTCGACCAGGTCCCGCCGTCGTGCTCCTCGAGGAGCAGCACTTCCTCGGCGCGGCAGGCGAGCGGCGTCGGCACGTCGTCGGCGGTGATCGTCAGGTGCGGGACGACCTCGTCGAACGCCCCCTCGTACGGCGGGTAGTCCGGCCAGCGCTGCTGCACTGCGGCCGTCAGGTCGACGAACGGCGTCGACGGCCGCGGGCGCAGCCAGCGCGTGCCGTCCTCGAAGCTCTCGATGCGGTCGGCGACGAAGTCGAACGCGCGAAAACGCGTGAAGAGATCGGCGAGCGCGCTCTCGTCGATGTCGCGTCTGTCGGCGAACGGAAAGAGGATCGTGACGTGCGCGGGCACACCCGGCGCGGCGCTGTAGTACGCCTGGGCGGCTGCAACCGGAACCACGAGGGCGGTGCGTGGCATGCTCGGGAGCGTGAAGCGAGCGCTCCTGATCGTCAACCCGTACTCGACGCAGGTGACGGGACAGCGGATCCAGGACGTCGAGACGGCGTTGCGCGAGCGCGTCGAGCTCACGACGGAGTTCACGCGCCATCCCGGGCATGCGAGCGAGCTCGCGGCGTCGGCGGCGGGCGAGTCGTTCGACGCGATCCTCGTCTTCTCCGGCGACGGCACCTACAACGAGGCGCTGAACGGCGCGGCCGGCGCCCTGCCGTTCGGCTTCCTGCCCGGCGGCGGCACGAGCGTCCTGCCGCGCGCGCTCGGAATCGCGCGCGACCCGGTCGAGGCGGCGCGGCAGCTCGGTGTCGCGCTCGCCGAAGGACATCAGCGGCGCATCACGCTCGGCTGCGTCAACGGGCGGCGCTTCAGCTTCTCGGCCGGCCTCGGCTTCGACGCCGAGGCGGTTCGGCGCCTGGATGCGCTCGGACGTGACGAGCACGGGGCGCGTCCCGGCGACTTCGCGTTCATGCGGACGGTGCTGAAGATGATGCTCGAGCACCGCGGACGCTGGGATCCGTCGATCGAGATCGACGGCGTCGGCCGCGCCGCGTTCGTGCTCGTCGGCAACGGCGATCCCTATTCGTACGCCGGTTCGTCCGCGCTGCACATCGCGCCGGGAGCGCGCTTCGAGGACGGGCTGGCGTTCGCGGCGCCGCAGCGCGTGCGCCGGCGCGACATCCCGCGGCTCGTATCGGCGCTCTTCCGCGGCACGGGCTACCCCGATGTGGTCTTCATGGGGCTCGACGTCGACCGGGTCGAAGTGCGCTGCGACCGGCCGCTGCCGCTGCAGGCCGACGGTGAGGACCTCGGCGACGTCGACTATGCCCTGTTCGAGGCGGAGCGCGATGCGGTTTCCGTCCTGGTGTAACCGCGCCCGGTAGTACCCTGCCCCGCGCATGGCCTCGACGGACGCGCTCAGCCGATTTGCCTCCGAGGGGATCGGCGACGCCGACCTCCTCGAGCTCTACCGGCGCATGGTGCTCCTGCGGACGTACGACGAGCGGTCGGTCGTCTACCACCGGCAGGGCCGGATCGGCACGTACGCGATCTTCTGGAACCACGAGGCGATCCAGGCCGGCGCGACCTTCGCGCTTCGCGACGAGGACTGGATCTTCCCCTCGTACCGCGAGTCGGCGATCGGGCTGATCCGCGGCATGCCCGTCGAGACGGTCATTGCCTGGTGGAGAGGCCACCCGTCAGGGTGGTGGAGCCCGGCCGACTGGAACGTCGCCTCGATCTGCGTGCCGATCGCGACGCACGTCCCGCATGCGGCCGGTCTCGCGTGGGGGAAGAAGCTGCGCGGCGAGGACGCCGTCGCGATGGCGTTCTTCGGCGACGGCGCGACGAGCGAGGGGGCGTTCCACGAGGGCGTCAACTTCGCTGCGGTGATGAATGCGCCGGCGGTGTTCGTCTGCAACAACAACCAGTGGGCGATCTCGACGCCGCTCGAGGCGCAGACGCGCGCGGAAACGCTCGCCGACAAGGCGGTCGGCTACGGGATTCCCGGTGTGCGCGTCGACGGCCTCGACGTGCTCGCGGTGTTCGCAGCGGCGCGCGAAGCGGTGGAGCGCGCGCGCAGCGGCGACGGCCCGACGCTCATCGAGTGTGTGCACTACCGCGCTGCGCCGCACGCGACCGCGGACGATCCGCGCGCGTACATCGACCAGGCTCGCGTCGAGGAGGAGCGCGCGAACGAGTGCGTCGGCCGCTTCGAGCGCACGCTGCTCGAAGCCGGCGTGCTGACGCCGGAGCACGCCGCTGCAGTGAAGAAGGAGTGCGAGGACCTGATGCGCGCCGGGATCGCCGCCGCGGAGGCCGAGCCGGCGCCCGACCCCGAGCTCGTCTTCACGCACGCGTACGTCGACCCGCCGGGGAACATGCGCCGTGGCTGAGCTGACGCTCGTCGAAGCGGTCAACGACGCGTTGCACACCGAGCTCGCGCGCGACGACAACGTGCTCGTCATGGGCGAGGACGTCGGTCGCGCCGGCGGCGTGTTCCGCGCGACCGCAGGCCTCCGCGACCGCTTCGGCGAGAACCGCTGCGTCGACACGCCCCTCGCCGAGGCCGGCATGCTGGGGAGTGCCGTCGGGCTCTGCATGGCCGGCTGGCGGCCCGTCGTCGAGATGCAGTACGACGCGTTCTCGTATCCGTGCCTCGACCAGTTGATCACGCACGTCGGGCGGTACCGCTGGCGCTCGGGCGGGCGGATGGAGTTCCCGCTCACGATCCGCATGCCGTACGGCGGCGGCGTTCGCGCCCCGGAGCTGCACGACGACTCGCCCGAGGCGTACTACGTGCACACGCCCGGCATCAAGGTCGCCATTCCGTCGACGCCTGCCGACGCGAAGGGGCTGCTCGCGGCGGCCATTCGCGATCCCGATCCGGTCGTCGTCTTCGAGCCGAAGCTCGTCTACCGCACTGCCCGCGGCGAGGTGCCCGAGGGCGACTACGTCGTGCCGCTCGGCGAGGCGCGCATCGCGCGCGAAGGCAGCGACGTGACGCTGATCGCGTACGGCGCGATGGTGCCGGTGTGCGAGCGCGCAGCGGACGAGCTCGACGTGTCGTGCGAGGTGCTCGACCTGCGCTCGCTGCGGCCGCTCGACGAGGACGCGATCCTCGCGTCGGTCGCGAAGACCGGACGTGTGGTGATCGTGCACGAAGCGCCGCGCACCGCCGGCTTCGGCGCCGAGCTCGCCGCGCTGATCGCCGAGCGCGCGATCTTCGACCTGCAGGGCCCGGTGCTGCGCGTGACGGGCTACGACGTGCCGTACCCGTACTGGACGATCGAGGACCAGTACGTCCCGTCGGTCTCGCGCGTCGTCGCCGCGGTTCGCTCGTTGTTCTGATGCTGCACGAGCTGCCGCTCGAGCGGCGCACGCTGCATGGGCACTTCTCGCGCGACCTCGAGCCGGTGCTCGAGCTCGACCCCGGCGACTCCGTGCGCTTCGCGACGCCGAATGCCGGCTGGTGGCTCGACGACGAGACGCAGCTCGAGCCGCGCAGCTCCCCCGAGGACGACGGCCACGCCCTCGCCGGGCCGTTTCTCGTGCGCGGAGCGCGCGCCGGCCAGACGCTCGCCGTCCGCATCGACGAGGTGACGCCGGGGCCGTGGGGCGAGACGCTCACCGAGTTCCCGCACCGGATCCACTGGGAGCTCGACGGCCACGTCGGCGTCGCCTCGACGGGTCAGCGCGTGCGGCTGGCGCCGTTTCTCGGCGTCATGGGCATGCCCCCGGTCGCCCGCGGCGTGCACTCGACGATTCCGCCGCGGCCGCAGGGAGGCAACATCGACTGCAAGGAGCTCGTCGCCGGAACGACGCTCTACCTGCCGATCCCGGTCGACGGCGCGCTGTTCTCTGCCGGTGACGGCCACGCGGCGCAGGGTGACGGCGAGGTGAGCGGGACCGCGATCGAGTGCCCGGTGCGCGCACAGCTGACGCTCGACGTGCGCGACGACCTCGAGCTCGAGTGGCCGGTCGCGCGCATCGACGGCGCGTGGCTCGCGTTCGGGTTCGACCGGGATCTTCACGCTGCCGCGCTCGTCGCGACGGCGGGCGTGGTCGCGCTGCTCGTGCGCGAGCACGGCGTCTCGGTCCACGACGCGCTGATGCTCGCGAGCGTGGTGGCCGATCTCCGCGTCACGCAGATCGCGAACGACGTGCTCGGTGTGCACGCGGTTCTCCGCGACGACGCGTTCGCATGACGGAGCGGCTGCGGCTCTGGCTCGAGCGCGACCGGCGCGGTGCGGGCTACCACCTGCGCGACGCTGCGACCGGCGAAATCGTGCGCTGGGACGACGAGCGCATCCGTGTCGTTCCGGTCGCGGGCGTCTCCTTCCGCCCCGAGGCCGTCGCCGATGCGTCCTTCGACCCGGGTGCGCGGCTCGCGCTCGTCGCGGAGCCGGACAACGAGTTCGACCCGAATGCAATCGCAATCTGGAATACCGATCGCACGCTGCAGGCGGGCTATGTTCCGCGTGAGGTGGCGGTCGAGCTGACCGGTGACGAGCTGGCGGTGTCGCTGTGGCGCGCGGGCGAAGGGCTTCGTGTGCTGCTCGTTCCGCCCGGCTCGTGGGTCGGCCGGCCGCGGCGGTGATCTACCTCGACGCAGCCAGGGCAGGCGTGCCGTGGCTGTTCGATCCCGCAAGCGAGGAGCTCGGCGCGCTCGCACGCGAGGCCGACGCGCGCACCGGCGAGACGCCGTGTGACGCGGCTGCGCTTGCCGCCGACGCGCCGCTTCTCCGGACGCTGATGCGCGAGCGGCACTTCGGGGTCGCGAACGGCGTCGTCCCGTTCCCATCCGAAGTACTGGACGCGTGGGAGGACCTGCTCGCGCGCGGCCCGGCGACCTGGGGCGAGGCGGTCACCGTGCTTCAGTCGGATCTCCAGGCCGCGCTCGTCGACTCGCACCTCCGCCTCCGTGGCGCGCCGTACGACGACGATCCGGGCGGCGCGGCAGTCGAGGAGCTGGAGCTCGACGGCGTTCTCGTCGTCAAGGTGCGCCGCCTGATCGGGGACGTTGCCGACGAGCGCGCGCTGGTGGCGTGGGCGGACTCGGCCGACCGGCACTTCGCGCACGAGCGCATCGTCGTCGACCTCCGCGGGAACCGCGGCGGCAACGACGGCCACACGTACCGCTGGGCCGAGCGACGCCTCCGCGCGACGTCCGGCTTCGGCGGCGACGTGACCTGGATGGTCGGCGGCCGTCCGCTTGGCAACTGGAACCAGTCCGCCTGGCGCGAAGCCCGCGACGGCGCCGACGCGGTACCGCAGTCGCTGCGCGCGGGCCGTCACGAGCCGCGGCCGGACGACGAGCTCGAGACGGTCGAGGAGCGCTACGAGCTCGAGGCGGGCGACCGTCCCTGGGCCGGGCGGATGCTCGTGCTGACCGACCGCGCGACGCGGTCGTCGGGTGAGTCGTCCACGTGGCTGCTCGCGCGCGGGCTCGGCGCGACGGTCGCCGGCGAGCCGACGATGGGGATGATCGAGTACGGGAACATCGTCCCGTACGCGCTGCCGCGCAGCGGCCTCGTCATCAACCTACCCACGAAGCGAAACGACTTCGGCTTCCCGGTCGAGCGCATCGGCCTGCCGGTGGACGTCCCGCTCGACCCGGGGACCCCCGTCGAGGAGATCGTCGCGCGGTTCGACGGGTTCGTGCGCAGGTAGCCTCCCGCGTCGTGGCGTACGAGTTCAAGCTGCCCGATCTCGGCGAAGGGCTGACGGAGGGCGAGATCGCGAAGTGGCTCGTCGCCGAAGGCGAGGAGATCGCCGAAGACGCCCCGCTCGTCGAGATCCAGACCGACAAGACCACGGTCGAGATCCCCTCGCCGGCGGCCGGCGTCGTCGCGAAGATCCTCGTCGCCGAAGGCGAGGTCGTCCCGGTCGGGACGGTGCTCGTCGTCATCGGCGGCGACGGGCCTGCCGAGCCCGCGCAAAGACCGCAACCTGGTTCGGCGGAGCCGAACCAGGTTGCCGACGTAAGCGGTCGCATCCAGGCGACGCCGCTCGTGCGCCGGATCGCTTCCGAGCTCGGCGTCGATCTCGCGAACGTCACCGCCACCGGTCCGGGCGGACGCATCAGCGAAGAGGACGTGCGCGCCGCCGCCGGCCCGCGCGAGGGCCGCCGCGAGCCGGTCCGCGGCGTGCGCCGCCAGATCGTCGAGCACTTGACGCGCGCGCATCGCGAGGTGCCGGCGGTGACGTACGTCGAGGAGTGCGACTTCTCGCACGTCGACCTGAAGCTCTTGCTCCCGACGGTGCTGCGCGCGACGGCCGAGTCGCTGAAGGAGTTCCCCGAGCTGAACGCGCGGCTCGAGGGCGACGAGATCGTCTACCTCGACCGCTACGACCTCGGCATCGCCGTGCAGACGGACGCCGGCCTCGTCGTGCCGGTCGTTCGCGACTGCGACTCCCGCTCGATCGACGAGCTGCGCGCCGACATCGACGCGCTCGCCGAGAAGGCGCGCGCGGGCAGGCTCGCACCCGAAGAGCTGCGCGGCTCGACGTTCACCGTGACGAGCGCCGGCAAGCTCGCGGGCGTGCTCGTGACGCCGCTCGTCAACCACCCGGAGGTCGGGATCCTCGGCGTGCACCGGATCGCGCCGCAGCCCGTCGTCCGCGACGGCGACATCGTCGTGCGGCCGATGGGAAACATCAGCGTGACGTTCGACCATCGCGTCGTCGACGGCGCGCGCGCCGCCGAGTTCACGCTGGCCGTGATCGCGCGGCTACAGGCCTAAGCCGCCCCGACGGGCTCGGCCAGGTACGGCGCGAGCATCGCCTCGATCTTCGGCGCGCTGACGCGGCCCTCGAGCCGGGCGACGGTCTTGCGGTCGACGACGAGCACGAGCGCCGGGGCGTCGCGGACACCGAGCTTCTCGACGAGGTCGACGCGCCGGTCGACGTCGACCTGGGTCACGCGCAGACGGCTCCGCTCCTTGCGGGCGATGTGCGCGATCAGGCTCTCCATGCGCCGGGCCGGGCCGGACCGCGTGGAGGTGAAGAACACGAGCAGGGGACGGGGGTCGGTCATCGCTTGTCTCCCAACGAGTCGAAGACGTCGCTGAAGTACTGCCCAACTTTCGGCCAGGTGTAACCTCGCGGCGTGGGGGCGTGGTACACGATCGGGATCTTCGCCGGGCTCGGCTCCGCGATCGGCGTTGCCTGTACGGGCGCGCTGCGGCGATTCGTCGCCGGTCTCGTCGTCGCGGTGATCGTGTCGGTCGCGCTCGCGTTCGCCTTCTCGGGCTGGCCGCAGGCGGTTGGCGGCGTGCTCGGCGCAGTGTGCGGCGCACTCGGCGCGGCGCCGCTCGTGAGCGGGACGCTGCGCCGCGGCGGCACACGCGGCGGGACGGCGACGTGGCTCGCGCTCGGGTCGCTCGTCGGCGCCGCGCTCGCGTTCGCGCCCGTCGTCGGCTACCTCGAAGCGGTGGGCGTGCTCGCGTTCGGCGTGCGCCTGCGCCGCCGCTCGCCGGACCGGCACGCTGGGCTCCGCACCCTTGCCCGCGACTAGCCCGAAAAAGAATGTCATCCTGATCGTCATCGACGGCCTGACGCCGTCGATGTTCGAAGCGACGGACACGCCGGCGCTGCGCTTCCTCGCCGAGCACGGCGAGTACCGCCGCGCCGTGTCGACGTTCCCCTCGCTCACGCCCGTCTGCCTCAGCTCGATCGCGACCGGCTCGCATCCGGACGGCCATCACATCCCGCATCTCGTCTGGTGGCACCGCGGCGAGCAGCGGATCGTCGAGTACGGCTCGTCGTTCGCCGCCGTCCGCGCGGCGGGCATTGCCCGCTCGCTCCGCGACACGATCGTCGACCTGAACGCGCGTCATCTCTCGAGCGACGTGCAGACGATGTTCGAGACGCTCGAAGACGCCGGGCTGACGACCGCTGCGATCAACATCACCTGCTACCGCGGCCGGCATCGGCACCTGCCGACGATTCCGGGCGCACCGGCCGTGCACGGCCCGAAGCGCTTCTTCTTCTACTCGCTGTACGAGAGCGAGCGCACGGGCGCGCCGCTCGCCTTCCGCAACCGCGCGCTCGGCTCGATCGACGCGTACGCGGCGGCGATCGGCCGCTGGCTCGTGACGCGCGACGGCTTCGACCTGCTCGTCTACTACCTGCCCGACTACGACTATGCGTCGCACGCCGCCGGCCCTGACAGCGCGCACGAGGCGCTGCGTCGCAGCGACGACTCGATCAGCGCGCTGATGGATGCAGCCGGCGGCCCGGACGAGTTCCTCGAGCGCTACGCGGTCGTCGTCTGCTCCGATCACGGCCAGTCGAAGGTCGAGCACGTCGCGCGGCTCGAAGCCGCCGAAGGCGATCTCGTCACCGCGTCGAACCGCGCTGCGATGGTCTACACGGCCGACCCGCGGCGCGCGGCCGAGCGCCTCGACGACGAGCCCGCTGCGGGCGTCGTGCTCTTCCGCGAAGACGGCCGGGTCGTCGCGCGGCGGAACGGCGACGAAGATGCCGCGCTGCTCGACGAGCTGCCCGACGGACGAGCGCGCGCCGAGGCGGCGCTCGCCAATCCCAACGCAGGCGAGGTGCTCGTCTCGGCCGCGCCCGGCTGGGAGCTGCTCGACCTCGCCGGACGGCACCATCTCGGCGGCGGCAGCCACGGCTCGCTCGAGGCGTCCGACTCGGAGGTGCCGATGCTGACCGTCGGGCTCGGGCCGCCGCCCGCGTCGATCACCGGGATCAAGAGCGCGATCGTCTCGCACTTCGCTGTTTCCGAGAGCTCCGCTCAGGAAAGGACGGCCGCGCGATGAGGGGTCGCCTCGCTTCCGAGCTGCTCGGCCTGCGCGTCCGCCTGCACGGGATCGAGATCGGCCGTCCGGTGCAGATCCTCGTCGACGCCGAGGCGGACCGGGTGCTCGGGTTCGTGGTCGTCTGCGGCGACGAGGCGGAGCGCTTCCTGCCCTTCGCGGTCGCGGAGCTGCGCGAGACGGAGATCGCGATCGAGTCGGCGCTGACGCTGATCGACGAGCGCGACCTCGACTTCTACCGGCGCCGCTCCCGGCGGCTGCAGGAGCTCGGGCTCACCTCTCCGTGCATCGACGACCGGGGCCATATTTACGAGGCTCTCAGGGCCGCGTAGTACCCTCGCCCGCGTGTCCGCTCTCACCGCCCGGACTGTGCGCGCCCTTCGCAGCACGCACAACTGGATCCAGCTCGCGAAGTTCGGCGTCGTCGGCGTCTCCGGCTACGTCCTCAACCTCGTCATCTACGCGCTGTTGCTGGGGCTCGGCGCGCACATCGCGGCGGTCATCTCGTTCATCGTGTCGGCGGCGAGCAACTACTGGTGGAACCGCCACTGGACGTTCGCGAACCAGAAGGGGCACTTCGGCGTCCAGGGCTTCCGCTACACGGTCGTCACGCTCGTCGCCCTCGGCGTGAACCAGCTGTGGCTGCTCGTGTTCCTCGACTGGTTCGGCTGGGGGAAGGTCATCTCGCAGGCGCTGGCGATCGCGCTGATCGTCCCCGTGAACTTCCTCGGGAACAAGCTCTGGTCGTTCCGCCGCTGAGGCTCGCCGCAGTTCTCGCGCTCGCGCTGGCGCTCGTGCCGGCTGCGCATGCCGCGACGAGCACGACCAGCTCGACCGTCGGCTTCACGACCTCGACGCCCGCGGGGCCGGTCCCGTTCGGCAAGACGACCGGGCACCTGAGCCGGGACGAGGTGATCTCGCGCTTCATGACCGACCCGAAGGTGAAGGCGTGGATGAAGCGGTACCCGCCGAAGCCGACGGTCGACGCGAGCTACGCCCAGGGTGAGTGGACCGTGAACGTGTACTCGGGCCGCGCGGGCGAGGTGGCGACGGGGAACGTCGACGACCTGTCCGGGTCGGTGACGCAGGCGTGGACCGGTCCGCAGGTCGCCTGGCGGATGGCGCGCGGCTACCCCGGCGCGTTCGGCGGCGCGAAGATCAACAGCCCGTACCTCTGGCTCGCGTTCTGCGCGATCTTCCTGCTCGGTCTCGCCGACTGGCGCCGGCCGCTGACCGTGCGCAACGCCGACCTGCTCGTGCTCGTCTCGTTCTCGGTCTCGCTGTGGTTCTTCAACCACGGAAACATCTTCGCGGCGATGCCGTTCGCGTATCCGCCGATGCTCTGGCTGATCGCGCGCTGCCTCTGGGTCTCCGCCAAGGACCGGCCGAGCCCCGGCGTGACCGTGTGGCCGGTCTGGGTGCTGGCGGCGGCGACCGTCTTCCTCGCCGGCTTCCGCGTCGGCTTGAACATCCGCGCGTCGAACGTGATCGACGTCGGCTACTCGGGCGTGATCGGCGCGAACCGGATCATGAGCGGCGACAGCCCGTACGGCCACTTCCCCGTCGAGGGGAAGCTGCCCGCGTGCGGGCCCGCCGATGCGACGGGCGAGGTACGCGACCGCGTTCAGACGAACGGCTACTGCGAGACCTCGAACCCGCTGGGCGACACCTACGGGCCGGTCGCATACCTCGCGTACATCCCCGGCTATCTCATCTTCGGCTGGAGCCACAAGTGGGACTCGCTGCCGGCGGTCCACTTCACGTCGATCCTGTTCGACCTGCTCGCGATGCTCGGCCTCGCGTTCGTCGGCCGTCGACTCGGCGGGCCTCGAATCGCGGCGGCGGCGGCATTCGCGTGGGCGGCGTGGCCGTTCACGCAGTACGCCTCGAACTCGAACACGAACGACGCGATCATGCCGGCGCTGCTCGTGTGGGGATTCGCCGCGCTCACGAGCGACGTTGCCCGCGGCGCGTTCGTCGCCGTCTCCGCCTGGACGAAGTTCGCATCGCTCGTCGTGCTGCCGCTCTGGACCGGCTACCCGGAGGCGCGGCGGCCGCGGTCGATGGTGCTCACCGTGCTCGCGTTCCTGGCTGCGACCGTCGCCGTGTTCTTCGTGCTCTTCCTCGAGCCGTCGCCGATCCGGGCGCTGCACGTCTTCTTCAATCGCACGATCAGGTTCCAGGTCGGCCGCGACTCGCCGTTCTCGATCTGGGACTGGGGCCAGTACCACGCGAAGGGCCTCCCGAACCTGCGGCTGCTGCAGCGCATCGCCGAGGGCCTGCTCGTGCTTGGCGCGATCGCGCTTGCTTTCGTTCCTCGCCGCCGGACGCCGTTGCGGATGGCCGCGCTCACCGCGGCGCTGCTCGTCGGCTTCGAGTTCGTCCTGACGCACTGGTACTACCCGTACCTACCGTGGTTCTACCCCTTCGTCGTGCTCGCGCTGATCGCCCCGCTGCCGGGTGACGCTCGGCGCTCTGAACCGGCGCTCGATCCCTGACGCACTCGTCGCGCTGTGGCTCTTCGCCGCGTGCTGGGCGATCGTGCACACGTGGTTCTGGGCGCACCACGATCTCGTCGACTGGCCGACCTATCAGACCTACGGTGCGGCGATGCGCCAGGGGTACGTGCCCTACCGCGACTTCGCGGTCGAGTACCCGCCCGGCGCGCTGCCCATGTTCTTCCTGCCGGTGCTGGTCGGCAGCTACGCGTCGACCTTCGCGTGGCTGATGGCGATCTGCGGCGGCGCGCTCGTTCTCGTCGTCGCGACGGTGTCGCGCCCGGCGGCCTACTTCGCGGCGCTCGCCCCGGTCCTCGTCGGCTCGCTGATCCTCTCGCGATACGACCTCTGGCCCGCGCTGCTTCTCGTGTGCGCGCTCTCGCTGTTGCTGTCGCAACGGCACACGCTGGGCTGGGCGTTTCTCGGCGCCGCCGTGGCCGCGAAGCTGTGGCCGATCGTCGTCGTGCCGCTCGCGCTCGTCTGGTCGTGGCGGCGGGGAAGCGCGTGGAGCGCCCTTGCCGGCGCCGTCGTGGTCGCGCTCGCGTTCGTGCCGTTCTTCGTGCTCTCGCCGGGCGGGATGTGGCACAGCCTCGAAGGGCAGGCGTCGCGGCCGTTGCAGATCGAGAGCCTCGGCGCGTCGCTCGTCGTTCTCCTCGGTCACCCGCAGGTCGTCAGCACGCACGGCTCGCAGAACGTCGCCGGGCACGGCACCGCCGGCGCGGTCCTCGCCTGCATCGAGGCGGCCGTGCTCCTCTCGTTGTGGGTCGCGTTCGCCCGTGGCGACGCCGGTCGCGACCGCCTGCTGCGCTATTCGGCCGCGTGCGTCGCCGCGTTCGTGGCGTTCGACAAGGTCCTGTCGCCGCAGTACCTGCTCTGGCTCGTTCCGCTGGTGCCGCTCGTGCGCGGGCGGCGCGGACTTGCCGCGACCGCGGTGCTCATCCTCGCCTGTGTGCTGACGCAGGTGTGGTTCCCGGAGCGCTACTTCTCCTACGCGCTGCAGTTCCACCTTGCGTGGGTCGTGTTCCTGCGCGACCTCGCGCTCGTCGCGCTCGTCGCCGTGCTCGCGTGGCCTACGGAATGGGGACGCGAATCGCTTCGCAGCTCGTAGCGCGGCCGTCGGAGCCGCACTCGACGAGCGCGCCTTCGATGCGGACGTCCCCGGTTGCCGGCTCGAGCCGCGTCGGCATGCCGGTGAGGAAGCGCTTGATCGCGTTGTGGTCGTCGCTTCCGATTACCGAGTCGTGCGGTCCGGTCATGCCCGCATCCGTGATTGCGGCCGTGCCGCCGGCGAGCACGCGCGCGTCGCTTGTCTGCACGTGCGTGTGCGTGCCCAGCACGGCGGTCACGCGCCCGTCGAGGTAGCGAGCGAGCGCGACCTTCTCGCTCGTGGCTTCGGCGTGGAAGTCGACGACGATCACCGGTGTCTGCCGCCGCGCCTCCTCGACGAGGCGATCCGCCGCGAGGAACGGGCTCTCGAACGGCGTGAGCGAGAAGACGCCGAGCAGGTTGATCACGGCGACGCCGTCGTGCACGGCGAGGCCGACTCCCGGTGTCTGCGGCGAGAGGTTCGCCGGGCGCAGCACGCGGTCCGTGCCGGAGAGGTAGGGCGCGAAGCCGGCCTGGCCCCACGTCCAGTTCCCGAGCGTCACGACGTCGGCGCCGCTCGCGAGCAGCTTGTCGGCCAGCTTCGCCGTGATGCCGCGCCCGGCGGCGGCGTTCTCGCCGTTGACGATGCAGAAGTCCGCTGCGAGCTCCTGTCGCAGCGCCGGGAGCCGCTCTTCGATCGCCCGGCGCCCGGGCGCGCCGAACACGTCGGCGACGAACAGGATGTTCAAGGCGAGCCTTTCTAGTCGAGGCCGAGCGTCGCGGACGCGTGCACTTCGATCGCGACGTGGTTCCCCGAATCGTTCGTGTAGCGCGCGAGCTCTTGATGCTCGGCGTGCGTGTAGTCGACCACGGAGCCGAGCTTGGTGCCGCCGGCGGTGAGCGAGGCGCCGACGTAGAGCGCCGGGTCGGGCTTGACGTGCGTGACCGAGACGACGAGCGACGGCGCGCCGAGCGGCTGGATGTCGATCTGCGAGCCGTACGGCCGGCCGTCGATCACGATCTTCGTGATCGCGAGCACCGTGCCGTCCACCGGTGAGTACACGTCGGTGCCTGCCGGTGCGCCGACGTCGAGCAGCGACGTGCTCGGGCCCTGGCCGCCGCCGAGCTGGTACCAGCGCGGGCTGCCGCTCGCGCCGCCGACGATGTCGTGCAGGAGCCGCTTGAGCGCGCCCTGGTTCGCCTGCGCGCCGAGCGGCGAGAGCGCAAGCGCGCCCTCCGAGCCGCCCTGGTAGCCGATCGCGGTGACGCGCGCCTGGCTGATCGGCAGCTGGAGCTGCAGCGAGCCGGTCCGGGCGACGATCTCCGGCGACGGCGGCCCGGCCGGAAGGAGCCGGGCGGCGGACGCCGGCGCGGGTGCCTGCACGGGCTTGCTCGAGCCTCCGAACGCGGACAGGAGCACGGTGACGAGCGCCACGATGGCGATCGCAAGGACGACAGCGAGACGGCGAAGACGCCGTTCACGCTCCAGGTGCCGGCGCTGCGCCGTGCGCAGCCGCCGGTGGGGCACCGGGGGCGGCATGCGGGGCACCGTAGCGGACGGCTCCGGGGCTTTCAACCGGGGAGCGAGCGCCAGATTCCCGTACGAAGGCCAATCCCAGTCGAGTTCGGCGGCCCGAATCGGTATGACGGCGGGGCTACCATCGCGCCTGTGAGCGCCGTCGGCCGCCCGCCGCGGGTCCGCATTCCTCGCTGGATTCAGCTGGTGGGACTGCCGCTGCTGCTGGTGCTGACGTGGCTGCTCGTGACCGCGGCGGCTCACGTCGTCTTCCTGTTTCTCGTCGCGGCGCTCGTCGCGCTCCTGCTCGACCCGATCGTCCTGGCGCTCCAGCGGGTCCGGCTCCCCCGCGGCCTCTCGGTCGCGTTCGTGTACCTGCTGTTTGCGAGCGCGGTCGTCCTCGTCATCGTCGCGATCGCCACCGCCGTCGTCTCGCAGACGAAGACTGCGGCGAACAGGTTCAACGACTACTTCACGCATCCTCGCGGCCGGTCCGGACAGACCTCCGCGTATCGCGACGTCGACCGCCTGCAGCTGTGGCTCGACTCGCATCACCTCAAGGCGATCAAGGTCGAGAAGAGCGGCCATCGCCTCGTGCGCGACGTTCAGCGCCGCGACGTCGGCAAGTACACGCACAAGATCGTGACGTTCGTCGAAGGCGCCGCGATCTCGATCGGCAAGACGCTCTTCAGCCTCGTGCTGCTGCTCGTCGTGTCGATCTACATGCTGATCGACATGCAGCGATTCGCACGCGCGATCGACCGCCGCTTCCCACCGCGACCGGGCGAACGGTCGCTCGTGCGTGCGATCGAGCACTCGCTGGCGTCGTACGTGCGCGGGCAGATCGCGCTCAGCCTGATCATCGGCCTGACTGCGGGAGTCGGGTTGTGGGTCCTCGCGGAGGTCGGCCTGCTTCCCCACGGGCAGGAGTACGCGCTGCTCTTCGGCGCGTGGGTCGCGGTGACGGAGATCATCCCCTACCTCGGGCCGTGGCTCGGCGCGATCCCGCCGTTCCTGTACGCGCTCGTCGTGCACCCGCTCTCCGCGGTGTGGGTCGCGCTGCTCTTCCTCGGCGTCCACCAGCTCGAGGGTCACCTGGTCGTGCCGAAGGTGATGGGGAACGCGCTGCGCCTGCACCCGCTGCTCGTCATCTTCGGGCTCGGCGCCGGCGCGGAGCTCTACGGGCTGCCGGGTGCGCTGACGGCGCTGCCGGTGCTCGCCGTCGGCCGGGCGGTGTGGGAGTTCTTCTCCGACCGGATCGCGCTCGAGCCGTGGTCCGGCGAGCCGCCGCCGGTCGAAGTCGAGCTGGTCGAGCCGGCGCGTACCATTTCGTCGTGAATGCCTTTCCGGTGACCCGGCTGCGGCGGCTGCGGCGAACGCAGGTGCTGCGCGGCCTCGTGCGCGAGACGGCGGTGTCGCTCGACGACCTCGTCATGCCGCTCTTCGTCGCGCCCGACGCGCTTCCGAACGAGCGGCTGCCTGCGCTCGCGCGCCACACGGTCGAGTCGCTCGTGCGCGAGACGGAAGAGCTCGTCCGCCTCGGCGTGAAGGCGGTGATCCTCTTCGGCATCCCGGAGGACAAGGACGACGAAGGATCGGGCGCGTGGATCGACGACGGGATCGTGCAGCAAGCGCTCCGTGCGCTGCGGCCGCGCTTCCCGGAGCTGCTGCTCCTCACCGACGTCTGTCTCTGCGAGTACACGGCGCATGGGCACTGCGGCGTGATCGGGCACGACGGCCAGGTCGACAACGACGCGTCGCTCGAGCTGCTCGCACGCACGGCGGTGTCGCACGTCGAGGCCGGAGCCGACGTCGTCTGCCCGAGCGACATGATGGACGGCCGCGTCGGCGCGATTCGCGAGCAGCTGCCGGAGACGCCGATCGTCGCGTACTCGGCGAAGTACGCGTCCGCGTTCTACGGTCCATTCCGTGAGGCAGCCGGATCGGCGCCGTCGTTCGGCGATCGCCGCGGCTACCAGATGGATCCCGGCAACGTGCGCGAGGCGCTGCGCGAGTGCGAGCAGGACGTCGCCGAGGGCGCGGACGTGCTGATGGTCAAGCCGGCGCTGCCGTACCTCGATGTGTTGCGAGCTGTCCGGGAGCAATTCCAGCTTCCGCTCGCGGCGTACAACGTGAGCGGCGAGTACGCGATGGTGAAGGCGGCCGCGGCGGCCGGCGATCTCGACGAGCGCGCGGCGGCGCTCGAGTCGCTGACCGCGATCAAGCGCGCGGGCGCCGACTTCATCCTCACGTACTGGGCCAAAGACTTCGCGACTTGGCTTTAGTCCGCAGCGAGCTCTGGAACAGGGCGCTTCGCCTGATCCCGGGCGGGGTCAACTCGCCCGTGCGCGCGATGCGCGGTGTCGGGCTCGACGAGCCGTTCTTCGTCGAGCGCGGCGACGGCGCGTACGTCGAGACGGCGGACGGCCGCCGCCTCGTCGACTGGGTCCAGTCGTGGGGGCCGCTCGTCTTCGGCCACGCCGATCCGGAGACGGTCGAGGCGGTGCGCGAGGCCGCGCTCGCCGGGACGAGCTTCGGCACCCCGACCGAGCGCGAGGTCGAGCTCGCGGCGGAGATCGTCGACGCGGTGCCGTCGGTCGAGCGCGTCCGGCTCGTCTCCTCGGGCACCGAGGCCGGCATGTCGGCGCTGCGGCTTGCGCGCGGCTTCACCCACCGTGACCGCGTGATCGTGTTCCACGGCGGCTACCACGGCCATGCCGACCCGTTCCTCGCGAACGCGGGCTCGGGGCTCGCGACGCTCGGGATCCCCGCGTCGCCCGGCGTGCCGAGCGGCGTCGTCGCCGACACGATCGTCTGCGAGTACAACGACATCGACGGTGTCGCGTCGGCGGTCGAGCGCTACGGGGAAGGGCTCGCGGCGATCGTCGTCGAGCCGGTCGCCGGGAACATGGGCTGCGTCCCGCCTGCGCCCGGCTTCCTCGAAGGGCTGCGGCTGCTCTGCGATGCGTCGGGTGCGCTGCTCGTCTTCGACGAGGTGATCACCGGCTTCCGGGTCGCCCGGGGCGGGGCGCAGGAGCGCTTCGGAGTGATGGCCGACCTCACCGTGCTCGGGAAGATCGTCGGCGGCGGCCTGCCCCTCGCGGCCTTCGGCGGTCGCGGCGAGGTGATGGAGCAGCTCGCGCCCTCCGGCAGCGTCTACCAGGCGGGGACCCTGTCGGGGAACCCGCTCGCGACTGCCGCGGGCGCGTCGGTTTTGCGCCGCCTGCGGGATCCCGAGGTCTACGCGCGGCTCGAAGGGATCGGTGCGCGGCTCGAGCGCGGTCTCGCCCCGTTCGGGCGTGTGCAGCGCGTCGGGGCGATGCTCACCCTGTTCGCCGGGCGCAGCGATCCGGTCGAGCGCTTCGCGGAGCTCGACCGCGAGGCGTACGCTGCGCTCTTCCGGAGCCTGCTCGAGCGCGGCGTGTACGTCGCCCCGAGCCAGTACGAGTGCCTGTTCCCTTCCCTTGCCCACACCGATGACGTCATCGACCACACCATCGACGCTGTTCGCCACCATTACCGCTGAGGCGGCTCGCGAGAGCGAGGTGTGGGCGGCCGCACTGGTCCCCGGCGACGGGCGCCAGCCCGTTGGCGTGTTCTCGGAGCTCGTACCGGATCACCTCAAACTGGGGCTCGAGACGGTGTACGAGGCGTACCTCGTTCACTACGGGCGCCCGCGGCTCTTCGTCTCGCCGGATCCGGACGACGCGATCCTGCTCGGCGACTACCTCTACGCCCACGGGCTCGTCCGGATCGCCGAAGCGGGCGGTGTGCCGGCGGTCGCGGCGATGGCCGAGCTGATCGCGCGCTGCGCTGCCCTTCGCGCCGACGGAGCGGCCGGCGACGGCGAGGCGTGGATCGACGCGGTGCGGGCGCTCGGCGGCACGCCCGACGACGAGGCGGTAGCACGCGCACTCGAACGCCACTCGGATAGAGTCCGGCCGTGATCTTCGACGCCGCCAGAGAGGGCACCGACGTCATCCGCGGGATGCTCATCGTCGGGCTGGTCTTCCTCGGCGTGATCGCGCTCGGCGAGCTCTCGCACTGGGCGAACCACCGGCGGCACGAGCGCCGGCGCGCCCGCCGCCAGACCTACTGAGTCTGGTGACCCGCGATCTCCGCGAGTGGATCGCTCTCCTCGAGCGCGAGGGCGAGCTCGTGCGCGTCGGCGCCGAGGTCGACCCGTATCTCGAGATCACGGAGATCGTCGACCGCGTCGTCCGAGACGGCGGCCCGGCGCTGCTGTTCGAGCGGCCGAAGGGCAGCGAGCTGCCGCTCCTGATCAACCAGTTCGGCACGGAGCGGCGGATGTGCCTCGCGTTCGGCGTGCGCTCGCTCGACGAGCTGGGCGCGCGCGTCGGGGAGATCCTCGAGCTGCAGCCGCCCGAGGGGCTGGCCGCGAAGGTTCGCGGGCTGAAGACGCTGAAGTCGATCGCCGACTCGCGCCCGCGCACCGTGCGCAGCGGTGCGTGCCAGCAGATCGTGCTGCGCGGCGACGAGGTCGATCTCGGCCGCCTGCCGGTCCAGACGTGCTGGCCCGGCGACGGCGGGCCGTTCATCACGCTGCCCGCGGTGATCACGCGCGACCCGCGCAACGGGCAGCGCAACGTCGGCATGTACCGGCTGCAGGTGCTCGACGCGCGCTCGACCGCGATGCACTGGCAGATCCACAAGGACGGCCGCGCCGACTACCTCTTCAGCGACGGCCGGCTCGAGGTCGCGGTCGCGCTCGGCCTCGACCCGATCAGCGCCTACTCGGCGAGTGCGCCGCTGCCGAAGCACATCGACGAGTTCATGGTCGCCGGCTTCCTGCGCGGCGAGCCCGTGGACATGGTCAAGGGCGTCACCGTCGACCTCGAGGTGCCCGCCCACGCGGAGATCGTCCTCGAGGGCTACGTCGAGCAGGGCGACCTGACCGACGAAGGGCCGTTCGGCGACCACACCGGCTTCTACACGCCGGTCGAGCAGTTCCCGGTCTTCCACGTCACGGCGCTGACGATGCGGCGCGACGCGGTCTATCCGTCGATCGTCGTCGGCAAGCCGCCGCAGGAGGACGCGTGGCTCGGCAAGGCGACGGAGCGGATCTTCCTGCCCGCCGTGCGCATGACCGTCCCCGAGATCGTCGACTACGACCTGCCGGTCGCCGGGGCGTTCCACAACCTCTGCATCGTCTCGATCCGGAAGGCCTTCCCCGGCCACGCCCGCAAGGTGATGAACGCGATCTGGGGCCTCGGGATGCTGAGCCTGACCAAGGGGGTCGTCGTCGTGGACGAGCACGTCGACGTCCACGACTACGCGCAGGTGATGTTCTACGTCGGCGCGAACGTCGATCCCAAGCGGGACGTCGTGATCACGGAGGGGCCGCTCGATCACCTCGACCACGCGCCGGCCCTGCAGTTCGTCGGCGGGAAGATCGGAATCGACGCGACGGCGAAGGGCCCGCTCGAGGGGACGCGCGAGTGGCCGCCCGAGATAGAGATGGATGTCGCAATCAAAGAGCTCGTCGACCGCCGTTGGAGCGAGTACGGCGTAGGTACGGTTCTTGCCGCAGCGAAGAAGTGAATCCGGTTGAATCCGACACGCCTTTGATGGAGCCGCACGACGATCACCCGCACGTTCCGGGCCCGAGCCTCTGGCCGGTCGGCTTCGCCGTCGGCATCGTCGTCCTGCTCATCGGGCTGATCGTCTCGTGGTGGGTCGCGGGGATCGGCGCGGCAGTCGCGCTCGGCTTCGCCTTCATGTGGGTGCGCGACCTGACCGCCGGCACGGCGCTCACGCACGTCCCGGCAGTTCCGCCTGAGAGCCCGACCGGCGCCGCCATCCCGGCGCCGCGCGGCGGGCCGGCGATGCCGCCGTCCGAGCCGGGAGACCGCTATCCGCGCTCGAAGTTCCTCGAGCTCTCGACGCTCGGTCTCGGCGGCGTGATCGGCGGCCTCGTCACGGCGCCCGCGCTCGGGTTCATGATCGCGCCCGCGTTCCTCAAGCAGGGCTTCAAGGATCACGACGTCGGGCCGCTCTCCGACTTCCCGGAAGGCAAGTACGTCGTCACGACGTTCACCTCCGACGCGAGCCAGGGCACCGTCTCGAGGCGCACGGCGTTCGTCCGCTACAACGGCGACCTGAACGGCCAGCCGAGCTTCACATGCATCTCGAACCACTGCGCGCACCTCGGCTGCCCGGTGCAGCCGAACGGCCCGCTCAACAACGCGGGCACGAAGCAGTTCCAGGACGTCACGCTGATCCCGACGATCTCGATCGCCGGCTTCGGCTGCCCGTGCCACGGCGGCCAGTACGACACCGAGGGCAACCGCATCGCCGGCCCGCCGGTCCGCGCGCTCGACCGCTACTCGTTCTCGATCCGCAACGGCAGGCTGTTCCTCGGCGCACCGTTCTCCGTCTCGCACGTCGACGGGACCGGCGCGCAGGCGAAGATCCACAAGTGGCCGTTCTCGTTCCCCGGTGAGCACGTGAACGGCATCGAGTCCTGGCTGTACCCGATCCAGCCTCCGCACTGATGGCGACGCGCAGACTCACACGCAGCGAGCAGCTGCAGCAGACGATCATGTACCCCGTCGACTGGCTCGAAGAGCGGTCGGGGCTGATCGGCGGCGTCCGCTACTTCCTCTTCCGCAAGGTCCCGGGCGACACGAACTGGTTCCAGACGCTCGGCGCGGCGACGCTGACGGCGTTCATCGTGCAGGCGCTGACGGGCTCGATCCTCGCGATGTACTACAAGCCGGACCCGAACTCCGCATACGAGTCGATCCAGAACATCACGAACAACGTGTGGGCCGGGTGGCTCGTGCGCGGCATGCACCGTTGGGGCGCGTCGGTGTTCATCATCCTCATGTTCATGCACATGGGGCGCGTGTTCCTCTTCGGCGCCTACAAGTACCCGCGTGAGCTGAACTGGATCATCGGTGTGCTGCTGCTCGCAATGGGCCTCGGCGAGGGCTTCACCGGCTACCTGCTCCCGTGGGACCAGACCGCCTACTGGGCGACGGTCGTCGGCATCAACATCAACGGCACCGCGCCGTTCCTCGGGCCGTTCCTCGCGCAGTTCCTCCAAGGCGGCACGTACATCAACGCAGGAACGCTGTCGCGCTTCTACGCGATTCACATGCTGATGATCCCGGGCGCGATCGCCGCGCTGATCGGCCTGCACCTGTATCTCGTCGTGCGCCTCGGCGTGACGTCGCCGCCGTGGTCGAAGGAAGCGGCCGGCACCGGTCCGCTGAACGGCGCCGTCACGACCGAGAAGCGCCAGGGGCTGACGCGGTTCTCGCAGCGCAGGAACGGTCGCTAATGGCGAGCGACCGCATCGTCGAGCGCCGCCGCGTCTTCCAGCAGTACAAGACGGACGTCAAGGAGCGCGGCAAGCCGTTCTACCCGTACGCGATGTTCCACGACACGATCATGTCGCTCGTCGTCGTGGCGACGATCGTCGGGCTCGCGATCATCTGGCGGTACACGACCCCGGGCAACCATCACACACCGGCGGCGGCGGGCTGGCTCGGCCCGTTGTACGACAAGCCGGCCGACCCGGGAACGATCAACTTCGTACCGCGCCCCGACTGGTACTTCTACTTCCTCTTCTATCTGCTGCGTGTGTTCAAGTGGCCGAACTCGGTCCTGCTGGGCACGATCGGCCTGCCGACGGTGTTCCTCGTGATGCTGATCGCCGTCCCGTTCGTCGACATCCGCGCGGAGCGGCGGTTGCTTCGCCGCCCGGTTGCGATCATCGCCGCGATCCTCGTCGTCATCTCGATGGGCGTCCTCACGTACAAGGGCGCGACGGCGAAGGAAGCGCTCGGCACCGAGCTGCTCGGGCACGTGCCGACGTGGGCGAAGAAGGAAGGGTTCTCGAACAACCCGAAGGCGGTCGCCGGCGCGAAGCTGTTCGCCGTCTCCGGCTGTCTGAACTGCCACACCTACAACGGCGACGGCGGCCACAACCTGGGCGCGCCGGTGCTGACGGCGGAAGGCGGGAAGAACAAGGGCGAGGCGTTCGAGGTCGCGCACCTCAAGTGCCCGGCCTGCGTGAATCCCGGCTCGCCCATGCCGTCGTTTGCAGGCCTCGGCCAGATGCGGCTCGAGCAGCTCGCTGCCTTCCTCGACGCCTCCAAGGGCGACGTCAAGACCCACTAGGCCTCGCGCCCCGTCAACCGCCGAGCCCCCTTCGCGCGTACGCTTGATGCATGCGTGTGTTCCTGGGCATCACCGGCGCCTCGGGCGCCCCGTATGCGCGGCGGCTGCTGCAGGCCCTGGCCGCGGCCGACTGCGAGGTCGGCGTCTCCGTCTCGGGCGCGGCGATCGAAGTCCTCGCGACCGAGCTCTACGGCGACGCGCGCCTTTCGCGCGACGAGACGCTCGCCCGCTTCACCGAGGGCACCGGCACGAATGTCACCGTGTACGAGCCGAACGACTGGAAGGCGCCGTACGCGTCCGGCTCGGCAAAGGTCGACGCGTACGTGATCTGCCCGTGCTCGATGGGGACGCTCGGGACGATCGCGTCGGGCGCGATGCAGAACGTGATCCACCGCGCCGCGTCGGTCGCGCTGAAGGAGGAGCGCAAGCTCGTGCTGTGCCCGCGCGAGACGCCGCTCTCGGCGATCCACCTGGAGAACATGCTCACGCTGCGCCGCGCGGGCGCCACGATCATGTTCCTCGCGCCCGGCTTCTACCACGGCGCCGAATCGGTCGACGACCTGCTCGCCTTCGTCGTCGCGCGCGTCCTCGACCACATCGGCCTCGACCACGCCCTGATTCCACGGTGGGGTCAATGACGAGGGCGCGTCACACTTCGGTAACGGTGCCTGGCACCGGACGTGGCTCGATCGCCGCCGCCGCGAAACCGCTCCGTTGTGCCGGTTCGGGGTCCCTGTGGAGCGTTGGCGACACTTCCGTAGCCGAGCCTGGCACCGGGGGATCGCGGTGACGCTCGCGCCCGACGCCGTGCGGACGATGTTCGACCGGATCGCGCCGGTGTACGACGCGATGAATCGCGTCATGACCGCGGGGCTCGACGTGCGCTGGCGTCGGCTCGCCGCTGCGGCGGCCGTTCGTCCCGGCGATCGCGTCCTCGACGCGGCGTGCGGGACCGGCGACCTGGCGATCGCGGACAAGAAGGCGGGCGCGGCGAGCGTCGTCGGCCTCGACTTCTCGGAGCGGATGCTCGCGCGGGCGCGCCGCAAGGCGCCGCTCGAGTGGGTGCAGGGCGACCTGCTCGCGCTGCCGTTCGAGGACGCGAGCTTCGACGCGGCAACCGTCGGCTTCGGCGTGCGCAACGTCGCCGACCTCGACGCGGCACTCGCGGAGCTTCGCCGCGTGCTCCGCCCCGGCGGCCGCCTCGCGATCCTCGAGATCACGACACCGCGCGGCGCGCTCAAGCCGTTCTTCTCGCTCTGGTTCGACCGCGTCGTGCCGCTGCTCGGCAAGGTGCTGCCGGGCGGGAACGCCTACACGTACCTGCCCGCGTCGGTGAAGCGGTTCCCGGACGCCGATACGCTCGTTGCGCGCCTGCGCGACCGCGGCTTCGGCGACGTCCGCTTCCGCCTGCTGGGCGGCTCGATCGTCGCGCTCCACACCGGAGTCGCCGAATGACGTTGGCACAGGTGAACGCCACGCCGGGTGTCGCGCCGTACATGGCGCAGGTCGAGACGGAGCTCGCGCGCGCCGTTGCGTCGTACCCGGGGCTCGCACGGGAGGTCGCCGGCGAGGCGCTCGCCGCCGGCGGCAAGCGGCTTCGGCCGCTCCTCTGCTTCATGACGGCGAAGGACGAGCCGTCGGTCGCCGCCGGTGTCGCGGTCGAGATGATCCACATGGCGACGCTCGTGCACGACGACCTCGTCGACGGCGCGCGGCTCCGGCGCGGACTTCCCGCTGCCTGGTCGGTGTACGGCGCGCCGGCGGCGAAGGCGGCCGGCGACTACCTCTTCGCGTGCGCGTTCGCGGTGCTCGCCGAGGCGGGCGACGAGCGCGCGGTCGAGGTGCTCGCCGACGCGTGTCTCTGTCTGGCGCGCGGCGAGGCGATGCAGAAGCTGCAGACGAACGACCCGGATACGTCGATCGACGCGTACCTCGAACGCTGCTCGCTGAAGACCGCGAAGCTGCTCGAGGCGGCGTGCCTGCTCGGCTCCGGCGGCGACGACTCGCTCGGCCGCTACGGCGCCATGCTCGGTCTCGCGTTCCAGATCGCGGACGACATTCTCGACTGCGCCGGCCAGACGCAGGAGACGGGGAAGATCCCCGGCACCGACCTGCGGGCCGGGACGCCGACGATGCCGTTGCTGCTCGCGGCGCGCGAGGATCACGTCGTGCGCGCAGCGCTTGCAGGCGGGCCGCTCGACGGCGCGCTCGTCCGCGTCGCCGCGACCGGTGCGATCGAACGTTCTCGCGAAGCCGCGCTCGACTACGCTGCGCGGGCGCGCGCGGCCCTCGGCGCGCATCCGCATCGAGAGGAGCTGGAAGCGCTGACGTACGCACTGGTGGATCGCGCCGGATGAACGAGCGGCTACGGCTCGGCCGCATCGGCTACGTGAACATGGCGCCGGTCTTCTTCCGGCTCGAGGCCGACGTCGAGGAGGTGGTCGGCGTGCCGACCGCGCTCAACAAGCAGCTCGTCGCCGGCGAGCTCGACGTCGCGCCGATCTCGTCGATCGAGTACGCACGTCATGCCGGCGCACTGCGGCTGCTGCCGCGCCTCTGCGTGTCGAGCGAAGGCGCGGTCGAGTCGATCCAGCTGATCTCGAAGACGCCGCTCGCGCGCATCCGCACCGTCGCGGTGACGCCCGAGTCGGCGACCTCGGTCGTGCTGACGAAGGTGCTCCTACCCGATGCGGAGCACGTTCCGCTCGGCGAGGACGCCGAGGCGAAGCTGCTGATCGGCGACGCGGCGCTCAAGTCGGCGTTCGAGGATCCGACCCCGCATCACGATCTCGGCCGGCTGTGGCTCGAGCGCACCGGGCTGCCGATGGTGTTCGCCGTGTGGGCAGCGCCGGAGCCCACGCACCCCGATCTGCCCGAGCTCGAGGAGGCGCTCGTCGCCTCCCTGCGCCTCGCGCGCGAGGAGCCCGAGCAGCTCGCGTTCGAGTCGGCGGAGCGCTACGGCTATCCCGCCGGCTTCCTGGCGCGGTACTTCGAGAAGCTGCGCTACCGGTTCGGCCCGCGCGAGCGCGCCGGCCTCTACACATTCCTCGAGCTTGCGCACGACGTCGGCGAGCTCGACGCGGTGCCCGAGCTGCGCTTCGTCTCGGCCGCCGGCGCGACCGTCTAGCGCGCGCGGCCGTTTCCGGGAGCGGCCGGGTCCGGTCGCCGGTTCTCCGCGACCTTGATCGCCGAGCGCGCGCCGTGATCCCACAGCGGCTCGTCGTCGAAGCGCGGCACGACGTGGAGATGCGCGTGCGGCTGCTCCTGCCCCGGCTCGGAGCACGCGTTCCAGGCGATCAGGTAGCCGTCGGGCGCGAGGCGCTCGTCCCACGCGGCCTTCGCCGCGCGCAGCAGCTCGTGCACGGCCGCCCACTCCTCGGCGCTGAACTCGAACGGCGAGATGCGGTGTGCCTTCGTCACGATCACGCCGCAGCCGGGAAGAACGTCGGGCGGGTCGCGCGGGTCGCGCGTCGCCGCGTAGACGCAGTGGTCGTTCTCGACGTACACCTCCGCGAGCGTGCGGAGCCGCTCGCGGTCGCAGAAGACGCAGCTCACTGCGGGCGACAGTAGTCGAGTTTGGCATCCGGCAGGTTGCGGGCAAGCACCTGCCTTGCGGGCGCCAGAAGGAGGTATCGAATGAGCACCACCTGGATCGTCGTCATCATCGTCGTTGCGGTCGTCGTCATCGCCGCACTGGCCTGGGCTGCGACGCGGGGACGCGCGCGGCGGGTCGAGCAGCGCCGGATCGAGGCCCAGCAGCACCGCGAGGTCGCGAACACGAAGGCGCGCGAGGCCGAGCAGGCGCGGCTCGAGGCGAAGGCACAGGCTCAGCGGGCGCAGGAGCGCCAGGCGGAGGCCGAAGAGCTGCGCGAGCGCGCGGCGAGCGTCGATCCCGACGCCGACTAGACCGAGCCGCTCTGCTTCTCGCGCAGCTTCCCGTCGCGGATCGTCTGCGCCATCTCCTTCGACTCTTCGCGGTACCAGGTTCCGTCCTCGAACTCGATCGCCGGGTAGAGCGGCTGGCCCGTGTGCTCGATCATGGTCGTCCGCTTCTTGCGGCTCGGCCACGGGCCGGGAACGACCTCGTACTCGATGCCCTGTTCGTCGAGCGCCTTCTGCACCTTCCAGCAGGGGTGAACGCTGACTTTCACCCAGAGGTTCCCGCAACGGTGGAGCTTCACAGCCATGCTTGCCTCCGTTCGTCGTCCCGGCACAATCATCTCGCATGTTCACCTCGCTGCATCGCGGCGGCTCGGGACCGCCGCTCGTGCTCGTTCACGGCTTCACGGATACGTGGCGCGGCTGGGAGCTGGTTCTGCCGGCGCTCGAGCGGCATCACGACGTGCTCGCGCCGACGCTGCCCGGTCACGCGGGCGGCCCGCCGCTCGGCGAGCCCGGCCCGGGCACGCTCGCCGACGGCGTCGAGCACGCGCTGGACGAGGCGGGCTTCGAGCGCGCGCACATCGTCGGCAACTCCCTCGGCGGCTACATCGCGCTGCAGCTCGCCGAGCGCGGCCGCGCGGAGTCGGTCGTGGCGCTCGCGCCCGCCGGGGGATGGGGCGATTTCGAGGTAGAGCACGCGCAGGTCGTCGACTTCTTCACCGAGTCGCGCGAGCTGATCGTCAACGCGGCTCCCTACGCCGACTCGATCATGTCGACGCCGGAGGGACGGCGGCGCGCGACAGAGTTCACGGCCGTTCGCTACGAGCACATCCCTGCCGACCTGCTCGCGCACCAGCTGCGCGGCGCGGCTCGGTGCGAGTCGCCGGCGCTGCTCGAGCTGTCGGAGCGCGAGCGCTTCCCGCTCGACGCGTCACGCATCGACTGCCCGCTGCGCATCGTCTGGGGACGCGAGGACCGGGTGCTCCCGTGGCCCGGGGCAGCTGCGCGATGGCGCGCAGAGCTCCCGCATGCGGACTGGATCGAGCTCGACGGTGTCGGTCACTGTCCGCAGCTCGACATCCCCGACGAGACGGCGGAGCTGATCCTCGGCTTCACCACCACCTAGAGCGAGTACTCCCAGCCGGGCTGCCAGAGGAACTCCTCCGCCGCGAGCTCCTCGAGCGACCGGCCTCGGCAGCGCTGCTCGAACGCCCAGCGCGTCGCGATGTGACCGATCACGACCGCGCCGTCCGTCGCGAGCTCGGCCAGGAAGCCGTCGACGCGGGCGACCGCCTGTCGCCAGCTCTCACCGCCGGGGAAGGGAACGTCGACCCGTGCAGCGCGCTCGACGTCCAGTCGTGCGCGCGGCATGCCGTTCCAGTCGCCGTAGTCGCACTCGCGCAGTCGCCAGTCGAGGTGCACCGTCCGGCCGGGAAACGCGAGCTGCGCGGTCTCGACCGCGCGGTTCAGGTCGGACGCGTAGACGGCCGAGACATCGCGCCGGCGCTCGCCGAGCTCGCGCGCCTGCGCACGCCCGGTGTCCGACAGCGCGCCGCCGAGCCAGCCCGTCGCGATGCCGCGCTCGTTGTCCTCGCTCGTCGAGTGCGTCTCGAAGACGACCCGCACTGCTTCGCTTAATCCTCTGTTAAGCCGCTGCGCCGAAGCGCTGGGCGGAGCGTGCTTTCCGCTTCGCCGCCTCGACCTCGCGGTCGCGGGGCGGGGCGGTCGTCACGAGCTCGCCGAGCAGGCGCGACGTCACCGCGGCGACGTCGGCCACCGCCCGCTCGAATGCAGCGGAATTGGCCTGCGACGGCTTGTTCATGCCGCTGACCTTGCGCACGAACTGCAGAGCTGCGGCCTGCACCTCGTCCTCGGAGGTCGGCGGCGAGAAGTTGTAGAGGATCTTGATGTTCCGGCACATGCCTTCGACTGTAGCTCCCATTCGAGGGATCGGGACCGGCCGGGCCTCCACCGAGGGAAATCCCATGCGTTCAGTCACAGGCATCTGCATGTTGATGGGATCGATCGGAGGCGGCTACCTGCCCGATCTGTGGGGCGGCTCCAGCTGGGGCCTCGCCTCGCTCGTGTTCGGGTCGGTCGGCGCGGTCGTCGGGCTCTTCGTCGGCGTCCGCATCCAGCAGTAACCGGGGCGACCGGCACCCCCGCCGGCCGCCCCGAACCGCCTTCCCCCTACCGTCGGCGGTGCTTGTGGCCGTGGCCGGCCGGCTGCCGGGTCGAATGCGACCCCGACGAGCCGGACGAGCCCGACGATCCGTGTCCGTGCGCCGAGATCTTCGTCAGCGTCGGCGTCGTGTCACCGCTCGCGAGCGTGCACTGGATGACGACGTCGTCGCCGGTCTTGTAGCTCGAGACGTCGACGTTCGACGGCACCGAGCAGGTCAGCCCGGCGACCGTGATCTGCGAGCTCGACACCGCGGAGATCGAGCCGAACGCCTCACTGCGGTCCGTGCCGGATGAGGACCCCTGACATCCGCCACGTGAGAGCTCGACAGCGGCGCCGCCCGACGTTCCGCCTCCGATCTTGCCGTTCGTGAAGCCGGTCGTCGGTGAGAACGTCGCCGACACGTTCCCGAGCAGCGCCGACGCGCCGGCGCGTCCGGTCGCGAGGCCCGCGAGCGAGCCGCTGCTGTAGACCGACGTGAACATCCCTTCGGTGTTGCCGTTCGCGGTCTTGATCTGGAGCCGGCCGGTGACGGTTCCGACGTCGTCGGTCGTGTTGATGTCGCTCTCCGTGCGCAGCGTGATTGCGCCGGAGAGATCCGCGTCGCCCGAGGCGGTTCCCGTGTACGTCCCCCGTGTCACGGTGATCGACTTGTTGTCGCTGGTCGTGCACGAGCTGGTCGTGACGTTGCCCGCGGCTGCCGAGAAGGTTCCCGACACCGCGGACGCGGACCCTGCGCCCTCGACCCCATGCGCGACGGCGACGCCCGCCGCGACGAGCGCGACGAGGCCGACGAGCGCGAGTAGCAACTTGCGCATGGAGTCCTCCATTCGAACGGTGAGTGGTCCAAACCCTGGGCGGAACCGGTGGGCAGGGGGCTAAGGCAACGTAAGAGGGACGTAAGGAGGGTCTGGCCCGTCCGCTACGCTCGGCCGCGGGTCATGCTGCGCCGCGTCGCGACAGTTGCGCTGGTTTCCGCGGTGCTCGCAGCGCCTGCGCACGCCCAGGGCACGGAGCTGATGCCGGGCGTGACCTTCGAGAAGACGGTCGAGTTCACGCCGAACGGCCCGGTCGTCGTCGACGTGCTGACAGCCCCGCGCCCGGGCGGCCTCTACCAGCTTGCGCCCGTGCTCGGCCTCGGCGCGATCACGGGCGGCCCCGAGAAGCTGACCCAGATCGAGGAGAGCGTCTCGTCGCTCGCCACTGTCGCCGGGATCAACGGCGACTTCTTCGATGCGAAGACCGGTGTGCCGGCGGGGACGGTGATCCAGAACGGCGCGCTCGAGCACACGCCGTACGGCACGCGCTCGTCGATCGGCGTCGACACGAGCGGCACGCTGCACGTCGACCGCCTGAAGCTCTTCGCGACGTGGCAGGGCACGGGACAGCGCCGGCCGCTGAACGAGATCAACGACGTACCTGCGACCGGCGACACGGCGCTCTTCACGCCGGCGTACGGCGCGGCGGCCCCGAAGGTGAGCGGCTCGGTCGACGTGGTGCTCGACCCGTTCCCGTCCGCCGTCCCGAACACCGATCTGAGCGCGACCGTGACGGCGACCGGCAGCGGCGGGGGCGAGGCGATCCCACCGGACGGCGCGGTGCTGATGGCGACGGGCGCGGCCGCGCCGCACCTGCAGGCCGAGGCGCCGGTCGGCACCAGGACGACCGAGCGCCTGATCACCCAGCCCTCGTGGCCTGGGGTCGTCGCCGGGATCGGCGGCGGGCCGCAGATCGTGAAGAACGGCAAGCCCGTCTTCCGAAGCGGCGAGGCGTTCCCGACCGCGCAGGTGACGGCGCGCTCGCCGCGGGCCGGGATCGGCCAGCTCGCCGACGGCCGCATCGTGCTCGTCGCCGTCGACGGCGACCAGCCGGGCTACAGCAGCGGCCTGTCGACCTTCGAGCTCGCCCAGACGATGACGCAGCTCGGCGCCGTCACCGCCTCGGCCGTCGGGTCGGGCACTGCGGTCACCGAGGCGTTCGACGGCCAGCTGCTCGACCGGCCGAGCGCCGGGCAGCAGCCGGTGAAGGAAGGACTGCTCGTCGAGTACTTCGGCGTCTACGCCTCCGCGCTGCCGGTGCCGGTCGTGAACGGCGACCCGGGTCAGACGACCGAGCCGCTGTCGTACAAGATCGTTCGCCCGTCGACCGTGACGGCGAAGCTCGTCGCGCCCGACGGGACGAGTGACGTGCTCGAGAACGCGGTGCAACATGTGCCGGGCTCGTACACGTTCACCGCGCCTGCGCTCACCGTCGAAGGCACGTGGCACTGGAACGTGACCGCCACCGACGACACCGGCCAGACGTCGACGATCGACCGCACGTTCCGGTACGACACGACGCTCTCCGGGCTGACCGCGCCGAAGGTCGCAACCGGCACCGCCGCGATTCGCTTCACGCTCTCGCGGCCGGCGACGGTGAAGCTGCAGGTCGAGACGCAGAGCGGCATCGTGATCGAGACGCTGCCGACCGCGTCGCTGCAGGCGGGTGCGCAGTCACTGACCTGGGACGGCACGCTCACGACGGGCACGCGGGCGTATGCGGGCACGTACGTCGCGCACGTCTTCGTGACGAGCAGCGTCGGTACTTCCGACCTGAGCGTCCCGTTCTCGTATAAACGCGGCTGAGATGACGTCCTTCGTCGGAAACCACGGCCTCGTCGCAGTCTTCGTGCTGATGTTCGTGTCGGCGGTGCTGCCGGCGGCGAGCGAGCTGACGATGGTCTACGGCGGCGCGCTCGCCTCGGGCGCCCTCGCCGGGCACATCGCCCACTTCCGCTCCGGCTTCCACGCCTACCTCGCGGTCGTCGTCGTGGCGGTGGTGGCGAACCTGCTCGGCGCGGTGTTCGGTTGGGCGCTCGGCTACTACGGCGGCCACCCGCTGCTCGAGCGGCACGGACGCTGGCTCCACGCGACCCCGGAGCGGATCGACCGCGCCGAGCGCTGGTTTCGACGGTTCGGGAACGTCGCCGTGCCGCTCGGCTTCGCCTGCCCGGTGATTCGCTCGTTCGTGGCGCTCCCCGCCGGGATCCTCGAGTGGCCGCTCCGGAAGCTCCTGCCGCTCGCGGCCGTCGGAACCGTCGTTTTCTGCGCCGCGGTCGGCGGCATCGGCTGGGCGGTCGGCTCGAGCTGGCACTCCGCGAGCCACGATCTGCGGTATGTCGACTACCTGGTCGTGGCGGCCGCGATCCTCCTGGCGGCGTACTGGGTGCTGCGGCGCGGTACCCTACGACGCGGCCATGGCGATCCCTCACGTTGACGTTCGGGCGCAGTACGCGCCGCTCATCCCCGAGCTGAAAGAGGCTTTCGCCTCGACGCTCGAGAGCGGGCGCTTCATCTTCGGGCCCGAGGTCGAGGCGTTCGAGCGCGAAGCCGCCGAGAAGCTCGGCGTGCTGGAGACGGTCAGCTGCGCGAACGGCACCGACGCACTCGTGCTCGTGCTCGACGCGATGGAGGTCGGACCCGGCGACGAGGTCATCTGCCCGGCGTTCACGTTCTACGCGACCGCCGAGGCGATCGCCCGCCGCGGCGCGACCCCGGTCTTCGCCGAGATCGATCCGACGACGTTCAACCTCGATCCGGCGGACGTCGAGCGGCGGATCACCGAGCGCACGAAGGCGATCATGCCGGTGCACCTCTTCGGCCGGCCCGCGCCCGACCTGAACGGCTTCGGCCTGCCGGTGATCGAAGACGCTGCGCAGGCGTTCGGCGCGCCCGGCATCGCCAAGAGCCTCGTCTCGACGTACAGCTTCTTCCCGACGAAGAACCTGTTCGCGCTCGGCGACGGCGGCCTGATCGCCGTCAACGACGCGGAGCTCGCGCAGCGGCTGCGCATGCTGCGCTTCCACGGGTCGGCGGCGAAGAAGGAGTTTCTGTACGTCGGCTACAACTCGCGCCTCGACGCGATGCAGGCGGCGTTCCTGCGGATCTTCCTGCGTCACATCGACGACTGGAACGCACAGCGCCGCGAGGCTGCGGCGCGGTACGTCGAGCTGCTCGACGGGATCGCGGAGACGCCCGAGGACGTCCCCGAGCACATCTACCACCAGTTCTGCGTCCGCTCGGGTGAGCGCGACCGCCTCGCCGCGGCGCTGAAGGAAGCCGAGATCGCGACGGCGATCTACTACCACCCGCCGCTGCACCTGCAGCCGGCGCTCCGCTACCTCGGCTACTCGGAAGGCGATTTCCCCGAGACCGAGAAGGCGGCGCGCGAGAACATCTGCCTGCCGATCTGGGCGGGGATCAGCGAAGAGCAGCAGACCGAGGTCGTCTCGGTCATCAAACGCACCACCGAGCTCGTCCGGTCCTAAGGTGGCCGGCCCGGCGACAGTCAGTGCGTTCCGGGCGGCTGCAAGGCTTCGCGCTGCCGCGTCCTCAGTCGCGTCGGTAGCAACAGCTACCGACGCTCCCTGCGTCCTTGCATCGCTCGCCTTTCGCTCGCCCGAAACGCGAGACCGTCACCGGGCCGGCCACTGATGCGCTTCCCGGTCAACCGACACCGGGTCTGGCAGCTCGTCTTCGATGCGGTCCTGATCGTCCTCGCGTGGCGGCTCACGTTCTGGCTGCGCTTCGACGTCCGCACGCCCGTCTTCTACAAGCACCTGCTCGACTGGCAGGTCGTCGCGCTGATCGTGGCGATCGAGCTCTCGACCTTCGTCATCTTCGGCTTCTACAACCGCTGGTGGCGCTACGTCTCGACGCGCGACATGTGGGGTGCGGCACGCGGCGTGACGGTCGCGTCCGCGATCACGTACCTCGTGCTCTACGCGTTCCCGCCGACGCACACGTCGCGGTTGCCGCACAGCATCGCCGGCGTCGACTTCCTGCTGCTGCTCGCGTTCATTGCCGGCTCCCGCCTGCTCGCGCGCTCGCTGATCGAACGCCCGCAGGGCGGCCTCGTCGCACACGGCAAGGAAGTGCTGATCGTCGGCGCCGGTGATGCCGGGCAGCTGATGGTGCGCGAGATGCAGCGCAACCGGCAGCTGCACTACACGCCGATCGGCTTCGTCGACGACGACCCGCGCAAGCGCGGCGATCGCATCCACGGTGTGCGCGTGCTCGGCACCACCGCCGACCTGGCGCACGTGCTGCGCGACAACCGGCCGGACGAGGTGCTGATCGCGATCCCGTCCGCGCCGGGTGATGTGCGCCAGCGGATCGTCGAGGCGTGCCGCGCCGAGAGCATCCCGGTGAAGACGTTGCCGGGGCTGCACGAGCTGATCGCCGGCGATCTGAACCTCGCGGGGCAGATCCGCCCGGTGCAGGTCGAGGACGTCCTCGGACGGCAGCAGGTCGAGGTCAACCTGCAGCTCGTCTCGTCGTACGTGCAGGGACGCGTCGTCATGGTCAGCGGCGCCGGCGGCTCGATCGGCTCCGAGCTCTGCCGGCAGCTCGTTCGCCTCGGTGTCGCGCAGCTGGTGCTCGTCGACAAGGGCGAGGAGGCGCTGTTCGAGATCGAGCGCGAGCTGGTCGACGAGCGCGACTTCACCGCCGGCATCGCCGTGCTCGCCGACGCGGGCGACCGCAGCAAGATGCGCGAGGTCTCCGAGCGGTACCGCCCTGAGGTTCTCTTCCATGCGGCCGCGTACAAGCACGTGAGCATGGTGGAGTCGAACCCGCTCGAAGGCGTGCGCAACAACGTGCTCGTCACGCGCGCGCTCGCCGAGGTCGCGATCGAGGCCGGCATCGACCGCTTCGTGTTGATCTCGACCGACAAGGCCGCGAACCCGAAGAACGTGATGGGGCAGACGAAGGCCGTGTGCGAGTGGATCATCGAGTCGTTCGCTCTGCGCGAGGACGTCGAGACGCGCTTCGTCGCGGTTCGCTTCGGCAACGTGCTCGGCTCGTCCGGCTCCGTGATCCCGATCTTCCGCAGGCAGATCGAGCGCGGCGGTCCCGTAACGGTGACGAGCCCAGAGATGACGCGCTTCTTCATGACGATCCCGGAGGCGGCGTCGCTCGTCGTCCAGGCGGGTGCGATGGGCGGCCGCGGACAGGTTTACGTGCTCGACATGGGCGAGCCCGTACGCATCCTCGATCTCGCCAAGCAGATGATCCGCCTGTCGGGCCGCGACGAGTCGGAGATCCCGATCGTGTTCACCGGCGCGAAGCCCGGCGAGAAGGTGCACGAGGTGCTGTGGAACGAGGGTGAGATGGTTGGCCCGACCTCGCACCCGAAGATCATGCGCGCCGCGCGCGCCGCGATCGACCACGACTGGCTCGACCAGTCGCTCGCCGACCTCGAGCGCCTCGTCGACGAAGGCGCGACGCTCGACGCCGTCGCGAAGCTCGGCGCCATGCTGAAGGAGCCGCGGCGCATGGGCACCGAGGCAGTGCTCGAAGACACGATGCATTGAGCGACCCGCGCGCCACGCTGGCGCAGTTCGGGCTCGGCGACGAGGACTGGGACGCCTGGGTTGCGTCCGGGCTCGGCGAGGACGCGTTCATCGACTGGCTGACCGACCGCGTCGCGCGGAAGCCTGCGGGCGCGCGTGCGCGTGCGACCTACGGTGCGGAGGATGTTCACGATTGGGCGCGCCGCGCGATCCTCGACGCGCTCGCGCTCGGTCCCGGCGACCGCCTGCTCGAGGTCGGCTGCGGCGGTGGCCTGCTGCTCCGCGACGCGCTCGCGGCGCGCGCACGCGTGACCGGCATCGACCACAGCGACGAGATGGTCGCGCTCGCGCGCGAGACCGCGCCTGGCGCGGAGGTGCTGGTCGCGTCGGCCGAGTCACTGCCGTTCGCAGACGGCACGTTCACCGCGATCGCGATGTCGGTCGTGTTCTTCTTCTTCGCCGACCCGGTGCGCGTGCTGCGCGAATGCCTGCGCGTGGCGCAGCCCGAGGCACGGCTGGCCGTCTACACGACGGCGCCGGAGCTGCGCGGCACGCCCGCTGCGCCCGAGCCGCTCGCCTCGCTGGGGCATTTCCACGAAGACGCCGAGCTCGTCGCGCTCGCGACGGAGGCAGGCTGGGGCGGCGCGGCCGTGCACGCCGAGGACGGCGGGCAGCTCCTGTCGGCGCAGAGTCTCTAGCGCTTTGGTCATCCCGATGTCTCGGGCAGGGTTGAGGCTTAGGGGTGTTTGCGAATACGGCAAACACAGCGAAATCACAAACATTCCGGCGCATAGGAATCGTTTGCTAACATAGCAAACATGGCTGTAACCCCAAACAATCTCGATGAGCGGGAGCTGTTTGAACAAGCGAAAGAGTGGCTGCGAACGAAACTCCCGAAGAACTGGTCAGTGGAGTCGAGGCCGGCGATTCAGGACGGGCGCGCTGTCGTTGACGAGATCGTGGAGATACGCAGCCCCGGGATCTTTGCGACCTTGGCTATTGAAGTCCGGTCGACGTTTGCTCCACGAGATGTCTCGCGTCTGCTTCGAGGGGTCGGCGGGACGCTCCGAAGCCTTACGCCTTATGTGGGCATTCTCGTAGTCGCTCCTTGGCTGAGTCCTCGGACGCGCGAACTTCTCCGTGAAGAGAACTTCAACTACCTGGACTTAACGGGCAACGCTCGGATCGTCCTCGATCAACCCGCGGTGTTCATCGAGTCGGTAGGAGCGAATCGTGATCCGTACCGGACTCCGCGAGCCCGGAGCCGGTTACGGGGTCCCAAGGCTTACCGTCTGATCCGCCTCCTGCTGGATGTCAAGCCGCCCTACGGGGTGCGGGATGTGGCCGCCGCCGCCGGTCTGAATCCCGGTTACGTCTCGCAGATCCTCGCCTCGCTTGATGAGGAAGCTCTGATCGATCGGAGCCCAAGGGGTGAGGTTCTGAACGTGAACGTCGAGGCGTTGATCGAACGATGGTCGCGTTCGTATGACGTGCTCGAGTCGAATCGCGCGATATCGCTCTTGATCCCTTCGGGCCCACAAGCGGCATTTCGCGCTGCAGTTGGCGCCGATCGCGTCGTTGTTACTGGTTCTTTCGCTGCGAGCCGTATTGCTGCAGTCGCCGAGCCTGCGATCTTCATGGCGTACGCAGACGACGAGAGCTTCGTGCGAGATCTCAATCCAATCAGAACGGATCGAGGCGCAAACGTTGTCGTCCTACGACCCTTCGATCCAGTTGTCTTTGACCGCACAACATCACCGGCTGTGTCCGAACCTACCTACGCAGCCGCCGCTCAAGTGGCCGTCGACTGTCTCACCGGGCCTGGCCGAATGCCCGCCGAGGCGCAGGCGTTGATGTCCTGGATGATGCAGAACCCGATGCTGTGGCGCCTACCCACCTTGCCCGAGTCGGTGAGCTGATGCAGCGGCCTGAGTTGTCGCCACTCTATGTCGCCGCGCGACGAGTCCTCCTCGATGCGCTTGAGGCGCTGACGAAGCATCAAGATGCACTCGTCATATGCGGCGCCCAGGCGGTCTACCTGCGCACGGGCTCGATCAACATTGGCGTCGCTCCTTACACAACTGACAGTGACCTCGCGGTCGACCCGGACAGGCTCGGGCAAGAGCCCGAGATTGGCGAACTGATGAAGGGCGCCGGCTTCTCCCTGTGGCTCAACCAGGGTTCTCCCGAGCCGGGATCCTGGGTTACCGAGGTCGAAGTGAACGGGAGCAAAACTGTTATCCCGGTTGACCTAATAGTCCCCGAGGAGATGGCAGGCGCTGGGTCACGTGGTGCCCGGCTCGAGGGGCACGGGAAGCGCGCAGCCCGACGCGCTCGTGGGCTGGAAGGTGCTCTTATCGACAACGACTCGATGGGTATCTCTGCCCTGGACGCGGATGATCCGCGCGAGTTTCACGTCAAGGTGGCAGGGATCGCCGCGCTCCTCGTTGCCAAGTCGCACAAGATCTACGAGCGGGTCAATCGAGGGCGAACGGAAAGAATTGACGATAAGGATGCAGCGGACGTCTACCGGCTTATGGCGGCGTCCTCTGTTGCTGATCTGAGCAAATCGTTAGAACGATTGCTCGCGGATCCTGTCGCCGGCGAGGTCACCCGCATCGGAGTGGCATACCTTTTGGAAGCCTTCGGGAGCTCGCGGGCAGATGGAGTCGCCATGGCCAAGCGCGCGCTGGCACTAGCGGTCGATCCCGACCAAGTCGAAGTCCTGATGTCGCACTACGCCAATGCATTGGCCGACGCAGTGGGCGATCTGGCACGCTGATGTCACGGGTGTTCGCCGAAGGCGCCGGTACCGTGGCACGATGGATCCCCTCGACGGCCTGAATCCGGAGCAGCGGCGCGCCGCCGAAGCGGCGCGCGGGCCTGTGTGCATCCTCGCCGGAGCCGGTTCCGGGAAGACGACGACGATCACGCGGCGGATCGCGCAGCAGGTGCAGAGCGGTGCGTTCGCGCCGCAGCAGATCATGGCGGTGACGTTCACCGACAAGGCGGCGGGCGAGCTGAAAGCGCGGCTCGCCGCGCTCGGCGTCTCCGGCGTGCGCGCGTCGACGTTCCACTCGGCCGCACTGCGCCAGCTGCGGCACTTCGCGCCGGAACGCGTCGGGACGATCCTGCCGTCGAAGGCGCTGTGGCTGAGGCAGATCGCGAACGGGCTGCCGGCGCCGTTCAAGTTCCGGCCTGCGGGCGACCTCGCGACCGAGATCGAGTGGGCGAAGAACCGCCGCATCCCGCCGGACCGGTACGACGACCGCGAGCCGCCGATCCCGCTCGATCTGATGCAGCGCGTCTACCGTCAGTACGAGGAGCGCAAGCGGCGCGAGGGCGTGATCGACTTCGAGGACCTGCTCGAGCTCACCGTGCAGGTCTTCGGCGAGAACGCCGATGCGCGCGAGACGTTCCGCGCGCAGTACCGCGCGTTCACGGTCGACGAGTACCAGGACGTGAACCTGCTGCAGCAGACGTTGCTCGACCTGTGGCTCGGCGAGCGCGACGACCTCTGCGTCGTCGGCGACGACTACCAGTCGATCTACTCCTTTACCGGCGCAGGGCCCGAGCACCTGCTCGGCGTTCCCGATCGCTTCCCGCACGCGCTCGTCGTGCGGCTCGAGGAGAACTACCGCTCGAGCCCGCAGGTGCTCGCGCTCGCGAACAGGCTCGTGCCGAACCTCGGCGGCGCCGAGAAGGCGCTGCGCGCGGTGCGCCCGGACGGGCCGGAGCCGGTCATCCGGCCTTACCCCTCGCCCGAGGACGAGGGTGCGGCGATCGTCGCCGCGATCCGTGCGCTGGACTGTCCGCTCGAGGAGGTGGCGATCCTCGCCCGCACCAACGCGCGGCTGACGGACTTCGAGCTGTTGCTGCACGACGCGCGGATCCCGTTCCAGGGCGCGTCGCTGCTCGAGCGCGACGCGGCTCGGCGGCTCTGCCGGCGGCTGGAACGTTCAGGTGCTCCCGCAGCGGAGACGGTGCGGAGCTGGGCGCTCGAGGCGGGCTGGCTCGAGCAGCCGCCGGCGAAGCTCGGCGAACGCGAGCTCGTGCGGCAGCAGGATCTCGGGCTGCTCGTCTCGCTCGCGTCGGAGTTCGACGGTGACGCGAGCGCGTACGTCGCCGACCTGCGAGAGCGCTTCTCGCCCGGCGGCGACGGTGCGCACGGCGTCAACCTGCTGACGCTTCACCGCGCGAAAGGGCTCGAGTTCGAAGCGGTGTTCCTGCCGCGCCTGCAGGAGAAGGAGCTGCCGTCGAAACAGGCGCGCACGGCGGACGAGCTCGCCGAGGAGCGGCGGCTCCTCTACGTCGGCTTGACGCGCGCGAAGCGCGTCCTCTGGCTCAGCTGGTCCGGCAAGCCGTCACGGTTTCTCGGAGAGCTCACGGAACTTGGTTCGGCTCGAAGAGCCGAACCAAGTTCCCGGGTTTGGACCGAGGAAGGCCTCCGCCTGAAGGAGTGGCGCCTCGAACGCGCCAAGGCCGACAACGTGCCGCCGTACGTCGTCTTCCACGACGCGGTGCTGCACGCGATCGCCGCGGCGCGCCCGTCGTCGCTCGGCGAGCTGTCGCAGATCAGCGGCGTCGGCCCGGCCAAGCTCGAGCGCTACGGCGACGAGGTCCTCGCGCTGCTGTAGGCAGGCCGCTCATCGACGCAGAGCCGCCGCTCGGCGACGTCACCCCTCGACGCGCCGGGCCTGCGGGTGTTGGCTCAGGCCGTGCTCCGATACACGTCCCGGCTGACCGTCGCTGCGACGGTCGCAGTCTGTGTCAGCGCCACCCTGTTCTGGATCGCCGCGCGGTGGTTCCCGAGCGGCTGCGCTTCCGGCCAGACGGCGAGCGGGTTCTCCCGCGATTGCCTCGAGGCGTGGCGTGTCGCGTGGGTCGTGCTCACGATCGTGGTGATTCGCGATCTGACCGGGCGGCGATGGTGGTCGCTACTGGCTCCCCCCGCTGCGCTCGCGGTGAGCGGCGTGGCGCTTCTCTTCGCCTTCGGTGCCGCTCTCCACGGTCGAGGCTGCGGCATCTTCTTCGGCTGAGAGACAGCGTGGGGCTCAGCCGTCGAGCGCGGAGAGCAGCAGGTCGAGCATCAGCTGCGGGTCGCGGCGCTCGCGCTCGCCGGGGCCGCGTTCGCGTTTGTGCAGGTCGAGCGCCCGCGGATCGGTGAGCGGGCGCAATCGTCCTTCTCGGATGAGCTGCTCGTCGACGCCGCCGAGCCGTCCTCCGTACGTCGTGTACACGGGAACACCGAGCGCCGCCGCTTCCCGGTTCATCGTTCCGCCCGCGGAGACGACGAGGTCGGCGAGCGCGATCAGGCTCTGCGCGTCGACTGCGCGCTCGGGAACGATCACCGACGGCAGGTCGAGCGACTTGACGTAATCCCGCTGGTCCTCCGTACGCGGGATCACGAATGCGTGCACGTCCGCCGAGCGCCCGAGGTGCTCGAGCGTCTGCGGGAACAGCGGGTTCGAGTGGCGGTGGTAGAGCGACACGTCGGGCGGCGGGCGCAGCACGACGAGGACGCGGGCCGGTTCGATCGAGAACTCGCGCAGGACCGCGTCGTCGGGCTCGAAGTCGGAGAGGTAGTACTCCTCCTTCAGCCCCGGGTACTGCTGGAGCTTCGGCGGCACAGCCCGGTACTTCGCGAGTCGCTCCGGCGGGATCGACTCCGGGACGACGACACGCGTCGCGGCGCGACAGCCCAGCTGATGCTGCAGCCATGCCCACTCGTAGTCGAACGTCGTCGCGCTCGGAATGCCGAGACGGCGCGCCGTCATCGTCAGCTCGTGCGAGCCGTGGGCGAGCGCGAGATCGAACTCGCGCGGCTTCGCCCACGTGCGCAGCGCCTTCAACCGTGCGCGCATCTGCCGCGCCTTGCCGAGCGCCGACCGGCCGCCGTGGTGGCCGATCACGGTTGCGGTCATCCCGTGCGACTCGATCAGCTGCAGCGTCTGCGCGTAGTCGCGCGCCGTGATCTCCACCTCGTGCCCCTGCGCCTGCAGCCGCTCGACCAGTGGCCGGAACACCAGCGGATGTGCGCTCGCGGTGAAGTCGCACCACACCCTCATACGGCGGCCGCCAGCGAAGCGTCCCTGCGGATCCCTTCGACGTGCACTTCGTGCCAGAGTGTGAACGCGAGCAGCCCCCACAGCTGCCGCGACAGGTCCTCCTGGCCGGCGACGTGCGCGTCGATCAGCCTCTCGACCGCGTCGTGGCGGAAGAAGCCCTGGCGTCGGAGCGTGTCGGCCGAGAGCGTGTCGCGTGCGAACGGCTCGAGCTCGCCGCGCAGCCACGCCGCTGCGGGAATCGAGAAGCCGCGCTTCCGACCGTGGACGACCTCGCGCGGCAGCAGCGGCTCGACCGCGCGCCGGAGCAGGCGCTTCTTCGAGAGCCCGCGCACCTTGTGGCGCACCGGCAGCGAGAACGCGAAGTTCGCGACGACCGTGTCCATGAACGGGACGCGCGCCTCGAGCGACCACGCCATCGACGCACGGTCGGTCTTCGTCAGCAGGTCGTCGACGAGGTAGAGGCCGAAGTCGACGTCCTGCAGGCGCGTCACCAGCTCGTGTCCTTCCGTCTCCGCGAAGCGGGTGCGATACGTCTGCAACGGATCGAAGCCGTTCGCGCGCCCGGTCAGCTCGGCGCGGGCGTCCGCGGAGAAGATCTCCTTCCAGCCGTGGTGGCGCTCGAGCGGGGGCAGATGCGCCGCGCGCGTGAAGCGCTTCGCCTTGTAGTCGAAGCTCACCTTGCGCGTCGACGTTGGCAACCGCTCGGCGAGCGGCCGCGCCGCCGCAGCCAGCCCGCCGAACCGCTCGGCGAGCAGGTCGGCGACGTACGTGTAGTAGCCGCCGAAGAGCTCGTCGCCGCCTTCGCCGGACAGGACGACCTTCACGTCCTCGGCCGCGAGCTGCGAGACGAGGTACGTCGGCAGCGCCGACGAGTCCGCGAACGGCTCGTCGAACGCCTCCGCGAGCGCCGGGAGCAGCAGGGCGCCGTCGGGGCGAAGGACGAGCTCCCGGTGGACCGTCCCGTAGCGCTCGGAAACCGCTCGCGCGCCGGAGAGCTCGTCGAACGACTGCTCCTCGAAGCCGATCGAGAACGTGCGCACCGCCTCGGACGACTCCTCGGCGGCAAGCGCCGCGAGCGCGCCCGAGTCGACGCCGCCCGAGAGCAGCACGCCGACAGGGACGTCGGCGATCAGGTGGGCGCGCACCGAGTCGCGCAGCCGGGCGCGGCATTCCTCGATGAGCTCGGCCTCGTCCTCGCCGTGGCGCGCCGGCAGCGGGCCGGTGCGCGCGAAGCGCTCGATCGTCACGCGTCCGTCGCGCCATTCGAGCATGTGGCCGGGGAGCAGCTTGCGGATGTCCGCGAAGATCGAGAGCGGGCCTGGCACCGAGTTGAACGCGAGGAACGCGTCGAGCGCGTCGAGGTCGACGTCGCCGTGCGGCAGCGCGTCGAGCTCCGAGGCGAAGGAGAGCTCGCCGCCGGCGTCGCGGTAGTAGAGCGGCTTGATCCCGAAGCGGTCGCGGGCGACGACGAGCCGCCGCTCGCGCGCGTCCCAGACCGCGACCGCGAACATCCCGCGCAGCCGCTCCCACAGCCGCGCGCCCCACTCCTCGTAGCCGTGGACGAGCACCTCGGTGTCGCACCGCGTGCGGAAGCGGTGGCCGGCGCGCTCGAGCTCGTGCATCAGCTCGCGGTAGTTGTAGATCTCGCCGTTCTGGACGACGACCACGGTGCCGTCCTCGTTGGCGATCGGCTGGTCGCCGCCCGTCAGGTCGATGATCGCGAGACGCCGAGCGGCGATCCCGACGCCGCCGTCGAGGTGCGTTCCTTCCGAGTCGGGGCCGCGGTGGCGGAGCGTCGCGGCCATGCGCGCCAGCCGCTCGGGGTCGACGTCGCGCTCGGAAGACGCGATCCCGCAGATCCCGCACACACGGCCATCCTAGTCTTTATGAGTTGAAAAACGTAAGAGAAACGAATATCGCAATTGGCCGTATCCCCGGTTGCAACTCGGGCGTTTATCGGCCGACACGTAATAGACCGCGACTTTCCGGGGGGACACGTTGGCGGTTGAGGGCACGTCGGGAGCACCACAGGGCGCAGCTTCGGATCGCATGATCCTGGCGCCCGCCCGCGACCTCGATGCCATCGCCGGTGGAGAGCCGGAACGCGGTCGGGAGACGCCAGGAGGCACCCAGAATGCTCGATCGGATCAATTTGCTGCTGCTGGATGCGTACACTCGCCTGCGGCGGGAGGAGGGTCAGGGCGTCGCGGAGTACGCGATCGTGCTCGGCTTCGTCGTCGCGGTTGCTGTCGTGCTCACCAGCACCACTGGCCTGCAGTCGACCCTCAAGGGTCTGTACGCGAACATCACCAGCGGTCTTTGAGCCGGCTCCGGGACGAGGGCGGACAGGCAATCGTCGAGTTCGCCCTCGTCCTCCCGATCCTGCTGATGGTCGTCACGGGCATCGTGCAGTTCGGGATCGCGTTCAACCACTACTTGACGCTCACCGACGCCGTGCGCGCGGGCGCGCGTGTCGCGGCGGTGAGCAGCGACGCGGCCAGCCCGACGCCCGCGTGCAACGCGGTCGAGGCTGCTGCTCCGACGCTCGGCCTTGTTTGCGGCTCGACCATCCAAGTGACACCGTCGCCGGACTGGAGCTCGGGCTCCACGGTGACCGTTTCTGCCAGCTCCAACTACACGATTTCGGTGTTCGGCCTCAACGTCGTCACCGTTCCGCTCTCGAGCTCCATGTCGGAGCGCATCGAATAGATCTCAGGGAGGGGTCTTAATGGCGGGGACACGATCCCATCCGCACAACGTCGCGCTCGCCGCCGTGTTGGCGGTGCTCGCCGGAGTCTTCACATTGCTGTACGTCGCCCACGGCAAGGGCGGCGCGCACGCGGCCGTCGGCCGCACCGCGCCGACGCTCGTGGCCACGCGCGACATCGCCGTCGGCACGCCTGCCTCGCAGGCCCTCGCCTCCGGCGCGATCGCGCTGCGTCGCGTGGCGCTCGCAGCCGTCGGCCCCGACTCGCTCGCAAACGCGCGTCCGCTCGCCGGCGAGGTCGCGATCCAGCCCGTCTACAAGGGCGAGCAGATCGTTGCCGCGCGGTTCGGCCCGAGCGGCGCAGTCGGCTACCGCTCCGAGCTGCGAGGCGCCGACCGCATCCTCCAGGTGCCGGGCGATCCCGATCAGCTGCTCGCCGGGACGCTCCAGGACGGCGACCACATCGATGTCGTCGCCTCCGTCCACGAGGGCGAAAGCCAGACGCCGACGGTGGTGACGGTTCTGCGCAACCTGCTCGTACTGCACGCGCCGGCGGCCGGCTCGTCAAGTCCGTCCACGAACGACCAGGTCTCGGCGACGATCGAGCTCACCGACGCGCAGGCGCAGAAGCTCTTCTACGTCATGCAGAACGGCAACTGGTCGTTCTCGATCCGGCCCGCGGCCAAGGGCACGAGCTCGAACGTGAGCCCGACGACAGCGGCGTCGATCGTCGCGGGGAGCTGAGCCCGATGCTGAAGCTCTCACTCAGCGGCTCCTGGGACGACCTACGCGCGCTGCGCGCAGCGATCGAGACAGGCGAGGGCATCGAGCTCGTCGAGTCGCTCGACGCGGCAGACGTGGTCGTACACGCGTCGTCCGGCTCGGCACACCGCGACGAGCTCGCGCAGGTTCGCGAGCACTCGCACGCACCGGTCGTCCTGCTCGCGCCGCCGGGCGCGGCCGGACTGCTCGAGGTGGCGCTCGACTCCGAGCTGGCGGATGTCCTGATCCTGCCGCAACCCTCGGAGGCGGTCATCTTCTCGGCACGCAAGCTCGCGACGACGGTTGCACGCCGCCGCGCCGAGCGCTCGCGGGCGCGGATCGCAACCGTATTCTCGCCCAAGGGCGGGACCGGCAAATCGGTCGTCGCCTGCAACCTCGCGGTCGCCCTGGCCCAGAACGGCCGGCGTACGCTCCTCGTCGATCTCGACCTGCAGTTCGGCGACGCAGCGATCATGCTCGGTCTTCAGCCGATGCGCACGGCGTTCGAGCTGCTTTCGTCGCCGGGCTCGCTCGACGCGGAGAAGATCGCCGGCTACGCAACATCCTTCGGGCCGAATCTCGACGTGCTTGCGGCGCCGCTCAAGCCGGAGGATGCGGAGTCGATCTCCGATGCTCGCGTCGGAGAGCTGCTCGACGCAGCCCGCAGCGGCTACGACTGCGTGGTCGTCGATACCTCGCCCTTCTTCCAGGGGCCGGTGCTCGCCGCGCTCGACCGCACCGACGACCTACTGCTCGTCTGCACTCCCGACGTGCCTGCGATGAAGAACGTGCGTCTCACGCTGCAGACGCTCGAGCTGCTGTCGTTCCCGGTGGATCGCCTCCGGCTCGTGCTCAATCGTGCGAACGCACGGGTCGGCTTCCGCGCGGCGCAGGTTTCGACGGTGCTCGAGCACGAGCTCGAGTTCGAGCTGCCCGAAGACGAGAACGTGCTCGTCTCGGTGAATCGCGGCGTGCCGGCGGTTCAGCAGCGTGCATCGAGTGCGTTCTCGCAGGGGATCGCGCGGATCGCGGCAGCGCTCGGCGGCGGCTCCGTGCCCGAGCGGCGGCGGGAGTCGCGCCGCTTCAGCCTCGGGAGGCAGCGGTGAGCCTGAAGGAGCGGCTCGGCGGGCCGCAACTCGAGGCCGTTCCGGACGAGGTCGCGCTGCCTGTCACCTCGACGCTGCTCCGGCCGCCCGCGCCGGAGCTCGCGGCGGTGCCCGCCGATCCGTACGCGGAGCTGCGGGAGCGCGTCCATCACGCGTGCGTCGCCAAGCTGGGCGCCGAGCTGTTCACCCGTGATCGCTCGCCGCACGAGCTGCAACGCGTCGTCTCCCAGCTCGTCGCCGAGGAGCTTTCGTCCGACTCGACACCTCTGTCGCGCGACGAGCGCCGCCAGATCGAACGCAGCATCGCCGACGACCTGCTCGGCTACGGGCCGCTGCAGCCCCTGCTCGAGGACGACTCGATCACGGAGATCATGGTCAACGGCCCCGCGCACATCTACGTGGAACGCGCCGGGAAGATCGAGCTCGAGAGCGTCGCGTTCGCAGATGAGGCGCACCTGCGCCGCGTGATCGACAAGATCGTGTCGCAGGTCGGTCGCCGTATCGACGAGGCCTCGCCGATGGTGGACGCCCGGCTTCCCGACGGAAGCCGCGTCAACGCGATCATCCCGCCGCTCGCGTTGTGCGGGCCGACGCTGACCATCCGAAAGTTCGCGCGGCGTGCGTACGGCCTGATCGACCTGGTCGGCTTCGGCACGCTCACCGATCAGGGAGCGGAGTTTCTCGCCCAATGCGTGACGGGGAAGCTGAACATCCTGGTGTCGGGCGGCACCGGCGTCGGGAAGACGACGCTGCTGAACGCGTTGTCGGCGTACGTTCCCGCTGCCGAGCGGATCATCACGATCGAGGATTCGGCGGAGCTTCAGCTCCAACAGCGGCATGTGATCCCGCTCGAGTCGCGACCGCCGAACGTCGAGGGCAAGGGCGAGATCCGCATCCGTGAGCTCGTGCGCAACGCGCTTCGTATGCGCCCCGACCGGCTGATCGTCGGCGAGGTTCGCGGCGCAGAGACGGTCGACATGCTGCAGGCGATGAACACGGGCCACGACGGCTCGCTGACGACGATCCATGCGAACTCACCGCGCGACGCGCTCTCACGGCTCGAGACGCTCGTACTGACCGCGGGTGTCGAGCTTCCGCATCGCGCGATCCGGGAGCAGATCGCAAGCGCGTTCGATCTCGTGGTTCAGGTGCAGCGGCTTGTCGACGGCTCGCGCCGCGTCACGCACATCACCGAGGTGGCGGGGATGGAAGGCGAGGTGATCACGTTGCAGGACGTCTTTCACGCCGCGCAGCCTCAGCGGGCCGCCGGTGCGTCCGAGCTGCTCGGCCGGCTTGTGGCGACAGGTGTGCAGCCGCGCTTCCTGCCGAAGCTCGCGTCGAACGGCGTCGTGCTCCCGGTCGAGCTCCTCGATCCGCCCAGGAGCGCGTCTTGATGGTCGCGCTGCCGTTCCTCGTTGCGATCGCCGTCTACCTGCTCGTGACGCGAGTCGCTGCGCGGCGTCAGGCCGGTTACGCCGGACAGCGCATTGCCGCCTATGTCGATGCGCCTCGCGTGACCGCGCCGGCGTTGGACGACGAGGTGCTGACCTCCGGCAGCCGTCGCTTCGCGGCATCGGAGCCGCACCTTGCGCGGCTGCCCGGCTTCGCCCGTCTGCGTCGCCTCGTCGAGCGCGCCGACGCACCGCTCTCGGCAGCGGAGCTCGTGTGGCTCGGCGCTGTGGCCTGCGTGGCCGTTGCGGTCGTCGGCTTCGTGTCCGGTGCCGCGCCGATCGTCGTCCTCCTGCTGGTGGCGATGGTGGCGGCGGGAGCGTGGCTGTGGCTCGCGGTGCTGATCGCCCGGCGCAGGAAGGCGTTCGACGAGCAGTTGCCCGAGTTCCTCGTCGACGTCGGCTCAGCGCTTCGCGCAGGCCATGCGTTCAACCAGGCGTTGCAGGCGGTGGCCGACGAGGCGCCGAGCCCGATCGGCAACGAGTTCGCGCGGGTCATCGTGGAGACGCGACTCGGCCGCGCGCTCGAAGACGCCTTGGCTGATCTCGGCAACCGCATCGATTCCCGCGATCTCCAGTTCGTGATCGATGCGATCGTCGTGCAACGCGAGGTGGGCGGCAGCCTCGCGGGCGTCTTCGCGATCGTCGCCGAGAGCGTTCGCCAGCGGCAGCAGCACGCGATGCGCGTCCGGTCCTTGACCGCCATGGGGCGCCTGTCGGCCACCGTGGTGCTCGCGCTGCCGCTCGTGCTCGCCGTCCTGCTCTCGCTCGTGAATCACGGCTACCTGGGCCCGCTGTGGCACGAGCGTCAGGGCCAGGTGATGCTGGGCGTCTCGTTCGCGCTGCTCGGGGTTGGCGCGCTCTGGCTTCGGTCGCTCGTCTCGTCGGGGGACGCTGCGTGATCGGGCTCCTGGTGGCGGCGTTCGCGTGCGCCGGTGGTGCGGCCGTGCTCGGCGTCACCGGCCTGCGCGGCCGCCGTACAGCCGCGGCGCTCTCGCGGGTGGCAGCGTACGGGCGGGGCCAGGCTCCGGTCGAGGCTGCGGCCTCGGAGCCCGACCGGCAGCGCCGCCTCGCAGGTCTGCGCCGGGCCGCGGCGTCCGTCACCGTTGCGATTCCGGGCCGCGATCGGGAGCGGACCGCGCTCCAGCTCGTCCGCGCCGGCTTCGCGCAGGTCGATCCAGACACGTTCCTCGCGACGAAGGCGCTGGCGACGGTCGGCGGCGGCGTGCTCGGCGCCCTGGCCGGCTCCGGCTCGTCTCCCGCAACGGCCATCCTCTTCGCGCTGCTTCTCGCCGCAGCCGGTTGGCTGGCGCCGGACCTTCTCTTGACGCGGCGCGCCGAGCGTCGCCGCGACGCGATCCTTCGGGAGCTGCCGAACGCGCTCGACCTGCTCGCCGTGATCGTCGAAGCGGGCCTCGGGTTCGACGCCGCGCTTCTTCGCTATGCCGAGAGAGCCGAGGGGCCGCTGGCCGAGGAGATCGCGCTGCTCGCCGCGGAGCTGCGCATCGGCGGTTCACGGGCGGACGCGTTCAAGCGCCTGACCGAGCGCATCTCGGCGCCGGAGGTGGTGTCGTTTACCCGGTCGCTCATCCATGCCGACCAGCTCGGCACCTCGTTGAGCGCGACGTTGCGGACGCAGGCGGCAGACGCGCGGGTCCGCCGCCGTGTGGCGACGGAAGAGCGGGCGAACAAGCTGCCCGTGAAGATGCTGTTCCCGACCGTCTTCTGCATCTTCCCGGCGTTGTTCGTCGTCGTTCTCGGCCCGCCGATGCTGGCGCTCGTCCAGGGACTGAAGTGATCGCCGAGGCCGAGTTCACCGAGCAGCGCTTCCTCGAGCAGCTACGCCGCCGGGTTGCCTGGCAGGCGGAGCAGGCGGAGCAGCAGCGGAGCCGCCAGCGGCAGGAGATCGACGTCCTCGACGCCGACACGCTGGACCGCCTGATCCGGGCTCGGCCTGACGCGGCGCGCAATGCCGAGTGGTGTGCGTTCCTCGGGGAGCTTCGTTACCTCGCCGATGACGCGGGGCGCTTGCCGCAGTCGCTCGAGCGGCTCGTGCGGGTCGTCCTCGCCGACCTGCTCGAGCGATGATCCGCCGCGAAGAGGGACAGATCATCCCGATGCTGGCCGTCGGCATGCTGCTCGTTCTGCTCGGTGTGGCCGGGCTCGTGATCGACGTCGGCAACGTCTATGTCGCGAAGCGGAAGGTGCAGGCGGTGGCCGATGCCGCCGCGCTCGCCGGCGCCGCTGTGCTGCCCGACACGGCGCAGGCGGTGTCGGTCGCCGAGCAGTACGGCGCGACGGGGAAGAACGCCGCCGCGGTCGCGGGACTCTCTGCCGTCGAGTCGACTCCGCAGCCGTGGTGTCTCAACGAGGTCTCGTACTGCTACGACAATGCCGTTGGGGGTCCGCCGACGAACGACCCGACGCAGGCGAACGGGCTCGTCGTGCACGAGACCGCCACGGTGAAGACGACCTTCATGCGGCTCTTCGGTTTTCCGACAGTGAGCGTGCACGCGACCGCCACCGCGTGCGGGTTGTGCGGCGCAGTGCCGCTCAACATCGTGCTCGTCGTCGACCGAACAGGGTCGATGGACCAGTCCGGCAGCATGCCCGCGTTGAAGAGCGGCATCGACACCTTGCTCTCGTCGCTCAACCCGTCGCTCGACGACGTCTCGCTGCTCGTGCTGCCGCCGGGACCGGCGACGAGCTGCAGGTCGATCGGCCAGGGTGCGTTTCCGTTCAACGACAGCTCATATCCGGAGTCGATGGACGACGACTACGCGGTCGTCCACTACTCGAACGACTATCTCGTCCGCGGGCAGCTGAACCAGAGCTCGCAGCTCGTGTACGACGTGAACAACATGTGCGCGAGCGGCGGCACCGCGTACAAGGACGCTCTCGCCGCCGCGAAACAGGAGCTCGACAACGTGCCGTCCAACCGGAAGGGCTACACCGGCGTGATCGTGTTCGAGACCGACGGCGCCGCGAACACCGCGCCCGACTCCTACTTCGACACCTCGACGAGCAAGAGCTTCGACTTCCCGAACTGGGGCACGCAGTCGGTGTATCCGCCGGCGTCGGGGCACGAGGACGACGTCCTTCGCCCGTGCGGCTCCGCACTCGACTACGTGAACAACACGATCAAGCCCGCTGGCATCGTCGTCATGACGGTCGGCTACTCCGTGACGCAGGGCGACGGCTGCTACCAGGCGCCGCATCTGGTCGTGACGACCACGACGACGCATCGAAACGGCCACACCCACACGACCACGACCTACTCCGGCGTCGGCTACCAGGATCAGGCCGAAGGAACGACGGCGCCGGCGACGCTGAAGAGCATGGCGAGCCCTGGCGACTACTTCCCGGCGTCGAGCGCGTCGTCGATGCAGAGCGCGTTCGCGCAGATCGCGGGCAAGCTCGCCGGCTCGAAGCTTGTTCCGGATAGCGACGCCGAGTAGCTACGCGCGCCGGCCGAACGTCTGCGCGAGCACGCGCACGCCGGTGACGATCACCGTGCGCAGGTACAGGCGCACCGACCGGTCGGCGATCCACTCGAGGTCGTGCGCGAGCTTCTCGGCCATCGACGTCTCGTAGCCGCGGCGCACCTGCGCGAAGCCGGTCAGGCCGGGGCGGACGACGAGCCGCTGCCAGTACGCGGGCAGCTCGTGCGCGAGCTCCGCGAAGAAGCGCGGGCGGATCGGCCGCGGCCCGACGAACGACATGTCGCCGCGCAGCACGTTCCAGAGCTGTGGGATCTCGTCGAGCTGCGACACCTTGAGCCAGCGCCCGAGCCCGGTCAGCTCCGCGTCGGTGCGCCTGACGAGCTCCTCGCCGAGGTACTGGCCGATGCGCTCCTCGGCGCCCGGCTTCATCGTCCGGAACTTGAGCATGTAGAAGAAGCGCCCGCGCCGCCCGACGCGCTCGCCGCGGTAGAGCACCGGCCGCCCGCTCGTCGCGAGCTGCACCAGTGCGATCACGAGTGCAGGCACGACCAGCAGCACGCCGAAGAACGTCGCCAGCACGATGTCGAGGATGCGCAGCTCGAGATCGATGCGGCGGTGCTCCGCCTCCGAGGCGAGGCGCACGTACCCGCGGACGAGGGTCTCTTCGAGCGGAGGCGGCGCCGCTGCCACGCGGCCGATGGTAAACCGTTGCTGATGCGCGTTCTCGGAATCGACCACGTCCAGGTCGCGGCCCCGCCGGGGTGCGAAGCCGACGCGCGTGCGTTCTACGGCGACCTGCTCGGGCTCGAGGAGCTGCCGAAGCCGGAGCCGCTCGCCGCGCGCGGCGGCTGCTGGTTCCGCGCCGGCAAGCAGGAGCTCCACGTCGGCGTCGAGGATCCGTTCGCCCCGGCCCGCAAGGCGCACCCGGGGCTCGTCGTCGACGACCTCGACGCGCTCGCCGAGCGGCTCGGCGAGGTCACCTGGGACGACTCGATCCCCGGAACCAGGCGCTTTCACGTCGTGGACCCATTCGGCAACCGCCTCGAGGTGCGCCAAGGCGGATAAGATCTCCTTATGGACACGCGGCAGTTGCAGGCGTTTTGCGAGGTGGTCGAGCGCAAGTCGTTCTCGCAGGCGGCCGAGCGGCTCGGGGTCACGCAGCCTGCCGTCAGCCTGCAGGTGCGCTCCCTCGAGAAGCGTCTCGGGACGCAGCTTCTCGACCGCTCGGGTCGGCGGGTCGAGCCGACCGAGGCGGGGCTCCGCTTCTACCAGGGAGCGCAGCGTCTGCTCGCGCTGGAAGAAGAGGTGGTGAACGGCGTCGCTGCCGACGCGGAGGGCGAGCTCGCCGGCGCCTTCGCGATCGGCGCGTCGACCGGGCCGGGCGGCGGCATCCTGCCCCGCCTGCTTTGCGAGTTCGCGAACCTGCACCCCGACGTTCAGGTTCAGCTCTTCGTCTCCGACACGCAGGCGATCGTCGAGCGCGTCGCCGACCGCTCGCTCGAGCTCGGCATCGTCGGCGCCGCACCGCGCCACCGCGGCGTCGAGTACGAGCCGTTCTTCCGCGACTCGCTCGTGCTCGCGCTCCCCGTCGGGCACCGCTTCACCAACCGGCGGGTCAGCCTCGACGATCTACGCACCGAGACGCTGATCCTGATGCAGGAGGGCGCCGGAGTCCGCGAGGTGGTCGAGGAGGAGCTGCGCGGCCTCGGCGTGAGACTTTCCGACCTGAACGTCCGCTTCGAGCTCGGCCTGCAGGAGTCCGTCGTCGGCGCGGTGCGCCAGGGCTACGGCGTCGGCTTCATCTCGCGCACGTCGATCGAGCCCGAGCTCGCTGCGAACCAGCTCGCCGAGGCGCGCGTCGTCGGTCTCGATGCCGAACGTGAGATCTGGGTCGTGCGCGGCGCGCGCCGCACGGAGACTCGCGCCGCGCACATGTTCCTCGACTTCGCGAAGTCGCAGCTCGTTTGATCGTCCGCTGGAACCTCGAGGAGCTGCCCGCGACGCTGGCGGAGGTCGGCATCGAGCGGCCGTTCCTGATCGCGAGCTCGCGTTGGGCGTCGCTCGACCTGCCGCCGCACGCCGGCCACCTCAGCGAGGTGCCGAGCGCCGACCCGCGCGTCCCGGCCGACGCCGACGGGATCCTGTGCGTCGGCGGCGGCTCGGCGATCGACACGGGGAAGTACGCGTCGGCGCTCTCCGGGAAGCCGGTCGTGCACGTCCCGACGACGTACTCCGGCGCCGAGTGGACGACGATGTACGGCGTCCGCTCGCCCGACCGGATCATGCGCGGCGGGGGCGCGGGTGCGCATCCGGTCGCGATCGTCTACGACGTCGCCCTGACGCTCGACCTGCCCGCCGACGTCACGGCGGGCACGGCGCTCAACGGCCTCGCGCACTGCGCCGAGGCGCTGTATGCCGCGGGCCAGAGCGACGAAGGCGACCGGCAGGCGCTCGCGGGCGCGACGCTGATCGCAACGGCGCTGCCGCGTGTGCGCGAGTCGCCGCGCGACGAGGCCGCCCGGCGCGAGCTGCTCGAGGGCGCGGCGCATGCGGGCCACGCGCTCGCGCTCGCCGGGCTTGCGCTCGCCCACGCGATGGCGCAGGCGCTCGGCGGCACCTACGGCATCCCGCACGGCGCGATGAACGCGCTCTGCCTCCCGCCGGCACTCGAGTTCAACCGTGCGCTGGTGCCGGATGCGGTCGCGCGCTTCGACGACGCGGTCGGCGGCGGCGACGTCCCGCGCCGGCTCGCGCTCCTCGGCGGCTTCGAGAACCTGCGTCAGTTCGGCGTGCCCGAGGGCGACCTGCCGCGCGTCGCCGAAGCGGCCGCCGGGCGCGGCGGCAACCTCGCCAATCCGCGCCCGGCGAGTGCCGCAGAAATCCTCGAGCTCTTCCGCAGGATCTACTGACGACGCGATGACCGCAGGCGCCTAGCGTCGGTGGCGTGGCCGTTCGCACGAACCTCGCCGGCCGCGCAGGCCGCTGGAGCGCCGCCCACTGGAAGACGGCGGCGTTCGGGTGGTTCGTCACGACGATCGCCGTCTTCGCGATCGGCTCGGCGATCGGGCTCAACGCGCGCGGCGACTCGCAGTCGGGCTCGGGCGAGACGGCGCGCGCCGAGGCGATCCTCCGCCGCGCGAACTTCCTCTCGCCGGCGACCGAGCAGGTGCTGATCCAGCGCCGCGACGGCGGCCTGCTGCTCGCCGCGCCCGCCTACCACCTCACGGTCGCGACGCTCCTGAACAACCTCGCGCAGCTGAAGGACGTGACGAACATCCGCCCGGTCGTCCTGTCGAAGGACGGCCGTTCCGCGCTCATGCAGTTCGACATTCGCGGCAACGTCGACACGGCGGCCAGCCGCGTCCAGCCCGCGCTCGACACCGTCAAGGGCGTGCAGGCGAGCGAGCCGTCGCTGCGCGTCGGCGAGTTCGGGCTCGCGAGCGCGAACCACCTGATCGGCGACACCGTGACGAGCGACTTCCGCCACGCCGAGTACACGTCGATCCCGATCACGCTCGCGATCCTGCTGCTCGCGTTCGGCGCCCTCGTCGCGGCGATCCTGCCCGTCCTGCTGGGCTTCACCGCCGTGCTCGGCGCGATCGGCATCTCGGTGTTCGCGAGCCACGTCTACGCGCTGCCGAGCTTCGTCGACAGCGTGACGCTGATGATGGGGATGGCCGTCGGCGTCGACTACTCGCTCTTCTATCTCCAGCGCGAGCGGGAGGAGCGCCGGCGCGGCGCCGCGCCGGGCACGGCGCTGCAGACCGCGGCCCGCACGTCGGGCCGTTCGGTGCTCGTCTCCGGCGTGACGGTGCTAATCGCGATGGCCGGCCTCTTCTTCGCCGGCAACCCGATCTTCACCTCGATGGGGCTCGCGACCGAGATCGTCGTGCTGCTCGCGATGGTCGGCTCGGTGACCGTGCTGCCGGCGCTCCTGCACCGCCTCGGCGACCGCGTCGATCGCGGGCGCGTCCCGCTCCTGCACGGAAGCGGCCCGCCCGGCCGCCGCTGGCACGCGATCCTACGGCCGGCGCTCGTGCGGCCGAAGCTCGCCGTCACCGTCGCGGCCAGCCTCCTCGTGGCGGCGGCGCTGCCGGCGCTGTCGATCCACACGAAGCTGCCGAGCTTCACCGACCTGCCGCGCAACGTGCCGCTCGTTCGCACGTACGAGCGGCTGATCAAGGCGTTCCCCGGCGCGCCGACCCCCGCAATCGTCGTCATCAAGGCGCCGTCGGTGACCGCGCCCGCCGTGCGCGCCCAGATCGCGAATCTCGAACGGCGCGCGCTCGCGAGCGGCAAGGTGCGCAGGCCGATCTCTGCGCGGATCAGCCCCGACCGGACCGTCGAGGTCGTCAACCTCCCGCTCATCGGGAGCGGCGACAACACCACGTCGATCCGCGCGCTGGAGGTCGTCCGCAAGACGCTTCTGCCGCAGACCGTCGGCAGGCTAGGCACCGTCGCCTACGCGGTCACGGGCACCGCCGCCGGGACGAAGGACTTCAACGACCTGATGAAGCAGCGCCTGCCGATCGTCTTCGCGTTCGTGCTGGCGCTCGCGTTCGTGCTGCTGCTCGTCACCTTCCGGTCGATCGTCATCCCGCTCACCGCGATCGTGCTCAACCTGCTCTCGGTCAGCGCCGCCTACGGCCTGCTGACGCTCGTCTTCCAGCACCGCTGGGCGGAGGGGCTCCTCGGCTTCACGTCGAACGGCGGCATCACGTCGTGGCTGCCGATGTTCCTGTTCGTCGTCCTCTTCGGGCTCTCGATGGACTACCACGTGTTCATCGTCAACCGGATCAAGGAGCTCGTCGACAGCGGCATGCCGACCGAGGACGCCGTGCTCGAGGGCATCACGCGCACGGCGCCGTCGGTGACGAGCGCGGCGGCGGTCATGGTCGCCCTGTTCGCGATCTTCGCCACGCTGACGCTGCTCCAGTTCAAGCAGCTCGGCTTCGGGCTCGCCGTCGCGATCGCCGTCGACGCGACGATCGTGCGGGCGGTGCTGCTCCCGGCGACGATGAAGCTCCTCGGCCCCTGGAACTGGTACCTGCCGAACTGGCTCGGCTGGCTGCCCCGCCGCCGGCCGCACCGGACGCTGATTGCTCACTGAGCCGGTGGGAAAGGAATAAGCACCGCTTATTCCAGGTATGATCCAGCACGTGTACGACGTGCTCGTGATCGGGAGCGGGGCATCCGGCCTCGCCGCCGCCGTCTCCGCCGAGCGCGCGGGCGCCCGCGTCGCGCTCGCGACGAAGGGCTCGCTGCAGGCGAACAACTCGTCGAAGGCGCAGGGCGGCATCCAGGCGAGCTTCGGCGCCGACGACTCGCCCGAGCAGCACGCCGCCGACGTCTTCAAGAGCTCGCACGAGACCGCCGACCGCAGCCTCGTCGAGGCGCTGACCGGCGACGCGCAGTCCGCGATCCACTGGCTCGAGGAGCTGGGCGTCGAGTTCACGCGCGACGCGGACGGCGGCTACCGCCTCGCCCGCTGCGGCGGCGCGAGCGCCAAGCGGCTCCTGCAGGTCGGCGACAGGACCGGCCACGCGATCACGAAGCAGCTGCGCGAGGCGTGGGAAGCCGGCGAGGGAACGAGCTTCACGAACGCGCCGCTCCGCGAGCTCGCGCAGGTGAACGGCCACTGGCGCGCGGTCGTCGGCGAGCACACGGTCGAGACGAGCGCGGTCGTGCTCGCAGCGGGCGGCCGCTGCTACGCCGAGGCCGAGCGCCGCGGCGAGCTTTCGACGAACCATCCGAACGCGACCGGCGAGGTGACGCAGATCGCGCTCGACGCAGGCGCGGAGGCGCGCGACCTCGATGCGCTGCAGTACCACCCGAACGGCGGCGCGTGGCCGCCGAACATGCAGGGCTACTCGATCCCGGAGACGACGCGCGCCTACGGCGCCGTGCTCCTGAACGCCGAGGGCGAGGAGTTCACCGACTCGCTCGGGCCGCGCGACCAGGTGAGCCAGGCGATCTTCGACGAGGTTGCGAAGGGCAACGGCGTGACGACGCCCGACGGACGTCCCGCGGTGTACCTCGACACGACGCGCATCCCGGAGGCCGACGCCGACGTGAGCCTCCCGTACATGCTTCGCCGCTATCGCGGTGCGGGCATCGATCCGCTGCGCGAGAAGCTGCTCACCTACCCGGTACTGCACTACCAGAACGGCGGGCTCGTGATCGATACCGACGCGCAGACGACGCTCGAGGGCGTCTACGCGTGCGGCGAGATCGCGGGCGGCACGCACGGACGCAACCGCATGATGGGCAACTCGCTGCTCGAGTGCGTCGTCTTCGGAAGGAGGGCCGGCCGTGCCGCTGCTCGCAACTGACCTTCAGCATGCGGTCGAGGATGCCGCGGCCCACTTGTATGTCTGGTCGCTCAAGGACATCCCGCAGGACCTGCGCGACGCGCTCGCCGCGGCGCGCGATCGTGAGACGTCGGTGCCCGGCAGGCGCGTGCTCGAGACGATCCACCGCAACATCGAGGTCGCGGACTCGGAGAAGAACCTCGTCTGCCAGGACACCGGCATCGCCGTCTACCACGTGCGCGTCGGCGAGCACTTCCCGCTGCACCCCGCGCGCATCTACGACGCGCTGCGCGACGGCACCGCGCGCGCGACGATCGAGCATCCGCTGCGCTCGAACGCGGTGCACACGATCACGCGCGAGAACACCGGCCCGAACATCGGCTACCGGCTGCCGATCGTGCACTGGGAGTTCGAGAAAGACTGGGACGGGCTCGACGTGAAGTGCGTGCCGAAAGGGTCGGGCTCCGAGAACATGAGCTTCCTGAAGATGTGCGTCCCCGCCGACGGCGTGAAAGGGATCAAGCAGTTCGTGCTCGAGTCGATCGTCGGCGCGGGCGGCAAGCCGTGCCCGCCGGGCATCGTCGGCGTCGGCATCGGCGGCTCCGCCGACTACGCGCTGCACCTGGCGAAGGAAGCGATCATGCGTCCGATCGGGACGCGCAACCCCGACCCGGTCGTCGCGCAGCTCGAAGACGAGCTGTACGGGCTCCTGAACGAGACCGGCATCGGCCCGATGGGGCTCGGCGGCGACGTCACCGTCCTGCAGTGCCACATCGAGCACGCCGACACGCACATGACCCTCAACCCCGTCGCCGTGAACTACCAGTGCTGGGCGGCGCGCCGCGCGTCGGCGCACATCTCGGCCGAAGGCGACATCGACTACGACCGGGAGGCGTGATGGCGAATCACACCGTCACGTTCCCGATCACCGATCCGCAGGAGATCCTGAAGCTGCGCGCGGGCGACGAGGTGACCGTGCAGGGGCACATCATCGGCATCCGCGACCGTACGCAGATCCGCATCTTCGACCAGGGCGTCCCGCCGCCGATGGATCTCGCCGGCGCGTTCCTGCTGCACACGGCGCCGAACGTGCGCAAGGTCGCCGAGGGCAAGTACGAGAAGATCTGCATCGGCACGACGACGAGCGCGCGCATGGTGCGCTTCACCGAGCCACTCGGCCGCCAGTACGGCGTGCGCGCGATCTGCGGCAAGGGCGGCTTTCCCGACGAGGCGATCGCCCCGATGCACGAGCTCGGCATGGTCTACTTCGCGATCGTCGGCGGCGCCGCCGCGCTCGAGACGACGCAGATCGAGGAGATCGAAGAGGTCGCCTGGGAAGAGCTCATGCCCGAGTGCCTCTGGAAGTTCCGCGTCAAGGACTTCGGTCCGCTCACCGTCGGCATCGACGCGCACGGCAACTCGCTCTACCGCGACGTGCAGACCCGCGCCCAACAGAAGCTGGAGGAGCTCTATGCCCGACTTTGATCTGGGTCTTCCCGAGCATGTCGGCCTGACGCACGTGATCGACAAGGGGCTCGGTCCGCGCGGCTGGGCGGACGTGCTCGAGATGGCCGGCGAGCACATCTCGATCGTCAAGCTCGGCTGGGGCACCTCGTACGTCACGCAGAACCTCGAGCGCAAGCTGGAGGTGCTGAAGGAGAAGCGCGTCGTGATCGGCGGCACGTTCTTCGAGGTCGTCTACGCGAAGGACCGCCTCGACGACTACAAGCGCTGGCTCGACGAGCTCGGGCTGACACACGTCGAGATCTCCGACGGCACGATCGACATCCCGCGCGAGCGCAAGCTCGAGCTGATCGCCGACTTCGCGCGCGACTTCACCGTGCTCTCCGAGGTCGGCTCGAAGGACTCGTCGGTCGAATACACGGTCGACGAGTGGTCGACGTGGCTGAACGAAGAGCTCGAGGCCGGTGCGTGGAAGGTGATCACCGAGGCGCGCGAGGGCGGCACCGCCGGCATCTTCGACTCGTCGGGCGGTATGCGCACCGAGCTGATCAGCGACATCGCCAACCGCGTCGGTCCCGCGAACATCGTCTTCGAGGCGCCGACCAAGGCTGCGCAGGCCTGGTTCATCAAGCAGTTCGGGCCGTCGGTGAACCTGGGGAACATCCCGCCCGAAGAGGTCATCCCGCTCGAGACGCTGCGGCTCGGCCTGCGCGGCGACACGTTGAAGGAGGTGCTCCTTGGCGGCAACGCTCGAACTCCCGCCTGATGTCGAAGCGCTGAGCGCGGAGGAGGTCCTCCGCTTCTGCGT